>JAESGN010000272.1_pt1 | contig 78871 bp, 73 predicted proteins | sample 9269731 | NCBI WGS metagenome assembly JAESGN01 (sample SAMN15720683, study PRJNA650826) | algae metagenome | isolation source: Mojavia pulchra JT2-VF2 and co-occurring heterotrophs from desert soil | place: USA: Cadiz Valley, Joshua Tree National Park, CA | collected 1998-06-08
GGGCCACGCGCATCATCTCCTCGTCCACGCACCAGTCGGCGAAGGCCTTGCGGCGCGCCTCGTTCTCGGCCTCGTAGCCCATGCTGGTCCAGACGTCGGTGGTCACCAGGTCGGCGCCGCGGCAGGCTTCCATCGGGTCCTTGTAGACCTTGTAGCTGTCGCCCGAGCGGATGCCGGCGATCGACTGGTCGACCTCGTAGCCGCTGGGCGTGCTCACGTGCACGGTGAAGCCGAGGATCTCGGCCGCCTGCAGCCAGGTGTTGGCCATGTTGTTGCCGTCGCCCACCCAGGCCACGGTCTTGCCCTGGATCGAGCCGCGGTGCTCGATGTAGGTGAAGATGTCCGCGAGGATCTGGCAGGGGTGGAACTCGTTGGTCAGGCCGTTGATGACCGGGACGCGCGAATGCGCGGCGAAGGCGTCGATCTTGGTCTGCTCGTAGGTGCGGATCATCACCAGGTCGACCATGCGGCTGATGACCTTGGCGCTGTCCTCGATCGGCTCGGCGCGGCCGAGCTGGCTGTCGCCCGTGGTCAGGTGCACCACGCTGCCGCCGAGCTGGTACATGCCGGCCTCGAAGCTCACGCGGGTGCGCGTGCTGGCCTTCTCGAAGATCATGGCCAGCGTGCGGTCGGTCAGCGGCTGGTGCTTCTCGTAGGTCTTGAACTTCTTCTTGATGACCGCCATGCGGTCGAACAGGTAGGCGTACTCGTCGGCCGTGAAGTCCGAGAACTGCAGGTAGTGGCGGATGGCTGGCGTCGCGCTGGCACTCGTCATTTGGGGGCGGGCTCCGAGAGGAAGGTCTTCACGATCGGCGCGAGGATGGCGACGATCTCGTCGGCCTCGGCGATGCTCAGGATCAGCGGCGGCACCAGGCGGATCACGCTGTCGGCGGTCACGCTCAGCAGCAGGCCGGCGTCGCAGGCGCGGTTGAGGATCGCACCGCAGGGACGGTCGAGCTCGATGCCCAGCATCAGGCCCTGGCCGCGCACTTCCTTCACGCCGGGCAGGCCGCCGAGTTCGCGCTCGAGCGCGGCCTTCAGGTGGGCGCCGACGTTGGCGGCGTTCTCGAGCAGCTTCTGCTCTTCCATGATGCGGATGGTCTCGATGCCGGCGCGCATGGCGAGCGGGTTGCCGCCGAAGGTGGTGCCGTGGTTGCCGGGGCCGAAGATGTGGGCAGCCTTGGGGCCGGCCACCACGGCGCCGATCGGCACGCCCGAGCCCAGGCCCTTGGCCAGCGGCATGACGTCCGGCTTGATGCCGGCCCACTGGTGGGCGAACCACTTGCCGGTGCGGCCCATGCCGCACTGCACCTCGTCGATCATCATCAGCCAGTCGCGCTCGTCGCACAGCGCGCGCACCTGCTTCAGGTACTCGATGCGCATCGGGTGGATGCCGCCTTCGCCCTGGATGGTCTCGAAGAACACGGCGACCACGTTGGGGTTGCCCTCGGTGGCCTTCTTCAGGGCCTCGATGTCGTTGAGCGGCACGCGGATGAAGCCCTCGACCAGCGGGCCGAAGCCCTTCTGCACCTTGGGATTGCCGGTGGCCGACAGGGTGGCGATGCTGCGGCCGTGGAAAGCGGCTTCATAGACCACGATCTCGGGGCGCTCGATGCCCTTGTCGTGGCCGAACTTGCGCGCCAGCTTGAGCGCGGCTTCGTTGGCTTCGAGGCCGGTGCAGCAGAAGAAGGCGTTGGTCAGGCCCGAGATCTCGGTCAGCTTGGTGGCGAGCTTCTCCTGGCCGGGCACGTGGTAGTAGTTGGAGCTGTGGATCAGCTTGCTGACCTGGTCCTGCAGCGCGGGCACCAGCTCGGGATGGTTGTGGCCCAGCGTGTTGACCGCGATGCCGCCGAGGCCGTCGAGGTAGGCGCGGCCGTTCGTGTCCCAGACTCGGCAACCCTGACCGTGCGACAGCGCGATCGGAAGGCGGCCGTAGGTGTTCATGACGTGGGGCGAGGTGGGCTCGACGGTAGCGCTCATTCGGTTCTCCAGTAAGGGAAGGCGGATTCTAGGCGGCGAGTTTGACGCTGGCGTTGAGGATTCCGCATCACAGCAATGCCCTGCGCCCGGTGGGAAGGGGGAGGGCGCGGATAGAATCCTTGTTGCACCGCAACAGCTCGCTACGGCGTGCGGTCGCCTCTTCCCAAACGATGATTTCCCCCACCGCCACCGAGATCTTCATCCAAGGCATCACGCACGACGGCCGCACCTTTCGCCCGAGCGACTGGGCCGAGCGGCTGGCCGGCGTGATGTGTTCCTTCCGGCCCGGCGGGGCCTATCCGGGCAGCCACCTGAGTTACTCGCCGTGGTGCGTGCCGACCACCATCAATGGCGTGAAATGCGTGGTGGTGAACAGCGCGCTGCGCGAGGCCGAACCCATGGCCTGGGACTTCTGCGTGAACTTCGCGCGCGACAACGACCTGCAGGTGGCCGAGGCCTGCCTGGTGCCCGATCCGGATCACCAGCACAAGGACGGGCTCCAGCGGACCCCGCCGACGCCGGTCAAGAAGCCCTGAGCGGTCGACCGCTTTTCCTTTTTCGACAAACCGTTCGCCCATGAAAAAACCGCCCGAAGGCGGTTTTTCACTTTGCTGCAGCGCACCCCGATCAAACGGCGGACCGGCGCGAACCGATCCGGGCTTGCCTGACAGGTGTCAGGCGGCGGCCTTTTCAGGCGCGAGGGCCAGGGCCTTGACCTTGGCCGACAGGCGGCTCTTGTCGCGAGCAGCCTTGTTCTTGTGGAAGATGCCCTTGTCGGCGACCGTGTCGACGATGCTCTGGGCCTTGGCGAACAGCTCGGTCGCCTTGGTCTTGTCGCCGGCCAGAACAGCCTTTTCGACGTTCTTGACTGCCGTGCGGTACTTCGAACGCAGCGAGGTGTTCGCTGCGTTCAGCTTGGTGTCCTGGCGGACGCGCTTGCGGCCCGACGCCAGGCGCGGGTTCTTCTTCTTGGGCTTGGTAGATGCCATGGTAGTGTTCTCTCAGTGTCTGAGGATGATGCAGCAAAGCCCTCCATTATAGGCCGGACGGCGAAATCTGGCCAGAACCGCCATTTCACGGGCTTTGCGGGGCCTACACTCCCCCCGTGTCGCTGCTCAAATCCGCCTCCACCGTCTCCCTGCTGACCCTCGCCTCGCGCATCACCGGCCTCGTGCGCGACGTGCTGTTCGCCTCGGTGTTCGGCGTCAGCGCGCTGACCGACGCCTTCAACGTCGCCTTCCGCATTCCGAACCTGTTTCGCCGGGTTTTCGGCGAGGGCGCGTTCAGCCAGGCCTTCGTGCCGGTGCTGGCGGCTACCCGCACCGAGCGGGGCGATGCCGGCGCCAAGGAACTGGTCGACCATGTCGCCACGCTGCTGACCTGGATGCTGGTGCTGGTGTGCGTGGCCGGCGTGGTCGGCGCGCCGTGGCTGGTCTGGGCCATGGCCAGCGGTCTCGCGGGCTTCGACGCCGCGGTCGTCATGACGCGCTGGATGTTCCCCTACATCGGCTTCATGTCGCTGGTGGCGCTGGCCGGCGGCATCCTCAATACGTGGCGCAGGTTCGCGGTGCCGGCGGCCTCGCCGGTGCTGCTCAACATCGCGCTGATCCTCTCGATCCTGCTCGGCGCGCCGCTGTTCCGGCGCTGGGGCATCGAGCCGATCTATGCCCAATGCGTGGGCGTGATGGTGGGCGGCGTGCTGCAGCTCGGGCTGCAGTTACCCGCGCTGCGCAAGCTGGGGTTGCTGCCGCGCATCGGCGCGAGCTTCAAGGCGCTGCGCACCGCCTGGGCCGACCCCGACACGCGCAAGATCGCGCGCCTCATGCTGCCCGCGCTGCTCGGCGTGAGCGTGGCGCAGATCTCGCTGCTGATCAACACGCAGATCGCCTCGCACCTGGCCACCGGCAGCGTGACCTGGGTCACCAATGCCGACCGGCTGATGGAGTTCCCCACCGCCATGCTGGGCGTGGCGCTGGGCGTGGTGCTGATGCCGCAGCTGGCCGGCGCGCGCGCGGCCAAGGACGATGCGCGCTATTCGTCGCTGCTCGACTGGGGCCTGCGCCTGGTGCTGCTGCTCGCGGCGCCGTGCGCGGTGGCGCTGCTGCTGTTCTCGCAGCCGCTGGTGGCGGTGCTGTTCCACAACGGCGCCTATGGCGGCGAGGACGTGCGCCGCACCACCGTCGCGCTGATGGGCTACGGCGTCGGCCTGGTCGGCATCGTGGCCATCAAGGTGCTCGCGCCCGGCTACTACGCCAAGCACGACACGCGCACGCCGATGCTGATCGCGGTCGGCGTGCTGATCCTGACCCAGGTGCTCAACCTGTTCCTGGTGCCGGTGCTGCAGCACGCGGCGCTGACCCTGACCATCGGCATCGGCGCGCTGGTCAACGCGAGCTGGCTGCTGGTCGGCCTGATCCGCCGCGGCAGCTACAAGCCCGAGCCCGGCTGGGGCCGCTTCGCGCTGCAGGTGCTCGCGGGCTCGCTGGTGCTGGCCGCGCTGCTGGCCTGGGCCTCGGGGCATTTCGACTGGATCGGCCTGCGCGAGCAGCGCTTCTGGCGCATCGGCCTGCTCGCGATGCTGGTGACCGGCGCCGCGCTGCTCTATTTCGCGGTGCTGGCCGCCGCCGGCGTGCGGCTGCGCAGCTTCATGCGGCGCTGAGCCTCCGACGATCGGCACCGCCGGATGCCTTGGCAATCCGCATGTCCCCCGCCTTGACGCTGCCGGCCCCGCTCCTCTACAAAGCCACATGACGACGTTCAGCTTCCAGGTCCCCACCGCACTCGAGTATTTCGAGTCGCTCGTGCAGAGCGACGACCAGTTCCCGCTGCTCGAGGCCGCCGCCAGCATCGCGCAGGACGAATACCCCGACCTCGACGTCCAGCAGGTGCTCGGCGATGTCGACCAGCTGCTGGCCCGTCTCAAGCGCCGCCTGCCGTCCGACGCCGCACCGCTCGCGCGGCTGCGCGCGCTCAACCAGTTCTTCTTCAACGACCTGAACTTCGGCGGCAACGTCAACGACTACTACGACCCCGACAACAGCTACCTCAACGCGGTGCTGCGCACGCGCCGCGGCATCCCGATCTCGCTCGCGGTGCTGTGGATGGAGCTGGCGCAGGGCCTGGGGCTGCAGGCGCGCGGCATCGGCTTCCCGGGGCACTTCATGCTCAAGGTGACGCTGCCCAAGGGGCAGGTGGTGATCGATCCCTTCACCGGCAAGTCGCTCTCGCGCGAGGAACTCAGCGAGCGGCTCGAGCCCTACAAGCGCGGCAACGGCCTGGTCGGCGAATTCGACGTGCCGCTGGGCCTGTACCTGCAGCCCGCGAGCTCGCGCGAGATCATCGGCCGCATGCTGCGCAACCTCAAGGAAGTGCACCGCGCGCAGGAGGACTGGCAGCGGCTCATCGCCGTGCTCGACCGCATCATCGCGCTGCTGCCCGAGGCCTGGGGCGAGTACCGCGACCGCGGCATCGCCCATGCCGAGCAGGGCAGCACGGCCGCCGCGGTGCGCGACCTCGAGGCCTACCTGGCCCACGCCGAGGATGCGCTCGACATCGACGCCATCGCGGAGCGCGTGGCCGCGCTGCGGCGCGCGGCCAGCTGATGGCCACCCGGGCGGGCCCCACCGGCGCGCCCGCCCTCGGCGCCGTGCACGGCTTCCATGGCATGGAGCCGGTGCTGCCGGTGGCCGACGTCGGCCGCGCCGCGCGCTGGTTCTGCGAGGTGCTGGGCTTCGAGCTCGACTTCATCGCGGGCGAGCCGCCGAGCTACGGCCGCGTCAGGCAGCTGCCGGCCGGCGCCGGCCAGCCGATCTACCTGCGCCTGTGGCAGACCGGCGCGCGCGAGCCCCGTCCGTGGCGCGGCGAGTTCGTGATCCAGGTCGGCCACGACATCGACGGCCTGCATGCGGCCTACCTGAAGCGCGGCGTCACGGTCATCGAGGCGCCGGTGTCGCAGCCCTGGGGCACGCGCGAGTTCGCGATCCGCGAGCCCGACGGGCATGTGCTGCGCTTCTGCGGCCGCCCGTAGCGGCCGGCTCGCCGAAATTGAAACGCTTTTTTACAACTGGGCCGATCGATTCCTGTCGATCCGGCCGGCCGTCGCTCGACGTGTCAACAGGAGCAGGCAGATTCGAGGCTTCGACGCCGTTCCCGATTTCCACTTCCAACCCCCTCTAGGAGCAACGACATGCGATTCATGATTCTGGTCAAGGCCAATGCGGATTCCGAAGCCGGCGTGATGCCCAGCACCGAGATCCTCACCGCGATGGGCAAGTACAACGAGGAACTGGTGAAGGCCGGCGTGCTGCTGGCGGGCGAGGGCCTCCATCCCAGCTCGAAGGGCGTGCGCGTGCGCTGCGAGGGCCCGACCAAGCGCACCGTCATCGACGGTCCCTTCGCCGAAACCAAGGAGCTGCTGGCCGGCTTCTGGCTGTTCCAGGTGAAGTCGAAGGAGGAGGCCATCGAGTGGATCAGGCGCAGCCCGTTCCAGGAAGGCGAGATCGAGATCCGCCAGGTCTTCGAGGCCGCCGACTTCGGCGATTCGATGACGCCCGAGCTGCTCGCGCAGGAAGACCGCCTGCGCGCCGAGACCGAGGCCCGCACCAAGCCCGGCCACTGAATCCAGGAGAACCACCATGCGATTCATGCTGCTGATGATTCCCCACGGCTACGAGAACGCCGCGCCCGGCACCATCCCCGACGACGTCGACGCGGTGTCGGCCATGATGGCCTACAACGCATCGATGCAGGAGGCGGGCATCCTGATCAGTTGCGACGGCCTGCATCCACCCTCGATGGGCGCGCGCGTGAGCTTCCCGGGCCGCAAGCCCACGGTGGTCGACGGCCCCTTCGCCGAGGCCAAGGAAGTGCTCGGCGGCTTCTGGATCATCGACGTGCCCTCGCGCGCCGCCGCCATCGAATGGGCCACGCGCTGCCCCGGCGGCGAGAACGAGGTCATCGAGGTGCGCCAGATCCAGGAGGTCGAGGACTATCCGGCCGAGGTGCAGGCGCTGACCGCCGAGGCCTTCCCCTCGATGCAGACCCTCAAGAAGCCCGCGAACTGAGCCGGTGAGCCACGACCCGCGCACCGCCGCGATCCATCGCACCGTCGAGGCGGTGTGGCGCATGGAGTCGGCCAGGATCATCGCCACCGTCGCGCGCATGGTGCGCGACGTGGGCCTGGCCGAGGAGCTGGCCCAGGACGCGCTGGTCTCGGCGCTCGAGCAATGGAGCGAATCGGGCGTGCCCGACAACCCCGCGGCCTGGCTCACCGCCGTGGCCAAGCGCCGCGCGCTCGACCGCCTGCGCCACCTGCAGCTGGCCGAGCACAAGGCCGGCGAGATCGGCCGCGAGCTCGATGCGCGGCACGAGATCGCGCAGGCCGATTTCGCCGAGGCGGTCGACACCGCGCTCGACGACGACATCGGCGACGACCTGCTGCGGCTGGTCTTCACCGCCTGCCACCCGGTGCTGTCGACCGAGGCGCGCGTGGCGCTCACGCTGCGCCTGCTCGGCGGCCTCGCCACCGACGAGATCGCGCGCGCTTTCCTGGTCACCGAGCCCACCGTCGCGCAGCGCATCGTGCGCGCCAAGCGCACCCTGGCCGAGGCGCGCGTGCCCTTCGAGGTGCCGCGCCGCGCCGAGTTCGAGCCGCGGCTGGCCTCGGTGCTCGAGGTGCTCTACCTGATCTTCAACGAGGGCTATGCCGCCACCGCGGGCGACGACTGGATGCGTCCCGCGCTGTGCGAGGAGGCGCTGCGCCTGGGCCGCATCGTGGCCGAGCTGATGCCCGCGGCGTCGGAAGTGCATGGGCTGGTCGCGCTGATGGAGATCCAGGCCTCGCGCACCGCCGCGCGCGTCGGGCCATCGGGCGAGCCGGTGCTGCTGCTCGAGCAGAACCGCGCGCGCTGGGACCACGTGCTGATCCGCCGCGGCCTGGCCGCGCTGGCACGCGCCGAGGCGCTCGGCGGCGCGCTCGGCCCCTATGCGCTGCAGGCCGCCATCGCCGCCTGCCATGCGCGGGCGCGCACGGCCGAGCAGACCGACTGGGGCCGCATCGCCGCGCTCTACGACGCGCTGGCCCAGCTCGCGCCTTCGCCGATCGTCGAGCTCAACCGCGCGGTCGCGCTGTCGATGGCCTTCGGCCCGGCCGCGGGGCTCGAGGTGGCCGATGCGCTGCTGGCCGAGCCTGCGTTGCACGGCTACCACCTGCTGCCGGCGGTGCGCGGCGACCTGCTGTTCAAGCTGGGCCGGCTCGACGAGGCGCGGCGCGAGTTCGAGCGCGCGGCCGGCCTGACGCGCAACGGCCGCGAGAAGGCGTTGCTGGCGGCGCGGGCGCGCGCCTGCCTGGGCTGACTCAGCCGCGCGCCAGCCCGGCCGCGTCCGACGGCGAACCCGGCAGCCCGAACTGGTGCCAGGCGCGGCGCAACTGCGTGTCGGAACCGAAGCCCGACAGCTCGGCCGCCCGCGTGACGCTGGCGCCCGAGGCCAGCGCCAGTTGCGCGGCCGCCAGCCGCAGCCGGCGCAGGTAGGCCAGCGGCGCCACGCCCGCATGCTCGACGAACAGCCGCGTGAGGTGGCGCGCCGAGGTGTGGGCCACCTCGGCCATGCGCGGCACGTTCCAGTCGGCCTGCGGCCGTTCGCTGACCGCGTCCTGCACCCGGTGCAGGGCGGCGTGCAGGTGGTTGCGGTAGGCCAGGAAGGGCGACAGCTCCGGGTCGTGGGGGCCGCGCCGCAGCGCCACCACCATGGTCTGCGCGACCTGCGCCGCCAGCGCCTCGCCGCAGGTGTCGGCAATGCGGTGCAGCAGCAGGTCGATGCCGGTGGTGACGCCGGCGCTGCTGTAGACCGGCGGGTCGAGCACGAACACCCGGTTGCCCACCACCTCGCAGCGCGGCTCCACGGCGCGCAGCTCGTCGAGGTGATGGTGGTGCGTGGTGGCGCGCCGCCCGGCCAGCGCGCCGGCATGCGCGGCCAGCAGGCTGCCGGCGCAGATGGTCAGCAGCTCGAGCCGCCCCGCCTCGAGCCGCAGGCCGCGCAGCCAGTGCAGCAGGTCCTGGGTCTCGGGCGTGTCGATCGGGATCGTGTCGCCCGGCATGCCGACCAGCACCACCCAGGCGGCGCCGTCGGCACCATCGGCGGTGAGCAGGTCCGGCAGCGGCGCCAGCCCGGTCAGCGCGATGCCGACCGAGCCGACCGTGTCGGGCCGCGGGCTCGCGAACTCGATCGCGAAGCGCGGCGGCGCCCCGGTGGCACGCAGCCGCTGGTTGGCGATGCGCAGCGCTTCGGCCGGCCCGGCCCAGTCGAGCACCAGGCTGCCGGGCAGCAGCACGAAGACGACGCGGATCAGGGGGGGTTGTGCGTCCATGCGTAGTCCATCTGGCGCGCGGTGCGCTCGGCCAGTTCGCGGCCGGCCAGGCGCTCGACCAGGTGCAGGCTCATGTCGATGCCGGCGCTGATGCCGGCCGAGCTCAGGATCCGGCCTCCGTCGACCCAGCGCACGCCTTCGCGCACCTCGAGCGCCGGGAAGCGCTCGCGCAGATCGGCCAGGTCCTCCCAGTGCGTGGTGACGGCCTGGTCGGTGACCACGCCGCTGGCCGCGAGCAGGAAGACGCCGGTGCAGACCGAAGCCACCAGCCGCGCGCCCGCGGCCTGCCGCGCGATCCACTGCAGCGTGGCGGCGCTCGCGAGCGGCGCGTCGACCACGCCGCCGGGCACGAGCAGCAGGTCGGCCTGCGGCGCGTCGGCCAGGTCGTGCGCGGCCAGCAGCCGCAGCCCGGCGCGCGCCTGCACCGGCCGCGCGGGCGCGCCCTCGGCCACGGCCGCGACCTCGAAGAGCGCCGGTGCGTCCGGCCGCAGCCGCCGGTGCACGCGAGTCGCGGTGGTGAACACCTCGAACGGGCCCGCGAAGTCCAGGGCCTCGATGCCGTCGAAGGCCAGGATCAGCACGCGCAGCGCGGCGGCCGGCGACGGACTCATGCCGCGCGTTCCAGCGCCTGCGCCACGCCGCAGATGGTCGCGAAACGCCCCGCCAGCACGGTCGCGGTGCGGGCCTTGATGTCGGCGGCCGAAAGCGGCTTGCCGTCGGGCTGCACCATGTCGAAGGTCAGCGTGGCGTCGGTCACGTAGTCGACCTCCCAGCCCAGGTCGGAGGCATGGCGAGTGGTGGTCTCGCAGCACTGCTCGGTGCGGATGCCGCTCACGATCAGCCGGCCGATGCCCTGCTGGGTGAGCCAGATGTCGAGCCCGCTGTTGACCAGCGCGCTGTGGCGGTGCTTGGTGAAGGTGGCGGCGGCCTCGAAGCCGGCCAGGCCCTCGATCGGGCGCACGAAGCCCGATTCGACCGCGAAGGGGTTGGCCGCGGTGGTCGGGCCGTCGACGTGGTAGACGCGCACGATCGGCAGGCCGGCCTCGGCCGCGCCCGCGATCAGCGCGTTCTGGGCCGCGAGATAGGGCGCCGCGAGGCTTTCGTCCCAGTACGGGCGCTGGCGGAACGATTCCTGGGCGTCGATCACAATCAGACAGGTCTTCATGGCGGATTTTCCGAAGGCGAAGTGGATGATGCGCCCGATTCTTGGCGGTTTCACGCCTGAGGGCCGCTCCGGAGCGGACCAGAATCGATCAGATCAGGACATCGCCCGGCGCGCGGGGTGCCGTCGCCTCAGACCAGGCCGCCGGCCTGCAGCTCTTTCTTGAGGTAGGCGTAGAACAGCGGCGCCGCCACCAGCCCGGCCGGGCCGAACACCGCCTCGGCCACGAACATCACGGCCAGCAGCTCCCACACGCTCATCTGCGTGCGGCTGCCCACCACCTTGGCGTTGATCACGTACTCGGCCTTGTGGATCAGGATCAGGAAGGCCAGGCAGGCCGCGGCCGTGACCGGCGACACCGACAACGCCACCAGCGTGATCACCGCGTTGCACACCAGGTTGCCCACGATCGGCACCAGCCCGGCGACGAAGGTCAGCGTGATCAGCGCGGGCGTGTAGGGCAGGTGCGGGCCCCACAGCGGCATCAGCACCAGCAGGAAGATGGCGGTCAGCAGCGTGTTGAAGGCCGCGATCCAGAACTGCGCCGCGACGATCTGGCCGAAAGCCTGGCCGAACATCGTGATGCGCTGGTGCAGCTCCTCCGCCAGCGGCCGGCGCGGTCCGCGCGCATGCGCCACCGCGGCCAGCCCGCCGATGATCAGCCCCACGTAGGCGAACAGCAGCGCCCCGAGCCAGGCGCGGCCGGTGAGTGCCAGCATGCCGGCCTGGGCGCGCATGTAGTTCGCCACCATGCGCTGGATCTCGGCCGCGCCCTCGGGCAGGTAGACCGCGATCTCGGGCGGCAGCTTCAGCCGCAGCTCGAGCACGGTGCGCGCCGTGTAGTCGAGCAGCTCGCGGTACTGGTCGGGTGCGTCGATGACGTATTCCCGCGCCTGCGACAGCCCTACGGTGACCAGCGCGATCGGCGCCAGCAGCACCAACGTGACCGCCAGCACGCGCGCGATGCCGTCGCCGCGCGCGCGCAGCGGGGCGAAGCGCGCCAGGCCGCGGCCGATCAGCCGCGCGAAGAAGCGCGTGGCCAGGAAGCCGATGCAGGCGCACAGCAGCCCCGGCAGCAGGTGCTGCCACATCACGAGCATCAGGCCCGCGAGCATCAGCAGGTAGCTGGCGATCACCACGTTGCGCGGGGCGCTGCGTGGCGGCACGGGGGCGATGGGAGCGGTGGGCAGGGGCTTGGTCATCCGGGAGGGCGCTTGCGCGTCGAAACCCGGTGGGTTCAGGCGACGACCACGGCGGCGCCTTCGCCGCGCTCGGCGATCGCGCCGATCTCGTGCACCGTCTCGCCGGCCGCGCGCAGCGTGGCGGCGCAGGCGGCGGCCTCGGCTGCGTCGATCACCACCACCATGCCGATGCCGTTGTTGAAGGTGCGGTTCATCTCGATGTCGTCGATGCCGGCCACCTTCTGCAGCCAGGCGAACAGCTCGGTCTGCGGCCAGCTGCCCTTCTTCAGGTGGGCGGCCGTGCCTTCGGGCAGCACGCGCGGGATGTTCTCGAGCAGGCCGCCGCCGGTGATGTGGGCCAGCGCCTTGATCGGGTGCTTGCCGAGCGCCTCGAGCACCGGCTTCACGTAGAGGTGGGTGGGCTCCATCACGGCCTCGCGGAAGGGCTTGCCGTCGAGCGTGGCGGGCAGCTCGGCGCCGGCACGTTCGATCACCTTGCGTACCAGGCTGAAGCCGTTGGAATGCACGCCGGCCGAGGCCAGGCCCAGCACCACGTCGCCGGGCTTGACGTTCTGGCCCGTGAGGATCTTCGACTTTTCGACCGCGCCGACCGCGAAGCCCGCCAGGTCGTACTCGCCGGCCGGGTACATGCCGGGCATCTCGGCGGTTTCGCCGCCGATCAGCGCGCAGCCCGAGAGCTCGCAGCCGCGCGCGATGCCGCCGACCACCGCCGCGGCGGTGTCGACGTCGAGCTTGCCGCAGGCGAAGTAGTCGAGGAAGAACAGCGGCTCGGCGCCCTGCACCAGCACGTCGTTGACGCTCATGGCCACCAGGTCGATGCCGACCGTGTCGTGCATGTTCCATTCGAAGGCCAGCTTGAGCTTGGTGCCCACGCCGTCGGTGCCGCTCACCAGCACCGGCTCCTTGTAGCGCTTGGGCACCTCGAACAGGGCGCCGAAACCGCCGATGCCGGCCAGCACGCCTTCGCGCAGGGTCTTCTTCGCGAGCGGCTTGATGCGGTCGACCAGCGCGTCGCCGGCATCGATGTCGACGCCGGCGTCCTTGTAGCTGAGCGGAGTGGGCAGAGGGGAGGTCATGGCTGGTTGGAAGCGAGAGGAATGGAAAGCGCGCCGGCCGCGATGGCACCCCGGGGGGAGGGTCAAAGGGCGAAACGGCCGGGCCGATAGAATTCCGGACGATTTTACGGGCGTTGACCGCCCCCTCCATGAACCTTCCCGGGATGAAACAGCTCGCGCTCGATATCGGCATCGCGACGGGCCCCAGCTTCGACGCCTTCTTTGCCGGCCCGAACGAGGCGGCGCTGCGGCACCTGCAACTGTGGGTGGGCGGCGCCGGCAGTCCGGCGCTCCACTCGCCCGTGCCCACCTACCTGTGGGGCGAAAGCGGCAGCGGCAAGACCCACCTGCTCGAATCGGTGCGCGTGGCGCTGCGCGAGCAGGGCGCCAGCGTGGGCTGGCTGCACGCCGGCCTGCTGGAGCCGCCCGAGTTCGACGAGCGCTGGGTCGCCGTGCTGCTCGACGAGGTGCACCTCTACACCGCCGTGCAGCAGCACGCGGCCTTCAACTGGTTCGTCAATGCGCAGAGCCTGCAGCGCGGCGTGGTGGCCGCGGGCGCGCTGCCGCCGGCCGATCTGCCGCTGCGCGAGGACCTGCGCACCCGCCTCGGCTGGGGCCACGTGTTCCATCTGCAGGTGCTCGGCGAGAGCGAGCGGCGCGCCGTGCTGCGCCAGGCCGCCGATGCGCGCGGCGTGATGCTGTCCGACGATGTCCTCGACTACATGCTGCACCGCTTCAGCCGCGACCTCGGCAGCCTGATGGAGCTGCTCACGCAGCTCGACGGCTATGCGCTGCAGACGCAACGCGCGATCACCATTCCGTTGATCCGCTCCATGCTCGAAAACGAATAAGAAGAACCCTTCTCAACCAATGATCAAGAAATTCATCGACAAGCTGCTCGGCAAATCCGCCGGCGGCGCACAGGGAAAGAGCCGCTTCGGCAAGCGCGAGGAAGTGCCGGCGGAGGTTCACCGGATCGATCCGGCCCTGGTCGACGAACGCGCGAAGAACGTGGTCACCACCCTGCAGCAGGCCGGTTTCGAGGCCTACGTGGTGGGCGGCGCGGTGCGCGACCTGCTGCTCGGCCTGCGGCCCAAGGACTTCGACGTGGCGACCAATGCCACGCCCGAGCAGGTCAAGGGGCTGTTCCGCCGCGCCTTCATCATCGGGCGGCGCTTCCGCATCGTGCACGTGGTGTACGGGCGCGGCCGCGAGCACGAGGTGATCGAGGTCTCGACCTTCCGCGCCTACATGGACGCGGCCGCGGCCGGCCAGGTCAGCGGCAACGAGCGGACCAGCAAGGGCGAGCTCGCGGGCATGACCCATGCCGTGGACGCCAGCGGCCGCGTGCTGCGCGACAACGTCTGGGGCCCGCAGGAGGAAGACGCCGCGCGCCGCGACTTCACCGTCAACGCGATGTACTACGACCCGGCGCGGCAGGTGGTGATCGACTACCACCACGGCATCCGCGATGCCCAGAAGCTGGTGCTGCGCATGATCGGCGACCCGGCCGTGCGCTACCGCGAGGACCCGGTGCGCATCATCCGCGCCATCCGCTTCTCGGCCAAGCTCGCGGCCCTGGGCTTCAAGCTCGAGCCCAAGACCGGCGCGCCGCTGGTCGAGTCGAGCAAGCTGCTGGCCGACGTGCCGCAGAGCCGCCTGTTCGACGAGATGCTCAAGCTGCTGCAGACCGGCCATGCGATCGCCACCGTCGAGCAGCTGCGCAAGCTGGGGCTGGCCAGGGGCATCTACCCGCTGCTCGACGTGGTGGTGGAGCGCGCCGACCTGCCGTTCGTGAAGGCTGCGCTGCAGGACACCGACCGCCGCGTCGGCGAGGGCAAGCCGGTGGCGCCTAGCTTCCTGCTGGCCTGCGTGCTGTGGGCCGACGTGCGCGACGGCTGGGCCCAGCGCCAGGAAGGCCGCAACGGCCAGCGCGCGCAGCCGCCGTTCCCGGCGCTGCAGGACGCGATCGACGACGTGTTCAACGCGCGCATCGGCGACGTCTCGGGCCGCGGCAAGCTGGCCGCCGACATGCGCGAGATCTGGATGATGCAGCCGCGCTTCGACAAGCGCACCGGCTCCACGCCCTACAGCCTGGTCGAGCAGGCGCGCTTCCGTGCCGCCTTCGACTTCATGCGCCTGCGCGCCGACGTGGGTGAGGTGAGCGAGGCCATCGCCGAGTGGTGGCAGGAGTTCAGCACCTCGGACGACACGCGGCGCCAGGACCTGCTGGACCAGGTGCGCGACGAACAGAAGACACGTCAGCGCGTGCGGGTGCGCAACACCGCGCCCGCGGCCGGTCCCGTGGTCCTCAAGAGCGCCGCCGCGCGCGGCGACGAGCGCGCGGACGACGAGGCGGCCGACGGCGAAGCCGGTGCTGCCGTGCCGCCCGATGGCGAGGCGGCCGCGCCGCGCAAGCGCCGGCGCCGCCGCAAGCCGCGTACCGGTGGTGAGGGCGGCGCGCCAGCCGCGTCCGAATGAGTACCACCGGGCGCCCGCCGGGCGGCAAGGGCGCGGGCGGCCGCAAGCCCGCGGGGGGCGGCGAGGGCCGTCGCCAGGCACCGCGCGATGCCCGCGATGGCGATCGCAAGCCCGGCGGCCGCGGCGCCAGTTCCGCCGGCCCGGCCCGCAAGGGCGCCGCGCCGGCGCGCAAGCCGGCCGGTCGCTCGGGCGGCTCCGGCCCGGCCCGGCCCCCGAGCCGGTCCCGCGACGAGTACCCCACGGTCCAGGCCTTCATCGCGATCGGTGCCAACCTCGGCGATGCCGCCGCGGCGGTGCGCGCCGCGATCCTCGCCATCGGCGCGATCGAGCGCACCACCGTGACGGCCAGCTCCTCGCTCTACCGCAGCGCGCCGGTCGATGCCACCGGCCCCGACTTCATCAATGCCGTGGTCGCGGTGCGCACCGGCCTCACGGCCGAGGCGCTGCTGGCCGACCTGCAGCAGCTCGAGCTCGAGGCCGGGCGCGAGCGGCCGTTCCCGAATGCGCCACGCACCCTCGACCTCGACCTGCTGACGCACGGCAACACGGTCAAGGACACGCCCGCGCTCACGCTGCCGCATCCGCGCATGCGCGAGCGCGCCTTCGTGCTGAAGCCGCTGGCGGAGATCGCGCCCGACAAGGTGCCGCGCGCCGCGCTGGCGCGCGTGTCGAAGCAGGTCATCGAGCGGCTGCGCGACACCGATCCCCAGGCTTGAGCGCGCCGCCAGGGCGGGCCTCGATCCCGCCGGCGTCGCGCCGGTGATGCTGCTGGCGGCTGCGCGGCAGCCACGCCGCGCGCATATACAACGAAAAGATCAACCCCCCAAGGTCCGGATCGCACGATCCGCCCGTTTAAACTTCGCGGGTTTTTCATCAAGGCGTCATGAAACTGTGATTGACGTCCTCCAGGAGTCGCCATGTTCGGCAAGCTGCTGCCCCGCGAGGGCAATTTCTTCGAGATGTTCAACCAGCACGCCGAGCGCATCGTCGAGGCGGCCCGGGCGTTCGAGCAACTCGTCACCAACTACAACGACGTGCACCTGCGCGAGCAGTACAACCGCGACGTCGACAACGCCGAGCGCGCGGCCGACCGCGTCACGCACGACGTCAACCGGCTGATCCACAAGACCTTCATCACGCCGATCGACCGCGAGCAGATCCACAAGCTCATCAACACCATGGACGACGTGGCCGACCTGATCCAGGACTCGGCCGAGACCATGGCGCTGTACGACGTGCGCCACATGACCGACGAGATCGTGCGCCTCACCACGCTGAGCGTGAAGTGCTGCGACCGCCTCAAGGACGCCGTGAAGTACCTCGGCAAGATCGCCGACCCGGCCGTGGCCGAGGCCACCCTGAAGACCTGCGAGGAGATCGACCGCCTCGAGTCCGACGCCGACCGCGTGATGCGCAGCGCCATGAGCAAGCTGTTCCGCGAGGAGCCCGACGTGCGCGAGGTCATCAAGCTCAAGGCGATCTACGAGCTGCTCGAGACGATCACCGACAAGTGCGAGGACGTGGCCAACGTGATCGAGGGCATCGTCCTCGAGAACTCCTGAGCGGGCACGACCGATGGCAACGGTGCAGGTCGCCCTCTGGGTGGTGATGGTGCTGGTCGCGCTCGCGATCCTGTTCGACTTCATGAACGGCTTCCACGATGCCGCCAACTCGATCGCGACCGTGGTGTCCACGGGCGTGCTGCGGCCCGGCCAGGCCGTGGTGTTCGCCGCCTTCTTCAACCTGATCGCGATCTTCGTCTTCCACCTGAGCGTGGCCGCCACCGTGGGCAAGGGCATCGCCCAGCCCGGCGTGGTCGACGTGCACGTGGTGTTCGGCGCGCTGATCGGCGCCATCAGCTGGAACCTCGTCACCTGGTACTACGGCATCCCCAGCAGTTCCTCGCATGCGCTCATCGGCGGCATCGTCGGCGCCGTGATCGCCAAGACCGGCACCAGCGGCCTCGTCGCCTCGGGCATCTGGAAGACCGTGGCCTTCATCTTCGTCTCGCCGGTGCTGGGCTTCCTGCTCGGCTCGCTGATGATGGTGATCGTGGCCTGGACCTTCCGCCGCGCCACGCCTTCGCGCATCGACCGCTGGTTCCGGCGGCTGCAGCTGGTCTCGGCCGGCGCCTACAGCCTGGGCCACGGAGGCAACGACGCGCAGAAGACCATCGGCATCATTTGGATGCTGCTGATCGCCACCGGCTACGCCTCGGCTGGCGAGGCCGAACCGCCGACCTGGGTCATCGTGAGCTGCTATGCCGCGATCGCGCTGGGCACCATGTTCGGCGGCTGGCGCATCGTCAAGACCATGGGCCAGAAGATCACCAAGCTCAAGCCCGTGGGCGGCTTCTGCGCCGAGACCGGCGGCGCGCTCACGCTGTTCCTGGCCACCGCGCTGGGCATTCCCGTGTCGACCACCCACACCATCACCGGCGCCATCGTCGGCGTGGGCTCGGCGCAGCGCGCGAGCGCGGTGCGCTGGGGCGTGGCGGGCAACATCGTGTGGGCATGGATCTTCACGATCCCGGCATCGGCGTTCGTGGCGGCGATTGCTTACTGGGTGAGCTGGCAGATCTTCTGAGCCTCGTTGTTCGGGGCGCAGCTCGAAGCCGCATCGGCTGCGCGCACCGTCATCCCTCATTCGCCATTGCTGGACCACGGCTGCCCGATGCCGTGCGATCGCAGCGCAGCGCAGTGCGTTTCAGCACAACTTTCTGAGCGTGTTGTTATCGCGCCAAAGAGTCCCGTTTCCGTGAACGGACTCTAAGGGTTGTCACGGACTCTTCACCCGCGCACGAGACCATCACTGCACCCGATTGCAGATGCATCGCGTGCAACGTCGCTCGGAGCCGGTCCCACGCCGGCGCCGCATGAAACGCGATCCGATGCACGCGAGAAACCGCGGCGAGCCGCCGCGGAATCCCCGGTGTCCCCCCGTTCCGGGGTGGTTCCTCGAAGAACCGCCCAGGACGCTTGTTGTGCTTAAGAAAGAGGAAGCTGAAATGAAAAAATCCCTGGTGGCATTGGCCGCCGTGCTGGCGGCCGGCGGAGCGGCTGCTCAATCGTCGGTGACGCTGTTCGGCGTGGTCGATGCGAGCGTGAGCAACTACTCGACCAAGAGCGAGTACCGTGGCACGAACCCGCTGCTCTACGGCGCTTCGCGCAAGCAGAGCCAGACGGCCCTGGCGAACGGCAGCAGCAGCTCCAGCCGCCTCGGTTTCCGCGGCACGGAAGATCTGGGCGGTGGCCTGGCAGCGAGCTTCTGGCTCGAATCGGGCATCACCAACGATGACGGCAAGACCGGCGTGGCCGCGTTCGACCGTCGCTCCACCGTGAGCCTGTCGGGTGGCTTCGGCGAAATCCGCCTCGGCCGCGACTACACGCCCACCTACTGGAACGACAACGTGTTCGATCCCTTCGGTCTGCGTGGCGTGGGCACGAGCCTGATCAGCCGCGTCGGCGACTCGCTGTCGCGCAAGGCAGGCACCGCGCCCAACGGCGCTTCGGCCAGCGACAACTACGCGCGCGCCAGCAACAGCATCGGCTACTTCCTGCCGCCGAACCTCGGTGGCTTCTATGGCCAGTTCCAGTACGCGCTGCACGAGAACGTCAAGTTCGACGAGAACGTGATCGAGTCGCCCTCGAAGCGCGGTTCGTACTTCGGCGGCCGCGTCGGCTATGCCAACGGCCCGCTGGACGTCGCCGTTTCCTACGGCCAGGACAACAAGGACACCACGCCGCTGACCGCGACCACGGTCCTGACCCCGGCGCTGGCTTCGCAAGCGTTCAAGAACCGCATCAACACCTTCAACCTCGGCGCGAGCTACGACCTCGGCGCGGCGAAGCTGTTCGGCGAGTACTCGCAAGTCCGCAACAAGTTCGACACGGCCACCGCCCTGGGCGCCCTGACCTTCGTCGACAGCGTGACCGACAAGTACGACGGCTTCCTGCTCGGCGTCAGCGTGCCGGTGGGCCCGGGCCAGATCAAGGCTTCGTACGGCTACGTGAAGTACAAGGCCGGCCAGAACGGCTTCGTGAACCCGGCCACCGCGCTGTTCGGCAACCCCGAGCTGTCGACCAAGGCCAACCAGTTCGCGCTGGGCTACGTGCACAACCTGTCGAAGCGCACCGCCCTGTACGCCACGATCGCCCGCGTGCGCATCAAGGATGGCCAGAACAACACGGCCGTGTTCAACCGCGTGACCACCGGTGGCGCTCCGGCCTACCTGGCGACCGCCGGCTGGGCACCGCGCTCGTCGACGGGCTACGACTTCGGGCTGCGCCACAGCTTCTGATTCCCGCGTCTTTTTTGTCTCCAAGGTTTGCCACCCGGCTCTGGTCGGGTGGTTTTTTTGGTTGGTACCCGGCGTCGGCGCCGGGTGCCAATCCCCGGATCTACTGGGAAATCTTCCGTCCCTCTTCGACCTGGTGCTCGAAGTAGCGCTGGAAGCTGAACACGATGCTCGCCATGAGGATCGTGCTGCCGAAGAACAGTGCCAGCACCACCGCGCCGATGGTGGCCCAGCTCGTGCGACCCGGTTCCGCGTCGGGTGCCGCGCCCGCGTTGTAGCGCGCATTCCACTTCTCGGGCGTCATCAGGCCGTAGACGATGGCCGTGAGCGCGCAGCCGGCGATGGTGAAGCCGAGGAAAGGGATCAGCACCCAACTCCAGCCGTCGTCCACGCCGAACATGCGCACGCGCTCGATGCCGTAGAGGCCCAGCGCGGTCGGGATCGGCAGCAGCCAGCCTAGCCAGTCGCCCAGTCCGCGCAGGTAGAAGCGGTGCAGGCCCAGCGGGCCGCCCAGGAAGGCCAGCCAGGCCGTGGTCGTCTTGCTTTTCATGCGGTGCTCGATCCTGCTTTCGTTGCTTCGTTCATTCGGGATGGGTGCTGCTGCCCGCGCCGATGCTCTTTTCCATCAGCACGACGTCGCGCCACTGGCCGAACTTCCAGCCGCAGTCCTTGAGCACGCCGACCTGGGTGAAGCCCTGGCCGCGGTGCACGCCGATCGAGCCGGCATTGGCCGAGTCGCCGATCACCGCGATCAGCTTGCGCACGCCGGCGGCCTCGGCCGCCTCGCACAGGGCGGCCAGCAGCCGCGCGCCCAGGCCCTGGCCGCGCGCGGCCTCGGCCAGGTAGATCGAATCCTCGGCCGAGTAGCGGTAGGCCGGACGCGGCTTGAACCAGTTGCAGTAGGCGAAACCCAGCAGCGCGCCGTCGCGCTCGGCGACCAGGTAGGGCAGCCCCTTGCCCAGCACGTCGGCGCGCCGGGCGGCCATCTCGGTGGGGGAGGGCGGCTCGGTCTCGAAGGTGCCCGTGCCGTGCAGGACGTGGTGGGCGTAGATGGCGGCGATCGCCGGGATGTCGTCTTCCCGGCTGGGGCGGATCGTTGTCATGAGGGGAAATTGGGGAGGCGAAATGGCCGTAAACGGGCCGGAAACTGGCCAGTGCAGGCAAGAATTCTCGGCCGGAACGCGGTGCGGGCTATAATCGTGGGCTTTTCAGCGTGTCGCTGGCCGGGTGGCCATGTCGCGTGTCTCGACGCTGGAAGAACATCGTGAGCAGGTTTTCATCTTCAAACACGAAGGCCTGCGACCCACCCAAGGATAAATCATGGTCGTCATTCGACTCTCCCGTGGCGGTGCCAAAGGCCGTCCGTTCTTCAACATCGTCGTGTCGGACAAGCGCGTTCGCCGCGATGGCCGTTTCATCGAGCGCCTGGGTTTCTACAACCCGACCGCCAAGGAAAACGAAGAAAGCATCCGTATCGCTCAGGACCGCCTGACGTACTGGAAGAGCGTCGGCGCCCAGCCCTCGCCCACCGTCGCGCGCCTGATCCGTCAAGCCGCCGCGGCCGCTCCCAAGGCTGCCGCCTAAGCAGCCCGGCTACCGGCGATGCTGCCCGCGCTCGAAGCCGCCGAATTGCCGGCGGACGCGATCGAAGTAGGCCGCATCGCCGATGCCTGGGGCATCAAGGGCTGGTTCAAGGTCCTGCCCCACAGCGCCCAGCCCGAGGCGCTTTTTTCTTCCAAGCGCTGGTTCCTGCAGGCCCCCGGGGCTTCGGCCGCCACCGCTTTCCGGCTCGCGATCAGCGAAGCCAAGGAACATTCCGACTGCATCGTCGCCTCGTCGCGTGACGTGCCCGACCGCAACGCGGCCGAGGCGCTGCGTGGCGCGCGCGTGTTCGTGCCGCGCTCGAGCTTTCCGAGCACCGCCGACGACGAGTACTACTGGGTCGACCTGATCGGCCTCGAGGTGGTCAACCGCGAAGGCATCGTGCTCGGCGCGGTGCGCGAACTGCTCGCCACCGGCCCGCAGACCACGCTGGTGATCGCGGCCGAGCAGGACGGCAAGGCCATCGAGCGCATGGTGCCTTTCGTCTCGGCCTTCGTCGACGGCGTCGACCTCGCGGGCCGGCGCATCACGGTCGACTGGCAGCCCGACTACTGATCCCGGCCCCGCCGCCGCGGTCCGCGCGCATGCGCTTCGACATCCTCACGCTGTTTCCCGAACTGTTCGCGCCTTTCATGGCCAGCGGCGTGACGCGCCGCGCCTACGAGTCGAAGCAGGTCGAGGTGGTGCTGTGGAATCCGCGCGACTACGCGAACGGCAACTACAAGCGCGTGGACGACCGCCCGTTCGGCGGCGGCCCCGGCATGGTGATGATGGCCGAGCCGCTGTCGGCCTGCCTCGCCGCGGCGCAGGCCGCGCGCGGCGTGCCGGCGCCGGTGGTGCTGTTCTCGCCGATCGGCGAGGCGCTGCGCCACGAATCGGTCGAGCGCTGGTCGGCCAGCGAGGGCGCGGTGCTGATCTGCGGCCGCTACGAAGGCATTGACCAGCGCTTCATCGACGCCCATGTCACGCACCAGGTCAGCCTCGGCGACTTCGTGCTGTCGGGCGGCGAGATCCCCGCGATGGCGCTGCTCGACGCGGTGGCGCGGCTGCAGCCCGGCGTGCTGGGCGACGAGGCCAGCCATGTGCAGGACAGCTTCAATCCCGCGCTCGACGGCCTGCTCGACTGCCCGCACTACACGCGGCCCGAGCAGTGGAACGGGCAGGGCGTGCCGGCGCCGCTGATGTCGGGCCACCATGCGCAGATCGAGCGCTGGCGCCGCGACCAGCGGCTGGCGATCACCGCCCGGGAACGCCCCGAATTGATCGACGCGGCCCGCTCCGCCGGACGCCTGAATGCCGCCGATGAGGCGGTGCTCAAAAAAAAGCTATAATCGCGGGCTCCCCGATCCTCTGGCCGGCCGCGTCCGGTGCGAAGTCATCCCGCATGACTGCGCCAACGACGCCTTTTGTGCAGCGCGGACACGATCGATATCAGGAAATCATGAACCTCATCCAGACTCTCGAGCAGGAAGAAATCGCCCGCCTCGGCAAGACCATCCCCGATTTCATGCCCGGTGACACGGTCATCGTCAGCGTGAACGTCGTCGAAGGCACCCGCAAGCGCGTGCAGGCCTACGAAGGCGTGGTGATCGCCAAGCGCAACCGTGGCCTCAACAGCGGCTTCACCGTGCGCAAGATCTCCAGCGGCGAAGGCGTGGAACGTACCTTCCAGACCTACAGCCCGCTGATCGCCAACATCGAAGTCAAGCGCCGCGGCGACGTGCGCCGCGCCAAGCTGTACTACCTGCGCGACCGCAGCGGCCGTTCGGCTCGCATCAAGGAAAAGCTGCCCGGCAAGTCGTCGAGCGCCGCGGCCGCGTAAGCTGCCCGCAGGCTTGCCTGTTGCGAAAAAGCCGCCGCTCTGGCGGCTTTTTGCGTTTTGCCCCCGTTTCCCTTTCGTCCGTTCACCCTTCGCCTCACGATCGATCACTTGACCGCCTCCAGCGCCGCCCCGTCCATGTCCTCCGCCACCTCCGAACCCGTCAATGCCGTCGTGCCCACGATGCTGCCGCCATTCGACCCGCGCAAGGTCCCGGTGGTGGGTGGCGGCACGGCCGACGGGCTGCCCGCGGTGGCGCTGCAGCAGCTGACGGCGCAGGCGCTGCGCTCGCGCTTCGCTTCGCCGCCGGCCTGGGCGCCCGAACTGCGCCGCGAGCCGCGCATGACCGGCCGCGAGCCCGCGCAGGCGGCCGTGCTGGTGCCGATCGTGCAGCGCCCGCAGGGCCCGACCGTGCTGCTCACCGAGCGCACCGCGAACCTCTCGACCCATTCGGGACAGGTCGCGTTCCCGGGCGGCCGCGTCGATCCCGAGGACGCCAACATCGCGGCCGCCGCGCTGCGCGAGGCCTGGGAAGAGGTCGGCCTGTCGGCCAGCTACATCGAGGTGCTCGGCAGCCTGCCGACCTACACCACCGTGACCTCGTTCATCGTCACGCCGGTGGTGTCGCTGGTCGAGCCCGGCTTCGAGCTCACCATCAATCCCTACGAGGTCGCGCAGGCCTTCGAGGTGCCGCTGGGCTGGCTCATGGACCCGGCCAACCACCGCCGCCATGCCGTGCCCGCGGGCGACGGGACGCAGCGGCACTGGTACTCGATGCCCTACCAGGACGGCAGCGAGGAGCGCTTCGTCTGGGGCGCGACGGCCGGCATGCTGCGCAATCTCTACCGCTTCCTGAGCGCCTGAGCCGCCTGAAGAAACGGCGAGTTCTGTCGGCCTCATAGGCCCGCAAGCCCCGAACGACGGGGCTGTCTCGCTATCATCTCTGGATGAGCTTCTTCGCCATACTGTGTGCGTTGCTGATCGAGCAGGTGCGGCCGCTGGCCCCGCACAACCCCGTGTATGGCGGCGTGCTCGCATGGACGCGCTGGACCAGCCGCAACTTCGACGCGGGCAAGCCGCACCATGGATGGATCGCCTGGGGTCTCGCGGTCTTCGTGCCGACGCTGCTCGCGCTCGGCATCCACTGGCTGCTGGTGCTCACGCTGGGGCTGCCGTTCGCGGTGCTCTGGAGCATCGCGGTGCTCTACGTCACGCTGGGCTTTCGCCAGTTCAGCCACCACTTCACCGACATCCGCGATGCGCTCGACGAAGGCGACGAGCCGCTCGCGCGCTCGCTGCTCGCGCACTGGCAGGGCGTGGACGCCGCCGAGCTGCCGCGCAGCGAGATCGTGCGCCATGTGATCGAGCATTCGGTGATCGCCGCGCACCGCCACGTGTTCGGCGTGCTGGCCTGGTTCTCGGTGCTCGCCGCGGTTGGCCTGGGGCCGGCCGGCGCGGTCTTCTACCGCATGAGCGAATTCGTCGCGCGCTACTGGGCGCACAAGAACGGCGCCGCCGTGCAGCCCTCGAGCGAATCGGTGCAACAGGCCGCCGAGGGCGCCTGGCATGCGATCGACTGGCTGCCCGCGCGCATCACGGCGCTGGGCTTCGCGGTGGTGGGCAGCTTCGAGGAAGCGATCGACTGCTGGCGCAACGACGCGCGCCGCTTTTCGAGCGAGAACGACGGCGTGATCCTCGCGGCCACCTCGGGCGCGGTCAACGTGCGCCTGGGCGGCGGCCGGCTGCGGCCCATCCCCAGCGTCGATCCGCTGCCGCGCGCGCAGGCCGGCGAATCCTTCGCCGACACCCGGCGCACCGACAGCGGGAGCACGCCGGGCCGCGAGCCCGAGCCCGGCCACCTGCGCAGCGTGGTGGGCCTGGTCTGGCGCTCGGTCGTGATGTGGATGGTGCTGCTCGCGCTGCTCACGCTCGCGCGGCTGCTGGGCTGAGCCCATGGCCGACGCGATCGATCCGGTGGCGAAGCGCGCGCCTTCGTTCTGGAGCCCGCGCATCGCGGACCTCGAGCCCTACGTGCCCGGCGAGCAGCCGCGCATCCGGGACCTCGTGAAGCTCAATACCAACGAGAACCCGTATCCCCCGTCGCCGCGCGCCATCCAGGCGATCCGCGAGGCGGCCGAGAACGGCCTCGAGCTCTATCCCGACCCCACCTCGCTCGCGCTGCGTGAAGCCGTCGCGCGCCGCCACGGGCTCGCGGTCGAGCAGGTCTTCGCGGGCAACGGTTCCGACGAGGTGCTGGCCCACGCCTTCTTCGCCTTCTTCCAGCAGCGCGAGCCGCTGCTGATGCCCGACATCAGCTACAGCTTCTACCGCGTCTATGCGCAGCTCTACGGCATCGCCTGCGAGCAGTTGCCGGTCGACGAGGACCTGCGCATCGACGTCGATGCCATGGCCGATCGCGCGCGCGAAGGCTGCGCGGGCGTCGTGGTCGCCAACCCGAATGCCCCCACCGGCATCGGCCTGCCGCTGGCGCGCATCGAGGAACTGCTGCGCGCCTGTCCCGAGCGCGTGGTGCTGGTGGACGAGGCCTACGTCGATTTCGGCGCCGAGAGCGCGCTCCCGCTGATCCCGCACCATGCCAACCTGCTGGTGGTGCAGACGCTCTCGAAGTCGCGTTCGCTGGCCGGCCTGCGCGTGGGCTTCGCCTGCGGCCAGTCGCACCTGATCGATGCGCTGGTGCGCGTGAAGGACAGCTTCAACTCCTACCCGCTCGACCGGCTCGCGAGTGCGGGCGCCGTGGCGGCGCTCGAGGACGAGGACTGGTTCCGCAAGACGCGCGACGACGTCGTCGACACCCGCGAGGGACTGGTGCTGCAGCTCGAGGACCTGGGCTTCGAGGTGCTGCCGTCTCAGACCAATTTCGTGTTCGCGCGGCATCCGTCGCGCGATGCCGCCGAACTGGCCGCCGCGCTGCGCGAGCGCGCGGTGCTGGTGCGGCACTTCCGCCAGCCGCGCATCGCGCAGTACCTGCGCATCAGCATCGGCACGCGCGCGCAGTGCAGCGTGCTGGTGGAGCGGCTGCGCGAAATCCTGCAGGCTCAGTAGCGCGTCTCGCTGAGCTCCGCGAACAGGTCGCCGTAGATCCTGTAGCGCGAGGCGCTGATCGGCCCGTCGTTGGCCGCCGATTCCACGTGCGCGATCACGCCGCAGCCCGGCTCGTGCAGATGGGTGCAGTTGTAGAACTTGCACTCGCCCGCATGCTCGGCGATGTCGGGCATCAGGCCCGCGAGCTGCATCGGCGCGATGTGGTTGAGGCCGAATTCCTGGAAGCCCGGCGAGTCGATCAGCGCGGTGCTGCGCGCCGCGTCGACCCAGTACCAGGTGGTGCTGGTGGTGGTGTGCTTGCCCGAATTGAGCGCCTGCGAGATCTCGCCGGTGAGCGCGGTGGCGCCCGGCACCAGCAGGTTGATCAGCGTGCTCTTGCCCGCGCCCGAGGGGCCGAGCACCAGCGTGGTCTTGCCCGCGAGGCGCTGCGTCAGCGAGGCGTGGTCGACCTCGCCCGAGGCCTTGAGCGACAGCGGCAGCACGCCGTGGTGCATGCGACGGTAGGGCGCGAGCTTGCGCCAGGCGCGTTCGAAGGGCTCGATCAGGTCGCTCTTGTTGAGCGCGATGATCGGCGTGATGCGCTCGGCCTCGGCCGCGATCAGGGCGCGTGCGAGCTGGTGTTCGGAGAACTCGGGCTCGGCCGCGATCAGGATCAGCACATGGTCGAGGTTGGCCGCGAAGGACTTGGTGCGGATGTCGTCCTGGCGGTAGAACAGGTTGCGCCGCGGCACCACCTGCTCGATCGTGCCTTCGTCCTCGCTGGCCTGCCAGCGCACGCGGTCGCCGACGACGGCCTGGCTCTTCTTGCCGCGCGGATGGCAGATGCGTCGTTCGCCTTCGGGCGTCTCGACCAGGCAGTGGCGGCCGTGGCTCGCCACCACGAGGCCGTCGTGCAGCGCATCGGCCGAGGCTCGGCCCTGCTGGCGCTCGCGGCCCGGCTTAGCCAAAGGCGATCGCTCCGGTCATGCCGTGGGCGCGGCCGCCAGCAGCGCATCGGCCTGGCGTGCGCAATCGAAGTCGGTGACCGAGATGCCGCCGACGTCGTGCGTGTTGAAGCGCACCACGCAGCGGTTGTAGTGCACCGACAGGTCGGGGTGGTGGTCCTGCGTGTGGGCCACCATCGCCAGTGCATTCACGAAGGCGATGGTCTCGAAGTAGTTCGTGAAGCCGTAGGTCTTCTCGATCGCGACGTTCGCGCCGTCGCCGCTGAGCTTCCAGCCTTCGAGCCGCGCCAGCGCCGAGACGATCTCGGTCGCGCTCAGTGCCTTGCGGGGGATGGACTTCCAGTCCTTGATCTTCAACATGCTGGCGGTGCTCATGGCGCTGCTTTCGAAAAGAGGTGCGGGGAGACGGAAAAGAGATGGCGCTCAGGCGGTCGCCAGCATGCGCGCGAGGCGCTCGGAGGCGGGCGGATGGGAGTAGTAGAACTTGACGAACACCGGGTCGGGCGTGAGCGTCGAGGCGTTGTCCTGGTAGAGCTTGAGCAGCGCGGCCGAGAGATCGGCGCCGCTGGTCTGGGCGATGGCATAGGCGTCGGCCTCGAACTCGTGCCTGCGCGACAGCCGCGCCGACAGCGGCGCGACGAAGAAGCCGAACACCGGCACCGCGAGCATGAACAGCAGCAGCGCCAGCGCGCTGTTGGGCGCCGCCGTCGACATGTTGGGCTGCACGCCCAGGCCGGTGTAGAACCAGGCCTGGGTCGAGACCCAGCCCAGCAGTGCGAAGCCCGCGAGGCTCAGCGCGAACATCGCGACCAGCCGCTTGACGATGTGGCGGTGCTTGAAGTGGCCGAGCTCGTGCGCGAGCACCGCCTCGACCTCGCCGGCGTTGAGCTGGCGCAGCAGGGTGTCGTAGAACACCACGCGCTTGCTGGCACCGAAGCCGGTGAAGTAGGCGTTGGCATGCGCGCTGCGGCGGCTGCCGTCCATCACGAACAGGCCCTTGGCGCGGAAGCCGCAGCGGCTCATGAGCGCGGTGACGCGGGCCTTGAGCGTCGGGTCGTCGAGCGGCTGGAACTTGTTGAAGATCGGCGCGATGAACATCGGGTAGACCAGCATCAGCAGCAGGTTGAAGCCCATCCACGCGGCCCAGGCCCAGAGCCACCACAGCGTGCCCGTGGCGCCCATGATCCACAGGATCAGCGCCGCGATCGGCAGCCCGATGGCCGCGCCGACCAGCGTCGAGACGACCGTGTCGCGCAGCCACAGGCCCCAGGTCATCTTGTTGAAGCCGAAGCGCTCCTCGAGCCTGAAGGTCTGCCACAGCGTGAACGGGAGTTCGAGCAGGCCGCCGATGGCCGCGAAGGCTGCCAGCAGCGCCAGCTGCTGCACCATGCCGCCGCCGAGCCAGGCCAGCAGCAGCTTGTTGAGCAGGTCGAGGCCGCCGAGCAAGGTCCAGCCCAGCAGCAGCGCCGTGCCCCAGGCCATCTCGATCAGCCCGAAGCGCGCCTTCGCCACCGTGTAGTCGGCCGCCTTCTGGTGCGCCGAGAGGCTGATCGTCTGCGCGAAGGCCTCGGGCACCTCGCCGCGATGCCGCGCCACGTGCCGCACCTGCCGCGAGGCCAGCCAGAACTTCACGAGCAGGCCGGCCACCAGCGCGGCGGCGAAGGCGAGGGTGAAGAGAAGCGAATAGGACATAGGGGGCGGAGTTTAGTCCTCGCATCCAAGGCCCCAGGGCCATCGGCGACAATCCCGCGATGCCCGAATCCTCCGCCTCCACGGCCGCCGCAGCGGTCCCCACCCTGAAGAAAAGCGACCAGAACCTGGTCTGGCTCGATTGCGAGATGAGCGGGCTCGACCCCGAGAAGGAACGCCTGCTCGAGATCGCCGTGGTCATCACCGGCCCCGACCTCACGCCGCGCATCGACGGCCCGGTGCTGGTCATCCACCAGAGCGACGCCGTGCTCGACGGCATGGATGCCTGGAACAAGGGCACGCACGGCCGCAGCGGCCTGATCGACAAGGTCAAGGCCTCCACCGTCGACGAGGCCGCTGCCGAGCAGCAGCTGATCGAATTCATCGCGCGCTACGTGCCCAAGAGCGGCTCGCCGATGTGCGGCAACACCATCGGCCAGGACCGGCGCTTCCTGGTCAAGTACATGCCCAGGCTCGAGGCCTACTTCCACTACCGCAACCTCGACGTCAGCACGCTCAAGGAGCTCGCCAAGCGCTGGAAGCCTGCGGCCTACAACGCCTTCAAGAAGCAGCAGGCCCACACGGCGCTGGCCGACGTGCACGAATCGATCGAGGAACTGGCGCACTACCGCGAGACCTTCCTGCGCCTGACCGACTGAGGCCTGGCGGCCGGAACAACGGCCGAATATCCGATTGCGCACGGGGATTAGGTAAAAACCCCGATGCATGTCATAATCGTGGGCTTCGCTGACCGGGGTGCCCGGCCATTCTTTCAAAAAGGATGGCGCGTGCATGAGCAGAATCGGTTCCCCGCCGGCATATCCCGCATCTCCCTATCTTGCACACCGCGCCCGATCGCATGGATCGATCAAAAAGGGCCGCAGCCTCGGGTTTCAGAACCGGAAGCTGAATGTCGTTGGATGGTTGATGTTTTTAACCACCAACGGGGCGCCGCCCACGGCAGCGCTCGCGTTTGAAATTTGACATTCATGACCGACGCTTTTGAAGCGCAGGGCGAGCTCGCGCCTGTGCAATCGATTCACAACAACGAATTCTCCGCTGTCACCTCCGAAGTGCCCGTGCTCGAGGCGCTCGACGCCGCCAGCACCGAGGCCAACGAAGTCCTCGAGGTCGCCGATCAGGACGCGCAGACGTCCGACGCGCCCGAGGCACCGCGCGGCCCCAACGGATTCATTCCGCTGGGCCTCGCTCCCGAACTGATCGCCGCCGTCGAGGACCTGGGCTTCCACCAGCCCACGACCGTGCAGGAAAAGGTGATCCCGCTGGCCCGCGGCGACGAATCGGCCCGTTTCGTCGACCTGATGGTCTCGAGCCAGACCGGCAGCGGCAAGACCGCGGCCTTCCTGCTGCCCGTGCTGCACACGCTGATCCGCCGCCAGGCCGAAGCAGCCGCCGCCGAGCGCGCCGAATTCGAGCGCCTGACGGCCGAAGCCGCCGAACGCGGCGAAGCGCCGCCCAAGCGGCCCAAGCGCGTCAACCCGACCAGCAACCGCAACTTCAAGGCCGCCACGCCCGGCGCCCTGGTGCTGTGCCCGACGCGCGAACTCGCGCAGCAGGTCGCGCACGACGCCATCGAGCTGGTGCGCCACTGCCGCGGCCTGCGCATCGCCAACGTGGTGGGCGGCATGCCCTACCAGTTGCAGATCGCGCGCCTGCAGAACGCCGACCTCGTGGTCGCCACGCCGGGCCGCCTGCTCGACCTGCAGCGCTCGATGCAGATCAAGCTCGACAAGGTCAAGTTCCTGGTGGTCGACGAGGCCGACCGCATGCTCGACCTGGGCTTCGCCGACGACCTGGCCGAAGTCAACCAGCTCACCATCGAGCGCCAGCAGACCATGATGTTCAGCGCCACCTTCGCGCCGCGCATCCAGCAACTGGCCACCCGCGTGATGCGCGAACCGCAGCGCGTGACCATCGACAGCCCGCAGGAAAAGCACGCCAACATCAAGCAGGTGCTGTTCTGGGCCGACAACGCCACCCACAAGCGCAAGCTGCTCGACCACTGGCTGCGCGACACCAGCATCAACCAGGCGATCGTGTTCGCCAGCACCCAGGTCGAGTGCGACGGCCTCGCCAACGACCTGCAGCAGGACGGCTTCAGCGCCGTGGCGCTGCACGGCGCGCTGAGCCAGGGCCTGCGCAACCGCCGCCTGATGGCGCTGCGCCAGGGCCAGGTCCAGATCCTGGTGGCGACCGACGTGGCCGCGCGCGGCATCGACGTGCCGACTATCACCCACGTCTTCAACTTCGGCCTGCCGATGAAGGCCGAGGACTACACCCACCGCATCGGCCGTACCGGCCGTGCCGGCCGCGACGGCCTGGCGATCACCTTCGCCGAGTTCCGCGACCGCCGCCGCATCATGGACATCGAGCAGTACAGCGGCCAGCAGTTCAAGGCCGAGGTGATCCCCGGCATGGAACCGCAGCAGCGCATGCCGCAATCGCGCCCGCAGGGCGACTTCGGCGGCCGCGGCCGCGGCGGCGATCGTCGCCAGGGCAACGGCGGCGGTGGCTACCGCAGCGGCAACGGCGGCGGCTATGCCAACGCCAGCGGCTTCAACGACCGCAATGCACGCGGCCCGGCCGGCGGCGCGCCGCGCGGCGGCTTCGGCGGTGGCCAGAACGCCGGTTTCGGCGGCGGCCGCGACCGTGACGAGTCGGCCGGCTTCGGCCGCAAGCCGGGTTGGGGCGACAGCGCACCGCGCGGCAATGCCGGCGGCAGCCGCAACGAAGGCTTCGGCGCCCGCAGCGGCGGCCCGCGCAACGAAGGCGGCTTCGCGCCGCGCAACGACGGCTTCGCGCCCCGCAAGGGCCCGGGCCACGCCGGCGGCCCCGGCAAGGTGTTCGTGCCGCGCGACGCGCAGAAGCGCGCGTTCAAGCCCAGCCGCTGATCGCTTCCTCCCTTCGCAAAGCCCGCGTTCTCCGGATCGCGGGCTTTTTGCATTGGGGGTTTGCGAGCAGTCGAAGGCGCCGATTTTGATTGACGTCTGAATTGATGAAAAGTAATGTATTGGACGCGCGCAGTCCTGCATTCCGGTTCCGCATCGTCGGTGGCCGGTTCATCAACCTCAGCTTTTCGACCCTTCGACCATGAAAATCGCGATCCTGGGTGGCGGCCATGGGGCCTATGCGGCCGCCGCCGATCTGTCCGAAGCCGGGCATGAAGTGCGGCTGTGGCGCCGCGACGCGGCCGCGCTGCAGCCGGTCATCGACAGCGGCAGCATCGTGCTCAAGGATGCGCGCGGCGTGCGCGAGGTGCCGATCGCGCTGCCCACCGCCGACATCGGCGCGGCGCTGCGCGATGCGGAACTCATCGTGCTGCCGACCCCGGCCATCGCGCAGGACTTCATCGCGCGCGCCATGGCGCCGCACCTGGTCGACGGCCAGGTGGTGTTCCTGCCGCCCGGCACCTTCGGCAGCTACGTGATGGCGCGCACCGTGCGCGAGGCCGGCAACCGCGCCGACGTGGCCTGGGCCGAGACCGGCACCTTGCCCTACCTGGCGCGCAAGCATGGCGAGCGCGAGGTCAACGTCACGATCCGCGCGATCCGCCTGCCCACCGGCGTCTATCCGGCACGCAAGGCCGCGCAGGCGATCGACATCATCCGCGTGGCCTACCCGAGCGTGCACGGCTGCGGCGACGCGCTCTCGGGTGCGCTGATGAATGCCGGCCCCGTCATCCATCCGCCGCTGATGGTGATGAATGCCGCGCCGCTGCAGCACTTCGAGCGCTGGGACATCCACAACGAAGGCACGCAGCCCGCGGTGCGCGCCGTGACCGACCGGCTCGACCGCGAGCGCATCGCGGTGCGCGAGGCCTTCGGCCACGGCGGCCCGCACTATCCGCTGGCCGACCACTACGACAACGACCGCTGGATGTACGGCGATGCCCACAAGCAGCTCGTGAAGTCGGGCGACTGGCGCGAGAACATCGACCTGCACGGCCACCGCTACATCACCGAGGACACCGAGCTCGGCCTGGCCTTCCTCGCCTCGGCCGCAAGGCATGCGGGCGTCGACGCGCCCATCGCCCATGGCCTCCTCGCGATCGTCGGCGGCTTCCTCGGCCGCGACCTGCGCCAGGGGCCGCGCAGCTTCGAGGCCCTGGGCCTCGCGGACCTGCCGGCCGACGCGCTGCGCCAGAGGCTGCACGATGGCGAATGAGCCGGTCCGCTTCGCCGCGGTCGGCGCGGGGCGCATGGGCCGCGGCATCGCGATCGCCTTCGCCTACGCGGGCCACCGCATCGCGCTGGTCGACCTGCGCGTGCGCAGCGAGGAGGCCTGGAACAGGCTGCACGACGAGGCGCGGCAGGAGATCGCCGCCAGCCTCGCGGGCCTGGCCCAGCTCGGCGTGATCGATGCGGCGCAGGCCGAGGCCATCGCCGCGCGCGTGCAGTACGTGCGCGCCGCGCAGGCACCGGCGGCGCTCGCGCAGGCCGAGCTGGTGTTCGAGGGCGTGCCGGAAACGCTGGCGGCCAAGCGCGAGGCCTTCGAGCAGATCAACGCCCATTGCAGCGACGACGCGATCCTGACCTCGACCACCAGCAGCATCCTGGTCACGCAGCTCGCGGCGCTGGTGCGCAGGCCCGAGCGCTTCCTCAACATGCACTGGCTCAACCCGGCCTACGTGATCCCGGTGGTCGAACTGAGCTGCCATCCGGGCACCGACCCCGCCGTGCTGGCGCGCACGCGCGAGATCATGGAGGCGATCGGCAAGCTGCCCGTGGTGTGCGGGCCCACGCCCGGCTACATCGTTCCGCGGCTGCAGGCGCTGATCATGAACGAGGCCGCGCGCATGATCGAGGAGGGGGCCGCCACCGCCGAGGAGATCGACAAGGCCACGCGCCACGGCCTGGGCCTGCGCTTCGCGGCGCTCGGCGTGGTCGAGTTCATCGACTTCGGTGGCTGCGACATCCTGCACCACGCGAGCCGCGAGATGTCGGCCTCGATCGACAAGGGGCGCTACACCGCGCCGGCCATCGTCGACCGCATGGTGGAGGAGGGGCGGCTCGGCCTCAAGAGCGGCAGCGGCTTCTATGCCTACGAAGGCACCGACACCGCGGCCTATCGCCGCGACGTGCTGTCGCGCACGCTCGGCATGCTGCGCCATGCGGGCCTCTGGCGGCCCGCGGCCGAACGCACGCTGCCATGACGCGGGCCATCCGCCGCGCCTTCGCCGATCTGTCGGTCGGTCAGGTGCACTACGCGAGCTGCGGCGCCATCGATGCACCGCCGGTGCTGCTGCTGCATCAATCGCCGCGCAGCTGGCGCGAGTACGAGACGGTGCTGCCGCTGCTCGGCGCGCGGCATCGCGCGATCGCGATGGACACCGTGGGCTTCGGCGATTCGGCCGCGGGCGGCGAGCCCGCCTCGATCGCGCACTGGGCCCGCGTCGCGGCCGAGCTGCTCGATGCGCTGCGCATCGAACGCGTCGCCGTGGTCGGCCATCACACGGGCGGCGTGATCGCGATCGAACTCGCGGCCGCGCTCGGCGAGCGCGTGCGCGCGCTGGTGCTGTCCTCGACGCCCTACACCGACGAGGCCTTTCGCCGCGCGCGCGCCGAGCGTCCGCCGATCGACGAGGTCGAGCCCAGCGAAGACGGCAGCCATCTCGCGGCACTGTGGGGCAAGCGGCAGGGCTTCTATCCGCCGAACCGGCCCGAGTTGCTCGAGGCCTTCGTGCTCGATGCGCTCAAGGTCGGCCGGCGGCTCGAGGAAGGCCATCGCGCCGTGGCCTCGTACCGCATGGAAGAACGCATCGATTGCGTGACGCAGCCCGTGCTGATCGTGCGCGCGCCCGAGGATCCGTTCGCCTCGCCGCATGCGCAGGAACTCGCGCGGCATCTGCGCCACGCGGCCAGCGTGCGCATCGCCGACATCGAAGGCGGCATGGTGCCGTTGCCCGACCAGTTGCCCGAGGCCTTCGCGCGCTGCGTGAGCGACTTCCTCGCGCGCTGAGCCTTCAGCGTTCCTCGTCGTCCTCGTCCTGCGCCGCATCCGACGGCGCATGCGCATGCAGCTGGATCATCAGCCGCAGCGTGTTCTTGAGTTCCTCCGCGCGCGTGAGGCCGAAGGGCTCGAGCACGCGGCGCTCGTGCTCGCTCGCGAGCTGCATCAGATGCTCCACCTTGGCCGCACCCTTGCGGGTGATGCGCACCAGCGTGATGCGGCGATCGCTCTCATGGGGAATGCGCTCGACCTGGCCCTGCGTCTCCATGCGGTCGAGCAGCCGCGTCACGGTCGGCTGCTTGGTCACGGTGATCTGCGCGAGCCGGCCGATGCTCACCGCATCGCCGCCCGCGAGCGAGGCCATCACGCGCCACTCCGACACCGAGAAACCCTCCTGCCGCGCCACCTCGTGGAACTCCGAGGAGATCAGCTGGCTGGCCTGCGCGAGCAGCGCGGGCAGGTAGTTGTCGACGAAGCGCTGCGGCTTCTTTTCAGTGCTTCCCATGCGTTCTCCCGATGCACATCGAACGACCCGAAAGTGGCACGCGGCTTGCGTGTCTAGGGTTATTCATGATTGTGGATAGATTCATTTCTAAACAGTATACGTACCAAGGCCCGTACAAGCACTCATCGCTTTTCTGCAGGTGATGCATGAACGGGCCACCGCCCACACGGTGACGTCGATCCAGGAAAAGAGCAAGCCATGGCCGAGCGTTCGTTTGTCGAAGAAGTGAAGAAACTGCGGCTGTCCGCCGGCGAAGTGTTCCGCGGCGAAGGCATCCTCGCCGTCACCAAGGCGCTGCTCGAATCGGGCGTGTCGTACGTCGCGGGCTACCAGGGCGCGCCGATCTCGCACCTGATGGACGTGCTGGCCGACGCGCAGGACATCCTCGCCGACCAGGGCATCCGTTTCGAGAACAGCGCGAGCGAGGCCACGGCCGCCGCCACGCTCGCGGCTTCGGTCAACTATCCGCTGCGCGGCGCCGTGACCTTCAAGGCCACGGTCGGCACCAACGTCGCATCCGATGCGCTGGCCAACCTCGCCTCGGGTGGCGTGACCGGCGGCGCGCTGGTGATCGTGGGCGAGGACTACGGCGAAGGCTCCTCGATCATGCAGGAGCGCAGCCATGCCTTCGCGATGAAGTCGCAGATGTGGCTGCTCGACCCGCGGCCCAACCTGCCGAGCATCGTCGAGGCCGTGAAGCAGGGCTTCGAGCTCTCCGAGGCCAGCAGCACGCCGGTGATGCTGCAGCTGCGCATCCGCGCCTGCCACGTGCACGGCCAGTTCGTCGCCGCCGACAACCGCCGCGCCGCCTATTCGGTGCAGGAGGCGGCCGAGAACCCGCGGCGCGACGTGAGCCGCATCGTGCTGCCGCCCGCGAGCTTCGTGCACGAGCAGGAAAAAGTGAAGGAGCGCTGGCCCGCGGCCGTGCGCTTCATCGAGGAGCGCGGCCTCAACGAGTTCTTCGCCGACGGCGCCGACGACATCGGCATCGTGGTGCAGGGCGGCAGCTACAACACGCTGGTGCGCGCGCTCGAGCGCCTGGGCCTGGCCGACGTCTACGGCAACAGCCGCATCCCGCTGTACGTGATGAACGTCGCCTACCCGGTGATCGACAGCGAGGTGGTGCGCTTCTGCGAAGGCAAGCGCGCGGTGCTGATGGTGGAGGAGGGTCAGCCCAACTTCATCGAGCAGAACATCGCGACCATCCTGCGCCAGCGCGGCGTGACCACCGCGCTGCACGGCAAGGACATGCTGCCGGTGGCCGGCGAGTACACGGCCGCCGAACTGCTGCAGGGCGCGCGCGTCTTCTGCGAGCGCTACGGCCGCCTCGCGCCGCAACCGGCCGCGCCCGTGCCGGCCCCGGTGCGCAAGGTGATCCCGCTGATCGAGCTGCCGAGCGAGCCGGCCGCGCCGCTGGCCGACAGCGTGCACGCGCGCCCGCCGGGCTTCTGCACCGGCTGCCCCGAGCGCCCGATCTTCAGCGCGATGAAGCTGGTCGAGCGCGAGCTCGGTCCGCACCACGTGAGCGCCGACATCGGCTGCCACCTGTTCTCGATCCTGCCGCCGTTCCACATCGGCAACACCACCATGGGCTACGGCCTCGGCGGCGCGGGCGCGGCCGCCATGGGCGCGCCGCGCGGCAAGCGCGCGATCGCGATGATGGGCGACGGCGGCTTCTGGCACAACGGCCTCACGAGCGGCGTCGCCAACGCGGTGTTCAACCAGAGCGACAACCTCACGATCGTCGTCGACAACAACTACACCTCGGCCACCGGCGGGCAGGACATCCTCTCGTCGAAGGCCGTCAACGCCACCCGCAGCACCGGCCACGCGATCGAACGCGCGGTGCGCGGCGTGGGCGTGAACTGGGTGCGCACCATCCGCCGCACCTACGACGTGGCCGGCATGCGCGATACGCTCAAGGAGGCGCTGACCACCAAGGAGAAGGGCCCGAAGGTCCTGATCGCGCAGTCCGAGTGCATGCTCAACAAGCAGCGGCGCGAGAAGCCGCTGGTGCGCAAGGCCATCGCCGACGGCAAGCGCATGGTGCGCGAGAAGTTCGGCGTCGATGCCGACACCTGCACCGGCGACCACTCCTGCATCCGGCTTTCGGGCTGCCCCTCGCTGTCGATCAAGACCAATCCCGATCCGCTGCGCACCGACCCGGTCGCCACCGTGCTCGAGAGCTGCGTGGGCTGCGGCAACTGCGGCGACGTCTCGCACGCGGCCGTGCTCTGCCCCTCGTTCTACAAGGCGCGCATCGTCAGCAATCCCACCGGCTGGGACCGGCTGCGCGAGCGCGTGCGCGGCGCCGTCATCGGCTGGCTGCAGCGCGGCGCTGCGCGCCGGCGCGAGGCCTATTCGTTCTGAGCGCGCCGATGAGCACCCCACAACCGATCAAGATCGCGATCCTCGCCATGGGCGGCGAGGGCGGCGGCGTGCTGGCCGACTGGATCGTCGACATGGGCGAGGCCAACGGCTGGTACGCCCAGACCACCTCCGTGCCCGGCGTGGCGCAGCGCACCGGCGCCACCATCTACTACGTGGAGCTGTTCCCCGAGGCCGCCGCGCGCGCCGACGGCGGCCAGCCGGTGCTGGCGCTGATGCCGCTGCCGGGCGATGTCGACCTGGTGCTGGCTTCCGAGCTGATGGAAGCCGGCCGCGCGGTGCAGCGCGGGCTGGTCACGCCAGACCGCACCACGCTGATCGCCTCCACGCACCGCGTCTATTCGATCGCCGAGAAGAGCGCGATGGGCGACGGCCGCGTCGACAGCCGCGAACTGCTCGCGCATGCGGGGCGCGCCGCGCACCGCTTCATCCGCTTCGACATGGCGCAGGCCGCCGAGGACGCGGGCAGCGTGATCAGCGCCGTGCTGTTCGGCGCGCTCGCGGGTTCGGGCGTGCTGCCCTTCGGCCGCGCCCAGTTCGAGGCCACCATCGAGCGCGGCGGCGTCGGCGTGAAGCCCAGCCTGCGCGCCTTCGGTGCCGCTTTCGCGCGCGCCCAGGCCGAGGAGGGCGAAGCGCCCGCGGCGGCCCTGCCGCCGGCCGCGCCGCCGCAGCCGCGCCATCCCGCGGTGCGCGCGCTGGTCGAGCGCGTGCAGAAGGACTTCGCGCCGGCGCAGCAGGCGCTGCTGCTCGAAGGCGTGCGCCGCCTCATCGACTACCAGGACCCGGCCTATGCGGGCCTCTACCTCGACCGCGCCGCCGCGCTGCAGTCGCTCGGCAGCCCGGCGCTGCTCGAGGTCGCGGCGCGCCACCTGGCGCTGTGGATGTCCTATGAGGACACGGCGCGCGTGGCCTCGCTCAAGATTCGCGCGACCCGCTTCGACCGCGTGCGCGACGAGTCGCGCGTGCAGGCCGACCAGCTGCTCGCGATCCACGAGTACATGCATCCGCGGCTGCAGGAGATCTGCGAGACCCTGCCCGCGGGCCTGGGCCGCTGGTTGATGCGCACCGGCTGGGCGCGCGGCCTGGTCGAGCGCTTCACGCGCAAGGGCCGCGTGGTGCAGACCAGTTCGCTGCACGGCTACCTGCTGCTGTCCACCGTGGCCGGCATGGGCCGCTGGCGCCGTTCCACGCTGCGCTACGCGGACGAGAACCGGCGCATCGAGGCCTGGCTGGCCGAGATCGCCGCCACCGCCGCGCGCAACACCGAGCTCGCGATCGAGGTGGCGCAGTGCCAGCGGCTGGTCAAGGGCTACAGCGACACGCACGAGCGCGGCCTGCGCAACTACGACACCGTGATGGCGGCCCTGCGCCGCGCCGGCGATGCGCTCGCGCCGGCCACCTTGCGCGAACTGCGCAATGCCGCGCTGGCCGACGAGCACGGCCACCAGCTGCAGGCGGCGCTGGTGCGCCACGCGCTGGCCTGAACGACGAAGAAGAGACGACACCCATGGCCTCCGATCCCACGACCCTTCGCCTGCGCGTCGCCGAGGCGCGCGAACTCAATCCGCTGATCCGGCTGTTCCGCCTGCGCGCCGACGATGGCGCCGCGCTGCCGGGCTTCGAGGCCGGCGCCCACATCCGCGTGCGCGTCGACCTCGGCAACGGCCAGTCGGACTGGCGCCACTATTCGCTGATCGACTTCGCGGCCGGCGGCCAGCCGGCACCGGCCGAGTACCTGATCGCGGTGCGCAAGGAGGCCGCGGGCCGCGGCGGCTCGCGCTTCATGCACGAGCGGCTGCGCGAGGGCGACACCATCGAGGCCGAGCCGCCGAAGAACGACTTTCCGCTGCACGCCGGCGCGGGCCGCGCGGTGCTGCTGGCCGGCGGCATCGGCATCACGCCGCTGGCGAGCATGGCCGCGCACCGCCGCGCGCAGGGCCTGCCGGTGGAACTGCACTACGCGGGCCGCAGCCGCGCGCTGATGGCCTTCCTGCCCGAGCTCGGCGAGCTGCTGGGCACCGACCTGCTGCTGCACGACGACGAATCGAAGGGCGCCTCCTTCGACGTGGGCGCGCTGCTCGCGCGTTGCGACCCGGCCGACCAGCTCTATGTCTGCGGCCCCAAGCCCATGCTCGACGCGGTGCTGGCCCAGACCCAGGCGCGCGGCTGGAACAGCGACCGCGTGCACTTCGAACTCTTCACCGCGCCGGTGGTGGAGGAGGGCGACCATGCCTTCGAGGTCGAACTCGCCATGTCGGGCCAGCGCTTCACCGTGCCGGCCGATCAGAGCATCCTCGACTGCCTGATCGAGCATGGCTGCGACCCGATGTTCGACTGCAAGCGCGGCGAATGCGGCGTGTGCGCCGTGCCCGTGATCGACGGCGAGATCGACCACCGCGACTACGTGCTCACGGCACGCGAGAAGGCCGCGGGCAACGTGATCCAGATCTGCATCTCCCGCGCCAAGGGCCAGCGGCTGGTGCTCGACCTCTGAACCCAAGGAGTCCACGCATGACCAGCTACCGAGGCAATCCCGACGCGGTCCGCGCGCTGGTGCGGCCCGACCGCGTGCACCGCGACCTCTACATCAGCGAGGAGATCTTCGCGCTCGAGCAGGAGCACTTCTTCGCCAACACCTGGAACTACGTCGGCCACGAGAGCCAGTTGCCCAAGCCCGGCGACTACATCACCAACGAGATCGCGGGCCGGCCGCTGATCGTGGTGCGCCATGCCGACGGCAGCGTGCGCGTGCTGATGAACCGCTGCGCCCACAAGGGTTCGCGGCTGGTGAGCGCGCCCTGCGGCAACACCGGCAAGTTCTTCCGCTGCCCCTACCACGCCTGGACCTTCAAGACCGACGGCTCGCTGCTGTCGATCCCGCTGAAGAACGGCTACGAGGGCACGCAGCTGCACGACTGCGAGGCCTCGAAGGGCCTGGTGCCGGTGGCCGGCGTGCGCAGCTACCGCGGCTTCGTCTTCGTGAAGATCAACGACGTCGGGCCCTCGTTCGAGGAGTACTTCGGCGACTCGCTGAGCTCGATCGACAACATGGCCGACCGCTCGCCCGAGGGCGAGCTCGAGATCGCCGGCGGCTGCCTGCGCTTCACGCACCAGTGCAACTGGAAGATGTTCGTGGAGAACCTCAACGACACCATGCACCCGATGGTGGCGCACGAGTCCTCGGCCGGCACCGCCAAGACCATGTGGGCCGGCAAGCCCGCCGACGAGCCCAAGCCGATGGCGATCGAGCAGTTCGTGCCCTTCATGTCGGACTACAAGTTCTTCGAGGACATGGGCGTTCGCACCTACGACAACGGCCACAGCTTCACGGGCGTCAACTTCAGCATCCACAGCAAGTACAAGGCGATCCCCGCGTACGACGATGCGATGAAGGCCCGCTACGGCGAGGAGCGCACGGCGCAGATCCTCGGCATGGCGCGCCACAACACGGTCTACTACCCGAACCTCACGATCAAGGGCGCGATCCAGGCGATCCGCGTGGTCAAGCCGGTGTCGGCTGGCATGTCGATCGTCGAGAGCTGGACCTTCCGCCTCAAGGGCGCGCCGCCCGAGCTGCTGCAGCGCACCACCATGTACAGCCGGCTCATCAACTCGCCGTTCTCGGTGGTGGGGCACGACGACCTGCAGGCCTACCGCGGCATCCAGGCCGGCCTGCATGCCAGCGGCAACGAGTGGGTGAGCCTGCACCGCAATTTCGAGGACGGCGAGGCCGAGCGCAGCGGCGAGGCCACCACCGTCGGCACCAGCGAGCTGCCGATGCGCAACCAGTACCGCAGCTGGGCGCGCTACATGACGGAGACGATGTGATGAGCGCCACCGTCACGCACCAGCAATTGGTCGACTTCGTGGTGCACGAATGCCGCCTGCTCGACGCCAAACGCTACGAGGAGTGGAACGCGCTCTTCACCGACGAGGCCTTCTACTGGGTGCCGCTGATTCCCGACCAGGAGGACGGCATCAACCACACCTCGCACATGTACGAGGACAAGCTGCTGCGCGAGCTGCGCATCGAGCGCCTGAAGAGCCCGCGCGCCTTCTCGCAGCAGCCGCCGAGCCGCTGCCACCACCTGCTGCAGGCGCCCACGGTCGAGGAGTTCGACGAGGCCGCGAACCGCTACGTGGTGCGCACGGAGTTCCACTACACCGAATGCCAGGGCGACGAGCTGCAGTTCTACGTCGGCACCTTCTTCCACCACCTGCTGTGGCAGGACGGCGCGCTGCGCATGACGCTCAAGCGCGTGAACCTGCTGAACTGCGACGCGGCGCTGCCCGCGGTGCAGCTCTTCATCTGAACGGACGGACACCGCGATGACGCATCCCACCGTCCATGCCGCCTTCGCCGCCTCGGCGGCGCGCACGCCCGAGGCCGAGTTCCTGTGCGTCGAGCCGGTCACGGCCGCGAGCTATGGCATCGAGACCGGCAGCATCCGCTGGCGCGAGGCCGCGGCCGAGGTCGACCGGCTGCGCGATGCCTATGCGCGCGCGGGCTACGGCCATGGCCACCGCGTCGGGCTGCTGCTCGAGAACCGGCCGGCCTTCCTGTACCACTGGTTCGCGCTCAATGCGCTCGGCGTGAGCGTGGTGCCGATCAATGCCGAGATGCGCGCGGCCGAGCTGGCCTACCTGATCGGCCACAGCGGGATCGAGCTCGCGGTGAGCCTGCCGCAGCGCGCCGACGACCTGCGCGCGGCGGCGCAGCGCGAAGGCGCCACGCTCGACGTGATGCAGGCCTCGGACCTCGAAGTGCCGCCGGCCCGCGGCCGCGCACCGCGTGCGGGGGAACCCGTCGGCCCGAACACCGAATGCGCGCTGCTCTACACCTCGGGCACCACCGGGCGTCCCAAGGGCTGCATGCTGGGCAACGAATACTTCATCCGCGCGGGCGAGTGGTACGCAGGGCTCGACGGCGTGTGCGAGGTGCGGCGCGACCGCGAGCGGATCATCACGCCGCTGCCGCTCAACCACGTGAACGCGATGGCCTTCTCGACCATGGTGATCCTGGTGGCCGGCGGCTGCCTGATCCAGCTCGACCGCTTCCATCCGAAGAGCTGGCTGCACAGCGTGCGCGAGACCGGCGCGACCATCGTCCACTACCTCGGCGTGATGCCCGCGATGCTGCTGGCCGCGCCCGCGTCGCCCTCCGACCGCGAGCACGCGGTGCGCTGGGCCTTCGGTGCCGGCGTGGACCGGCGCAACCATGGCGTGTTCGAGGAGCGCTTCGGCTTCCCGCTGGTCGAGGCCTGGGCCATGACCGAGACCGGTGCCGCCGCCTGCGTGATGGCGAACCACGAGCCGCGCCACATCGGCACGAGTTGCTTCGGCCGGCCCGAGGACTTCGTCGAGCTGCGGCTGGTCGACGAGGCCGGCGCGGACGTGCCGGTGGGCATGCCGGGCGAACTGCTGGTGCGCAGCGCGGGCCCCGATCCGCGCCGCTATTTCTTCTCGGGCTATCTCAAGGACGAGGCAGCGACCCAGGAGGCCTGGGCCGATGGCTGGTTCCACACGGGCGACATGGTGCGCCGCGAATCCGATGGCAGCCTGTGCTTCGTCGACCGCAAGAAGAACGTGATCCGCCGCAGCGGCGAGAACATCTCGGCGGTGGAGGTCGAGAGCGTGCTGAACCAGCACCCGGCGGTGAAGAGCTCGGCCGTGGCCGCGACGCCCGATGCGGTGCGCGGCGACGAGGTGCTGGCCTGCATCGTGCTGCACGAGGCGGTGAATGAGGATGCCCGCTCCGCCATGGCGCTGAGCATCGTGGCGCATGCGCTCGACCAATTGGCCTATTACAAGGCGCCTGGCTATGTGGCGTTCGTCGATGCCTTGCCGCTCACGGCGTCTCAAAAGATCCAGCGCGGGGAGTTGCGTGTGCTGGCCCAGGGTTTGCCTGGGCAGGTGCATTGCATCGATACGCGCGGCCTCAAGAAAAGGCAGGGCTGAAATGCAACACCAACAGCCGGACGCAGAGGACGCGAAGGTTTCGCGAAGAGCGCGAAAGAGAATTTCCAAAAATTTCTTGCGTTCCTTTTGCGTCCTTCGCGGAACCTTCGCGTCCTCTGCGTCCGGAAGTCCGCTCCCGCATTCGGATGCATCCGCCATTTCATGCGCTGCGGGTGGCGCGCAGCGCGATGGATCGCTGAAATGAACGCATTCAACCGCCGCCAATCCTACGAAGGCGTAGCCGTAGCGGTCCCCGTCACGGTGCCCTACCAGCGTTACTCCACGCTCACCGCCCACTGGTTCCTCGGCCAGGCCATCGAGGCCCTCGTCAAGGACAGCGGCATCGAAAAAGACGCAATCGACGGCCTCTGCATCAGCAGCTTCTCGCTCGCCCCCGACACCGCGGTAGGCGTCACCCAGCACCTCGGCCTCTCGCCACGCTGGCTCGACCACGTACCCACGGGCGGTGCCTCGGGCGTGATGTGCCTGCGCCGTGCCGCACGCGCGGTGCAGAGCGGCGATGCCGACGTCGTGGCCTGCGTGGCGGCCGACACCAACCATGTCGATTCCTTCCGCCAGACCCTCGGCAGCTTCAGCAACTTCGCGCGCGATGCCACCTATCCCTACGGATCGGGCGGACCCAATTCGATCTTCGCGATGATCACCGCGCACTACATGCGCCGCTTCGGCGCCAAGCGCGAGGACTTCGGCCGCATTGCGGTGGATCAGCGCACCAATGCGCTGCGCAATCCCAACGCCATGTTCAAGAAGCCGCTCACGCTCGACGAGTACATGGACGCGCGGCCCATCGCCGAGCCCCTGCACCTGTTCGACTGCGTCATGCCCTGCGCGGGCGCCGAGGCCTTCCTCGTGATGAGCGAGGAGCGGGCGCGCGACCTCGGCCTCGCCCACGTCGCGATCCGTGGTGCCATCGAGCGCCACAACGCCTATTCGGAAGATCCGGTGATGGTGCAGGGCGGCTGGCGCCGCGACCGCGATGACCTCTATGCCCAGGCCGGTGCCGCGCCCGCGCAGGTCGACTTCATCCAGACCTACGACGACTACCCCGTGATCGCCATGATGCAGTTCGAGGACCTGGGCTTCTGCGAGAAGGGCGAGGGCCCGGCCTTCGTGCGCTCGCACACCATGACCTGCGAAGGCAGCTTTCCCAACAACACCAGCGGCGGCCAGCTGTCCGCGGGCCAGGCCGGCGCCGCGGGCGGCTTCCTCGGCATGACCGAGACCATCCGCCAGCTCACCGACACCGCGGGCGCGCGCCGCGTGCCCGACGCCAAGCTGGGCCTCGTGGCCGGCTTCGGCATGGTCACCTACGACCGCTGCCTGTGCACCGGCGCCGTCCTCCTGGGGAGAAGCCAATGACCATGCCCCTCATGCGCCCCCCGCGCAAGAACCCCGTGCTGCGCACGCGGCAGATGAACCTGCCGCCCTGGCAGCGCGGCCGCATCGCGCTGGGCATCACCGCCGCCGCGGCCGAGGGCCGCTTCGAGCTGCAGACCTGCGAGGACTGCGGCACCGTGCAGTACCCGCCGCGCGCGGCCTGCCACAAGTGCCTGTCGCCGCACCTCGCCTGGCGCGAGCAGGACGGCGAGGGCGAACTGCTGAGCAGCACCACGCTGCATCACAGCAACGACCTGTTCTTCCGCGAACGCCTGCCCTGGCGGCTGGGCCTGGTGCACCTCGATGCCGGCCCGACGCTGATGGTGCACCTGCACGGCGAGGTCGGCGAGGCGCCCTCGCGCGTCAAGGTGGGCGCGCGGCTCGACCGCGCGGGACAGGCGGTACTGATCGGATTCCCGAACCAAGGAAGTGCACACATGGCCGGCGACAGGATGCTCAGAGAAATGACCAGCGACCCCAAGTTCCGCAAGGTGCTGGTGACCGACGGCAAGACCGAGGTCGGGCAGGCGATCGTGCGCGCCCTGGTGAAGGCCGGCGCCGACATCGTCTGGGTCGGCCATGCCGAACCCTGGAAGAAGCTCGGCGACGGCCTCGACGACATCGGCGCGCTGCCGCAGGTCACGCTGGTGCCGCTCGACCTCACCAACGGCCGGCAGGTGACCGAGCTCGCGGGCTCCATCGGCGGCAAGGTCGACATCGTCATCAACAACGCGGAGGTGCACCGCACCTTCGGCATCGCCTCGCGGCGCGGCACCGACGTGGCCAAGGCCGAGATGGACATCAACTACTTCGGCGCGCTGCGGCTGGCGCAGGAGTTCGGCCCCGCGCTCAAGGGCCGTTCCGCCGACGGCACCACCGGCGCCACCGCCTGGGTCAACCTGCTGTCGATCTACGCGCTGAGCAACTACCCGGCGCACGGCACCTTCAGCGCCTCGAAGGCCGCGGCCTATTCGCTCGCCCAGTGCCTGCGCGCCGAGATGCGACCGGCCGGCATCCGGGTCGTCAACGTGTTCCCGGGCCCGATCGACGACGAGTGGAACCAGCACATGCCGCCGCCCAAGCTCGGCGCCCCGGCGCTCGCCAGCGCGATCGTGAAGGCGCTGCGCGACGGCGTGGAAGACGTCTATCCCGGCGACGTGGCGCAGGAGTGGCTCGAGCGCTGGCGCGACAACCCCAAGGTGCTGGAACGCGAACTCGCGGCCGGCGGCAGCTGAAGACAGATCGAAAGAGACAGGAGCGCTCCCCGATGACCCCCAGCAACCCCACGCTCACCCCGGCGCAGATCCTCGCGGGCCTGGCCGGCGCCCTGGCCGGCGGCGGCATCCGCGTGATCGACCTCACCCAGACCCTGACGCCCGAGTTCCCGCAGATCGCGCTGCCGCCCGAGATGGGACAGTGCTGGCCGTTCCGCATCGAGGAGGTCTCGAAGTACGACGAGCGCGGGCCCGGCTGGTACTGGAACAACTTCTCCTGCGGCGAACACACCGGCACCCACTTCGATGCGCCGATCCACTGGATCTCGGGCCGCGACCTGCCGAACAACTCGGTCGACACCATTCCCGTGCAGCACTTCGTGGCGCCGGCCTGCGTCATCGACTGCTCGCCGCAGGTCAAGGACGACCCCGACTACCTGCTCACGCCCGCGGACATCGAGGACTACGAGGCGAAGCACGGCCGCATCCCGGCCGGCGCCTGGGTGCTGATGCGCACCGACTGGTCGAAGCGCCACGACCCCGAGGCCTACCAGAACTTCGACGAGACCGGCCAGCACACGCCGGGCCCGAGCACCGAGGCCGTGCGCTTCCTGGTCGAGCAGCGCGACGTGCTGGGCTTCGGCTCCGAGGCCATCGGCACCGATGCCGGCCAGGGCTACCACCTGCGCCCGCCGTACCCCTGCCACTACTACATGCACGGCGCGGGCCGCTATGGCCTGCAGTGCCTGAGCAACCTCGACCTGCTGCCGCCCGCGGGCGCGATGCTGATCTGCCCGCCGCTGAAGATCGAGAAGGGCAGCGGCAGCCCGCTGCGCGTGCTCGCGCTGGTGGGAGCACCCGCATGAGCGAAGCACCGAAGACCGCCGTCGTCACCGGCGGCAGCGCCGGCATCGGCAAGGCCATCTGCCTCGACCTGCTCGAGCAGGGTTACGAGGTCGTCTCGCTCGCGCGCCGCAAGGCCGAGATCGACCATCCCAAGCTGCACAGCATCGAGGTCGACCTGGCCGACCGCGCGGCCACGGCCGCGGCCGCGAAGGAACTGGTGTCGCGCTTCGAGGTGACCACCGTGGTCCACAACGCCGGCGTGATCCGCGCCGCGCTGCTGCCCGAAGTCCAGCTGTCCGACCTCGACGCGCTGGTCGACCTGCACCTGGGCTGCGCGATCCAGCTCGTGCAGGCGGCGCTGCCCGCGATGCGCGCGCGCCGCTTCGGCCGCGTGGTGCTGCTGTCGTCGCGCGCCGCGCTGGGCCTGGCCACGCGCACCAGCTATTCGGCCACCAAGGCCGGCATGCTGGGCATGGCGCGCACCTGGGCGCTCGAGCTCGCGCCCGAGGGCATCACCGTCAACGTGGTCGCGCCCGGGCCGATCCGCACCGACATGTTCTACGACGTGGTCGAGGCCGGCAGCGAGAAGGAACGCGCGCTGGCCGCCAGCGTGCCGGTGCGCCGCCTCGGCGAATCGGCCGACGTGGCGCGCGCCGTGCGCTTCTTCGCCGACCCCGCCAACAGCTTCGTCACCGGCCAGGTGCTCTACGTCTGCGGCGGCACCAGCGTCGGCAGCCTCGCGCTCTGAATCCCCACCACCGAGTTCCCGTCACCCACCCCCTCACTCCAGGAGAAGAAGCATGACAGTCATGACCCGAATCCGTGCCCTCGCGGGCCTCGCCGTGGCCGCGGGTGCGCTCGCGGTATCGAACGCCTGGGCGGCAGACCTCAAGGTCGGTTTCATCACTTCGCTGTCGGGGCCGGTGTCCTCGCTCGGCATTCCCTACGACAAGGGCATCAAGGCCGCGCAGGCCTACAAGTCCGAGGTCGGCGGGCGCAAGGTGCAGCTGATCGCGCTCGACGACGCCTCCGATCCCTCGACCGCCGCGCGCAACGCGCGCAAGCTGATCGAGGAGGACAAGGTCGACGTCATCATCGGCACCGCCGGCGCGCCGGGCTCGCTGGCCATCGCCGGCGTGGCGCGCGAGACCAAGACCCCGCTGATCTCCATCGCCAATGCCGACCTGCCCGGCGAGGAGGGCGCGTGGATGGTGACGCTGCCGCAGCCCGCGCCGCTGATGATGGGCGCGATGGTCGAGAAGATGAAGCAGGCGGGCGTGAAGAGCGTGGCCTACATCGGCTATTCCGACGCCTGGGGCGACCTGGTCTACGACGCGCTCAACAAGGCCGCGCCCGCGGCGGGCATCAAGGTGGTGAGCAACGAGCGCTATGCGCGCAGCGACTCCTCGGTCGCCGGCCAGGTGCTGAAGATCGTCGCGCTGCGGCCCGACGCCGTGATCACCGGCGCCTCGGGCACGCCCGGCGCGCTGCCCTACCTCGCGCTGACCGAGCGCGGCTACAAGGGAAAGATCTACGGCATGCACTCGCTGATCAACCCCGACTTCATCCGCGTCGGCGGTCCCTCGGTCGATGGCCTGCTCGCGCCCACGGGCCCGGTGGTGGTGGCCGAGCAGCTGCCCGACACCAACCCGATGAAGAAGATCGCGCTCGACTTCCGCGCCGCCTTCCAGAAGGCCAACGGCGCGCCGCCGACCGACACCTTCTCGGCCTACAGCTTCGATGCCTGGCTGATCTACCTCGACGCCGCGCAGCGCGCGCTCGCCACCAAGGCCGAGCCCGGTACGCCGCAGTTCCGCCTCGCGCTGCGCGACGCCATCGTGAGCACCAAGGAGCTGGTGGGCACGCACTCGGTCTACAACTTCAAGCCCGACAACCGCTACGGCTCCGACGACCGCTCGCGCGTGGTGGTGCGGCTCGACAAGGGCCAGTGGAAGCTGGTGCCTTGAACGCCGAGCGGCCCGCCTCGCCGATGAACGCCATCGCTTCGCACCGCCCGCGCGCCCGGACCGTGGCCGGCGCGCTGCTGGCCGCGGCCTGGCTGGCCGGCTGCGCCACGCAGGCGCCGCCCGCCGGCGAGGTCACGATCAAGCGCGACGGACACGGCGTGCCGCACGTCTACGCCGGCACCACCTACGGCCTGTTCTACGGCTTCGGCTACGCGGTGGCCGAGGACCGGCTCTACCAGCTCGAGATGGCCAGGCGCTCGGGCAACGGCAGCGTGGCCGAGGTGCTCGGGCCGGACTACGTGGCGGTCGACACCGCCACGCGCTCGAACATCGACCCGGCGAGCATCCGGCGCCAGATCGATGCGCTGGGCACCGACGACCGCGCCCTGTTCGAGGGCTATGCGGCCGGCGTCAACGCGCGCATCCGCGAAGTGCTGGCCGACCGCGCGCGGCTGATGCCGCGTCAGTTCATCGACAACGGCTTCGTGCCCACGGCCTGGTCCGCCGACGACGTGGCGCTGGTCTGGATCGGGCTGATCCTCAACCGCTTCTTCGCCGGCACGGCCGAGGTCGCGAACCTCTCGCTGCTGCAGCAGCTCAAGGCGGCGCGCGGCGACGCGGCGGGCCTGCGGCTCTACGAGCAGCTGCGCTGGCTCGAGGATCCGACCGCGCCCACCATCGTGCCGCGCGGCGTGCCGTCCCCGCGCACGAGCGCGCGCACCGAGCCCGGCGACGCGGCGCTCGCACCGCTGTCGCCCGTGGCGGCCGCCGACTTCCGCGCGACGCAGGTCGCGCGCCTGGGCCTCGCGGCGGCAGAGCAGATGCCGACCGCCAGCAATGCCTGGGTGCTCGGGCCCGGCCGCACCCGCGAGGGCGTGGCGGTGCTCTACAACGGGCCGCAGCAGGGCTTCAACAATCCGTCCTTCGTGCATGGCATCGGCCTGCACGGCGCGGGCTACGACCTGACCGGCCTCACGCCCGTGGGCCTGCTGCCGGTGCTGTTCGGCACCAACGGCACCATCGCCTGGGGCTCGACCGTGGGCTCGCTGGACACCAACGACAGCTACCAGGAAGAGCTGTCGCCCGCCGACCGCTACAGCTACCGCTACCAGGGCGCCTGGCGGCCGATGACGCGGCGGGTCGACGAGATCCGCGTCAAGGGCGAGGCGCCGCGCCGCATCGAGGTCCTTTCGACCGTGCACGGCTTCGTGCAGAGCTGGGACCTGCCCAACCAGCGCGCCTACACCGTGCGCAGCAGCTGGCAGGGCCGCGAGGTCGAGACCATGCTGGGCTGGGCCCAGGCGGCCCGTGCGCGCGACTGGCCGCAGTTCCTCGCGCAGGGCGCGCGGGTCAGCGCCTCCATCACCTGGTTCTATGCTGACGTGGCGGGCAACATCGGCGTCGCCGGCCTGGGCAGCCAGCCGCGCCGGCCGGCCACGCAGGACATCCGCTTTCCCGCGCGCGGCGACGGCAGCATGGAGTGGCAGGGCCTGCTGCCCTTCGAGGCCAATCCGCGCAGCTTCAACCCGGCGCAGGGCTATCTCGCGAGCTGGAACAACCAGATCGCCGCGGGCCTGCGCGCCGACGGCGCGAACTTCTCGCACGTCGACCGCGTGGCGGAGATCCATGCGCAGCTGCAGGGCGACGCGAGGCTCGACGCCGACCAGGTCTGGCGCGTGAACGAGAACGCCGCGCTGGCCGACCTCAACGCGCGCTACTTCGTGCCGAAGATCGTCGAGGCCGCGGCGCGGCTGCCGCAGAACGATCCGGTGCGCCGTGCGGCCGACCTGCTGGCGCGCTGGGACTTCAAGAACCGGGCCGCGCCCGGCGACGCGGTCTATGCCGACAACGCCACCACCGTGCTGCGCGCCTGGCTCGCCGCCATGGGCCGCCGGCTGCTGTCGCAGGACCTGCCGGCGCCGGTGCTCGCGAACTACGCCAACCTCGGCTATCCCACGCTCACGCCGCGCGGCTCGCCGGGCAGCGTGCAGCCGGCCGCGGTGTCCAAGCTGATCTGGAATGCGCTCGCGGGCCCGGCCTCGGGCGTGCCGCAGCGCATCGACTTCCTGCATGGGCAGGACCCGCAGGCGCTGGTGCGCGCGGCGCTGGCCGACGCGGTGGCCGAGCTGTCGGCCGCGCGCGGCCCGGACATGGCGCGCTGGACCACGCCCGTGGTGCGGCACCGCTTCTCCAGTATCAACGCGATCGGCGTGCCCTGGGCCGGTGCCGACGAGCAGCCCGAGACCAGCCCCTACATGAACCGCGGCACGCTGAGCTACCGGGTGGTGCTGCGCCCGGGCGCGGTCGGCATGTGCTCGGTGGCCGCGCCGGGCCAGAGCGGCTTCGTCGATCCGGCCGGCCGGCGCGACAGGCACTACGGCGACCAGCTCGCGCTGTTCCAGGACTTCGGCTGCAAGCCGGAGCGGCTCACTCCGGCGCAGCTCGACGCCGACCTCGAATCCACGCGCACGCTGCGCTACTGACCCGCCCCCAGAAAGGACCACCCCCGTGACCCATCTCTTCCCCCGCCTGGCCACCGCCGTGCTGGCCGCCTGCATGGTCGCCGGCGCCGCCGCCGCCGACCTCAAGGTCGGCGTCATCAGCTCGCTCTCGGGCCCGGTCTCGGCGCTCGGCATTCCCTACGAGAAGGGCATCCGCGCCGCGCTCGCGCAGCAGCCGACCATTGCCGGCCACAAGGTCGAGCTGATCGTGCTCGACGACGCCTCCGATCCCACCACCGCCGGGCGCAACGCGCGCAAGCTGGTGACCGAGGACAAGGTCGACGTGCTGATCGGCACCTCGGGCGTGCCCGGCGCGATGGCGATCGCGGCGGTGGCGCGCGAGCTCGGCACGCCGCTGATCTCGCCCACGCCGGTGTCGCTGCCGGGACCGGAGAACGTCTGGACCGTCTCGGTCTCGCAGCCCTTCGAGCTGATGGTGGCGGCGGTGGTCAAGCGCATGCAGCAGGCCGGCGTGAAGTCGGTGGCCTTCATCGGCTTCTCCGACGCGCTCGGCGACCTCGCCTACGACTCGCTGATGAAGAGCGCGGCCGCGGCCGGCATCAAGGTGGTGGCGAACGAGCGCTATGCGCGCAGCGACTCCTCGGTGGCCGGGCAGGTGCTCAAGATCGTGGCGGCCAAGCCCGACGCGGTGTTCGCGGGCAACTCGGGCACGCCCGGCGCGCTGCCCTACCTGGCGCTGGCCGAGCGCGGCTACAAGGGCCAGATCTACGGCACGCACGGCCTGATCAACGCCGACTTCGTGCGCGTGGGCGGCAAGTCCATCGAGGGCCTGCAGGTGCCCAGCGGCCCGGTGCTGGTGGCCGAGCAGCTCGATGCGGCGAACCCGATCCGCAAGGTGTCGATGGACTTCCGCGCGGCCTACCAGAAGGCGCACGGCGCGGCGCCGGTCGATGCCTTCTCCTCGTACACCTACGACGCCTATCTGCTGCTGGCCAACGCCGCGGCGCGCGCCAAGGGAGAGCCGGGCACGCCGGCCTACCGCAGCTCGCTGCGCGATGCGATCAACAGCACGAAGGAGCTGGTCGGCACGCACGGCATCTACAACTTCAAGCCCGACAACCGCTACGGCTCGGACGAGCGCGCGGTGGTGATCGTGCGCATGGAAAAGGGCCAGTGGAAGCTGGTGCCCTGAGCGCCCGCATCCGACGCACGCCATGAGCCGCTACCGCGAACACCCCGAGGCGATCCGCGCGCTGGTCGAGGACCGGCGCGTGCACCGCGACGTCTACCTGAGCGAGGAGCTGTTCGCGCTCGAGCAGGAGCGTTTCTTCGCGCGCACCTGGCTGTTCGCGGGCCATGCGAGCGAGGTGCCGCTGGCCGGCGACTACCGCACGCTCGAGCTCGCGGGCCGGCCTCTGGTGATGGTGCGGCAGGCCGATGGCGCGCTGCGGGTGTTCTACAACCGCTGCGCCCACAAGGGCAGCCAGCTCGTGAGCGACGAGCGTGGCAACGCCGGCAAGTTCTTTCGCTGCCCCTACCACGCCTGGACCTACAAGCTCGACGGCGCGCCGCTCGCGCTGCCGCTGAAGTCGGGCTACGAGAACACCGGGCTCGCGCAGTGCGAGTCGGGGCGCGGGCTCTCGCCCGTGGCGAGTCTCGCGGTCTACCGCGACTTCGTGTTCGTGCGCCTGTCGCTGCAAGGTCCGAGCTTCGAGGACTATTTCGGCGGCGTGCTGCATGCCATCGACAACATGGTCGACCGCTCGCCCGAGGGCCGGCTCACCGTGGCCGGCGGCGTGCTGCGCAACATCGTCCACTGCAACTGGAAGATGTACCTCGAGAACATCAACGACACGGTGCATCCGATGTCGACGCACGAGTCGGCCACTGCCGCGGCCGAGGGCCTGTGGGCCGGCATCACGGCGGCCGAGCCCGAGGCGGCCAAGCCGATGGCGATGGAGCAGATCCTGCCCTTCGGCGCGGGCTACGACTTCTTCGACCGCATGGGCGGTCGCGTCTATCCCAACGGCCACAGCGTGCTGGGCATCCACTTCAGCATCCATTCGAACTATGCGCAGCTGCCGGGCTACGAGGCCGCGATGCGTGCCGCGCACGGCGAGGAGCGCGCGACCGAGATCCTGCAGCGCTCGCCGCAGAACTCGGTGCTGTTCCCGAGCCTCTCGGTCAAGGGCTCGCCGCAGGCGATCCGCGTGATCCGCCCGCTCGCGGCCGACCGCACGCTGATCGAGGCCTGGAGCTTCCGCGCCGAGGGCGCGCCCGAGCTGCTGCTGGAGCGCTCGATGAACTACAACCGGCTCGTGTTCTCGCCGATGTCGGTGGTGGCGCACGACGACGTGCACCTGTTCGAGAGCATGCAGAAGGGCCTGCGCGGCGAGGGCAACGAGTGGGTGAGCCTGCACCGCGACTTCGACCCGGCCGAACTCGCGCAGGGAACGGCCGAGACCAACGGCACCAACGAGCTGCTGATGCGCAACCAGTTCCGCGCCTGGGCGAAGTTCATGGGCGAGCAGGGGGAGGGTGCATGAACGACGCCATCGACCTGGTGGTGCGGGAGGCCGCGCTGCTCGACGCGCGCCGCTTCGACGACTGGCTCGCGCTGTACGACGCCGAATGCCTCTACTGGGTGCCGCTGCTCGGTGCGGCTCAGGCCGATCCGCGCAGCCACAACGCCATCGCCTGCGAGGACCGGCTGCTGCTGCAGCTGCGCGTCGACCGGCTGAAGAACCCGCGCGCGCATTCGCAGCATCCCGCGAGCCATTGCCAGCATGTGCTGCAGCGCTCGGTGCCGGAGGCCGAGGAAGACGGCGAGGCCGTGCTGCGAACTCCCTTCATCTACATCGAGGCGCGGGGCGAATCGCAGGTGCTGCTCACCGGCAGCTACCGCCATCGGCTGGTGCGCACCGAAGACGGCTGGCGCATCCGCGAGAAGCGCGTCGACCTGCTCAACCCGGGCCAGGCCCTGCCGGCCATCCAGCTTTTCATCTAGTTCCCTTCCTCGTTCCACTCCCCACCCTTTCCTCCAGGAGCTTCGACATGACCCGCTTGATGCAGTCCCTTCGCCACGCCGCCGTGCTCGCGCTGGCCGCCGGCCTCGGCGCCGCCGCCTTCGCGGCCGACCTCAAGGTCGGCCTGAGCGTGTCGCTGTCGGGCCCGAACTCCTCGCTGGGCGTGCCCTATGCCAAGGGCATGCAGGCCGCGCTGGCCTACAAGGGCGAGATCAACGGCCGCAAGGTGCAGCTGATCGTGCTCGACGACGGCTCCGACCCGACCACCGCGGGCCGCAATGCGCGCAAGCTGGTGGACGAGGAGAAGGTCGACGTGCTGATGGGTACCTCGGGCGTGCCGGCCGCGATCGCCATGGCGCAGGTCGGGCGCGATGCCAAGGTGCCGATGATCGGGCTCACGCCGATTCTGCTCGACCCGGCTGAGAACGGCTGGGTGATGACGGTGGCGCAGCCGACGCAGCTGATGATCGATGCGGTGGTCGAGCGCATGAAGAAGGACGGCGTGAAGTCGGTCGGCTACATCGGCTTCTCCGACGCCTGGGGCGACCTGGTCTACAACGCGCTGATGAAGGCCGCGCCGGCCGCCGGCATCCAGGTGCTGGGCAACGAGCGCTATGCGCGCGCCGACGCTTCGGTCACGGGCCAGGTGCTGAAGCTGCTCGCGATGAAGCCCGAGGCCGTGATGACCGGCGGCGCCGGCACGCCGGGCGCGCTGCCCTTTCTCGCGCTGCAGGAGCGCGGCTTCAAGGGCAAGGTCTACGGCCAGCACGGGCTGATCAACCCCGACTTCGTGCGCGTGGTCGGGGCTGCCGGCCAGGACGCGCTGATGCCCACCGGCCCGATCATCGTCGCCGAGCAGCTGCCGGCCGACCATCCCACGCGCAAGATCGGCCTCGAGTTCCGCAGCATCTTCCAGAAGGTCAACAACGCGCCCACCAGCGACGCCTTCTCGGCCTATTCCTTCGACGGCTACCTGGTGTTCGCCGATGCGGCGGCGCGCGCGCTCACGAAGGCCGAGGCCGGCACGCCCGAGTTCCGGGTCGCGCTGCGCGACGCGATCTTCAGCACCAGGGAAGTCGTGGGCACGCACGGCGTCTACAACTTCAAGCCCGGCGATCTCTACGGCGTGGACCAGCGCGCGCGCGTGATCGTGAAGCTCGACAAGGGCCAGTGGAAGCTGGCGCCTTGAGCGCGGCGTCCTCCATCCTCCATCCACCCAAAGCAAGCGAGAAGCGAGAGCGATGACGAAGCGAAGGACTGTGCAATGACCTGGGACGTGGCCCTCATCCTGGGCATCGACGGGCTGGCCAACGGGGCCATCTACCTGCTGGCCGGTCTCGGCCTGGTGTTGATCTTCTCGGTGACCCGGGTGGTCTTCGTGCCCTTCGGCGACATCGCGGCCTTCGCCGCGCTGACGCTGGCGGCCTTCGAGACCGGCAAGCTGCCGCCGACCATCGGCCTGGTGGCCGTGCTCGCGGCGCTGGCCGTGCTGACCGAGGTCGGCAGCCTGGTGCGGCGCGGCGAGGCGCGGCGCATTCCGAAGGCCGTGCTGGCCTGGGGCGTGCTGCCGCTGGTGCCCTGCGCCATCGCCTGGGCCGCCGCGAGCGCCGGCGTGCCCGCGCCGGTGCAGCTCGCGGTGTCGGTGCTGCTGGTGGTGCCGGTGGCGCCGCTGCTGGCGCGCGTGGTGTTCCAGCCGATCGCCGATGCCTCGGTGCTGGTGCTGCTGATCGTCTCGCTCGCGCTGCACTTCCTGCTGTCGGGCCTGGGCCTGCTGTTCTTCGGGCCGGAAGGCTCGCGCACCAGCCCGCTGGCCTCGGGCACTCTCACGCTGGGCGACGGCTTCACCGTCAGCGGCCAGGTGATCCTGATGGTGGGCTCGGCGATCGTGCTCAGCGGCCTGTTCTTCCTGGTGTTCGAACGCACCGTGATGGGCAAGGCGCTGCGCGCCACGGCCGTCAACCGCGTCGGCGCACGGCTGGTCGGCATCCGGCCCGCGCGCACCGCGCTCTTGGCCTACGGCTGCGCCTCGCTGCTGGCGGGGCTGATCGGCGTGCTGATCGCGCCCGTGACCACCATGTACTACGACTCGGGCTTCATCATCGGCCTGAAGGCCTTCGTGGCCGCCATCATCGGCGGCCTCGTGAGCTACCCCATGACCGCCATCGGCGCGCTGGCCGTCGGCGTGGTCGAGAGCTTCGCCTCGTTCTGGAGCGGCGCACTCAAGGACGTGATCGTCTTCAGCCTGCTGATCCCCGTGCTCATGCTGCGCTCGTTCATGGCGCGGCACGTGGAAGAGGAAGAAGAGGAGGTGGACCAATGAGCCGCCGCCCCCTGATCCTCTGCGCCGTGGTGATCGCCGCGCTGGCCGTGGTGCCGGCGCTGTTCGGCAGCTTCACCGTCTCGCTGCTCAACGACATCGGCATCGGCGCGCTGGTCGCGCTCGGGCTGGTGCTGCTCACGGGCGTGGGCGGCGCCACCTCCTTCGGGCAGGCGGCCTTCGTCGGCATCGCGGCCTACGCCACGGCCTGGCTCAGCACCACGCAGGGCTATTCGCCGTGGATCGGCCTGCTGTTCGCGCTGCTGCTGACCGGCCTCTCGGCGCTGGCCATCGGGTTGCTCACGCTGCGCCTGGGCGGACACTTCCTGCCGCTGTCGACCATCGCCTGGGGCCTGTCGATCGCCATGCTGTTCGGCAACGTCGACGCGCTGGGGCGCCACACCGGCTTGTCGAACATACCGCCGCTGTTCATCGGCGGCTGGTCGCTGGCCGATCCGCGCGCCATGTACTACCTGATCTGGGCGATCGTCGGGCTGGCCTTCCTGTTCAGCCACAACCTGCTGCGCTCGCGTCCCGGCCGCGCGATCCGCAGCCTGCGCGGCGGAGCGACCCTGCTGGCGAGCGTGGGCGCCGATGCCTACCGCGTGCGGCTGTCGCTGTTCGTGACGGCGGCGCTGTTCGCCGGGCTCGCGGGCTGGCTCTATGCGCACATGAACCGCTTCGTGAGCCCCTCGCCCTTCGACGTGCGCGCGAGCATCGAGTACCTGCTGATGGCGGTGGCCGGCGGGCTCGGCAGCCTGGTCGGCGCGCTGGTGGGCGCGGGCCTGGTGCTGGTGCTCAAGAACGGGCTGCAGGACGTGCTGCCGCTGATCACCCAGCGCGCCGGCCAGCTCGAGGCGGTGGCCTTCGCGGTGCTGTTCATCGCGCTGCTGCACTTCGCGCGCGGCGGGCTGATGGGCTTCGTGCGGCGGCTGCGCGCGCGCAAGGGCCCGGGGGCGGTACGCCCACCCGCGGCGCCGCTGGCGGCCGTCGAGCCGCTGCCGCATCGCGCGCTGCCGGCACGCGGCACGCCCATCCTCTCGGTGCAGGGCGCGGTCAAGCGCTTCGGCGGGCTGGTGGCGGTCAACGACGTGAGCTTCGACGTGGCGGCCGGCGAGATCGTGGGCCTGATCGGACCCAACGGCGCCGGCAAGTCGACCATGTTCAACCTGCTGACCTGCACCCTGCCGATGAGCTCGGGCAGCGTGCGCTTCCTGGGCCAGGACATCGCCGGCATGCCGCAGCGCGAGGTGGCGCGGCTCGGGCTGGCGCGCACCTTCCAGCACGTGAAGCTGCGCCCGCAGATGAGCCTGCTCGACAACGTGGCACTGGGCGCGCACTCGCGCACGCGCTCGGGCGTGCTGCGCGCGGGGCTGCGGCTCGATCGCGCCGAGGAGCGGCAGATATTGCAGGAGGCGCAGCGCCAGCTCGAGCGCATCGGCCTGGGCGATCGCGCGCACGAGCTCGCGGGCAGCCTGCCGCTGGGCACGCAGCGCATCCTCGAGATCGCGCGTGCGCTCGCGGCCGACCCGGTGCTGCTGGTGCTCGACGAGCCCGCGGCCGGCCTGCGCCGCAAGGAGAAGATGGCCCTGGGCGAGCTGCTGCGCAAGCTGCGCGACGAGGGCGTGACCATTCTGATCGTCGAACACGACATGGACTTCGTGATGAAACTCGTGGACCGCCTGGTGGTGATGAACTTCGGCGCCAAGCTGGTGGAGGGCGCGCCGGCCGCGGTGCGTGCCGACGAGCGGGTGCAGGCGGCCTACCTGGGGAGCGTGGCATGAGCACGACGACCCCGATGCTGGAGATCGGCGACCTGCATGTTTCGTACGGCCAGGTCGACGCGGTGCGTGGCGTGTCGCTCGCGATGCAACCGGGCCAGATCGTCTCGGTGATCGGCCCCAACGGCGCCGGCAAGACCACGCTGCTCGCGGCCGCGATGGGCCTGCTGCCGTCGAAGGGCGTGCTGCGCTTCGAGGGCGAGGACCTGCACGGCCTGGACGTGGAGGCGCGCGTGGAGCGCGGCCTGTGCCTGGTGCCCGAGAAGCGCGAGCTGTTCGGCGAACTCTCGGTGCTCGACAACCTGCAGCTCGGCGCCTTCTCGCGCCGGCTGCGCGGCAGTGTGCTCAAGAGCCGGCTGCAGGGCGTGTACGACCGCTTCCCGCGGCTGGCCGAGCGCCGCGCGCAGCGCGCCGACACGCTCTCGGGCGGCGAGCGCCAGATGCTGGCCGTGGGGCGCGCGCTGATGTCCTCGCCGCGCCTGCTGATGCTCGACGAGCCCAGCCTGGGGCTGGCGCCGCTGATCGTGCGCGACATCCTCGCGATCGTGCGCAAGCTGCGCGAGGACGGCGTGTCGATCCTGCTGGTGGAGCAGAACGCGCGCGCGGCGCTCGAATCCTCCGACCACGGCTACGTGCTGGAAACGGGCGAGATCGCGCTCGATGGCGCCTCGCAGGACCTGGCCTGCGATCCGCGCGTGCAGGCGACCTACCTCGGCGGGGGCACGCACGATGAGGACTGAGCCGGACCCGCTGCCGCCCGCGCGACGCACCTTGCCGGCGATGCTCGAGCGACAGGCGGCGCTGTTCGGCGACAGGCCGCTGCTCGCGATCGCGGGGCGGCAATGGGTGCATGCCGACGCGCGCGCGGCCGCCGCATCGCGCGCCGGCGCGCTGGCCGCGGCGGGCGTGGAACGTGGCGATCGCGTGGCGCTGATGAGCGGCAACCGGCTCGAGGTGCTCGAGACGCTGGGCGGCTGCGGCTGGCTGGGTGCTGCGATGGTGCCGATCAACACCGCCTCGATGGCGCCGCAGATCGAGTACTTCCTGGCCGACAGCGCGGCGCGGCTGCTGGTGATCGAGAGCGCCTTCCTCGACCGGCTGGCCGGCGTCGACCTCGCGCGCACCGCGCTGCGCACGGTGTGGGTGATCGGCGCGGGCGAGATCGCGCTCGAGGGCGTGGCGGTGAAGGCCTGGCCGGCCGAGGGCGAAGCGATCGCCGCGGCCGAGGTGCAGCCGGGCGACACGCTCGCGATCCTCTACACCTCGGGCACCACCGGCCCGGCCAAGGGCGTGACCTGCCCGCATGCGCAGTACTACTGGTGGGGCGTGAACAGCGCGGCCGTGCTCGGCGTGGGCGCCGACGACGTGCTGTGCACCACCTTGCCGCTGTTCCACATCAATGCGCTCAACACCTTCGCGCAGGCCGCGATCACCGGCTGCCGGGTGGTGTTCGAGGCGCGCTTCTCGGCCTCGGGCTTCTGGGAGGCGATGCGCGCCCACGAGGCCACGGTGGTCTACCTGCTGGGCGCGATGGTGCCGATATTGCTGGCCCAGCCCGAGGGGCCGGGCGAGCGCGCGCACCGGGTGCGCGTGGGCCTGGGCCCTGGCGTGCCGGCGCATGCGATGCAGAGCTTCCTGGAGCGCACGGGCGTGCGGCTGCTCGAGGGCTACGGCTCGACCGAGACCAACTTCGTCATCAGCACCGCGCCCGATTCGCCGCGCGGCGGCGTGATGGGCTGGGTGCGCCCGGGTTTCGAGGCGCGCGTGGCCGACGCGCACGACGTGGAACTGCCCGACGGCGAGGCCGGCGAGCTGCTGCTGCGCGCGAGCGAGCCCCATGCCTTCGCGAGCGGCTACTTCAACATGCCGGCCAAGACCGTCGAGGCCTGGCGCAACCTGTGGTTCCACACCGGCGACCGCGTGGTGCGCGAGGCCGACGGCGCCTTCCGCTTCGTCGACCGGCTCAAGGACGCGATCCGCCGGCGCGGCGAGAACATCTCCTCCTTCGAGGTCGAGCAGGTGCTGCTGAGCCATCCGGGCGTGGCGGCGGTGGCGGTCTACCCGGTGCGCTCGGAACTGGCCGAGGACGAGGTGATGGCGGCGCTGATCGCGCGCCCCGGCACGGCGGTGGCGCCCGCCGAGCTCGCGGCCTTCTGCGAGACGCGGCTGCCGTACTTCGCGGTGCCGCGCTACATCGACATCCTCGAGGACCTGCCGCGCACCGAGAACGGCAAGGTCCAGAAGTACAAGCTGCGCGAGCGCGGCGTGACGCCCGGCACCTGGGATCGGCAGCCGGCGCGGCGTACCTAGGCCTGTGGCCGATGTCCAGGGCCGCAAAACGCTAGAATGGTTTAGGACTAAATATTATTGCCATGCAAGCAAATTCTCTTTCCGGCCGCCATGCCCTGGTCACCGGTGCCGCGCGCGGCATCGGCGCCGAGATCGCGCGCACCCTCGCGGCCGAGGGCGCGGTGCTCACGCTGCTGGGGCGCGACCGCGAGGCGCTGCAGCGCGTGGCCGACACGCTGCCCGCCGCCGCCTCGCACCGCGTGGTGGCGGCCGACGTGGCCGACCCGGCGGCGGTGCAGCAGGCCTTCGCGCAGGCGCGCGCCGCGCTCGGGCCGCTCGCGATCCTGGTCAACAACGCGGGCGCGGCCGAGAGCGCGCCCTTCCTCAAGACTTCGGTCGAGCTCTGGCAGCGCATGCTGTCGGTCAATCTCACGGGCAGCTTCCTGTGCACCCAGGCGGCGCTGCCCGACATGCTCGAGGCCGGCTGGGGCCGCATCGTCAACATCGCGAGCACCGCGGGGCAGAAGGGCTATGCCTACGTGGCCGCCTACACCGCGGCCAAGCACGGCGTGATCGGGCTGACGCGCTCGCTGGCGCTCGAGGTGGCGCGCAAGGGCGTGACGGTGAACGCGGTCTGCCCGGGCTACACCGACACCGACATCCTGCGCAACAGCGTCGCCAACGTGGTCGGTAAGACCGGCCGCAGCGAGGCCGATGCGCTGGCGGAGTTCTCGAGCGTGAACCCGCAGCGCCGCATCGTGCAGCCCTCGGAGGTGGCCGACGCGGTGCGCTGGCTGTGCGGCGAGGGCGCCGCCTCGGTCAACGGGCAGTCGATCTCGGTCTCGGGCGGGGAGGTCACATGAAGCACAACGATGCCTCGCATGCCGCGCTGAGCGACGCCGAGGAACTGGGCCACGAGGCGCGCGCGCGCACCGAGGACCATGCGGCCCTCAAGCTGTGGCTGCGCATGCTGGCCAGCACCACCCAGATCGAGGCCGAGATCCGGCGCCGGCTGCGCGAGCGCTTCGGCATCTCGCTGGCGCGCTTCGACTACATGGCGCAGCTCTACCGTCACAGGGAAGGGCTGAAGATGCGCGTGCTCTCGCGCTACCTGATGGTGACCGGCGGCAACGTCACCGGCCTCACCGACGAGCTGGAGCGCGAGGGCGTGGTGGCGCGCGCGCCCAGCCCCGAGGACCGCCGGGCCTGGATCGTGAGCCTCACGCCCAAGGGCCGCGCCGGCTTCGAGGCGATGGCCAGCGAGCACGAGCAGTGGATCCTCGAGATGTTCTCGGGCCTGGACATGAAGACCATCAAGCAGATGCATGCCCAGCTCGGCGAGCTGCGCGTGCACGTGATGCGCAGCGAACCCGCGGGCGAGGAGGGCTGAGCGATGGCCGAGACGCCCGCGCCGCGCTTCGCCGAATTCAGCCGGCCGCGGCTGATCCGCTTCTCGGACTGCGACCCGGCCGGCATCGTCTTCTACCCGCAGTACTTCGTGATGCTCAACGGGCTGGTCGAGGACTGGGTCAACGAGGAGCTCGGCATCGGCTACGACGCGCTGGTCACCGGCCGCCGCGTCGGGCTGCCGACCGTCAAGCTCGAGGCCGATTTCCGCGCCGTGAGCCGCATGGGCGACCGGGTGGCGCTGGGGCTGTCGGTCGAGCGGCTCGGTTCGCGCTCGCTGACGCTGCGGCTGCGCTGCTTCGAGCCGGTGTCGGGCGAATTGCGCATGCAGGTCAGCCAGGTGCTGGTGACCACTTCGCTGGAAACCCACAGGGCGATCGAGATTCCGCCCGACCTGCGCGCGGCGATCCTGCGGGGAGCGATACCTTCCTAAGCCCCGGGGAATGTCGATCCCTCTAAAGGAGGAGTTCCCCCTGCTTGTACTACCAGCGTACTGCTCCCACAATTCCGGGCCTGGGAAAATAAGGCGGAGTTGAATGGGAACGGTTGATGAGAATTCTGCTGGTTGACGATCACGGCCTCGTGCGCGAGGGCGTGGCACTTCTTTTGCGCTCGCTCGATCCCAAGATCGGCGTGCACCAGACCGCCGACATCCACGATGCGATCGCGGCCATGCGCACGCACGGCCCGTTCGACATCGTGCTGCTCGACCTCGAGATGCCCGGCATGCGCGAGCTCGACTCGCTGCACCTGTTCCGCGGCCAGTTCCCCGAGCAGGCGGTGGTCGTGCTGTCGGCCAACGAAGACCCCAACACGGTGCGCCGCGCGATCGACGACGGCGCCATGGGCTATGTCAAGAAGTCGCTCGACCCGGCGACCATGATGCAGGCGCTGCGCGTGGTGCTCGACGATGGCATCTACGTGCCGCCGGTCTGCCTCGAGCCGCCGCGCACCGACGAGCCCTCGCCGGCCGACCGGCTCGCGAGCCTGCGGCTGTCGCCGCGTCAGGAGGAAGTGCTGCTGCGCCTGGCCCACGGCAAGTCGAACAAGGCGATCGCGCGCGAGCTCAACATCTCCGACACCACCGTGAAGTCGCACCTGAAGGTGGTGTTCGAGATCCTCGACGTCCACAGCCGCACCCAGGCCATGTACGAGCTCTCCCGCCTCGGCTGGCGCGCGATGGAAGCCGGATGAGGAACCGGGCCGCGGCGCTGGTCGCCGAGCAGGTCGGGTTGCTCGCGACCCAGTCGCGCAACGCCGTCCTCGGCTTGCTGGTCGGCTGCTCCTTCGTTTCCGCGATCCTCGCGCGGCACGTGTCGTGGGTGCTGATCGGAGCCTGGCTGGCGCTGTTCATCGGCGCCAACGCCTACCGCATGCGGCTGGGCGCGCGCCTGCTGAGCGACCGCGAGCCGCGCGACGCCGCGGCGCTGAGCAAGTTCTTCTACATCGCGCTGGTCAACGGCATCTGGATCGGGCTGCTGCCCGTGATGTTCTTCGGCGTGCTGCCCGACGAGTCGCGGCTCGCGCTGACCGTGATCGTGCTGCTCGCCGCGGCCGGCGGGGCCGCCACCTATGCCTCCTTCGCGCGCGGCTACCTGTGCTTCCTGCTGGTCGGCGTGCCGCTGGTGGCGCTGGGCTGGGGGCTGCACGGCGGCCCGCGCGCCTGGGCGGTGGTGCTGTCGCTGCTGATGTACGCGGTGGTGATGGCGCGCTTCTCGACCTATCTGGCGAGCGTGTTCGAGCGCTCGGTGCTGATCCGCTTCGAGGCCGACGCGCAGCGCGAGCAGGCCGAGCGGATGCGCGTGGTCGCCGAGGAGGAGCGCGGCAAGGCCGAGGAGGCGCGCCACGTGGCCGAGGAGGCGAGCGTCTCGAAGTCGCGCTTCCTGGCCAATGCCAGCCACGACCTGCGCCAGCCGGCGCAGGCGCTCGCGCTCTACACGGCGGTGCTGACGCACAACGCCGAGACCGACGAGCAACGCCAGATCGCGCGCAGCATCGCCGAGGCCAGCCGCGTGCTGGGCGATTTGCTCGACAACCTGCTCGACATGTCGCGCCTCGATGCCGGCGCGGTGCAGCCGCGCGCGCAGGCGGTCGACATCGGCCAGATGCTGGCGCGCCAGGGCACCGAGGCGCGCGCCATGCTGGCCGGGCGCAACGTGCGGGTGGAAGTGGAGGGCGGCGCTTTCGTGGCCCAGACCGACCCGGTGCTGCTCGAGCGCGCGCTGCGCAACATCGTGGGCAATGCGGTGAAGTTCACCACCTCGGGCCTGATCGCGATCCGCGCCCACATCGTCGGTCCGGTGATCCGCTTCGAGGTGGAAGACACCGGCCAGGGCATCGCGACCGAACACCAGACGCTGATCTTCGAAGAGTTCTTCCAGGTCGACAACCAGGAGCGCGACCGGGCCCGCGGCCTCGGCCTCGGGCTGTCGATCGTGCGCCGGCTGATCCACATGCTCGGCGGCGAGGTGAAGGTGGAATCGGCGGCCGGCAAGGGCTCGAAGTTCACGCTGACCATTCCCGCGCTGTTCACGCGCGCGCCCGACGAATCCGACCTGCGGCCGCGCCCCTCGGTGCCGATGCCCGATCTGCGCGGCCGGCGCGTGCTGGTGATCGACGACGAGCAGATGGTGAGCAACAGCCTGAGCGCGCTGCTCCAGACCTGGGGCGCCGACGTGGACACCGCCGACGGCCTGCATGCCGCGCTCGCGCTCGGGCCGCCCGGCAACTGGCAGCTGTGCCTGTGCGACCTGCGCCTGCGCGGCGGCGAGGACGGCATCTCCACGGCGGCGCGGCTGAACCGCGATGCGCCCGACCTGCCGATCGTCTTCATCACGGGCGACACGGCCCCCGCGCGCATCGAGCAGGCGACCCGCACCGGCCGGCCGCTGATGCACAAGCCGGTGGACGAAGTCCAGCTCGCGAGGCAGGTGCGCGCCTTGCTCTGAGTCCGTATTCGCCCCCCAGGTCCACCGTCGGCGGGCCACGATTTCCTCTCTCCCGTTTCCCGCCGTCCCATGTCCTCGCCCACCGCGCAGCCGCTGTCCATTCCCTTCGACGAATGGAAGCCTCCCGAGCCGCTGCAGCTCGATGCCGTCGTGATCGGCTCGGGCTATGGCGGCAGCGTGGCCGCGCTGCGGCTCGCGCAGGCCGGCCGGCGCGTGGTGCTGCTCGAGCGCGGCTCGGAGTTCCTGCCGGGCGAGTTCGCCAACGACGTGGGCCAGCTGCCCAAGTACCTGCGTTTCCAGGGCCCGCAGGGGCCGATGGGCAGCCCCTGCGGCCTGTTCGAATGGCGCGTCGGGCCGGGCATGGCTTCGCTGGTGGCCAACGGTTTCGGCGGCGGCAGCCTGATCAATGCCGGCGTGCTGGTGCAGCCCGACGACGACGTCTTCGCCCAGCCCGCGTGGCCGGCCCAGATCCGCCATGCGCTCGACGACGACAGGCCCGGCCTGCGCCTGCCGTCGGCCTTCGCGCGCGCCAGGGAACAGCTGCAGGGCACGCGCTTCTCGATCCGCACCGCGGACGGCGCCGAGGCCGAACCGCTGCCCAAGTCGCAGGCGCTGGCGAAGCTCTGCGAGACGCTGCAGCGCGACAAGACGCTGCGCAAGCACACGCCACGGGTGCACACGGCAACGCTGACCATCGACCCGGCGCGCTGCAGCCATTGCGGCGACTGCTTCACCGGCTGCAACACGCCCGGCGCCAAGCACACCCTGCCCACCACCTACCTGAAGCAGGCCGGCGAGCTGGGCGTGCAGTTCGTGAGCCGCTGCACCGTCTATGCCCTCGAGCCGCAGCGCAAGACCGGCCGCTGGCGCTTCACCGCGGTGGAGACCGAACGCAGCCGCGACCTGCGCAACATGGCCGACCTGGTGACGCAGCACGGCCGCAGCTTCGAGGCCGCGCTGGTGGTGGTCGCGGCCGGTACCTTCGGCAGCACCGAGCTGCTGATGCGTTCGCAGAAGGTGCACGAGCATTTCACGCTGTCGCCCACGCTGGGCACGCGCGTGAGCGCCAACGGCGACAGCGTGAGCGTGATCGCCGACCTCGAGACGCCGGTGGACAACGTGGGCCGCGGCGCGATCCCCGAGGCCCAGGCCGGCCCGCCCGTGGGACCGACGATCACGACCCTGCTCGACCTGCGCGGCAGCGGCGACGACCGGCCGCCGCTGCAGGAGCGCGTGATGCTGCAGGACGGCGCCGTGCCCGGCCCGCTGTCGCGCCTGTACGAGGAGATGCTGGCCATCGCCTGGACCCTGCGCCACATCGGCGCGCGCGCGCCATCGCCGCGTGCTCATGGGCGGGGCATCGACCCGCTGGCCGCCTCGCCCGAACTCGCCGCCCACAGCCAACTGCTGCTGGCGATGGGCCACGACAGCTCGCAGGGGCGGGCGGTCTGGGTGCCCGAGATGGACGGCATCGCCCCCTACTGGCCGCGGCCGCAGGAGGCGCCCACCTACGCCGCGCAGCAGCGCATGTTCGATGCGGGCACGAGGCGCGACGGCGTGCACCTGCACCTGCCGACCTGGCAGGCGCTGCCGCCGGGCGCCGCGACCTTGCTGTCCGGGCCGAAGCCCGATGCGCTCGCGATGACGGTGCATCCGCTCGGCGGCTGCCCGATGGGCGACAACCACGACTCGGGCGTGGTCGACCACCTGGGGCGGGTCTGGCGCGGCGACAACGAACTCTGGCACGGCCTCTACGTGCTCGACGGTTCGATCGTCCCGACCTCGCTGGGCTGCAATCCGCTGTGGACCATCACCGCGCTGGCGGAACGCGCGATGGCGCACCTGGCGCCCGGGCTGCGCGTGGCCGGCCCGACCGCCACGCCGACGCCCGCGCCGCAGCGCGGCCTGCCGCGCTCCACCGCGGGCTGGTCGCGGCCCGGGCCGATGCGGGTCGAGGCCCGCGCGCGCGAGCGGCTGGAGTGCCGCGCGCTGCCGCTGCGGGGTCCGCTGCGCCGCATGCTGGGCACGCCGACCGCCGACTGCGACATGGTGGTCAGCATGCACACCTTCGATTGGCAGCAGCTGTGGAGCGATGCGCGGCATCGCTTCACGGGCGTGCGCGGGCTGTTGCGCTTCGAACCCCTGGTCGAGGGCACGGCCCCCGATGCCAGGCCGGCCAGCGAGCGCTTCGTCAGCTACAAGATCCGCGGCGGCGCGGTCTCCATCCTCGCGGTGGAGCCCGGCGGTCCGCTCGCGACCCTGCGGCGCATCGCCAGCCTGCCGCGCACGGTACTGACCTGGTTCATCTTGCGCGGCTACCTCGACTGGCGGCGCGGCGACACCGAGATCACGCTCGAGCGCAGCCGCAACATGTTCTGGGCCTGGTGGGCCGCCACCGAGATCCGGCATGTGGAGTACGACCTCGGGCTGACGCTGCGCCCGGGCGGCGTGCCTCGGCCCGATCCGGTCCGGCGGCTGCGGCTGCGCGGCACCAAGGAGATCGTCTATGCCGCGAGCTGGCCGCAGCTCGTGGGGCATGGCGCGCGGCGGCTGTGGCAATGGCGGTGGGCCGACGACCGTCCGGGCAAGGCCGTGCCGGCCGACCTGCGGCCCGACCTGTTCACCCAGCTCACCTGCCCGGTCATCACGCTCGATGCCGACGACCGGCCGGCACCCTGGTGGTCGCCGTGGCGCAACCGTGTGGCGAAAGCGCACTTCGCGTTCGACGTGGCGCGCGCGGTGCGCGACACCCCGATAGAACTGCTCGGCGGCGCCGACGCCAGCTCGGCGATGGGCACGCTGGTGGCCTATCCGGCGCTGCTCGCGCGCTTCGCGCTGCAGTCGCGCATGCTCGATTTCCGGCTGCCCGACTACAGCGGCAGCCCGCTGGTCGACGTCGCCAGCCGCGAGGACCTGAAGCTGCGCGGCGAGGCCTGCGGCGGCACGCAGGGCGACGTCCATCCGCAGGCGCATTCGCTGTGGGTGCGGCGCGGTCGCTCGTCGAGCGACGACGGCACCGAGGCCGTGGAGAACGTGCAGCTTCGGCTGTGGCGCTACCGGCGGCCCGGCGCCGACGGGCTGCCCGAGTTCCTCGACGGCCAGTGGTGCGGCGTGCCCGTGCGGCGCGCGCGCTCGGTGCTGCTGACCCATGCCTTCGGCATGTCGGGCCACACCTTCACCTTCAAGGGCACGACGCAGAACTTCGCCGAGCACCTGTATGGCCTGGGCTGGGAGGTCTGGGTGCTCGACACCCGGCTGAGCCCGCGTTCGCGAGCCTCGCAGGAGCCGGGTACCGCCGACCAGGTCGCGATGGTCGACATCCCGGAGGCGGTCGATTTCGTGCTCGACCTGCTGCGCAACGAGCGCGACCGGGTCGTCGGACCCGAAGCCGGGCTGCCGCTGCAGCTCCATGCCTTCGGCCAGTGCCTCGGCGCGGCGGCCTTCCAGATGGCGCTGCTGGCGGGGCGGCTGTCCTATCCGATCGAGAGCGCCGGCTACGTGTCGGCCACCGGCGTGCGTCCGCTGCTGCCGAAGCTCGCGGGCCTGGTGAGCGCGCAGACGCACCTGTTCACGGTGGGTTCGCGCTCCTCGCAGGGCAAGACCTGGCTGCCGGCCTTCATCCGCAACCTGGCGGGCCGCACCACGGTGCCGCTGGCGGTGCGCGGGCCGGTGGAGTCGCTGGTCGAATCGCTGGTCGACCGCCTGTTCGCGGCGCTGCCGGTGCCGCCTGGCGAGCGCTGCCCGGGAGAGGGCACGCTGGGCCGGCCGCACGACGACGACTGCGCGACCTGCAGGCGCGTGCGCTTCCTCGACGCCGAGCTGTTCAAGCACCGCAACCTCAACGCCCGAACCCACCGCGAACTGCCCAAGCTGTTCGGCAATGCCTCGGTGCGCGTGTTCGCGCATGCGGCGCGCTTCGTCGAATACGAGCGGCTGGTCAGCGAGGACGGCTTCAACGTCTACGCCAACGACAGCGCGATCGCGCGCCACATGGCGCTGCCGATCCGCTTCGTGCATGGCTGCGAGAACGAGCTGTTCGACAAGGAAGGGGCGCTGCGCTCGTCGCTGCAGTTCGCGCAGATCCATCCCGACTGGGTGCCGCTGTTCGGCAAGGCGGCCGACGGGCAGCCGCCGCACATGTGCGACCTGATCGCGGGCCATGGCCACCTCGATCCGCTGATCGGCCAGGCGGCGATGGATCGCGTCGACGGCGAGGCCAGTCCCTACGAACGGCTGGCGGCCTTGCTGAACCAGGCCTGGGGATCGCGCGAACATGGGCCGGCCGTCGCCGCGCCCGGCGTCGACGAGGACATCCCGCCGGCGAGCCCGCATCCGAACCACGAGGTGCGCTTTCCGCGGGCCGGCCCCTGGGTCGGGCCGATGGAGCCGATGGACGTCGACCCGCAACTGGCCCTGTACTGCGCCATGCCGCCGGGCCCGTCGCGCGGCGTGCGCGTGGCCTTCGTGGTCGACGACACCGCCGCCGACGCGCTGCTCAGCCGCGGGCTGGCGGCCAGCGCCATCGTGCACCTGGGGTCGCGTCTCTATCGCGTGCCGCTGGAGATCGTCGACTTTCCCGCGCCGATGGTGGCGCGCGACGGCTTCCTGCTGCCGCCGCCGCGGCGGCCCTGGGTGCTCGGCAGCGCGCAGGGCCGCACCGATGGCAGCAGCGCGATCCGCGTGGCCTGCGGCAGCATTCCGCTGCCCGAGGGCGGGACGTGGGAGCGCGCGCGCATCGAGTGCGTCTCGCACGCACCGGCGCTCGATGCACGGACCGCGAGCCGGCCACTGCAGCGGCTGCCCGATGAGGTCGTGGAAGGGCCGCCGGTGGCGTTCTCTGCCGCCGCGGAGGCGGCCGAGCTGATGGCGCTGCAGGGCTCGATCCGCTTCGCGGCCGAAGCGGCGGTGCGCGAGCGCGAGGTGGGGCGCGGGCCCTTTCCCGCCTCGCTGTCGCACCAGCGTCGCAATGCACCGCTGGCGGAACACCGCTGGATCCGCCTCAGGCCGCGCATGCTGGCCGCGCGCGAGGGCGCGCTGTGCATCGCCATCGGCAGCTGCAGCTACCCGGGCTTCTCCTTCGACAGCGAACCGGCCTCGGCCTCGTTCGAGCGCTTGTTGAAGACCGTGCGCAAGCTGGGAGCGGGTGGCCCCGAGATGCTGTTCATGCTCGGCGACCAGATCTATGCCGACGCGACCGGCGGCATCATCGATTCGACCAATCCCGTCGAGCGCTACACCGACCGGCACCAGCGGGCCTTCACGCGGCGCGCCTTGCAGCAACTGCTGGCGCGGGTGCCGTCGGTGTGCACGGTGGACGACCACGAGTTCACCGACAACTACCCGCTGGCCCGCTCGCTGTTCAAGCCACATCTCGCGCGCCGCGGCTACAGCCGCCTGCGCGAGCAACATGCGCTGCAGGCCGCGCAGAACGCGTTGACCGCCTACCAGCTGATGCACGGCAGCGAGAGCATGCGTCGCTTCGGCTTCGCGCGCTACGAGCGCGGCGGCGTGCGCTTCTTCGTGGCCGACACGCGACGCTGGCGCAAGGCCGCCCGGCACAGCGCGCCGGGCAAGCCGGTCGCGGTGCGCACCCTGTCGGACGAGGCGCGCGCGGCCTTCCACGCCTGGGTGGAGGAGGGCCGCGACAGCGACGCCTTCCATTGCCTGCTCACGGGCAGCGTGCTGCTGCCGGGGCTGGTGCCGGGCTGCGATCCCGCGAACCCCGGCCCGCCGGACTCGATGCAGGCCGCGCCGGCAGAACGCGCCGAGCTGCTGGGCCGACTGGCCGATGCGGTGCCGGGGCGCTTCGCCTGCATCTCGGGCGACTACCACCTGAGCTTCTCGGGCGCGGTCACGGTGGATGGCGTGCGCGTCGGTGCGGTGATGCTCGCGCCGGCCTTCTACGCGCCCCTGCCGTACGCCAACTGCTCGCCCGGCGATCTGTGGCTCGACGAGGACCTTTCATTGCCCGACGGTCGCACGTTGCGGCTCGAGGCGATCGATGGCGAGCTGCCACAGCGTGGATCGGGCTACGGCCTGCTGCGCTTCGAGCGATGCGCCGAGGGCTGGTCGGCCGCGCTGTCGACCGACCTGCTGGTGCTCGAGGAGGGCGCGACCAGGAAGCGCTTCGACTGGCCGCGCGTCGACCTCTCGTAGCGCCGCGCGGCGTTTCTCCTCCAATTGGGGCATGCGCGCGGCGCGACGATGAACTCCAATCCCCGCATGCCGTGACAGGGCCGCGCGGGCCCCGCGTGCGGCGCATTGCAGTCATCAAAGAAAGCGCTCATGCCGGGACGGTTGGTTTCGATCGATGTGCCCTCGATCTACAAGGTGGCAGGCCAATGGCTCGCGCTGCCGCGGCCCCTGGCCTGGTGCACGCCCGACACGCGGCGCGCGCTCGCCGCGATCCGCAAGGAGGTCGAGCGCCGCGGCGGACGCCTGCTGCTGTCCGACCTGTTCCATGACCGGGCCGCCGGGCCCGGCCGGCAGCCATCGCTCGGCGCGTGCACGGGCGACGGCATGCACGAGGCCGGCCGCGCCTTTGACGTCGACCTCGGTGCGCTGCGCATGCCGCTGGCCGAGTTCTGGGCGCTGGCGCGCGGCTTCGGCGTGGTGCCGATCCATCGCACGCCCGACCCGGCGCTCAGCGAGGCCTGGCACTTCGAATGCCGCGGCAGCCATCAGCGCGTGTACGAGCAGCATGCGTCGAGGCCCGCGGGCCCGTTCAGGACGCCGTACCTCGCGATGGCGGCCAGCGCCATCCTCGCGGCCGGCCTGCCGCACGACCTGTTCGTTCACAACGCCGACGAGGCGCGCCTGCAAAGCGGTCTGATCCGCCTGGGGTACGACATCGGCGGGATCGACGGCCTGATCGGTTTCCGCTCGATGCGGGCGTTGCGCGCCCTGGCCCTCGATGGCCTGTCGCTCGAGGCGCAACTCAGTGGCGTCGAGTGGTGGCTGCGGGGGATGTACCCGTCGGAGTACGGCGACGAGGCGGCGGTGGAGACGGCGCTTGCGGCCTAGCTTCGAGGCGTCACTTCTTGTCCGCCGCGACGGGCCCCGCGTCTTCGGCGATCTTCTTCTTGAGCCAGCCGCCGAGTTCGCGCTTGCCCTTGGCATTGGCGGCACGCCAGGCTTCGCGCGCCATCGCGACGAAGCGCTCCTCGGCCTCGTCGGGCACTTCGGAGGGCCGGTCTTCCCGGTCGAGCCAGCCGGCCTCGACCTCGCAGTGCCGCTCGATCTGCCGCGCGAGGTTGTCGCCGATCGGCCGCGCGCTCTTGATCTGGCTCCACATGCTCGGCGACACCTCGATCTTCCGCGCGAAGGCCTGGTCGAGTCCCTTGGCGGGCAGGCCGGCGGCCACGGACGCCTCGAGAAAACGGCGATGCAGCGCGAGCACATTGCGGCGGCGTGCGACGGTGAGTTGGGGCACTGTTCAAAAACAACAACAAGACAAAAAAAGATTGTCCCGGTTGTTGACGCCCTCGTAAAGACTCTTTACAGTGCAAGGCACTCGCAGGCCCAGGCCGCGAGAGGCCCGATCCCTCCCCCCCTTTTCAAAGCGCGACAGCTTCCACCAAGGTCCCATCGTGAACACCGCACGCCAACTCTCCAGCATTCGACCCGTCTCGGGCCGGGCGCTCGTGCGCGCGGGTTTCAGCAAGGGATTCGACCTGCCGTCGCCCGCCGCGAACCTGGGTCGCTCGTACGCCATGCATTCGCTGAACCACGCGAAAGCGCGCGTTGATGCATTCGAGGGTCGACTGCCACCGGGTGGAGGTTGCGCTTAGGCGCATGCCCTCCCAAGCTCTCTCACCAGAGGCCCGGACACCGAAAGGTTCCGGGCCTTTTTGTTTTTCGCGGCCATCGTGCCGCGGCGGTGGCGTCCACGGATGCCGCCGGTGTTCTTCGACAACTTGCCGCGAGGCGCAGCCGTCACTGGATCGGCGCGCAGCTTCGCCATTTCGGGTGTGCCTTCACCACACCGCCAGGATGAGCCGCGTGGACGGTCTGGCGGGATGTGCAGGAGCGTGGACCACTCCTGTGCGGCGATGTCGCACGGGGCCTCGAGCGAGAGCGCGGGGCCTGTCGCGTGAGGACACAACCGAAATGGAAAGCGCCTTTTCCTCGATCACGTTCCGCTAACTCAGCGGCCAGAGTGCCTCCCTGTCTAGGAGGAAGCCAGGGGTTCGAGTCCCCTGCGGAACGCCAATGCTGTCACCACATCGCTCAACCCATACAACAAGGAGTCATCGCATGCGCAAGCGCAACAGCCCCATCCGCATGATCGCCGTGCATCCCGCGCCGGCGCGCAAGCCCTTCGTGTCCGCGCTGGCGCGGCGCCTGGGCTTCGGTCGCAAGACCGATGTCCTGCGCGAGTCGGGCTCGCTGCGCGAGCTCCGGCTCGATCAGCTCGACCTCGACCAGCGCGTGCGCGAAGTCGGTGAGTGGTAGCGGATCCTTCTTTCGTTTTTCCATGGTGCGCGTAGCTCAATGGCAGAGCCGCGGGTTGTGATCCCGCTGACGACGGTTCGATTCCGTTCGTGTACCCCAGACTTTCATTGGCCATCGTTCGACATCGCCGCGAAGGGAGGCGAGCCATGCATTCACACGTCCTGCAACTCGACATCCAGGGCACGCCGCAAGCCTGGGTCTCGCTGGAGCAGGCGGTGCTGCACTACGCCTGCGACGACGTGGCCTGGGAAGACGGCGCCGCGCCGCTGGCCACCCTGCGCGGCGGCTTCAACGTGGCGCGCGGCGTGCAGTCGCGCATCGAGGTCGCGCCGATCATCGCGCTGCGCGGGGCCTCGAAGATCAACCTCTTCGATGTCGTGCCCGGCCTCACCAAGCGCAAGCTGCTGCGTCGCGACCGCCATACCTGCGCCTACTGCGCGGGCGTGTTCGCGGAGCAGGTGCTGCAGTGCGAGCACGTGCTGCCGGCATCGCGTGGCGGTGCCTGGAGCTGGACCAACCTCGTGACAGCCTGTGCCGCGTGCAACGGCCGCAAGGCCGCGCGCACGCCCGAGGAGGCCGGCATGCCGCTCGTGTACCTGCCGTACGTGCCGAGCCGCTTCGAGAACTTCCTGCTCGAGGGCCGTCACATCCGCGCCGACGTGCACGAGTGGCTGGCCAGGCGGCTGCCGAAGGGATCGCGGCTGCAATGAACCGGTGCCAACGCAAAGGCCCGCCGTCCTCGCGGACGGCGGGCCTTTTTCATGGGTGTGTTCAGCGGCCGAGTCCGAAGTAGCGGTAGGCAATCGCACCGGCCGCCGCGAGGCCGCCGACGATCGCGAAGAGGACCCTGGCGGTGCGCCCGTTGCGGCGCCTGGAGCGGTGCCAGTGTTCCGGCCCGATCAGATCGATGGGCACGGTGGGTTTGCCGATGTCGGAAGCCTTTTCCATGGGGCGGAAATATAGCGTAGGCCCGAAAAGCCACCCGCGTGGCGGCTCATCGGACGGCGTTTCATTGGCGCGTGCGCGGGCAAAAAAATACCCGCCGAGGCGGGTGTGGCAACGAGCTTTTCTGGCTTCGGTTTCTGGTCCCTGTGGTCATTGTTATGGGGCGCTGTGTGACAGCAACAGCAAGATGCCATGGGGCACGCGACCCGCCACTGCGTGGCCAGGGGCGGCGATGCAGCCGTCATTCAAAAATGTGAAATAGTGTGGAAATGGACAAGGAAATCATCCTCAAGGCCCTGAAGGCCGCGATGCAGAACTGGATCCGCAGTGCCTCGCCGGCGCAGCTGTGGCGTGTGCATCAGAAGGGTGGACTCGGCGCGATCGTCGAGGTCAATGGCGACGACGTGCGCGTGCGCATCGCGCTCGACGGTCCGCGCAGCATGCTGTCGGAGATCGGCATGACGGGCGGGCGGCTGCCCATCACCGAGGCCTTCCGCGGCGAGGACGGCGCCACCTGGGGCACGCCGCCACCCCTGGGCAGCGGCGAGCGCGAGCGCTGGTTTCTTGCGAGCGAGGTCGCGCAGGCGCATGCGCGGCAGTACCTGGAGGCCGAGGTGGTCGACAGGCAGGCGTTGCTGGCGGCCTATGCCTCCGACTGGCTGGAGCGGCGGTCTGCGGGTTGAGGCCTTCACGCGAATGCGCGTGCTGTGTGACGACGCCGAATCGCTGCGACGTGGTTCACGATCGTTCAGCACCTTGATTCGGACCACGTGACTTATTCCTCCGTAAGGAGGTGTGCGCCCGCGAGGGTCAAACGTATTCTTCCGTGACAACTGCAAGTTTTTTTGTCGGTTGTTGTCACACAAGGGAGAAGTCATGAGAAGCGCAGATTTCAGCAGGATGCCGCGCGCGCGCCTGCTTTCCATCGCAGCCGCGGCTGCGGCAATTTCGGCCTGTGGCGGCGGCGGGGGAGGCGGGGGAGGCTTCCCGTTGCTGCCCATCGCGTCGGCACCCGCGCCGGCACCGGCGCCCGCACCGGACCCGCAGGCCGAGAGTTCCGCGCCTTGCTTCAACGAAGCCGATTTCCGCGAAGGCACTCTGCTCGACTTCGAGGCGGTCGTGCCAGGCAAGGATCCCGAGACCGACTCCTTCCGCAGGAAGAGCGTGACCGAAGGGCGCGAGGCCTTCGCCGGTGCCACGCCGGTGGCCTTCAACGTCGGCACGGAGGTCAGTTCCTATCCAGCCTTCGAGCAGCGCATCGTCAAGAAGGAATACAAGGACCTGGTCGGCGGCAATCTCTTCCTCTATGGAAAGTCGACCTCGTACCACAGCAAGATCGATGACAAGTTCGCCGACGACATGAAGCTTCCCGCCATCGTGCCCCGGGAGTACACAGGCTACGCATCGCAGGTGTTCGAACCGCCGTTCTCGTTCCCGATCGACATGAAGCCCGGGCAGGTCGTGAGCAAGGAGTCTTCCGTGACCAAGACCGAGACCTCCAACGGCAGCGTCGTCTCGACGCGTACGCTGCCCGCGAAGGGCGAGCTCAGCTACAGCGGTCGCGAAAAGCTGGAGACGCCGCTGGGCACGTTCAGCACCTGCAAGTTCACGCTGAAGCTGACGCTGGGTTCGCTGGTCGGCCCATCGGCCACCAAGGAGTTCTGGCTGGCGGCCGAAGGACCTTATCGCGGCCAGTTGCTCAAGGGTGTCGATCCGAAGTCGCCGATGGTCGCGACGAAGATGACCTACTCGCCCAAGTAACGCCGGTGGATTGAGCATCGATCGTGGCAGGTCCGGCGGGCCTGCCACCCGCGCCAAGGCAAGCAGTACGGACGCACAAAGAAAAACGGCCGAAACCCAGAAGGATTTCGGCCGTTTTCAGTGTTGGTGGTGGGCCCTGAGTGACTCGAACACTCGACCTACGGATTAAGAGTCCGCTGCTCTACCAACTGAGCTAAGAGCCCTTGCGTTGAAAACATATTCGTTTTCAGGCAAGTCTGCGAGTATAGCGTAGAAATTCGTTGTTCTCAAAATTTTTGTATGCGGCGTGTGTGGCGGATTAGCATTCGGCACCGACGAAGGGGGTTCGCCCCCTCTCTTTCCCATTCAGGAGAACTTCCATGAGCGATGCCAACACCGCGCCGCATGTCGTGATCACCGGTGCCGCGGGCGCACTCGGGCGCGCCGTTGCACAACACTTCCTCGCACAGGGCGCGCGCGCCGCGCTGATCGACCACCATGCCGGGCGCCTGTCCGAAGTGTTCCCGGGCCTCGACAACTCGCAACACCTGCTGCTGGCCGGCGACGTGACCTCGGCCGCCTCGATGGCCGGCCTGTCCGAGCAGATCCTCAAGGCCTTCGGCCGCGTCGATGCGCTGGTGCACATCGCCGGGGGCTTCGAGATGGGCGAGGCGACGCACGCGCTCACGCGCGAGAGCTGGGACCGGATGATGAACCTCAACGCCTGGTCCTTCGTGGCCGTGACGCAGGCGCTGCTGCCCTCGATGATCGAGCGCCGCGCCGGCCGCATCGTCGCGGTGACGGCGAAGGTCGCGGCGCGCGGCCTGCCCGCGATGGCGTCGTACATCGCGTCGAAGAGCGCGCTGCAGCGGCTGGTCGAGGCGATGGCGGCCGAGGCGGCGCCGCATGGCGTCAATATCAACAGCGTGGCGCCCAGCGTGCTCGACACGCCGGCCAACCGGCAGGCGATGCCCGATGCGAACCCGGCCGAATGGGTGTCGACCGCGGTCGCCGCGCAGACCATCGGCTTTCTCGCGTCGCCCGGCGCGGCGGCGCTGCACGGCCAGCACCTCGCGCTCGACTGATACGCGATGCACCAAAGCAAAAGGGCCTTGGCGGATGCCAAGGCCCTTTTTTGTCGGTTGGTGGAGAGGAGGAGGATCGAACTCCCGACCTCCGCATTGCGAACGCGGCGCTCTCCCAGCTGAGCTACCCCCCCAACGCGAGGCGAATTTTAGCCGGAACTCGCGGCAGCGTGCTCGCCGCATGCCAAGATGCGCGCCTCCCAGAAACGGCACCGGACCCCGGCAACCCCATGACCCCCTCGCGCGACCCCGCCTGGCTCGAAGGCATGTACAACAACCTCGCGCGGGTGAAGGAACACCCGGCGTACTTCGCGCGCTGGGCGCGCGAATCCGCCGCGGCGCGCGATGCGCTGCCGAGCCGGATCGACCTGCGCTACGGCGAGGGCGTCAACGAAACGCTCGACGTGTTCCCGGCACCCGTGCCCGACGCGCCCGTGCTGGTCTTCATCCACGGCGGCTACTGGCGCGCGATGGACAAGAAGGACCATTCCTTCATCGCGCCCGCCTTCAACGACCGCGGCGTCTGCGTGGTGCAGCCCAACTACGCGCTGTGCCCCGGCACGCCCGAGCAGCCCGTGACGGTGCCGGGCATCGTGCTGCAGATGGTGCGCGCGCTCGCATGGACCTGGCGCCACATCGCGGCGCATGGTGGCGATCCCGCGCGGATCACGGTGGCGGGGCATTCGGCCGGCGGCCACATGGCGGCGGCGCTGCTGGCCTGCGACTGGAAGGCCGTGGCGCCGGACCTGCCCGAGCACCTGGTGCGCAATGCGCTGTCGATCTCGGGCCTGTACGACCTCGCGCCGCTGCAGCGCACGCCCTTCCTCGAGCAGGTGCTGCGGCTCAGCGACGAGGACGTGCGCCGCGCGAGCCCCGCGTACTGGCCGGCGCCGAAGCGCGGGCTGCTCTACGCGGTGGCGGGCGGCAACGAGAGCGAGGAGTTCATCCGCCACAACGCGATGATCCGCGAGGCCTGGGGCTCGCGGGCGGTGCCGGTGTGCGAGCTACTGCCGGGCCTCGACCACTTCGGCGTGGTCGACGCCCTGGCCGATTCCTCGCACCGGCTGCACCGGCTCGCGGTGCAGCTGCTCGAGTCCTGAAGACCTACATCAGCAGGTGTTCGCCTGCGTTGTCGCCGCCCAAGGTGACGTAGTTGACCTTGCGGATGTCCATCAGCGTGCGGCCGCCCGCGTAGCTGATCGAGCTCTGCACGTCCTGCTCCATCTCGACCAGCGTGTCGGCCAGCTTGCCCTTGATGGGCTCGAGGATGCGCTTGCCCTCGACGTGCTTGTACTCGCCCTTGTTGAAGTCGCTGGCCGAGCCGTAGTACTCCTTGAACAGCGCGCCGTCGACCTCGACCGTCTGGCCCGGCGATTCCTCGTGGCCCGCGAACAGCGAGCCGATCATCACCATCGAGGCGCCGAAGCGCACGCTCTTGGCGATGTCGCCGTGGTCGCGGATGCCGCCGTCGGCAATGATCGGCTTAGTCGCCACGCGCGAGCACCACTTGA
>JAESGN010000276.1_pt1 | contig 73897 bp, 71 predicted proteins | sample 9269731 | NCBI WGS metagenome assembly JAESGN01 (sample SAMN15720683, study PRJNA650826) | algae metagenome | isolation source: Mojavia pulchra JT2-VF2 and co-occurring heterotrophs from desert soil | place: USA: Cadiz Valley, Joshua Tree National Park, CA | collected 1998-06-08
TGGTGGAGGCCGGCTATGCGCCGGAAATGGCCTATTTCGAATGCCTCCACGAGCTCAAGCTGATCGTCGACCTGATGTATGAGGGCGGCATCGCCAACATGCGCTACTCGATCTCGAACACCGCCGAATATGGGGACATCAAGACCGGCCCGCGCATCATCACCGAAGAGACCAAGAAGGAAATGAAGCGCGTGCTGGCCGACATCCAGTCGGGCCGCTTCGTCAAGGACTTCGTGCTCGACAATCGCGCCGGCCAGCCCGAGCTCAAGGCCAGCCGCATCGCCGCCAAGCGCCACCCGATCGAGCAGGTCGGCAGCGAGCTGCGTGCGATGATGCCCTGGATCGGCGCCAACAAGCTGGTCGACAAGGAAAAGAATTAAGGAGAGGGCGTGCGGCGCCGGGCTTTAACAGAGGCCCGGCGCCAGCCGCTGCGGCAACCTGCCCGACATTGCCCGCGGGATCGCCCGGGGCCGCCCCGCCGGCCGCCAGGCGCGCCCGCCCCGTTGCCCGCCATCATCCGCCTGCTTCCCAGGCCGTCCCGGCGCTCGGCACGCCCCGAAGATCCCGCCCCCAGGCCCCGCGCCAGCGGCATGTGCCCCGTCGGCCAGGAAGCGGAGAAGCGCCCGGCGGAGACGCGTCGTCCCTTCCCGCCGGACGGTTCCCGCGGCGCGATATCGGACTATAAGCATCGCAACCGCAGCGAGGAACGGGGGGCTGACTTGAACGAGACCGACGAAGGCCGGGGCGGCGTCAATCGCGTGGAAGCCTTTTCCGACGGCGTGATCGCGATCATCATCACGATCATGGTGCTCGAGATGAAAGCGCCCGAGGAACCGGGGCTGGCGCATCTCTGGGCGCTATGGCCCGTCTTCACTGCCTATGTGCTCAGCTATGCCTATGTCGCGATCTACTGGGTGAACCACCACCGCATGTTCGCCCATGCCACGCGGATCACCAACGACCTGCTCTGGGCCAATATCGCCTTGCTCTTCACGCTGTCGCTGGTGCCCTTCGCCACCGCCTATCTGGGCGAGCAGCATTTCACGCACGACGCGGCGCTGGTCTATATGTGCGTGATGATGCTGCCGAGCTTCGCCTATGTGTGGCTCCAGGCGGTGATCCGCCGCACCGGCCGGCAGGACGCGGCGGCGCAGGCCTATCACCACCGCACCCTGCGCAAGGGCGCGGTGGCCTCCGCCATCTATGCGAGCGGCATCGCCCTCACCTTCGTCTCGCCCTGGGCTGGGCTGGCCTGCGCGGCGCTGGTGGCGGTGCTGTGGTTCCTGCCCAAGAGCCCGATCGACGCGCTGTTCGGAGACTAAGCCCCTGCCCTCGCATTTTCTCCCCTTCCATGACGGCCATCTGCTCGGCATCCGCGTCGGCGAGCGGGCCGCCACGCTGTTCCTGCGCGCCACCGACGGGATCGAGCACGCGCTGATCCTCGAGGATGTCGAGAGCCTCCGCATGGACGAATTCATGGAGGGCAACATCATCCTCTCCATCGAAGTGGTGACCGGCGAGCGCCCTGCGGAAAACATCCCGCTCGACCGGCTGCTCGCTCCGCCGCACCCGAGCGCCGCCGCGGAATATCACATGCGGCACGCCGCCCTGGTCGAGCGCCGCCTCGCCGCGATCGAAGACGGCACGGCGAGCCTCGTCATCCTGCTTTCCTCCTATGGCGCCGATCTGCTCGCGCTGTGCAGGGAAGTGCGGCTGGAATAGCGATGCCCCGTCCCTGGCCTTTGCAGGAGCGGGCATCCCCCCAACGAAAAGGGCGCCCCGGTCTCCCGGAGCGCCCCATCCCTGGCCGAGGCCTGACTTAGAAGCCGAAGCGCAGCCGCGCGCCGTAGAAGCGCGGATAGCCCGGATAGCCGTTATAATTGCCGGTCTGCTCCGGCACCGCGAAGCCCGAGATGAAGTAGAAGGTGTTGGTGAGGTTCTCGACGAACACCTCGCCGCGGATCTTCCCGTCGTTCGACTGCAGGCCGATCGAGCCGTTGATCAGCCCATAGCCCTCGTTGCGGATCGCCGTGTGGCCGGTCACCGGATCGGGGTTGCTCGAAGGGATGTCGACTTCGCTGTTGTAGCGGGCATCCATATGGATCAGGCCCTTCAGGCCGCTGGTGATCTGCGGCTCCCAGGTCACCGAGCCGGTCACCGTGTGCCGCGGCTGGTTCTGGAACTGGCGGCCCTCCTGCCCTTGCAGCGGCGTGCCCGTGAAGTTGTTCGACTTGGAATATTGGGCGTCGATATAGCTGTAGCCCAGCTGGAAGGTCAGGTTCTTGGACGGCCGGATCGACGATTCGATCTCGACGCCCTTCGAAACGCTCTTGGGCACGTTCTGGACAACGAAATTATTGCCCGAGAACACCAGCGACTGCAGGTTGTAGAAGTTCATGTAGAAGGCGGCGATGTTCAGCGAGAAGGCACGGTTCGGGCTGAACTTGGTGCCGATCTCGAACGCGTCGTTGGTCTCCGCCCCGAAGCGCAGGTCGCGGCCCTGCGGGCCGTTGCCGCCAAGCAGCACCGAGTCGAAGGTCGCCTGGTCGAGATTATAGCCGCCCGACTTGTAGCCGTGATCATAGCTTCCGTAGATCAGCAGCCGGTTCGAGAGCTTGTAGGCCAGCTTCACGGTGCCGGTGATCTTGTCGTCGGTGAAGCTGTCGGTGTAGTTGCCGTTGAACTCGGTGTTGATCGCCGGGTTGCAGCTCAGCAGATACAGGTTGTTGAAGATGCCGAGCTGCTTGAGCAGGTTGGCATAGGCGGTCGCCGCCGGATTGCCCGCACGCACCTGGTTGAAGAAGGTGCAGCTGCCGGTGTTGTTGTTGATCGACGCATTCATCGCCTTGCGCTCATGGTTCCAGCGCGCGCCGAGAGTCAGCGAGACCTTGTCGGTGATGTTGACGATATTGTGCGTGAACAGCGCGAAGGCATCGGTCTTCACACCGAACTGGTCGTTGTTGTTGCCCTGCCCGGCAACGGCGCCCGGCAGCGGCGAGGCGGCCAGCGCGGCGAGGCCGGGGATCGGCGTCGAGGGGAAGCCCGGGATCACGCAGAGGCTGCCCGGCGCCGTGCCCGCCTGGGCGCGGAAGCAGCCGACCAGCGGCGCGAGCGTGGCGCCATAAACGGCCTGGAGCGCCGGCAGCGAGTTCGGCACCGCCGGGTTGAGGAACACCGCGCCCGGCGTCGGCACCGTCGGGCCGAGCGAACCGTAGAACTGCACCTTGCCGCCGAAGGACGGGCCGGCGAGCGCATTGAACACCGAATCGACGTACAGATTGGCGTCGTTGCCCACCCGCACCGTGTCGGTCAGGTCGTTCTGCTCGTGCAGGTAGAAGCCGCCGACGAGCCAGTCGAGCACCCCGCCAAAGGCCGAGCCCTGGAGGCGGACTTCCTGGGTGAAGTCCTTCAGCCGGGTCTTGTAGCCGTCGCGATAGGCGCGATCGATGCCCGAGAAATCGATGTCCTGGCTGCGGAGCGCCCGCCAGTCGCGATAGGCGGTGATCGACGTCAGCTTGACGTCGCCCAGATCCCAGTTGAGCTCGCCCGAAAGGCCCCAGTCCTTCACCTTCTCGCCATAGTTGCGATTGGGCGACGCGGCCTGGATGCGATCGCTGGGCTGGCCGGTGTAGATGCCGACCCGGCCCTGCGACGCGGCGATGCCGTTGATCACCTGGGCAAGGCCGCCGCGCACCACCGAGACGGTGGCGCAGCAGACTTCGTTGGTCTCGTAATAATCGCCGATCAGGCGGAAGGTCACGTCGCCCTTGTCGAGCAGCGCCTGGCCGCGCAGCGCCCAGCGATCGATGTCGTTGAAGCGGCGGTCGCTATTGGCGTCCTTGATATAGCCGTCGCGCTTCCGGTAGCTGCCGTCGAGGCGCAGGGCGAGGCCTTCGCTCACCGGGCCGGTGATCGCGCCCTTGACGCCATAGGCGTTGTAGTTGCCGTAGGTGCCCTCGATATAGCCATGCGTCTCGAACTGCGGCATCGCGGTGTAGATGCTCAGCGCGCCGGCCGAGGTGTTGCGGCCGAACAGCGTGCCCTGCGGGCCGCGCAGCACTTCGACGCGCTCCAGCTCGGGCAGTTCGGAGATGGCGACGCCGGCACGGGCGCGGAACACGCCGTCGATGAACACGCCGACCGCCGGCTCGAAGCCCGGATTGTCGCCGCCCGTGGTGATGCCGCGCAGATAGATGGTGGTGCCCGTGGCCGAGGACTGGCCGGTCGAGCTCTGGATCGAGGGCGCGAGCTGCTCGAGATCGCGAATATTGTCCACGCCCGCATTCTGCAGCTCGGCGGCGCCGATGGCGGTGATCGCGATCGGCACGTCCTGCACGGTCTCGTTACGGCGGGTCGCCGTGACGACGATCTCGTTGGCCGAGGTATATTCCTGGCTGTCGTCCGCAGCGGCCGGCGTCGTGGCCTGCTGCTGGGCAAAGGCGGGCGTCGCGAGGAACAGCGTGAGCGCAGTCGCCGCGAGCAGGTCGATCTTCTTCATCGGGTGCATCCCCCTCCTTGGGCGCCGGCCGGCTGCTACCGGTCACGGCGTTGCTTTTATCGCCAGCGAAACTAACGCTGCATTTTTCAGCCCGTCAACGGGGATAAGGGCCGGAACTCCGCAGTTTCCCGCCGTTTTTCTCGATGAGATACAGTTGAGCCACACTCGGTTTCTGCAAGAACCGCAGATGCCGTAGCGTAAAGCCCGGAAGCCGCGAGGAAGAGAAGAAAATGGTGCATGATCACGAGGGACCCGAGGATGGCGACATCGTTGCGCCGTCGGCCAAAATTCCGGTCCCCGCCGAAGTCTCGGACGCGATCCGCACGCTGATCCGCTGGGCCGGCGACGATCCCGGGCGCGAAGGACTGCTCGACACCCCGCAGCGCGTCGCCCGCGCGTGGAAGGAATATTGCCAGGGTTATGACGAGGATCCCTCGCATCACCTGAACCGCGTGTTCGAGGAAGTGGGCGGCTATGACGATATCGTGCTGCTGAACGGCATCCCGTTCCAGTCGCACTGCGAGCATCACATGGCGCCGATCACCGGCAAGGCCTCGATCGCCTATCTGCCCAAGGACCGTGTGGTCGGCATCTCGAAGCTCGCCCGGGTGCTGCACGGCTTCGCCAGCCGGCTCCAGGTGCAGGAACGACTCACCGCGCAGGTGGCGGACTGCATCTGGGAAAGACTGCGCCCGCAGGGCGTGGCGGTGGTGATCGAGGCGACGCATGGCTGCATGACCGCGCGCGGCGTGCGCACGCCCGGCGTCGGCATGGTCACCAGCCGGATGATGGGCGTGTTCCGCGACGACGAGCGCAGCCGCCAGGAAGTGCTCAAGCTGATGGGCTATTGATGCGGGTTCTCGTCACTGGCGGCGCGCGGCGGATCGGGGCGGCAATCGCCCGCCGGCTGGCGCTGCGCGGCCATGCCGTGGCGATCCACCATCACCATGCCCCCGAAGAGGCCGAGGCGCTGCGCGCGCAGATCGAGGCCGAGGGCGGCACCGCCTGTGTGGTGAGCGGCGAGCTGACCGAGGCGGAGAACGCCCCCGCGCTGATCGCGGCGGCCCGGCAAGGCCTGGGCGGCGCGGTGGAGGGGCTGGTCAACAACGCCTCCCAATTCGCCTGGGACGCCCTGCCCCTCACCGATTTCGCGCTGCTCGACCGGCACATGCGCGTCAATTGCGGCGCCCCGGTCGCGCTCGCTTCGGCGCTGGCGGCGCAGGATGGTCTCGATCAGGGCGCAGTGGTCAACCTGCTCGACCAGAAGCTGGCCAATCTCAATCCGGACTTCCTCACCTACACGCTCAGCAAGGCCGCGCTCGCCGCCGCGACCGAGCTGCTCGCCCGGGGGCTGGCGCCGCGCATCCGGGTGAACGCGGTCTCGCCGGGCCTCACCCTGCCCAGCCTCGACCAGACGGCCGAGGAGTTCGCGGAGCATGCCCGCCAGAACCTGCTCCAGCGCCCCGTCGCGCTCGCCGACATCGCGGCCACGGTCGAGCATCTGCTCACCGCCCGGAGCATCACCGGCCAGAACGTCTTCGTCGATTGCGGTCAGCGCTTCCTCCAGCGCGATGGCGATGTGATGTTCGAGGGGCGGGAGCGTCCGCATGGCTGAATACACCATCCTGCTCGACGGGCTCGAGGTGGCGATGGGCCTGGGCATCCATCCCGAGGAGCGCGCCGCGCCCCAGCGGGTGACGCTGCACGTCGCGATGACCTGCCGCTATCCCGCACCCCCGGAAGACCGGATCGCAGCGGTGGTCGATTACGACTTCCTGCGAACCGGCATCCACAAGCTCGCGGAATCGCGCCATTTCGAGCTGCAGGAGACGTTCTGCGAGCAAGTCGCGGCGCTGGCACTGGCGGACGCGCGGGTGGTTCGCGTCACAGTCCGCTCGATGAAGCTCGACATCTATCCCGATGCGCGCATCGGCTGCGCGCTGACCCGGGAGCGCAATCCGGGCTAGGGTGAGAACCCAGGCAGGTATTTGATTTTCTGCCGTCATCCCCGCGCAGGCGGGGATCCAGGATAGCATGGGATGATCGAAGCAATCACGCGGACGCTTGCCGGAAACGGCAAAGTGAGCGTCGCGCGCCTTGCCCCTGGCCCTGGATCCCCGCCTGCGCGGGGATGACGGGAGGGAATGGCCGGGATGACCTGCGCGGAAATATGAGTCCCCAGCGCAGGCCAGCCGCCCGTGCCTACACCCGGTTGGCCGCGCTGAGGACCGCGCGCACCGAAGCCGTCGCGATGTCCGCATCGATGCCCACGCCGAACACGGTCCGCCCATCGGCGGCACGGCATTCGACATAGGCGGCTGCCTGTGCATCGGCGCCGTGCCCGATCGCATGCTCGCTGTAATCGACCACGTCGAGCGCCGGCCCGGTCGTGCCCGCCAGCGCATCGATCACGCCCGAGATCAGGCCGTTGCCGCGCCCCGAGATCGACCGCGCCTCGCCGTCCACCGCGATGCGGCCGACGAACACGCGCTGCCCCGCGGCACCCGTCTCCTCGTAATCGACCAGCGCGAACCGGTCCTTCTCGCCCGGCAGATAGGTCTGCTCGAAACGGCCCCAGATGTCCGCGGCATTGAGCTCGCGGCTGGTCTCGTCGGCCAGCGCCTGGACGTGGCGCGAAAAGTCCGCCTGCATGCGCTTGGGCAACTTCAGCCCCTTGTCCTGCTCGAGCACCCAGGCGACGCCGCCCTTGCCCGATTGCGAGTTCACTCGGATCACCGCTTCATAGTCGCGGCCCAGATCCTTGGGATCGATCGGCAGATAGGGCACGTCCCAGAATGCGTCGTTGCGCGCTTCCTGCGCGGCGAAGCCCTTCTTGATCGCGTCCTGGTGGCTGCCCGAAAAGGCCGTGAACACCAGGTCGCCGGCATAGGGGTGGCGCGGGTGGACGGGGATCTGGTTGCAATATTCGACCGTCTGGATCACCTCGTCGATGTTCGAGAAATCCAGCCCCGGATCAACGCCTTGCGTGTACATGTTCAGCGCCAGCGTGACGAGATCGACATTGCCGGTGCGCTCGCCATTGCCGAACAGGCAGCCCTCGACCCGGTCCGCGCCCGCGAGCAAGCCCAGTTCCGACGCGGCGACGCCGGTGCCGCGGTCGTTATGGGTGTGCAGGCTGATGACCACGGTCTCGCGGCTGCGGATGTTGCGGCAGAACCATTCGATCTGGTCGGCATAGATGTTGGGCGTCGCCGCCTCGACCGTTGCCGGCAGGTTGAGGATTAGCGGCTTGTCGGTGGTGGGGCGCAATATGTCCATCACCGCCTCGCAGACCTCGACCGAGAAATCGAGCTCGGCCGTCGAGAAGGTCTCGGGGCTGTATTCGAAATGCCAGTCGGTGTCGGGCTGCTTGGCGGCTTCGTCGCGCAGCACCTTGGCGCCGGCGACGGCGATCGCCTTGATCTCCTCGCGGCTCATGCCGAACACGATGCGGCGCCATGCCGGCGAGACGGCGTTGTAGAGGTGGACGATCGCCTTCCTCGCGCCCCTGAGCGACTGGAAGCTGGTCTCGATCAGGTCCTGGCGCGACTGGGTGAGTACCTGGACGATCACGTCGTCGGGGATCCTGTCCTGCTGGACCAGGCCTGAGATGAAGTCGAACTCGGTGGCGCCGGCGCTGGGGAAGCCGACCTCGATCTCCTTCACGCCCACCTTGCAGAGCAGCTCGAAGAAGCGGGTCTTCTTCTCCGCGTCCATCGGGTCGATCAGCGCCTGGTTGCCGTCGCGCATGTCGGTCGACAGCCAGCGGGGCGCCTTGGTGATGGTGCGGCTCGGCCATTGGCGGCCGGGCAGGTTTACCTGGGGGAACGGACGGTACTTGATACTCGGATCGCGCAGCATGACAGCTCTCTCTCGGCTGGAGACTTGGGTTCAGACCTTTGAAATGCCCTTAGGGGCGTGCGCGTGCGCGTCCGGCCCCTAAGGGCGGATAAGTCGCAGTCCGAGAAGCGCGCGAGCCGTCATGATGGGCTCCCTTTAGACAAGCCCGCGCGGCCTTGTCCACCTCACATTGTGTTTGTGGCGGCCGTAGTATCGCTATTCGCCGCTTCGTCCGCTGCGGCCTCGGCGGCGTTGGCGGCAGCGGCCGGCGCGGCTTCCTCGGCCGGCGTCTCGCTCGCCCTTGGGCTCGGCGTGGCGACGATCTCGGCCATGGGCGGCGGGTCGGAATAGTTGGTGCCGGTGGTTCCACCGCCGCCGCAGCCCGCCAGAATCAGCAACCCGCCGAGCACCAGACCGCGCATTCCGCTCTCCCCTTTCGCCGTGAAATTGCACGATAGCACGGCATTTTCCCCACTCCTACCGGCCGTTTAACCCCAGTTATCCCCGAAATATCGCTCTCCGGGCCCGTCTCGGCGCATCTGCTCTCTAGACAGACGCGTTTTGGCACGATCAAAGGGTTGCAGGTGAGGACGAATGCTCTCACCGCGGTACATCGTAGGCACGAAAAGCGGCGGAAGGGTTCGCACACGCCGCTGGCGCCCACGAAGGCATAGCCCGTCCAGGGCAGGAACAGGAGAAGACTTTATGGCCGAGACCAAAGCACGCGGCGGTATCGCCAAGCCGGTGACCCCTTCGCCCGAGCTGGCCAAGATCACGGGCTCCGCGGACCTTCCGCGCAGCGAAGTCGTCAGCAAGCTGTGGGACTATATCAAGAAGAACAACCTGCAGAACCCGGCGAACAAGCGCGAGATCATCGCCGATGACACGCTGCGTCCGATCTTCGGCACCGACAAGGTGACGATGTTCGAGATGAACAAGCACATCGCGAAGCACGTCAAGTAAGCCGGCCGGGGCCATGAGGCCCTGCCGCTGAACATGCGAAGGGCGGGTTCCCTGGGGAGCCCGCCCTTTTGCTTCAGGAGATACCGATGGCCGAACGTTTCGAACGCCACCGCCAGCCCTGGCGCCCCGACGAGGTCCAGAAGCTCCACACGCTGGCGAAGAAGGGCATGGCGCTGAAGGCCATCGCCAAGGCACTCACCCGCAGCGAGGAATCGGTGAAGGAGCGGGCCAAGCTCGACGGGCTCAGCATCGCCAAGCTGCACTAGCCTGGAACGCACGGCCGCTTGCCGCGGGCCGAGCAGCTGCTAGGGGGCCCCGCGATGTACGATGCGATCATCCTGGGAGCCGGCGCCGCGGGGCTCATGTGCGCGCTCACCGCCGGCCAGCGGGGCAGGCGCGTGCTCCTCGTCGACCACGCCGACGCACCCGGCAAGAAGATCCTGATCTCCGGCGGCGGCCGCTGCAACTTCACCAATATCGGCACCACGCCCGATCGCTACCTCTCGCAGAACCCGCATTTCATGAAGTCCGCGCTCGGCCGCTACACCGCGCAGGACTTTCTCGACCTGGTCGAGCGGCACCATATCGCCTGGCACGAGAAGACGCTGGGCCAGCTCTTCTGCGACGGCTCCGCGCGCCAGATCGTCGACATGCTGCTCGACGAATGCGCGCGCGGCCAGGTGGAGATCTGGTTGGGCGACGCGCCGCGGGTCGAGCATGCCGATGCCCGCTGGCACGTCGCTTGCGGGAAGCGCGTCGCCACCGCACCCGCGCTGGTGCTCGCCACCGGAGGCCCGTCCATCCCCAAGCTGGGGGCGACCGGCTTCGCCTATGACTTCGCCCGCCGCTTCGGCCTCAAGGTCGTCGAGCCCCGCCCCGCCCTCGTCCCGCTCACGCTGAGCGGCGAGGAAGCGCTGTTCCGCGAGCTTTCGGGCGTCTCCACCACCGTCACCGCCAGCGCCGGCAAGGCGCGCTTCCGCGAAGCCGCGCTGTTCACCCATCGCGGCCTGTCCGGGCCCGCCATCCTCCAGGTCTCGAGCTATTGGCGCCACGGCGAGAGCATCGGCATCGACTTCCTGCCCGATGCCGAACCCGGCTGGCTGCTCGCCGCCAAGCGCGCGCGCCCCCGGGTGATGCTGCGCAAGCTGCTCGGCGAGGCGCTGCCCGCCCGCCTGGCCGATGCGCTGGCGGAGAAGCTCGCCTTGCCCGCCGAGCTCGCCAACACGCCCGACCGCAAGCTCGAGGATGCCGCCCGCCGCCTCACCGACTGGCGCTTCGCTCCCAGCGGCACCGAAGGCTTTGCGAAAGCCGAAGTCACGCTGGGCGGGATCAGCACCGCCGAACTCAGCTCGCAGACGATGGCAGCGCGCAAGCTGCCCGGCCTCTACGCGATCGGCGAGGCGGTGGACGTCACCGGCTGGCTCGGCGGCTATAATTTCCAATGGGCCTGGGCGAGCGGCCGTGCCGCGGGGCTCGCGCTTTAGGGTCCCAGCGCCGGCATAAACGCCATCGCAGCCGCCATGCGGGCATGATTCTTCCCCATGGCCCGCCCGGAACGCATGATCCCATCGGATATGTCGGAAATGCTACGGCATTCCTCAAATCGAATTTCACAGATAAAATAATGTTTCCGCCATGTGTCTCCTACAAAGGGCTTGTCCGGTCGCGCTTCCCGCGGGGCCGGGCCGGCAACTGGCTTTCCGGGCTGTATCTTCCGGAGGCCGCCCAGGAGGATTCACGATGCACTGGTTCCAGGCCATCGCGCCTATCCGTCTCAAGCTCTACATCGCCTTCGGCTCGCTGATCGGCGTCATGGTGCTGGTCGCGCTCGTCGCCTTCGTAGCGCCTCTCCTGGTGGCGGTGCCGATCGTCGCGCTGCTGATCGGCGGCGCCGCGATCCAATGCGTGCGCTATCGTGCCGCGATCGCCGATCCCTATGTCACCACCGTGGTCCGCATGGAAGCGCTCGCCGCCGGCGACCTCGCCAGCCCGATCCAGTTCGGCGACTATCGGGATTGCGTCGGCCGCATGACCAAGGCGATGCTGATCTTCCGCGACAACGCAGTCGAGCAGGCCCGCCAGGCCGAGGAACAATCGGTCGCGGTCACCCATCTCGGCGCCAGTCTCGCGCGCCTCACCCATGGCGACCTCACCGCCGAGATCGGCGAGGGCTTCCCCAGAGGCTATGCCGAGCTCAAGGCCAACTTCAACGGCGCGCTCGTCGCCTTGCGCGGGCTGATCGGCGCGGTGACGGAGAGCGCCTCGACGATCCAGACCGGCTCCAGCGAAATCGCCCAGGCCGCAGAAGACCTCGCTCGCCGCACCGAGGCCAATGCCGCCAGCCTGGAGCAGACTTCGGCCGCAGTCACCCAGATGGATCTGCGCCTCAAGGCCACCGCCGAAGCCGCCGGCCGTACCGTCACGCGCGCCGACGACGCCATCGCCACCGTGGCCGGCGGTCGCGGAATCGCCGACGAGGCGGTACAGGCGATGACTCGCGTCAGCGACAGCGCCAAGGGCATCGACAGCGTGATCGAGGGACTCGACAAGATCGCGTTCCAGACGCGCGTCCTCGCCATGAACGCGGCGGTGGAAGCGGGCCGCGCCGGCGAGGCGGGGCGCGGCTTCGCGGTCGTCGCCGACCTGGTTTCCGCCCTGGCGATGCGGGCCGAAGAGGAAGCGGGCCGTGCCCGCGAGCAACTCACCGCCACCCAGGCCGATATCGGCACCGCCGTCGGGATGGTCCGCAAGGTCGATGATGCGCTGGCCGACATCTCGGGCGATGTGGGCGAGGTCCATGCGCTGCTCGGCCAGATGGCCGGCGACAATCAGGCCCAGGCGGCGGCGATCACCCAGATCAGCACCGCGATCGGCGATATGGACCGCGGCACCCAGCAGAATGCCGCGATGGTCGAGGAGACCTCGGCGGCCGCGCGCAACCTCAACGGCGAAGTCGCCGCGCTCGGCGAGCAGGCGGCGAAGTTCGACGTCGGCGCTCCGCCACGCGCAAGCCTGGCCCCGCGCGCGCGGACGCAGCCGAAGCCGCGCACCGGCGGCCTGCCCGCCAGGCCGGCACCGGCAGCGCTCGCCAATGACTGGGCGAGCTTCTGATCCAGCAGCGAGGGCGCCCGCACCGGCGCCCTCGCCCGGCGGCGAGATCCACCCGTCGCCCCTCGATCGGCCGCAGCGGCTATTCCGCCGCCAGCCGCGCCGCGCGCCGCTGCGCGATCCGGGGCATGCTCGCCTCGATCCAGTCGGCCAGGCCGCGCACCTGCGCCGCCGCCTCGCGCCCCATCGGCGTCAGGCTGTACTCCACATGCGGCGGCACCACCGGATAGGCGACGCGATCGACCAGCCCGTCGCCCTCCAGCCATTGCAGCGTCTGCGCCAGCATCCGCTCGCTCACGCCGCCCACCTTGCGGCGCAGTTCGCTGAAGCGATGCGTGCCGCCTTCCAGCGCGATCAGGATCAGCACGCCCCATTGGCTGGTGATGTGCCGCAGCACCTCGCGCGAGGGGCAATCGGGCGACATCAGGTCACCGCGCCGCACGCGGGCCGAAAAGGGCTCGACAGGTTTTTCCATGCTTACATTTATGTACGTACTTACGATAAGTAAGCAACCCCCATATCTGGATGCCCGTCCCCAAGGAAGGAACGGATCCATGACCATCGCCATCACCGGAGCCACCGGCCAGCTCGGCCGCCTCGTCGTCGGGAAGCTCAAGGAGAAGCTGCCCGCCCGCGAGATCGTCGCGCTCGCCCGCACCCCGGAAAAGGCCGCCGATCTCGGCATCGCGGCCCGCGCCTTCGACTATGATCGCCCGGATGCCCTGGCCCCGGCGCTTGCCGGCATCGACACGCTGCTGCTCATCTCGTCCAGCGAAGTGGGCAAGCGTGGACCGCAGCACGCCGCGATCGTCGCAGCCGCCCGGGAAGCCGGCGTCGGCCGCATCGTCTATACCAGCCTGTTGCGTGCCGACACGACGCCGCTGAGCCTGGGCATCGAGCATGCCGAGACCGAGCGGGTGATCGCCGCCTCCGGCATTCCGCACATCTTCCTGCGCAACGGCTGGTATCTCGAAAACTATGCCGCCGCGGTGCAGGGCGCGCTGGCGCATGGCGCGCTGATCGGTGCCGCCGGGGGAGGCCGCATCGCCGCCGCGAGCCGCGCGGACTATGCCGACGCCGCAGTCGCCGTGCTGCTCGGCACCGGCCATGACGGCAAGACCTATGAGCTGGCCGGCGACACCGCCTTCACGCTCGCCGGGCTTGCCGCCGAGATATCGCGCCAGACCGGCCGCGACATTCCCTATCGGAACCTCCCCCAGGCCGATTATGCCGCGGCGCTCGCCGGCGCGGGCGTCCCCGTTCCCTTCGCCGACCTGCTCGCCGCCTGGGACATCGACATTGCGAGCGGCGCGCTGTTCGACGACGGCCACCGGCTCTCGCAGCTGATCGGCCGGCCCACCACCGGCCTGGCGGACGGTGTGCGGGCATTGATCGGCTGACCGCCCTTCCCGGCCGGATCGACATCCGGAGCGAAGGCGCCGCAAAGGCGCCATATGGTCCGCCGCCGCGGCAAGCGGCCGGGGCGGCGGATATCCGAAATATGCGGCACGGAATGCCCTCGGCACCTATCCCCTTGAGACAAGTAGTTCCCCATAGCCGTCATCCCCGCTTCCCTCTGTCGTCATCCCCGCCTCCCTCCGTCGTCATCCCCGCGCAGGCGGGGATCCAGGGAAGCCCGGGACGATGGAAGCAATCGCGCGAACGCTTTCCGGAGAGGGCGGGGGCTGCTGCGCCTGCCCCGCTTTTGGCCCTGGATCCCCGCCTGCGCGGGGATGACGGAGGGGTACTTGTCCCGGCGGGGCAAATGCCAACGCCCTCCCGCCCCCTCCGGGAAGGGAGAGCCCGCAAGGCCGGGCAATCCCGCAAGGACTGGCCCGCAAGGACTGGCAATGTAGGAGATCTTCCGGTCTATCCTCGAAGATGCGTCACCAACCCGACTCCAGCCCCCCTGTTCCTGCCCCGCACCGGCGCGCGTGTATCAAGGGATTCAACATTTCCGCCGCGAGGGGTTCACGCGCCACAACGAAAATCCGGGCGGATCCGCCATTTAGTTGCTCAACCCCTCGGTTGAACGACACAAAGCGACGCCACCGGCGATCAACCCTCTTTTCCCTTGCGATGCGGGCCCGGCGAGCCCATGTGCGGAATCTCATGTCATTTGCCGATCTCCCCGCGCTTCTCGCCGAAGCGCTCGCAGCGCGTGGTTATGCCGCGCCCACGGCCGTCCAGGCCGCCGTCATCGCTCCCGAGGCCGCGGGCCGCGACCTCATCGTCTCCGCCCAGACGGGATCGGGCAAGACCGTGGCCTTCGGCCTCGCCATGCATCCCGAGCTGCTCGGAGAGGACGGCCGCATCGAGCCGACCCGCGAGCCGCATGCGCTGATCATCGCCCCCACCCGCGAGCTGGCGCTCCAGGTGAGCCGTGAGCTGATCTGGCTCTACGGCCCCACCGGTGCGCGCATCGCCACCTGCGTGGGCGGGATGGACGCTTCCAAGGAACGCCGCCAGCTGGGCTATGGCGCCCATGTCGTCGTCGGCACGCCCGGCCGGCTGCGCGATCACCTCGAGCGCGGGGCGCTCGACCTCTCGGCGCTGCGCGCGGTCGTGCTCGACGAAGCCGACGAGATGCTCGACATGGGCTTTCGCGACGATCTGGAGGCGATCCTCGACGGCACGCCGGAGACCCGCCGCACCCTGCTCTTCTCGGCGACCATGCCCAAGCCGATCGTGGCGCTCGCCAAGCGCTATCAGAAGGACGCGCTGCGCATCTCGACCGTCGGCGAGGATCGCGGGCATGGCGACATCAGCTATCAGGCGATGACCGTCAGCCCCTCCGACATCGAGCATGCGGTGATCAACCTGCTGCGCTTCCACGAAGCGGAGACGGCGATCCTGTTCTGCGCGACGCGCGACAATGTCCGCCACCTCCATGCCAGCCTGGTCGAGCGCGGCTTCGCCGCGGTGGCGCTGTCGGGCGAGCACAGCCAGAACGAGCGCAACCACGCGCTCCAGGCGCTGCGCGACCAGCGTGCGCGGGTCTGCGTCGCCACCGACGTGGCGGCGCGCGGCATCGACCTGCCCACGCTTACGCTGGTGGTGCATGTCGAGCTGCCGCGCGATGCCGAGACGCTTCAGCACCGTTCGGGCCGCACCGGCCGCGCCGGCAAGAAGGGCACCGCGGTGCTCATCGTCCCCTATCCGCGCCGCCGCCGCGTCGAGATGATGCTCAAGGGCGCGCGCATCCCGGTCGAATGGGTCGAGGTGCCGAGCGCCGAGGCGATCCGCGCGCAGGACCGCGAGCGGCTGATCACCGCGCTGCTCGCGCCCGTGGAGATCGACGAGGAGGATGCCGCCATCGCCGAGCGCCTGCTCGCCGAGCGCAGCCCCGAGGAGCTGGCCGCCGCGCTGGTGCGCGCCCACCGCGCCGCGCTGCCCGCGCCCGAGGAGCTCAGCGACCGCAGCCATTCGGACCGGCGCGAGGAGCGCCAGGCCGGCCAGCATCGCCCGGGCTTCGACGACGTCGCCTGGTTCCGCATGGACATCGGCCGCCGCCAGAATGCCGATCCGCGCTGGATCCTGCCGCTGATCTGCCGCCGCGGCCACATCACTAAGGCCGAGGTGGGCGCGATCCGGATCGGGCCGAACGAGACCGCCTTCCAGATCCCCCGCGCGCTCGCGGCCAAGTTCCTCAATGCCGTGGGCCGTTCCGCCGAGGGGGACGACGATGTCCGCATCGAGCCGTCCGAGGGACCGGTGCAGGGCGGCCGGCCGCAGCGCAACGGCCCGAACCGTCCCAACTATCAGGCCAAGCCGCATCGCAAGGGGCCGCCCCGGGGTCACGCGCCCCGGTGAGGATCCTCGTCGACGCCGATGCCTGCCCGGTGAAGGACGAGGTCTACAAGGTCGCCTGGCGGCACGCGGTGCCGGTGGTGATCGTGAGCAACAGCTGGCTGCGCGTGCCCGAGCATCCGCTGGTCAGCCGCCAGGTGGTGAGCGACGGCTTCGACGCCGCCGACGACTGGATCGCCGGGCAGGCCGGTGCGGAGACGGTGGTGATCACCGCCGACATCCTGCTGGCCGACCGCGCGCTCAAGGCGGGATCGAAGGTGCTGGCCCCGAACGGCAGGCCGTTCACCACCAGCTCCATCGGCGCGGCGATCGCGACCCGGGCGATCATGGCCGATCTGCGGGCCGGCGGCGACCAGATCGGCGGGCCCCGCCCCTTCTCGCCCGCCGACCGCTCGGCGTTTCTCCAGGCGCTGGATCGCGAGCTGGTTTCGTTGAAGCGGCTTACGCAATCTTAGGAGACGTGCAGCTATCCTCCCCCGATTGCTGAAGTGGGGCTTGGGTCGGGGAATGCTGAAACTACCGCTGATTGCACCGCGTCCGCCGCGGCTGAGCGAGATGAGTGAAGAGCTGCGCGCGCTGGAGGCGAGCGGCTATTTCAGCAATGGCGGGCCCATCGTCCGCGATTTCGAACGGCGGGCCGTGGCGCAGCTGTTCGGCGGCGAGGGCTTTGCGCTGGCGGTCTCCAACGCCACGCTCGGCCTGCTGCTCGCCATCCGCGAGGCGCGCGCCGGCCGCCCGGGCCGCTACGCGCTGGTCCCGGCCTTCACGTTCGCCGCCACCGCCCATGCCGTGATCTGGGCGGGGCTCACGCCCATCCTGGTCGACAGCGATGGCCGCGACTGGGCCGTTGCCGCCGCGGCGCTGGAAGAAGCGCTTGCCCGATACGGCGAGGAAGTCGCCGTGGTCGTCCCCTATGACACGTTCGGTGCGGCCATCGACCTCGACTATTACCGGGCCCTGTCCGATCGCCACGATGTGGGCGTCGTGATCGATGCCGCCGCCTCGCTGGGCAGCCTCGACGCCGCCGGCCGCGGCTTCGGCACCGGGGCGCGTTTCGCCTGCGTCTTCTCGATGCACGCCACCAAGACCTTCGCGACCGCCGAGGGCGGGCTGATCTACAGCGCCGACCCGGACCGGATCCAGGTGCTGCGCCGCATGCAGAATTTCGGCTTCGGCGCTCCGCGCACCGCCACGCAGGAAGGCATCAACGCCAAGCTGCCCGAACTGCTCGGGCTGATGGCCCGCGCCAAGCTGGGCGAGATCGACGCCGTCGCCGAGCACCGCGCCGCGCTCGACCGCGCCTATCGCGCCGCCCTGGGCGACACCGTCACCTTCCAGCACGGCCACGCCACCCGCCAGGTGGCCCAGTTCATGCCGATGCTGCTCCCCGCCGGCACCGATCGCGCCGCGGTGACGGCCAGCCTGACGGAACATGGCATCGGCTCCGGCCATTATTTCAGCCCGCATATCGGCGAGCAGCCCTATTTCCGCCAGGCCTGCATCACCGGACCGACCCCGGTCGCGGACGAGCTCTCCGCCCGGATGCTCTCGCTTCCGGTCACCGACGCTATGACCGAGGCCGATGTCGCCACCATCTGCGGCACCCTCCATGCCGCGCTCCGCAAGCCGCGCATCGTCGTCCCCGCCCCGCAGCCCGGGATCCTTTCCACCGTCCTGATCGGCGGCGGGCCGGCCGGCATCGCGTTCCTCATCGCGGCGAGCAAGAAGGGCAAGCTGCGCGAACTCGGTGCCGACCTCGCCGTGATCGAGCGGGGGCCGAGCCTGGGCGCCGGCCAGCTGCCCAACTATGCCATCACCTCGGACAGTACCGCCGAGACCTTCCTCAGCGCGGTGAAGGACAATCCCGAGCCCGGCATCGCCGCGCTGCTCGACCATCCCGCCGCCCGCGAGATCGCCCGCTATGCCGGCAAGCTCGGCGTCCCCCTCCACCGCACCCGTCCCTTCCTCGAGGCGATGGGCCAGCGTGTCGGCGCGGTCCTGGCCGAGAGCGGCGGCAGCGTGCACACCGGCCACGAAGTGCTCGACAGCCGCCGCACCGCTGCGGGCCTCTGGCAGACCCGCATCCGCGATATTGCCACCGGGGTGGAGCGCGCATTGCTCTCCCGGAACATCGTCCTCGCCACCGGCGGCTATCAGTCCGCCAGCGACATCGCCGCCGCCACGGTCGCCGGCGCGCAGCTGGGCCAGCAGGCCGGCGAGCGGCTGATGCTGTGCGACGACATGCTGCGCACCGGCGGCATGGAACGGCTGCACGCCCGCATCGCCCATAGCCGCGCGCCGCGCATCGCCATCATCGGCGCCTCCACTTCCGCAATCGCCTCCGCCGTCCTCCTCCTCAAATCCGACATCCCGTTCGGCGCCGAGAGCCTGGCCCTGCTCCACCGCGAGGCGCTCCGCCCCTGGTATCCCAATGCCGAGGCTGCCCATGCCGACGGCTTCACCGATTTCGGGCCCGAGGACATCTGCCCGCTCTCGGGCTTCGTCTATCGCCTGGCCGGCTTCCGCCTCGAAGCCCGCGAGCTGGTGCTGCGCATGCTCCGCATCGGCGGCCGCGCTCCCGATCCGCGCGTCCGGCTCCACCGGCTCGCCGGCCCGGACGCCGAGGCCGCGCGGATCCTCGCCGAGGCCGACCTGATCGTCGCCGCGCTCGGCTATCGCCCGCACGCGCTGCCCCTGCTCGATGCCGCGGGCCAGCGCATCGCCCTTGCCGCCCATGCGCCGGGCCGCCCCCGCCTGGCCGACCAGCTCTGCCGCGTCAGCGATGCCGACGGCCAGCCGATCCCCGGCGCCTATGGCATCGGCCTCGCCGCCGGCTTCGTCCCCGAAGGGCGGCTGGGTGGCGAGAAGAGCTTCAGGGGCAAGGCCAACGGCCTGTGGCAATGGCAGAACGACGTCGGCCAGCTGATCGTCGACCAGCTGCTCGGCGAGAGCGTGAGCCTCGCCGCATGAACGGCCTGCCCGCCCCCACCGTCTCGGTCATCATGCCCGCCTATAACGGCGCGGCCTGGATCGGCGCGACGATCGACTCCGTGCAGGCGCAGGACTTCACCGACTGGGAACTGGTGATCGTCGACGACTGCTCGACCGACGACACCCGCACCCTGCTCGCCACCCTCACCGATCCGCGCATCATCGTCCTCCATGCCGAGGCCAATGGCGGCCCCGTCCTCGCCCGCAACCAGGCCTTCGCCGCGGCGCGCGGGCGCTACATCGCCGGCCTCGACCAGGACGATCTGTGCAAGCCCGGCCGCTTCGCCGCGCAGGTCGCCCATCTCGACGCCAACCCCGGCACCGTGCTCGTCGCCACCGCAGCCGAGCTGCTCGAAGACGGCCGCCTCACGCCCTGGCCCGGCGATCGCCCGCTCACCCCGGCGACCATCGACTGGCTGCTCCTCACCCAGAACCCGCTGGTCTGGTCCACCGTCATGTTTCGCGCCGAGGCCGCACGGCTGCTCGAACCGTTCGAGCGCCCGCAAGTGCGCTATGCCGAGGATTTCGACCTCTATCACCGGCTCGGCCGCTTCGGGCAGATCGCCCGGCTCGACCAAGCCCAGCTCCTCTATCGCTGCCATCCCGGCGGCGCCTCGAAGCGCTATGCCGAGATGATGGCCGCCAGCGCCGCACGCGTGCTCGCCGGGCGCTATGCCGGCGTGTTCGAGCCCGATGCGGTGCAGGCCAATGCCGAGCTCGTGGTGCGCTATTTCATGGCGCGCGAGCCGGTGTCCGACCTCGGCACGCTGAGCCGCCTCTCACGCATCCTCGCCACGCTCCATGCCGACCATGTCGCCCGCACCCCGCTCACGCCATGGGAGCGGATCGAAGTGGACGGCGAGCATGCCCGGCTCTGGTGGCTCGTCGCCCGCCCCGCGCTCCGCCAGGGCGCAGTGACGCTGCGCGAAGCGATGGGCGTGCTGCCCGAGAGCGTGAACCTGCCCGCCAAGGATCCGGACCGCCTGATCTCGCCGCTGATCGGCCGGGTGCGGGCAATCGGGCGCGGGCTGGGCGTGGCGCTGTAGGACGGCCGCGGGGCGCGGAAGTTTACGAAGTTTACGGTACGGGGGGCAGCTATTGCCTCCTCGAGGCGGCCGCCGCGTTGGAATATTCCAGGCGCGGCGACGAACGCGCGTTGCCGCAGCGCGCCGGGCCCGATCCGAGCCAGCCCGACAGGCGCCATATTGTCGGCGGACGATATGAGATCCGATTGCCACGCCAAGCCCTCCCCGGATGTTTCAAGCGATGCACTTCGAACAAAAAAAGAACGCCAGCCGATATCCAACATTGCAAGCACAATGCGCCGGATCGATGCGAGGATGAAGCGTGACATTTGCTTCCGGAGTCTTTGACACTTGCTTTTGGAGCACTCCAGTCCGGTTAAACGGTAGGGGTCTCGATCGCGATGAGGTCCGCCGCACCGAAATAGGCGGTCTGGTTGCTGGTCAACACCGCCACAAGAACCCGGCTGGCTTCGTCGTCGTGCCAGCTGACGCTCATGGCCTCGATCGGCTGTACCTTCCCGCGCAGATACAGGTTTGCGGGCTCCTGCTCGCTGATCGTTTCGATCGCAATCGTCGCGAGCGCGTCTACGGTTTGACTGATCGAGGCCATTTCCATCTCCTTCATGTTTGACCTAGAGGCGCCTAGCCAAGCGGGCGGATGCCCGCGCCGGCGCTTGAGGCAAACAAAGATGGTGCCCCGGGAGAGACTCGAACTCCCGACCTGCGGTTTAGGAAACCGTTGCTCTGTCCTGCTGAGCTACCGGGGCACAAATGGGTTTCGGAGGCGCGTCGTATCGGGCCGGGCGCGGCCGGTCAATTGCAGGCCTCGGGCGGCACCACCGGCAGCGGCAGCGGCGCGACGGGAACGCCTTCGTCGATCAGCGCCTTCGCCTCGGCCACGCTCGTCTGACCGTGGATCGGCGCGGCGGGCGCCTCGCCCAGATGCATGGCGCGCGCCTGGTCGGCAAAGGCGGTGCCGACCCATTGCGAGCCCTCGAGCAGCTTCGCCTGCGCGCCCGCCAGCGCGGCCATGGCGGCCTTGAGCATTTCGGGCGGGAGCGCCGGCTCGCCCCGGCCGGCCGGGGCGGATGCCGGCACGGGCATCGGCGCCTGATTGCCCTTGGCGCCGACATTGGGCGCCATCACCGCCTTGGCCACCTCCGCGCTGCCGCATATCGGGCAGGCGACCAGCCCGGCGGCGCGCTGGCCTTCATAGGCCGCGCTCGACCCGAACCAGGCCTCGAAGACATGGCCGGCCCCGCATTTGAGGTCGAAGACGATCACGGCCGCCCGATCCCGTCAGGCGGCGAGCAGCGGATCGAGGCCGCCGCGCGCATCGAGCGCCGCCAGGTCGTCGGACCCGCCGATATGCGCGCCGGCGATGAAGATCTGCGGGACGGTGGTGCGCCCATGGGCGCGGTCGATCATTTCGGCACGGCGTGGGCCGCCCATCGAGATGTCGATCTCCTCATATTCCGCGTGCTTGCCGTCGAGCAGCGCCTTGGCGCGGTAGCAATAGGGGCAGAACGCCTTGGTGTAGATTTCGATCTTGGGCATTGCGGCATACACCTGTGGTCGTGCCGGGCGCTTGTCAATCCGCGCCCTCGCCTTCCACCAGAACGCGCGCCCAGCACAGAAGGATCACGCGCGCCGCGCCGCCGCGCTTGAGCGCCCGCACACAGGCATTGGCGGTGGCGCCGCTGGTATGGACGTCGTCGACCAGCACCACCGTCCTGCCGGCAAGGCGCGCGCCGGCATCCGGCGCGAGCGCGAAGGCGCCGGCGACCGCCCTGGCGCGGGCGCGGGGACCCAGGCCGCGCAGCACCGGCGTGGCCTTTACCCGGCGCAGCAGATCGGGCGCGGCGGGCAGGCCATGGGCGCGCGCGAGCGAAGCGGCGATCAACCCGGCCTGGTTGTAGCCGCGCGACCAGAGCCGCCAGCGATGGAGCGGCACCGGCACGATCAGCTCGGCTTCGTCAGGCATCAGCCGGGCCATGGCGCGCGCCATGGTGGCGGCGCAGGCGAGCCGTCCCGAATATTTGAGCTTGAGCGCGATCGCCCGCGCCACCTCGCCATAGGCGACCGCGGCGCGGATCCCGTCATGCGGCGGCGGCTCGGCGATGCAGGCGGCGCAACGCGCGCCCTCACCCCGGTCGTGATCGAAAGGCACATGGCAGGCCGCGCACCAGGGCGGACCGAGGAAATGCAGGCTGGTCCAGCAAGTGGCGCAGAAGCGATGGTCCGCCGGCGTTATCGTGCCGCAGCCCGGGCAACGCGGCGGCAGCGCGAGATCCGCGATGCGGCGCAGGGATGCGCAATAGTCGCCGAACCGGGCCATGCCCGCCTTGTCCCCGGCGGCGCGGCGGCGCACAAGCGCGCCATGCCCCATAACGGACCCAGCGATTCCGCCGAGATCTTCGATCGCGCCCTGCGCCGCAAGCGCCGCGACCGCGCCGCCCGCCGCTACGAGGGGTTCGTGCGCGAGCACATGCTCGAGGGGATTCAGGACCGGCTGGCGGCGGTGAGGCGCCCGTTCGGCGACGTGCTCGACCTGGGCAGCTTCGGCGGCGGCTTCGACCTGCCGGGCGCGCGCATCACCCGGATCGATGCCGGCGCCGGCTTCGCGGCGATGACCGGCGGCATCCATGCCGACGAGGATCGCCACCCCTTTCCCGAGGCCAGCTTCGACCTGGTGGTAAGCGCGGGCGTGCTCGACCAGATCAACGACGTGCCGGGCGCGCTCGCCCTGGCGCGCCGGGCGCTGCGGCCCGACGGGCTGTTCCTGGGCGCGTTCCTGGGCGCGGGCACGCTGGCGACCCTGCGCGGCGCCTTCCTCAGGGCCGAGGCGGAACGGCCGGTCGCCCGCTTCCACCCGCAGATCGACGTGCGCGCAGCCGGTGACCTGCTCACCCGCGCCGGCTTCGCGCTGCCGGTGGCGGACGTCGAGACGCTGACGGTGCGCTATGGCAGCATGGTCTCGCTGCTCCGCGACCTGCGCGGCATGGCGGCGACCAACCTGCTGCCCGGCACGCCGCCCCTCACTCGCAACACGCTGGCCCGGGCCGCAGAGGCCTTTGCGGAACGCGCCGATCCGGACGGCAAGACGGCGGAGCGTTTCGAGATCGTCTACCTGACCGGCTGGGCCCCGGACGAATCGCAGCCCAGGCCGGCGCGGCGCGGCAGCGCGACGACGAGCCTGGCGGAAGCGCTGCGCGTGAAGCAGCAGGGCTGAGATACTGCCTCCGCAGGAAGGTGAGTCCGGCGCCATCGGACGCCGGACTCGGTCCTTCAGACGTGCATCATCGCACCGACGCCTGCCAGCCGATGTTCAGCGTTCGGTTCGCTGCCACGGCCGCGACAGCATCGATCGAGAAGGAGAATCCTGTGGCGGTAACGTTGTACACGCTCACCGACACGGGCCGCTCGCCATCGGCAAGCGCATTTCCGTTTTGCAAGCCGGCGATGACGACCGGCGCGTTCTCGAAGCCCAAGGGGAAAGCCACGGTCCCGACGACATTTCGGGCCGCACTTGCGATCGTTGCGCTTGCAGTCCCGGCCTGCATCGACGGGAAATAGATATCGACGCCGTAGATCGATCGATGCTCGATCCGGTTGCCTGTATTCTCCAGCAAAGCACCGGTAACGGACGAAGGATAGCTGTAGAGACCGAAAGCCTGAGTCTTCGTCCCCTGAATATCGTCGCAGATATTACCCTGAACCACATTATCCCGGCAATATTCCGCGAGCGCTATCCCGCCCCGATTGGAAATCGTCACCCCAGCTTGATTGTTGGCTATCGCGATATTGCCGCTGATCACGCCGGCCTGCTGCCGCACGAACATGAACCCATTCAACTGGCAGCCATCCGCCATGTTCCCGATGAAGCTGTTGTTGCGAGAAACGGCCTGGGGATAGGGCTGCACGCTCGTCAGATCGTCGAGAAAACCATAGCCGCAGTCCTTGAACAGGCAGCCGATCACTTGGTTTCCGCTGGGCGCTGCCACGCCAGCGTGACGAAAGCGCATGCCGGCATTCGAGCAATGGATCGCCACGCAGCCCTTGAATCGGTGGCCCGTGCTCGGATTCACCGCAAAACCGCTGCCCGAGGATTCGGCGCGGCTAGCGGCACCGATCGCGAAGCAATCCGTGAATTCGCAATAATTGGCGTTTACGTAGAAACCGTCATCGCTCCAGCGTGAAGCACGGCAATTCTCATAGGTGCCATAGTCGGTCGCGACGTAATAGCTGGTGAAACAATTGTCAGAGATCGTGTCTCGAACCGTCGAACGATCGGTTGCCATCGTAATACCGCGCGGAGCGCCCGAATTCCCCGCCGCGTTCCACGACCGCGCGTTATAGGTAACGCAGCGCGCGATGAGATTGTTGTAGTCCGCAATACCGGCCACCGTGCCGGCCATGACGATTCCCGTGGCGGTATCGGAAACCAGACAATCCTCTACCGAAGAGTTCCAGATGTTTATCAAGGAAATGCCGTTCTTCGCATAGTGGCTCGCGCCATCCGCGATCGGCGTGGAATAGATGCCCTGCACCGTCATTCCGGCAATGCGCACATTTTCATATTCGCCGCCGCTCAGCGTTGTGACGATTCCGCCGGCCCCGGCCATATCGTCCCAAGCAGCAACGGTTCCAATCTGGGTTATCGTCGTCTTGCGCATGCCCTTCCCGATCAGAGCCACCTTCGATTGGAGAAGGATCGGGGACCCTATCGCGTAATTCCGTGCATCGAGCGCCACCACGCCGCCGCCGGCCGCATTCGCCGCCGCAATGGCCGCGTTGATCGCGGATGCATCGTCGGTGAACCCGTCACCCTGCGCGCCAAACTGCTCGGGCCGGATAGTGAAGCGCAACTCCTGCTGCACCTGGGTCGGGACGGCAGACAAGCCATGCTGTTCAAAACCGATTTGAGCAGCACCATTCGATGCGACCAATTCCTCTACTGTGACATACGCCATATGTTTCTCCTGTCCCGACACGATCCGCCAAAGGAACATTTAGAGAACATACAGAATCCTACAGTTCAACAAGGCCTCTCCAGCCCCGGCCGCCAATCCTCAGACACCCCCGCCAGCGCCGCCACCAGCGGCACGTCCGCCGGCGGCATCGGCAACTCCCGCATCTCTGCCGGGGTCGTCCAGCGCAGCGCCGTCGCATGGTGCGCGACCGGCTCCCCCGCCCATACCCGCAGCGTATAGAGCAGCAACAGCAGGTGCCGCCCTTCCAGCGGCTCGCTGGCGAAGGCGAGCGGCTTCAGGCCGGACGGGTCGAGCGAGATCCCCAGTTCCTCGTGCAGCTCGCGCGCCAGCGCCGCTTCGGGGCGCTCGCCCGGCTCGATCTTGCCGCCCGGAAACTCCCAGAGTCCGGCCATCGGCTTGCCCGGCGGGCGCTGCTGGAGGAGCACGCGGCCGCGATCATCGATCAGGGCAGCCGCCACGACGAGCAACATGTCAGAAGCAATCATCAGCTTTTCGTTAAGCCTCTTCGGCTAGATTGTTGCCATCATTGGAGAAGAAGCGCCCACAATGCGAGCCCTTGTACGAGCGATCCGCGATGTGATGCACGACCGCCGCGCCGCGACCGCAGTGGAATATGGCTTCATCCTCGCGCTCATCGTCATTGCAATGATGGCCAGCCTGATGAGCGTCGCCAACACCACCACGGACATGTGGAGCAACGTCACCAACAAGGTGCAGGCGGCCACCCAGTCCTGATTCTGGTTACGATGCCGTAACACTCGCTCTTAGCCGTTTCTTTACTTCCCAACCGTAGTTTCGAGCTGCCGAACCGGAGTCTCCGGTGAGGCCGGGTGAATGAAGCAATCCTTGAACACTGGAGACCGGTTATGCAGAAGATCCGCAACTTCCTGAAGAATTCGAAGGGCGCGACCGCCATCGAGTACGGCCTGATCGCCGCTCTGATCGCCGTCGCCGCGATTGCCGCGATGCAGGGCCTCGGCAACTCGCTGAAGTCGACCTTCACCAACGTTTCGGCGAGCATGAAGGTCTCGTAAGCCTTCCGACGAAACGAACGAGAACGGGCGGCGGGACCTTGGTTCCGCCGCCCTTTTTCTTGCCGGAAGAGCCTCGCATGCGCTCGGGCGCGCGCTCGCGCTTGCGAACCCTGACGGGTTCGAGGCCGCTGCCTTCGCGCACACCCCGGTAGTTTTCCTGAACCCCGGCGAACGGGCCGCTTCACCCGGCGTACAGCCGACTCCCCTATAAGGAAGGAATGAAGCAGCTTTCCTCCAAAAAGGCGGTGACGCGGATCGAGCTCGCGGTGGTCGCGTTCCTCGCGCTTTGCGCGGTGCTCGCGGTCGTCCAGGGCCTGGGCATGATCGGGGCGAGCATGGCCGCCGCCGAGCATATCGCCCCGATCCGCTAGCGTCAGATCCGGCCCATCGCCAGGAACTTGGCGCGACGCGCCTGGCGCAGGCTCTCGGGCGACATGCCGTCGAGCTTGCGCAGCGATTCCTCGATCGCATCCCCCAGCGCATGGATCGCCGCACCGGGCTCGCGATGCGCGCCGCCCAGCGGCTCGCTGACGATCCGGTCGATCACCTTCAGCTCCTTCAGGTGCTGTGCGGTGACCTTCATCGCCTCCGCCGCCTCCGCCGCCTTGTCGGCGGTGCGCCACAGGATCGAGGCGCAGCCCTCGGGCGAGATCACTGAATAGACTGCGTGCTCCATCATCAGCACGGTGTTGCCCGCGGCAAGCGCGATCGCCCCGCCCGAGCCGCCCTCGCCGAGGATCGACGCAACCAGCGGCACGCCGAGATTGAGGCAGGCCTCGGTCGAGCGCGCGATCGCCTCGGCCTGGCCGCGCTCCTCGGCCTGCACGCCGGGAAAGGCGCCCGAAGTGTCGACCAGGGTGATCACCGGCAGATGGAACTTGTTGGCAAGCGCCATCAGGCGGATGGCCTTGCGATAGCCCTCGGGCTTGCCCATGCCGAAATTATGCTTGAGCCGGCTCGCGGTGTCGTCGCCCTTCTCGTGGCCGATCACCATCACCCTGCGCCCGCGGAACCGGCCCAGGCCGCCCTGGATCGCATTGTCGTCGGCAAAGGCGCGGTCGCCGCCCAGCGGCATGAACTCCTCGATCAGCCCGGCGACATAATGCTTGAAGTGCGGGCGCTCGGGATGGCGGGCAACCTGGGTCTTCTGCCAGGGCGTGAGCCTGGCATAGGTATCCCGGAGGAGCTTCTCGGCCTTGGCCTGGAGCGGGGCGATCTCCGCATCGATATCGACGGCGCCGCCCTCCGCGGTCTGGCGCAGCTCGTCGATGCGGGTCTGAAGCTCGGCGATCGGCTTCTCGAAGTCGAGGAAAGTGGTCATCGCTGCGCGGGCTAACCTTGGCACGGAGCTACGTCAACGAGCGGGTGGGTCCGGCGATCCCGTTGTGAGGCGCGGAAACCGCTCCAACCGTCATCCGGCACAAGGCCGGGATGGCGGTTAGGTTGAGGACCCATATTCTTCTTTCGTCGCTCAAGGCCGGGATGACGCCAGAAAATCAAATACTTGCTTGGGCTCTCAACCTGGCGGCTAGCCGCGCTTCCCCAGCGCTTCGCCCAGGGGATGCCGTTGGTTGACCAGCTCGACCAGCCGGCGACTGTCGACATGGGTGTAGATCTCGGTCGTCGCGATATCGGCATGGCCGAGCATCGCCTGCAGCGCGCGCAGATCGGCCCCGCCCTCCAGCAGATGGGTGGCGAAGGCATGGCGGAGCACATGGGGGCTCACGCGATCGGGCGGGATGCCCGCCTCTCCAGCCAGCGCGCGGACGAGCTGGTAGAGCCGGATGCGCGAGAGATGCCCCTTGCCCGAGGGAAAGAGGAAAGGCCGGTCCGCCGTGACATGCCCGCGCCACGCCGCGACGGCGGCACGGGCGCGGTCCGAGATCGGCACCAGCCGCTCCCGCCCGCCCTTGCCCTTCAGGATCAGATAGGGCCGATCGGGCGACACGGCGTTGCGCGGCAGCGACACCAGCTCGGTGGCGCGCAGGCCCGAGCCATAGAGCAGCTCGACCAGCGCCAGCAGCCGCAGGTCGTTCGGATCCGGCGGCACCCGGGCGATGCGCGCATCGATGGCGGCGAACATCCGGTCGACGTCCCCGACGCCGAGCACCTTGGGCAATGCGCGCGCGGTGCCGGGGCGCGGCAGCGCGGCCGAGGGATCGTCCGCGCGCAGCTTCTCATCGGCGAGGAATGCATAGAAACGGCGCAGCGCCGCCGATTTGCGGGCAACGGTGGCGCGCGAGAGCGGCTGCCACTCGGCGCCGAGCCGCTCCAGCTCCGGCCGCCCGGCCTCGCCCAGCCCGCCGCCGAGAAATTCGGAGGCGAGCCGCAGATCGGTGCCATAAGCGGCGATGGTATTGGCGGCGGCGCCCGCCTCCGCCCGCATCATCTCGAGGAAGCGCCCGATCAGCGCCCGGTCTTCGGAGACGCTCAAGCCGATCGCGTGACCGCCTCCACGGCGATCATCCGCGCATAGCTGGCCATCCCCGCGGCGCGCATCGCCGCAACGATGTGGAACAGCGCCTCGGGAGTCACATTGTCCCAGACGCGCGACTGCATGCCGACCGCGGCGAGCAGCGCCACCATCGCCGAATCGCCGCGCCGGCCGGCGGCGTCGATCGCGCGGGTCCAGGCGTTCTGCGCGCCGATCTGCACCTCGAGCGCCTGGGCGCCGCGGCGCGCGTCGCTGCTCTCGAAGCGGCCGAGGCCGGCCAGGCCGGCAAAGGCCAGCTGGGCGCGGCGCTGGCCGGCGGCATCCTTGAACGCATCGAAATCGCCATAGGCGACCGGGCCCTGCGCGCCGGGATCCCCGAGCGCGAGCAGGCCCCAGGCGATGCTGCCGCGCGGCACCACCTGGCGCCATTCCATCGCCTTCGATTCATAGCCGGCGGAGAGCATCGAGGCGATCAGCTTCTCCGGCTCCTCCACCTTGGCATCGGCCGGGATCCAGGAAGCCGCGCGCGCGGTGAGGATCAGCCGGGCATATTGGGTGCGCGGCGTGCTCGCCTCGGCCCAGAGCGTGCGAATCGCCTTGATCCGGTCCCCGACATCGCCGTCGGTATAGGCGACGCGCAGATCGCGGGCGACGCCGCCCTCGGTGGTGTTGGCATCGTCGCCCTCGGCGATCTCGCTGTAGAGGTCGACAAGGCCGGCGCTGGAAAAGACGCCGGCGGTGGCGGCCAGCTCGGCGGCGGCGGCGCGCTGGCGGGGCGAGAGCTGCGGGGCGAGCGCCTGCCAATAGCGGACCTGCGGGCCGGCGGTGGCGTAGAGCGAGGCGGGGACCTCCTGGCCGGTCGCGGTGGCGAGGCCCCAGCGCCAGGCCGTCAGCCGGGTGATGCCGCCCCATTCGAGCGTGACCGCGCGGCGCCCCTGCGCGCCGGTGCCGAGCACCTTCTCGGCCAGCAGATTGTCGATATCGCTGACCGGCGTGCCGCCGCGCGCCTCGTCGAGCAGCTGGCCGGCCTCGTTGGGCTTGCCGGAGAGCCCGGCGCACATCGCCCGGGCGAGCGCCCAGCCGCGCTGCTGGATATATTGGTTGCCGCGCTCGGCGATCGGGCAGATGCCGCCCGGATCGGCGGTGGCGAGCGAGACCTGCATCGCCACCTGGAGCAGGCGTGTCGTGTAATTGTCGCCATCGACATCGTTCACCACCGCGCGGGCGGCATTGGCCTCGCCCATGCGCAGCAGCAGCCAGGCGCGCTCGGCGGCGAAATCGGCGCCATTGGCATGGCGCGGCGTGTCGAGCGGCGACATCAGCGCGCGGCGGAGCGCGATCGACGCCCAGCGCGACGCCACCGGCGCGCGCAGCCGCTGCATCAGCACCGCCAGGGTACGGCCATCGGCATTGCCGAAGCCCCTGGCGGGAAACGGCGTGTTGCCCGCGGCAAGCACGCCGACGCGGTTCAGCGAATGTTTCGCGAACTCGGGCAGCTCATAGCGCGACAGGTCGACCGGGCCGGTCGCCGTCACATCCTCGACCGCGCTGGCATTGGAGAGCGCGGCGTCGCCGCCGAGCGTGGGCACGCTCGGGATCGGCGCGCTGCCGGGCGCGCCGGGGGGCGTCGCGGCGGGGCCCGTCGCGGCCGGTGCGGGGGCGGGACGCGGCGCCGGAGTGGGCGCCGGCTCGTCAAAGCCCGGCGGCAGCAGCGATTCGGGCTTGTCCTGCTGCCCCAGCGCGGGCACCGCCGCGCCGGCCAGCAACAGCGTCCCGAAGGCGATGTGGCGGCGCTTAATTCGCGAGATTGTCAAGCGGGACCACCTTCTCCATGCGCACCGGCTCCTTCTTCGTCTCGCGGCCTGCGAGGAAGAAGAGGCCGCCGACCAGGACGACGAGAATGACGATCAGCGCAACGATCAAGCGGGACATGAAAAAGGGTCCGGAAATTGTGACTTCGCGGGCCTTTTGCCCGAGACCCGCCCTCGCTGTATAGCCCTTCCGAACATGTTACAAACGCAGGCAGCGAATACCGCGTGGACGGGCAAGGCCATCGTCCTGATCGGCCTCATGGGTGCGGGCAAGACCACGGTCGGCCGGCGCCTGGCGCAGCGCATGCGCCTGCCCTTCGTCGACGCCGACCACGAGATCGAGGCCGCCGCCGGCATGACCGTGGCCGACATCTTCGCGCGTTTCGGCGAGGCGCATTTCCGCGACGGGGAGCGCCGGGTGATCGCCCGGCTGGTCGATGGTGCGCCCAAGGTCATCGCCACGGGCGGCGGCGCATTCATGAACGAGAGCACCCGCGCGCTGATTCTCGAGCATGCGATCGCGGTGTGGCTCGACGCCGAACCGGCGGTGCTGGCGGACCGGGTGCGGCGGCGCGACACGCGCCCGCTGCTGCGCGGCCGCGATCCCCAGGCGGTGCTCACCGAGCTCGCGGCGATCCGCAATCCCTATTACGCGCTTGCGCCGATCCGGGTGCCCAGCATAGCAGCGCCGCACGACACCACCGTCGACGCGATCCTGAAGGCCCTCAATCCGTGACAATCGTCCCCGTCGCGCTCGGCGACCGCAGCTATGACATCCGCATCGAGGCGGGGCTCCTCGCCCGCGCCGGAGATGCGCTCGCTCCGTTCGACAATGGCCGGCGCCGGATCATCGTCACCGACGCGCATGTCCTCCCGCATCTCGCCACGCTGCAGGCGGGCCTGGGCACGAGCGAGGCGATCGTCCTGCCGCCCGGCGAAGGCACCAAGAGCTGGGGTCAGCTGGAGGCGCTGCTCGACCGGCTGCTCGCGCTGGGCGTGGAGCGCGGCGATCATGTCATTGCGCTCGGCGGCGGCGTGATCGGCGACCTGGTCGGCTTCGCCACCTCGATCCTCAAGCGCGGCTGCGGCTTCGTCCAGATCCCCACCACCCTGCTCGCCCAGGTCGACAGCTCGGTGGGCGGCAAGACCGCGATCAACACGCGCGCCGGCAAGAACCTGGTCGGCACCTTCCACCAGCCGGCCATGGTGCTGATCGACCCGCAGGTGCTCGACACGCTGCCGGCCCGCGACCTGCGCGCCGGCTATGCCGAAGTCGTGAAATACGGACTGATCGACGATTTCGCCTTCTTCGAATGGTGCGAGGCCAATGCCGCCGCGCTGCTGGCGGGCGACCCGGCGGCGCGCGCGCATGCCATCGCCCATTCGGTGGCGGCCAAGGCGCGGATCGTCGCGGCCGACGAGCGCGAGACCAGCGGCATGCGCGCGCTGCTCAACCTGGGCCACACGTTCGGCCATGCGCTCGAGGCCGAGGCCGGCTTCTCCGACCGGCTGCTGCACGGCGAGGGCGTGGCGGCAGGCATGGCGCTCGCCTTCGGCTTCTCGGCCGCCAGGGGAATCTGCCCCGGCCAGGACGCCGAAAGGGTTGCCGCGCACCTGGCCGCGGTCGGCCTGCCGGATGGGCTGAAGGCGGCGGGGATCACCGCCTCCGGTGCGCGGCTCGTGGAGCACATGCTCCACGACAAGAAGATGAGCGCCGGCACCCTGCCCTTCCTGCTCGCGCGCGGGATCGGGCGGACGTACCTCGACAGGAATGTCGACCTTGGCGAGGTGGCGGCGTTCCTGGATGCCCAGCCGCGCTAAAGCTCGCTCGTCAGCGTCAGGGTCAGCGTGCGCGGGGCGATCGGCGTGATCAGCCCCGAGCTGGCCGGGGTCCAGGCGAAGCGATCGGTAAGGTTGGTCACGCGGGCGCGCAGCGTCACCGGATGGCCGCCGATCGCGAAGGCCTGGCGGAGCCCCAGGTTGAACAGCGCATAGCCGGGCAGCGCGACGCTGTTCTCGCGATCGGCATAGCGCGCGCCGCGGATGTTCACGCCGCCATCCACCGTCAGCCCCTCCACGCCGGGCACCCGCCAGGTGAGATTGGCGAGCGCAGTCACACGCGGCCGGCCGATCGGGCGGACACCGATCACGCCGCGATCCACCAGCTCGCCGTCGATCCTGGCATCGAGCCAGGTCGCGCCCAGCACCGCGTTCAGCCGCGAGGTGATCGGCCCGGCCAGCGACAGCTCGACGCCGCGATGCCGCACCGTGCCGACGAAATCGAACGCGCCCGTGGCATCGATCCCCGGCGTCGGCTTGGACAGGTCGAACAGGCCGGCGATCAGCGTCGGCCCGCCGGCAAAGCCGTATTTCACGCCCAGCTCGGCCTGGCGCGAGATGGCGGCGGGGAGGACTGCGCCGCGATTGCTGGCATTGGCCGGCGCGACGCCGGCCTCCTCCAGCCCGCGCGCATAGCTGGCAAAGCCGGTGAGCCGTGAGGTGATCCCCACCGACAACGCCCCGCCATAGAGCCAGGGCCGCGTCGTCTGCTCGGTCACCGTGCCGTCGAGCCCCCGGACGCGCTTGGCATATTCCACGCGCTGCGCATCGAGGCGCAGCTCGGCCAGCGTGCCGATCGACAGGCGATAGCCGAGCCCACCCGTCCATTGCCCGACATCGTCGCGCTTCCGGAGCGTGCCGAGCGCCACCATGGGCCGGGCGATCCTGGGCGGCTTGTTCACATCGGCGAAGGTGCCGAGCGCGAAGGGGACGCCGGGATCGCTCTCCACCATCGAATCCCGCCGCCGGGCCATGGCGATGATGCGGTGCGTGAGATTGCCGGTGGCGAACTGCTTGGCCGCGGTCACCTCGGCCGAGACCGTGTGGCGCGTCTCGGTGCCGAACAGCAGCCCGCTCGCCACCGCCTCGCGGCCATTGCCGGTGAAGCGCAGCACGCTGTAGGCGCTATGGTCATAGGGCAGTGCATTGTAGAAGAGCGAGGCGCCGAACCGCCAGCCCTTGCCCGCATCCACATCGGCAAAGGCGCCGATCAGGTCCGATTCGTTGCGCCCGTCCATCCAGCTCTGGGTGCGATTGGTCCAGCGCTTCACTTCGCGCGGCGCGGCGGCCGGATTGGCATAATAGGTATCGCCTTCGCGCGGGAACCAGTTGCGGCTCCACACGCCGGTGATCCGCACGCCGGGCGCCGGCGACCAGCGCGGAACGAGGCCGATGGCAGTGAAGTCGCCGGTCGTGCCGTCGGTATATTGCTGGGCGGGCGTGAGCTGAAGGCCGCCCGCGATCGACCAGCGCCCATCGGCCGTGCCCGCCGAGCCACGCAGCATCGCGACCGGCCCCGAGCCGCCCCACCAGCCAGCCTCGATCGAGGCGCGCGCACCGGCGGCGGCGCCGGGCATCGTATATTGCACCACGCCGGAGGGGGCCGCGAAATCGGTCCGCAAGCCATTGGCGCCGACCCGGATCGCGGTGCCGCCGTTCAGCGGCTGGAGCATGCCGGAGACGCGAACGTAATAATGGTCCTCGATCCGGTAGTTGCCGGCGGCCTGCAGGTCGAACCCGCGCACCTCGCTCTCCGAATAGAGCCCCACTTCCTCGATCCCGATCCGCCGGCCGAACGCATCGTCGGCGGCGCTGACCACGTCGCCGTTCGCCGGCGGCTGCGGCGCCCGCACGGTCTGCGCATGGACGGCGGGCACCATGAGAAACGGCAGGCAGATTATCGAATGACGCATGACGGGAACCCTCTTCCAACTCCGGCCCGATTGACCGGCCCGGCGGCGGCGCGTGGAGCCGGCTGGGACGAATGGATCGCGGGCGTGACGAACGGCAGTTCGCGCGCGCGCGTTCGCGAGCTATCGTGCGTGCATGGAGATGACGGCGCGCGAGTCGATCTGGGACCTCAGAATCCCGTTGAGCGCGGCGACGGCGTTCGCGCTGTTCGCCTTCCTCCTCGGCTATGGGATAGGCGGGCTGGAAGCGAACACGGGCAGCTTCGCCGCCGAGCATCCGGACGAGGCACGGCTGGCACGGCTGCTGGTCTGGGGAGCGATGCTCACCATCGCCTGGGCCAGCCGCAAGCCGATGCAGGAGATATTGCAGGCGCCGAAGCGCTCGTCGCCCCTGCTGCTCGGCGCATTCGCCTTCGTGCCGGTGATGCTCACGGAACTGGCCGCGTCGCGCTTCGCGATGGCCATTTCCCCCTATCAGCTCTGCGGGCCCAACGGGCCGCCGCCGGTGCCCGTCGACAATTTCCTGCCGCGCGCGATCGCGCTGGGCTCGACGGCGTGGCTGTCGCTGATGGCCTGGAGGCGCCACCTCGCCAATGGACATGATCGGCGGGAGGCGGACCCGCCGTTCGCCGAGCCGCTGCCGCCGATGCTGCCCGTCCAGCCAAGCGCCGAGCAATGGCTGAGCCTGCCCGAGGCGCCCTTCCTGCGCGTGCGCGCCTGCGACGTGGCGCAGATCCGCTCGGCGGGGAACTATAGCGAGATCCTCGCGCATGGCCGGGTGCACCTGGTGCGCGCGCCGCTTTCCGAGCTGGCCGGGCGCTTCGCGGAGCTCGGCTTCGTCCGCGTGCATCGCCAGGTGGTGGTGAACCGCAGCCATGTCTCGCAAATCTATCGCGAGGCGGGCGGGCGGCTCGCCGTCCAGCTCAACTGCGGCGCCATCGTTCCGCTCGGCCGCAGCTATCGCACCGCCCTCGCCGCTTTCGCGCATTGAATCATCCCCGGCTTTTCCGGCGCATCATCCCCAGCTTTTCGGGAGCCGAATGGCGCCTGCCGCGTTGACTTGGCGGCGGGCGGCGATTTCGTCCGCGCAACGAAACAGACACTCTCCGGGGGACGGATGGCCACCGCGATCTCTCCAGCCACCTCGCTTGCAGCCTTTGGAGAATTGGGCCGGCTGACGGCCGCGATCGGCGACGAATCGCCGCTGGGGCCCGCTGCCGGCTGGTCGAACGCGCTCCTCGCCTCGCTTCGCATGATGCTGCCCGCGCGCGCCGAGATCGTGATGTTCTGGGGCCCCGAATTCTGCGCGCTCTACAACGAGGCCTATGCGCCGACGATCGGCGACAAGCACCCGCGCGCGCTCGGCCAGTCGGCGCTGGTCTGGTGGGGCGAGCTCTGGGACGATCTCGGCCCGCTGCTCCAGGGTGTGCGGGATACCGGCGAGACCTTCTGGGCCAAGGACCGCCCCTTCTATATCGAGCGCGACCAGGGACGCGGCGAGACCACCTATTTCGACATCAGCTATTCGCCCGTGTTCGACGATGACGGGACGGTGGGCGGCGTGCTCTGCATCGTCAGCGAGACCACGGCCCGCGTGCTCGCCGCGCGCGAGGCGATCGCCGATCGCAACCGGCTATGGTCGCTGGCGCGCGACCCCTTCCTGATCGCGGACAGCCACGGCGTGTGGCGCAACGTCAGCCCCGCCTGGACCGAGATCCTCGGCTGGAACGCCGACGAGCTGGTCGGCCGCACCTCGGAATGGATGGAGCATCCCGACGACCGCAAGCGCACCCGCGCGGAACTGGCCGGGCTGCAGCAGGGCGCCACCACCCTGCGCTTCGAGAACCGCTTCCGCGGCAAGGACGGCGACTATCGCTGGTTCAGCTGGACCGCGGTGCCCGAGGGTGACCTGCTCTATTGCGTGGCGCGCGACATCACCGCCGAGCGCCAGGCGGCGGATGCGCTCGAGGCGGCCCAGGCGGCGCTGCGCCAGTCCCAGAAGATGGAGACGGTGGGCCAGCTGACCGGCGGCGTCGCGCATGATTTCAACAATCTGCTCCAGATCGTCACGGGCAATCTCGACATCCTCCAGCGCAACCTGCCGCCCGACCAGCCCAGGCTGGCGCGCGCCGCCGGTGCGGCGATGAACGGGGCGCAGCGCGCCGCCGTGCTGACCCAGCGCCTGCTGGCATTCTCGCGCCGCCAGCCGCTCGCGCCGGAGCGGACCGATCCGAACCGGCTGATCGCCGGCATGTCGGACCTGCTCCACCGCAGCCTGGGAGAGATGGTGGCGGTGGAAGTCGTGCAGGCGGCGCGCATCTGGCCGGTGGAAGTGGATGCGAACCAGCTCGAGAACGCGCTGCTCAACCTGGCCGTCAACGCACGCGACGCGATGCCGCAGGGCGGCAAGCTGACGATCGAGACCGCAAACACCCATCTCGACAGCCATTATGCCGCGCTGGATGCCGAGGTGACGCCCGGGCAATATGTGCTGATCTGCGTGTCCGACACCGGCACCGGCATGGACGAGGAAACGCTTGCCCATGCCTTCGAGCCCTTCTTCACCACCAAGGAGGTGGGGCGCGGCACCGGCCTGGGCCTGTCGATGGTCTATGGCTTCATCAAGCAGTCGGGCGGGCATGTCCGCATCTATTCGGAGCGCGGAGACGGCACGACCGTGAAGATCTACCTGCCCCGCTTCCACGGCACCGCCCGCAACGCGGCGGCCCATGCTCCGGTGCTTCCCGCGCCGCAGGGCAATGTCGACGAGACGATCCTGGTATGCGAGGACGACGAGAATGTCCGCGCCTATACGGTCGAGGTGCTGCGCGAACTGGGCTACCGCGTGATCGAGGCGGGCGACGGCCCCGCCGCGCTCGCCGCACTCGATGCCGAGCGGGAAGCGATCGACCTGCTGTTCACCGATGTCGTGCTGCCCGGCGGCATGACCGGCGCGGTCCTCGCCACCGAGGCGCATGCGAAGCGGCCCGATCTCAAGATCCTCTTCACCACCGGCTATGCCCGCAACGCGATCGTCCATCACGGCCGGCTCGATCCCGGCGTGCAGCTGCTGCCCAAGCCCTTCACCTATACCGATCTGGCGGCGAAGGTACGCGACATGCTCGACCAGTGACGTCCTGCCTGGAAGAGAGGGGAGCAGCGCATCGGTTGCCGTTCCCGCCCGATCCGCCTAGCACATCGGCATGCGCATCCTCCCCGCTCTCGCCGCCGCGATCGTGATCGCCGCGCCCGCCGCCGCCCAGACCGGCAAGCCCGCCCCGATCCTGACCACGCCCGAAGCGAAGGATGCGTGGACCCATGCCGTGCCCGAAGTGGCGCGAGTCACGCATGTCGATCTGAACCTCGACGTCGATTTCGCGAGCAGGACGCTGTCCGGCGTCGCGACGCTCGACGTGCTCGCCGCCACCGGCGCGAAGGAGATCGTGCTGGACATCGACGATCTCGATATGATCTCGGTCACTTGCCCCAAGGGCAAGCCGCTCCCCTTCACGGTCGGCCCGCGCGACAAGGAGCTGGGCTCGGCGCTGACGGTGCAGCTCGAGGGCAACAAGCAGATCCTGATCCGCTACAAGACGCGGCCGGGCGCATCGGCGCTCCAGTGGCTCGCCCCGGAGCTCACCGCCGGCAAGCGCAAGCCCTATCTGTTCAGCCAGGGCCAGCCGATCAACAACCGCAGCTGGATCCCCACCCAGGACAGCCCCGGCATCCGCCAGACCTGGTCGGCCACGCTCACCGTGCCCGCCGGCTTCGTCGCGGTAATGAGCGGCGACCGGCTCGACGGCGAAAAGGGCCAGGCCGCGCCGGACGGCAAGCGCAGCTTCCGCTTCCGGATGGACAAGCCGGTGCCGCCCTATCTCGTCGCGATGGCGGTGGGCGACCTCGCCTTCAAGGCCACCGGCAAGCGCTCGGGCGTGTGGACCGAACCTTCGATGCTCGATGCCGCGGCGCACGAGGTCGGCGATGTCGAGAAGATGATCGACGCGGCACAGGCGCTCTACGGCCCCTATCGCTGGGGCCGCTACGACATGCTCGTGCTGCCGCCCAGCTTCCCCTATGGCGGCATGGAGAACCCCACCCTCACTTTCCTGACGCCGACGATCATCACCGGCGACCGCTCGAACACCGATGTCGTCGCGCACGAGTTGGCGCACAGCTGGTCGGGCAACCTCGTCACCAACGCAACCTGGTCGGACAGCTGGCTCAACGAGGGCTTCACCACCTATTTCGAGAACCGGATCATGGAGGCGGTCTACGGCAAGGAGCGCGCCGCCATGTATGCCGATCTCGACTGGGACGGCCTGCAGCGCGACATCAAGGATGCCGGCGGCAGCGACGCCGCCACCACCCGCCTCCATGGCGATCCGGGCGCGACCTTCGGCCAGCTCGACTATTTCAAGGGTTCCACCTTCCTGCGCACGATCGAGGCGGCGGTGGGCCGGGCGAAGTGGGACGCCTATCTGCGCGCCTATTTCGATCGCCACGCCTTCCAGCCGCAGACCACCGCCGGCTTCCTGGCGGACCTGCGCGCCAATCTGATCAAGGGCGACAAGGCGCTCGAGGCGAAGCTGGAGCTCGATCGCTGGGCCTATCAGCCGGGGCTGCCCGGCAATGCCGTGCACGTGACGTCGGCGACGCTCGCCGCCGTGGACGCGAAGCTCGCCGCGTTCAACGCGGGCGGGCCGGCGAGCGCGGTGCGGCCCACCGGCTGGGCGACCCAGCAATGGCTGCGCTTCCTGAACGGCCTTCCCCGCCAGCAGACGCCGGCCCGCCTCGCCGAGCTCGACGCGACGCTCGGCCTGTCCGCCTCGAACAATGCCTATGTCCGCTCGGCCTGGGCCGAGCTGGCGATCGCCAACCGCTACGAGCCCGCGCTGCCGGGGATCGAGGAATTCGTGAAGCGGGTGGGCCGTGGCCTGCTGATCTACCCGATCTACAAGGACCTGATGGCCCAGGGCGACTGGGGCAAGCCGATCGCGCGGCGCTTCTATGAGAGCGCCAAGGCAGGCTATCACCCGAATGCGGCCGCCGGCGTGGCGAAGATCGTCGGGGCCAACTGACCCTTTTGCCGTCACCCCCGCCTTCGCGGGGATGACGGTCATTGAAAAGCAAACACCTCCGTCACCCGCATCACGCCGCTGTCCGTCTCGGCGAACCGATATTCCGCCAGCGCCCGCAGCCGGTCCAGCGGCAGCGGCGCGCGGCGGGGATCGCCCACCAGCACCGCCACCCCGGCTGCCCGGCAGCGCGCAAGGAAGGGCTCGACCCGCGCCGCCGGCTCCGGATCGTAGAACAGGTCCCCGGCGAGGATCAGGTCCGTCTCGGGCACCGGCCCATCGGTCAGGTTGGCGTGCACGCCCTCAACCGCGACGCCGTTCGCCGCCGCGTTCAGCGCCACGGCCGCCAGCGCATAGGGATCGACGTCCACCGCCAGCACCTGGGCCGCGCCGGCCTTGGCCGCGGCGATCGCCACCAGGCCCGAGCCGCAGCCCAGGTCGAGCACCCGCCGCCCGGCCACGATTTCCGGCCGATCGAGCACGAACCGCGCCAGCGCCAGGCCGCCCAGCCAATAATAGGCCCAATAAGGCGAGCCGAAATCCCCGTCCGCCGCCGCCAGCCGGCCGAGCCCGCTGGCCGGCACGGCCTTGTGCAGCACGATCTCGGCAATGCCCGGCACCGGCAGCACGGGCAGCCGCGCCCGGATGAAATCGCTCGGGTTCAGGCGGGCCGCTTCCACGCCGCCACCGCCAGGCAGAGCCAGCCTGCGATCAGCGCCGCGCCGCCCAGCGGCGTCACCGCGCCCAGCCAGCGGGGGCCACCCAGCGCCATCAGGTAGAGCGTCCCCGCGAACAGCGCGCCGCCGCCGACGAACAGCCAGGCCGGAACGCGCGCGCCCATCCGGACGGCGACCAGCGCCGCCACCGCGTGGACCAGCTGATAATGCCCGCCGGTCCGGAGCCACTCGGCCGGCGCGCCGCTCGCGCCATGCGCGCCGAACGCTCCCGCCGCCACCGCCACCGCGCCCGAAAACGCCGCCAGCACCGCCACGATCCTCACAGCCCGATCTCCTCCAGGAAATGCGGCCCGCTCGCCGCCACCATCGCCACCGCCACGGCGAGCGCCGCGACGCTCGCCACCAGCACCGCGCCCGCCAGCAGGTCCTTGGCCGCCTTGATCGACGGGTGGATGCCGGGATGGAGCAGGTCGATCACCGCCTCCATCGCCGAATTGACCAGCTCCAATGCCAGCACGATCGCGCAGCAGAGCGCAACCAGCGCCCACCAGATCGGCGCCGGCCGCAGCACGAGCAGCGCCAGCAGGGCTGCCGCCGCGAGCCGCGCCTGGCTGCGAAAGCTCGCCTCGCGCGCCCAGCCGGCACGGATGCCGGCCAGCGCGAACCCCATCCGCGCGCGGAAGGGCCGCCCCTTCATCCCGAGGACTCGAGATCGATCTCGATCGCCGCCGCCCTGCTCGCATGGGTGATCATGCCGTCGATCCCGGCCCGCAGGTCGCCGGTCTCGCGCTGCACGTCCAGCCGGGCGCTGTCGCGGCGACGATATTCCGCCTCGGTCTTGTCGATCTCCATCTGGTCGACGCCCACCGCCTGCATCGCCTGGCGCGCCATCATCACCGCGCTCTCCAGCACTTCGCGCACCACGCCGCCCACCGGCGCGCCCTTCATCTTGATCACGCTGCGCCGGTCATAGGCACGCACGAAGATCGTCGCCTTGGGAAAGGCGTGGTGAACGGCCTCGAGGAACTCGGTGTCGATCCTGTCGCCATCGTTGCAGAACAGCACCAGCTCCGCCTCGGCCGCGCCGGCCTGGCGCAGCAGGTCGATGCGCAGGCCGTCGCCATAATAGACCTTCATGCCGAAATCGCTGGCGGTCTGGATCATCTCGACATCGGTGTCGATCAGCGTGACCGGGATGTCCTGCGCGAGCAGCATCTGCGCCACCGTCTGGCCGAAGCGGCCATAGCCGACCACCACCGCATTGGCGCCTTCGTGCTGCGGCGTGTCGACGCCCTGCGCGCTCGGCGCCGGCTCGGTCCGCAGCTTGCGGGTCGCCATCATCAGGAACGGCGTGGTGGCCATCGACAGAGTGACGATCGCGCCGAAGATGCTCGCCGCCTCCCCCTCGATCAGCATCGCCGACTGGGCCTGGGCGAACAGCACGAAGCCGAACTCGCCGCCCTGGCTGAGCAGGACGCCCAGTGCGAAGGCCTGGCGCCGCGGCACGCCGAACAACAGGCCCAGCCCCATGATCAGCGCGGCCTTGGCAGCGATCAGCGCCAGCGCCATGCCGACGACGAAGAAGGGCCGCTCGGCGATCGCATGCAGGTTCAGCGTCATGCCCACGGCCAGGAAGAACAGCCCGAGCAGGATCGAGCGGAACGGCTCCACATCCGCCTCCAGCTCGTGGCGATAGGGCGAATCCGCCAGCATCACGCCCGCGATGAACGCGCCCAGCGCGGCGGATAGGCCCAGCGCCTCCATGATCGCCGCGGCGGCAATCACGGTGAACAGCCCGGCGAAGATGAACATCTCGCGCTCGCCGAGATTGCCGATCAGCCGGAACAGCGGGCGCAGCAGGTAGCGGCCGGCCAGGATCAGGCCGATGATCGCCACCACCGTATAGACGCCGAGCAGCCAGCCGGGCGTGCTGCTCTGGTGCTGCGGATTGCGCGATAGCGCAGCGACGATGGTGATCAGCGGGACGATCGACAGGTCCTGGAACAGCAGGATCGCGAAGGCGCGCTCGCCGAGCGGGGTGCGCAGGCGCCCCGCCGATTGCAGCATCGGCAGCACCTGCGCCGTGGAGGAGAGCGCGAGCGGCAGGCCGAGCGCCAGCGCCGCGCCGATCGAGCTGCCCGTCGCCAGCCACACCATGCCCGCGATCACCAGGCCGCAGATCGTCACCTGGAGCAGGCCGAGCCCGAAGATGTCGCGCCGCATGCGCCACAGCCGCGCGGGGCTCAGCTCCAGGCCGACGAGGAAGAGCAGCAGCGCGATGCCGAGCTCGGCGATGCCCATCTTGCTCTCGGCATCGCCGACCAGCCCGAGCACCTGCGGCCCCACGATCGCGCCGGCGACGAGATAGCCGAGCGTAGCGCCCAGCCCGAACCGGCGGAACACCAGCACGAAGACCAGCGCAAAGCCGAGCAGCGGCACATATTCGCCGAGCAGCGAAGCCTCGTTGGCGTGCTCCATCAGCCGCGCGCCCGGGAAACGGCGGCTTGGGCAGCCTCGGCCACCGCTTCGAAAGCGAGCCGGATCGCCGCATGGCGGCCGCGATGTTCAAGCGCCGGCGTGAACAGGTCGAGCCCGGGCCAGTCGGGCGGGGTGCCGCGCGTGCCGGCCAGCCAGGCGGCGAGATCGTCGCGCGCCGCCTCCAGCTCTTCCGGTGAGCGGCCGATGGCATGCGCCTCCATCAGCGCCGCCGATGCCTGGCCGAGCGCGCAGGCGCGCACCACCATGCCGATCGCGGCGACGCGGCCCGCGTCATCCAGGTTCACATCGATGGTGACGCGGCTCCCGCAAACCGGGGAGCGTTTCTCGCAAGACGCCATCGCGCCTTCCAGCCGGGCCTCGAACGGCACGGAAGCCGCCAGGCGCAGGATTTCGGTGTTGTAGAGCGGCGCGTTCATCTGCTTCCGACTTAGGGGAGCGGCGCACGAAGTGCGACCCCCCTAATCGGTGGAATTCGCCCTGCCCCTGTCCGCAGCGCCATTGCCTGGCTCGTCCCCGAACACGGGCTCGCCCTTGCGGCGGCGATCGACGAAATCGGCGATGCTCGCGCTGGTGGCGTTGAGCAGCGGATAGGTGGTCGATTTGGTGATCCATTGCGGGCGATTGGCCGGGCCACCGCTCACCGTGTCGAACAGCAGCACGACCAGCAGGAAGCCGATGCTGACCAGGATCAGGCCCTTGAGCGCACCGAAGCCGAGGCCGAGCACGCGGTCGACCGGGCCGAGGAAGCTCTCGCGGGTGCGCGATCCGATCGCCCGGGCGAGCAGCCGCCCGCCGAAATAGGTGACGCCGGTCAGGATCACGAAGGCCAGCACCGCCCCGCCCTGCTCGGTGCCGACCAATCCGGCCAGCGCGGCGGCGAGCGGGGTGTGGAACAGCTTGAGCGCGAGCACGATCAGCAGCCACGCAACCAGCGCCAGCACTTCGGTGACGAAGCCGCGCAGGAAGCCCAGCACGGCGGCGCCGCCGATCGCGAGCAGCACGATGATGTCGAGCCCGGTCAAAGTCATTGGAACACGTCCCTCCCGGGGACGGCCTATAGCGGAGGATGGATGGGAAACGGGAGAGGGAATCAGCCCTGCCGCGTGATCCGCAGCGCCCAGCGGTCATAGCCGAGTTCCTCGACTCGCTTCATGATCGCCTGCGCCAGCGCCGAGGAGGGGACGGCATCGCGGCACAGCACCCACAGATAGCGCCCGCTCGGCTCGCCGACGATCGACCAGGCATAGTCGTCGTCATGGTCGAGGATCCAATAGTCGCCGGTGTAGAGCGGGCCGAAGAACGAGACCTTGAGCTTGGCGTTGGTCGTCTCGTCGGCGACGACGGCCTTGCCCTCCGAGACGCTGCGATCGCCCTCCGGCCAATCGAGCGTGCCGCTGTTGGTCACGCTGATCTTGCCGTCCTCGAGCAGCGCGTACTCGGCGGTCACCGCGTCCAGCCCCTTCTCGAAGCGGTTCTCGTGCCGCGCCAGCTCGTACCATTTGCCGAGATACCGGGCGAGATCGACCGGCCTTGCCGGCTCTGGCACCTTCTTGTTGATCACCGGCGGGCGGGTGGCGCGCGAATAGAGGAAGAGGCCGCCGATCGCGGCGACCGCGACGCCCGAGGCGATGGAAATGGCAGTGCTTCGCTTCATTCCGGCAATGTGGGGGGTAAGCCCCGGAAAGGATAGCCCTATCAATGATAGGGCGTGCAGCTTCGCTCCCGCTGGTTCCACGGGGGGAGGATCCGCGCCCGGCGCTTGCCGTAATAGCTGAGGTCCATCGACACGCGCACCGGCACGCCCTTGCGGGTATAGATGTCCTGGTCGCCCCAGCGCTCGTTGCCGGTCTCGCAATGCATCCAGCCCCGGCGCTGCAGGGCCTCGACCAGCTTGTAGATTTCCTCCTGGCCCCCGTTCGCCCACAAGGTCAGGTGATCGAAGCCGCCGCGCCCGTCGCTGCCGATCAGGTCGAGGGCCGCTTCATAGGGGCCCTCGCCGGCCATCATCAGCCCGCTGCGGCGGCAGCGCGCGCGGAACGCGTCGATCTTGACGCATTCGGTGAAGCCGGCGCGCCGCGCATCCGCCGCGCTGCCGCTCACCGGCAACCCTTCGAAGACGAGCGAGGGCGGCGGCGTGCGGACGGGCTCGGCGCCGGCCCACAGAATCGCCGCCATCAGCGCCACGGCGCAGGATGTCGGCACCAGCATCCCGGGGCGTGCCCATTCGCCGGCCAATTCTCGCAGCATCGATCGCCCCGCCAATCTGTTCGCGACACGATGTTCCATAGCCCAGCAAGCGATTGCAACCCCTTGGCAAATAACGGAGTCGCGCTCAGCGCCCCAGCAGATGATCGACGAACTGGCCCAGCGACTTGAACCCCGCCAGCTGCAGCCCGCCCTTGTCCTTCGCCTGCACGGCCGGGGCGAGCGCGCGGCCGAAGCCGAGCTTCGCCGCCTCGCGGCAGCGCAGCGCGCCATGCGCCACCGGGCGCACCTCGCCCGACAGCGCGATCTCGCCGAACACCACCGCGTCCACCGGGATCGGCCGCTCGGCCAGCGCCGAGACGAGCGCGGCCGCCACCGCCATGTCCGCCGCCGGATCCTGCACGCGGTAGCCGCCGGCGATGTTGAGATAGACTTCGCAGGTCGAGAAGCTGAGCCCGCACCGCGCCTCCAGCACCGCGAGGATCATCGCCAGCCGCCCGCCGTCCCAGCCCACCACCGCGCGCCGCGGCGTCGCTCCGCTCGCCAGCCGCACGGTGAGCGCCTGCACCTCGATCAGCACCGGCCGGGTGCCCTCCAGCGCGGGGAACACCACCGTGCCGGTCACATTCTCGTCGCGCGCGGTGAGGAACAGCGACGAGGGATTGGAGACTTCCTCCAGCCCCTCGGTCTGCATCGCGAACACGCCGATCTCGTCGGTGCCGCCGAAGCGGTTCTTCACCGCGCGCAGGATGCGATACTGGTGGCTGCGCTCGCCCTCGAACGCCAGCACCGTGTCGACCATGTGCTCGAGCACGCGCGGGCCGGCGATGCTGCCGTCCTTGGTGACATGGCCGACCAGCACCAGCGCGGTGCCGCGTTCCTTGGCGAAGCGGATCAGCTCGCCCGAGGCGGCACGCACCTGGCTCACCGTGCCCGGCGCGCCCTCGATCAGGTCCGAATGCATCGTCTGGATCGAATCGATGATCAGCAGCGCGGGCGGCGCCCCCTCGCCCAGCGTGGTCAGGATGTCGCGCACCGAAGTCGCCGCGGCCAGCATCACCGGCGCCTTGCCCAGGCCCAGCCGCCGCGCGCGCAGCCGCACCTGGTCCGCCGCCTCCTCGCCCGAGACATAGGCGACCGCCAGCCCGCGCGAAGCGATCCGCGCCGCCGCCTGGAGCAGCAGGGTCGACTTGCCGATGCCGGGGTCGCCGCCGATCAGCGTGGCCGAGCCCTCGACGAAGCCGCCGCCCAGCGCGCGATCGAACTCGGCGATGCCGGTCGAGGTCCGCTCGGGCAGCGCGATATCGGTGTTGAGCCCGGTCAGCTGGATCGCCCGCCCGCCCGATTGGAGGTTGTGGCGCGCCTGGAACGGCGTCACTACCGCCCCGGCGTCCTCCACCATCTGGTTCCACTCGCCGCAATCGCCGCACTGCCCTGCCCATTGCGAGGAGACCGAGCCGCAGGCCTGGCAGACATAACGCTTCTTGAGTTTCGCCATGGCCGCGAAGGTAGCGGGAGAACAAGATGAGAACAATAGCGCAAACGCCCGCTCATGGACCGGCGGAGGGCGGCGAACGGCCTCCTGCACGGGATATTGACGGTTTCTCCACACGACCTCCAGAAAGGAGAACTATGCGCCAAGGTTGCCCCTCGCGCCCGCGGACGGTATCGCGCGCGCCATGAAGCCCACCGAGCTCCGCGTCGCACTGTTCAGCGGCAACTATAACTACGTCCGCGACGGCGCGAACCAGGCGCTCAACCTGCTCGTCGGCTATTTGCTCGATCAGGGCGTGAAGGTCCGCGTCTATTCGCCGACCACCGATACCCCGGCCTTCCCGCCGACGGGCGATCTGGTGAGCGTGCCGGCGCTGCCCGTGCCGGGCGGACGCGACGAATATAAGTTCGCCAAGGGCATCAAGGCGGTGCTGCCGGATCTGGAGGCCTTCGCGCCCAATCTCGTCCATGTCTCCGCGCCCGAGATACTCGGCCACCGCGCGGTCACCTGGGCGCGCCGGAACAACATCGCCTCGGTGGCCTCGGTCCATACCCGGTTCGAGACTTATCCTGCCTATTATCATATCGGCTTCGTCACGCCGCTGCTGATCTGGACGCTCACCCGCTTCTACAACCGCTTCGACACCGTGCTGCCCACCGGGCGCGGCATGGAGGAGCTGCTGCGCGGCTGGGGCGTCGAGCGGCCGATGCGGATCTGGTCGCGCGGCGTGAATCACGACCGCTTCAATCCGGGGCGCCGCAGCCTCGAATGGCGGCGTTCCCTGGGCATCGCGGACGACGAGGTCGCGGTGAGCTTCCTCGGCCGGCTGGTGCTGGAAAAGGGGCTCGACATCTTCGCCGAGGTGGTCGGCGAACTGCAGCGGCGCGGCGTGAAGCATCGCGTGCTCGTGATCGGCAAGGGGCCCGCGGAGCAATGGTTCGCCGAGCGCGTGCCCGATGCCGTGTTCGCCGGCTTCCAGGCGGGCGACGATCTCGGCCGCGCGGTCGCCTCCATGGACGTGTTCTTCAATCCCTCCCTTACCGAGAGCTTCGGCAACGTCACGCTGGAGGCGATGGCCGCCGGCGTGGCCGTGGTCGCCGCCAATGCGGTCGGCCCGGTCGGCATGGTCGAGGAGAATGTGAGCGGCCTGCTGGTCGATCCGGGCAAGGGCGCGATGCGCCGCTATGCCGATGCGATCCAGCATTATTGCGAGAACCACGATGCGCGGCGGGCCGCGGGCGCGGCCGGACACGCGATCGCCGAAACCTATCAATGGGACGCGATCAACCAGAAGGTGCTCGACGCCTATCTCGAGGCGATCGGGAAGCGGGCCTGACTCCTTCTCCCCTTCAGGGGAGAGGGAAATTAGCGCCAATCATATTTCAGCCCGTCCTCGCGAAAGGCGAACCGGTCGAGATGGCGCTCCACCGCGCCCTTCAGCCCCTCGAGCTGCTCGGACGAGCTGGCGTCGATCCGGATGTCGAGCCCGGTCTCGGCGACATTGAAGGTCACCACCGCATCGCCCGGATGGTCCGCGCCGCGCGCGTCCCTGGGGAAGATCACCGTGCCGTTCTCCGGCGTGAACTCCACCTGGAGATTGTGCTGCCAGTGCTTGCACAGCTGCTGCAGATAGCGGCCGGCATGCTCGGTGGGGGCCAGCGTCTCGGCCGAAAACAGAGTCATCGTCATGCGCTTCGTCTCCATCGGCGGCGGCACGATCCCGAGCCGCCGCCTCAGCATTTCAATGCGCGGCACCGGGCTCAGAGCCGCTCGATCTTCCGCGCCGCTTCGTCGAGGATCTCGGCGACGCCGTGCAGCATGTCGGCATCGACGCTTTCGCCCGCAAGACGTTCCTGCAGCACGGCGCGCAGATTGCCCATCGCGCGGCGGATCGGCCCGCCATGGGACCGCTCGCGCAGCCCCGCCAGCTGCTGGAGCCGCTCGAACAGCGCCGCCACTTCCTCGGTCCGCTCGGCGAGATGCGCCGCGCCCGCCTCGGTGATCGCGAACTGCTTCTTGGCGCCTTCGCTCTTGCTTTCCTCGATCAGCCCCATGTCATCGAGCATGGTAAGCGTCGGATAGACCACGCCCGGGCTGGGGGCATAGGCGCCGCCGGAACGCTCCTCGATCTCGCGGATCAGGTCATAGCCGTGGCGCGGCTGCTCCTCGATCAGCTTGAGCAGGATGAGGCGCAGCTCGGTGCCGTCGAACATGCGGCGGCGGCCGCCCCGTTCGCCGCGCTCGCCAAAGCCGCCGCGCCCCATGCCCCATCCGATGATGAAGTCCGGCGCGCCGCCGCCAAAGCCGCCACGGCGGCCGAAATGCATGCCGCGATGGCCGCAATGATGATGTCGCATACTATCTCCTGTACGACTCGTGATGGATCTAAGATATATCTTGAGTCGATCTTTACAAGTCTCGAGATTGACATTCCTCGTTGTTCCCCTATTGTTCTCGTCATGCTTCTCAACCTCCCCTTCTCCGCCGGTGCCCTGCGCGGAAAGGCGGTGGGGGGCGGCGCGGCGCGCGATGGGGTCATGGCTTTTGTGACCTTCCGGTGCCGATATCCGCAGTGGGAAAACGGGTCCGCCGGCCCTATCTGTGCCGGCGATGGCTGATCTTTTCGCGACCGAGGAACAGGCGCCGCGCGCCTCCGAAAGCCCTGCCGGCCCGCTCGCCGATCGCCTGCGCCCGCAGCGGCTCGAGGATGTCGTGGGGCAGGAGCATCTGACGGGGGCCGAGGGCGCGATCGGGCGGATGGTGGCGGCGGGCAAGCTCTCGTCGATCATCCTCTGGGGCCCGCCCGGCACCGGCAAGACCACGATCGCCCGCCTGCTCGCCGACGCGGTGGGCCTGCGCTTCGTCGCGATCAGCGCGGTCTTCTCGGGCGTCGCCGACCTGAAGAAGGTGTTCGCCGAGGCGAAGGAATATGCCCGGATCGGCCGGCGCACGCTCCTGTTCGTGGACGAGATCCACCGGTTCAACCGCTCGCAGCAGGACGGCTTCCTGCCCTATGTCGAGGACGGCACCGTCACCCTGGTCGGCGCGACCACCGAGAATCCGAGCTTCGAGCTCAACGCCGCGGTGCTCAGCCGCGCCCAGGTGCTGATCCTCCACCGGCTCGATCCCGCCGCGCTGACGCGCCTGCTCGATCGGGCCGAGGCTGTCGAGGAACGCCCCCTGCCCCTCACTCCCGATGCACGCGACGCGCTGGTGGCGAGCGCGGACGGCGACGGGCGCTTCCTGCTCAACCAGGCCGAGACTCTGTTCGCCGTCCATTTCGAGCAGCCGCTCGATCCCGCCGGCCTGTCGAGCTTCCTCCAGCGCCGCGTCGCGGTCTATGACAAGGATCGCGAGGGGCATTACAACCTGATCTCCGCGCTGCACAAAGCGGTGCGCGGCAGCGATCCCCAGGCGGCGCTCTACTATCTCGCGCGCATGCTTACCGCCGGCGAGGAGCCGCTCTTCGTGCTGCGCCGGCTGGTGCGCATGGCGGTGGAGGATATCGGCCTGGCCGATCCCAACGCGCTGGTCCAGTGCCTCGCGGCCAAGGACAGCTACGAGTTCCTCGGCTCGCCCGAAGGCGAGCTGGCGATCGCCCAGGCCTGTCTCTATGTCGCCACCGCGCCGAAATCGAACGCGGCCTATGTAGCGCAGAAGGCGGCATGGCGCGCGGCGAAGGAGACCGGCTCGCTGATGCCGCCGCAGAACATCCTCAACGCCCCCACCCGGCTGATGAAGGACATCGGCTATGGCAAGGGCTATACCTATGACCATGACGCCGAAGGCGGCTTCTCGGGCGACGACTACTGGCCCGAGGAGATGGCGCCGCAGACCTTCTACACCCCCACCGATCGCGGCCATGAGAAGCGCATCGCCGAGCGGCTGGCCTGGTGGAACGAGATGCGGGAGCAGCGGCGGGACAGCGGCGGGAGATCGGACGAATGAAGGACTGGGAAGACGCCACTGCCTATGCCCGCACCCTGCCCGATGTGGTGATGGAGAAATGGTGGGGCACGCCCTGCCCCAAGATCAACGGCAAGGGCTTCATGTCGCCCGGGCGCGAAACGGGCAGCTTCGCGCTGATGGTCACCAGCCCGGAGAAGGAGATATTGTTCGAGACCGATCCGGACACCTTCTGGCAGACCGCCCATTACGCCAATTACCCGATGCTGCTGGTGCGCTACGGCAGCGGGAGCCGCGAGCGAGTCGAGCTCTATATCCAGCGCGCCTGGTGGGACCGCGCGAAAAAGCCCCAGCGCATCGCGGCGGGGATGGCGGAGCGGCCGTGAGCACGCTTCATTCCTCCCCGAGGGATTAGGTGTCCGTCTTCACCGATTTCATCGCGATCGACTGGTCGGGCCAGGCGGTCGAGCGGCCCCGGGGGCTGGCGGTCGCCCATGCGAAGTCCGGGACCGGCGCGCCCGAACTGGTCGAGCGCGGCTGGTCGCGCCAGGGCATTGCCGACTGGCTGGGCGAGTTGGCGGATCGCGGCACGCGGGCACTGATCGGCCTGGACCTCTCCCCTGCCTTCCCGCTGGTCGATGCGGGCGCCTATTTCCCCGGCTGGGCGCTCTCCCCGCCCGACGGCCCCGCATTGTGGCAGCTGGTGGAACAACTCTCCGCCGAAGACCCGCATCTGGCCGCCACCAGCTTCGTCGACCATCCCGAGGCGCGGCGCCATTTCCGCCGGATGGGCGATTGCGGCGATCTGTTCCCGCCCGGCCGCGGCCGCTTCCGGGTGTGCGAGCATGGCCAGGCGGCGATGCGCCTGTCGCCCTATAGCTGCTTCAACCTGGTCGGCGCGTCCCAGGTCGGCAAGTCGAGCCTCACCGGCATGCGCGTGCTGCACCGGCTGCGCGGGCGGGTGCCGATCTGGCCCTTCGATCCCCTGCCCGGAGACGGCCCGGTGCTGGTCGAGATCTACACCGCGCTCGCCGCGCGGGCCGCGGGCATGCGCAAGGGCATTTCCAAGATCCGCGATGCCGCGACGCTGGACGAGATGCTGGCCGCGCTCGGCTCGCAGGCCCATGCGCCGATCGCCCGCTACGACGATCACGCCACCGACGCGATGCTCAGCGCGGCCTGGCTGCGCCATGTCGCCGGCCGGCCCGAACTCTGGACGCCCGCCGGCCTCACGCCGGAGCTGGCGCGCACCGAAGGCTGGACCTTCGGTGTTTCCTGAGCGGCCGTTGATCGCGGCCGGGCACGCTTTCGTCGCAGGGGCGATGCGCGCGCCTGCCCGGGCCAGCAGCGTCTCCCAAAGGGCACCCATGGCGGGGCCGTTCTCGAGGGAGCATTTGCATGCAGGCCGTCCTCCTCATCCTCTCCAGCCTCGCGGCGGCGCCGCACGAAGCGCCGCAACAGGCGACCAGGCCCGCGCAGCCCGCCGCCAAGGCGCCGCCCGCGCCGGCCGTACTCAGGCTGCGCACGGGCATGAAGGTCTATGCGTCGGACGGCGTGCTGGTCGCGGAGACGGCGCATATTCCCTCGCCCATCGGCTTCTACGAGCCCAACGCCAGCTTCTTCACCGTGCAGGAGCGACCGTTCATGGAACGGCGCATCTATGCCCGCGAGGCCTGGCTGGACGGCGACGTCGTGCGGCTGCGGATGACCGCGGCGCAGTTCCGCGCGCGCGGCCAGAACCCGCCGGGGGCGCCCGGCTCGTAACTGCGTGCCTAGGCGGGTTCGGCCGCGATCTGGCGCAGCGCCTGTTCAAAGGCCTCGGGTGGCTGGCCGCCCGATATCAGCCATTTGTCGTCGATGACGATCGCCGGCACCGAATGGATGCCCCGTCCCTGCCAGAGCTGCTCGGCCTGGCGGACCTCGCCGGCATAGCGGCCCGAAGCGAGCACTTCGCGCGCGGCCGCGCCGTCCAGCCCGGCCCTTTCCGCCGCGGCGACCAGGACGTCATGGTTCGACGGGTCCTGCTGGTCGGTGAAATAGGCTTCGAACAGCGCGTGCTTCAACGCCGCCTGACGACCCTCGATCGCCGCCCAGTGGAGCAGCCGGTGCGCGTCGAACGTGTTGTAGATCCGGCTGTCGGCCGAGCCGTTCATCGTGAAGCCGAGCGCCGCCGCGCGGTCGCGGATCATCTCCCGGTTCGCCGCCGATTGCTCGGGCGTGGAACCGTATTTCCGCGCGATGTGCTCGCCGATATTCTCGCCTTCGGGCGCCATGCCGGGGTTGAGCTCGAACGGCTGGAAATGGATCCGCGCGTCGACGACATCGCCGGTCCGCGCCAGCGCTTCCTCCAGGCCCTTCAGGCCGATGATGCACCAGGGGCAGGAAACGTCGGAGACGAAATCGATCTTGAGCGGGCGGGGCATTGGCGGTCCTTTGTCGACTTGCTCCGCCAAGATGGGAACCGGGTGCCCCGATGCAATGTCAGCCCCGCTTCAGCGCGTCCGCCCGCCGGAGATATTCGTCCGCCATCTCGAAGCGGATGCGGCGCACGCCGGGATCGTCGCTGTCCGCGGCGCGCGCCCGCTCCTCGCGCGCGCGGCGCTGCAGATAGGCGCGCTCATCCTCCTTCGCTTCGGACTCCGCCGCCTTCGCGGCCGGAAGTCCGGTTCCGCTCCCGCGCTTCGGCTCGGTGGCCAGCGCCTCGTACATCGCCGCCAGGGTCAGATGCTGTTCGCGGGCGGAGCCGGTCAGCTCCGCCGCCATTTCACGCTGGAGCGCGGCGCGGGCCTGGTAATAGTCGTGCTGCTTGTTCATCGCTGTCCCCGCTGCGCGGATGCAATTCTACGAAACCTTGCGCAAAAGCGAAGGTTTCCAGGCAGCAATGGTCGCTCGGCGGCGCCATTCCATCGCATATCCGGGCACCGCGCGCCCGCCGACGACGGGGCTTGCGCGCACTACAAATGTAGCGTAGGCTACAAATGTAGCGTAAAGGGATTCTCATGCTGAACAATCTGCCGCCCCGCGAACGCCAGATCGTCGACCTGCTCTACGAGCGGGGGGAGATGGCGGTGTCCGATGTCTGCGATGCCCTGCCCGACAAGCTCTCCGCCTCGGCGGTCCGGGCCATGCTGACCCGGCTCGAGCAGAAGGGCGCGGTGCGGCGCACGCAGAGCGATCGCGGCTATCTGTTCTCGCCGGTCGAGGCCGAGAGCAAGGCGAGCGTCAATGCGCTCGGCCATGTCGTGCGCACCTTCTTCAACGGCTCGACCACCCATGCCGCCAGCGCGCTGCTCGGCATGAGCGAGAAGCTGGACGAGAACGACCTGGACGAGCTGGAGGCGATGATCGCCGCGGCGCGCGCCAAGAAGGGAGCCTGATCATGACCGCGTTGCTCGGCCTCGTGCTCAAGTCGCTGGTGATCGCCGGCGTCACCCTGATCCTGCTCCGCCTCACCCGCGGCCGCTCGGCGGCGGAGCGTTCGCTGATCGCGCATCTCGGCCTGGCCGGCCTGGTGATCCTGCCGCTCGCCACGCTGGTGCTGCCGTCGATGCGCCTGCCGATGCCCGAGTTCGTCCAGAGCGGGTTCGAGGCTCCGGCCGCGCGGATCGCCTCGCGGCCGGCCGCGAGCTTCACCGCCGCCCCGGTGACGGCAGACGCGCCCGCCATGGCGACGCCCGCCACCGAGACCGCCGCCGCGCAGCCCTGGTTCACGCTGCCGCACGGCTGGGAGCGCTATGCCTATGCGCTGCCCGTGCTGGCGCTGCTGCTGCTCACCATCGTCGCGCTGCTTCGCCTCGTCCGCCTGCGCGCCGGGGCCGAAGTGCTCGTCGACCCGGTCTGGCTGAGCGCGCTCGCCCACGCCCAGCGCCGCATGGGGATGAAGAGCGGCACCGCGCTGCTGGTGAGCGATGCGCTGCCCTCGCCCATTTCCTGGGGCCTCGCCCGCCCGACCATCCTGCTCAGCGCCGATGCGCTCGCCGCCACCGACGAGGCCGAGGCCATCATCGCGCACGAGCTGGCGCACGTCTCCGCGCTCGACTGGGCCAAGCTGATGCTCGCGCGCGTCGCCACCGCGATCCACTGGTTCAACCCGCTGGCCTGGCGGCTGGCGCGCGAAGCGCACCAGCTGCGCGAGGAAGCCGCCGACGATGCCGTGCTCGCCGCGAACATCGATGCGCCCGACTATGCCCAGCTGCTCGTCCGGGTCGCCCGGCACGAGAGCAAGGGCCTGTTGCTCGGCGCGCACGGCGTCGCGCCCGGCAAGGGCAGCCTCAAGCGCCGGGTCGGCCGCGTGCTCGACGCGACGCTGCCGCGCGGCCGCGCCCAGGGCTCATGGATCGCAGGCTTCGGTGCCGGCATGCTGGTGATGGCCGCGCCGCTCGCCGCGCTGACCGTCGGCGCTGCCGAGAGCCGCGACGCCACCACGACCGTAAGGGAGAGCAAGGCCGGCACCGGCCTGGCGGCGAGCCCGGTCACCGCCCCCACCATGTCGCCCGCCGCCCATGCGGCCCCGGCTCCGGCAGCTACCGAACATGCCCCTGCCGTTGCCGCCGCCACGCCTGCGCCGGTGGCCGCCGCCGCCGCGCCCGACCCCCGCCAGGACCGCGAGGCCCGGAGCGACAACGGCCGCGACCGTGAGCTCAATGCGATCATCGGCGCCCGCGCCGTCGGCGTCACGCCCGAATATATCGAGGCGATCCGCCGCGCCGCGCCGCAGCTCGGCCCGATCAGCCTCGACGACGCGACCAGCATGCGCGCCGTCGGCGTCACGCCGGAATATGTCCAGGCGATGATGTCCACCGGCCTGCGCATCCGGTCGTTCGACGACATCGTCTCGGCCCGGGCGGTGGGCGTGAATCCCGACTATGTCCGCAGCCTGGTGTCGGCCGGCTTCCGCGGCCAGCTGGACGATTATGTCGCGCTGGCCGGCATGGGCGTGAGCGCCGACGATGTCCGCCGCCTGCGCAACGCCGGCATGCCGGTCGAGATCGACACGCTCGCCCTCACGCGCAACGGCCGCAAGCGCGGTCCCAATCCCAACCCCAATCCGCGGCCCAACCCGAATCCGCATCCCGATCCGGACCCCAATCCCGACAACTAACCGGGTCCGCTCTTCCACCTGCCCATTGCCGAAGCGCCAACGCCCCGTCCGGGGCGGACGCCCCCGGCTTGCCTGCTGCATTAGGAGAAATGCCATGAACCGCGTTCTTGCCGTCATCGCCTCCGTTACCCTGCTCGCCACCGCCGCCATCGCTGGCGATCGTGCCCGCGACCCGGTCACCGCGTCCACGCCGATCAGCTTCAAGCTCCAGCTCGAAGCCAGCGGCACGCGCTTCGAGCTGCGCCTGTCCATGGGCCCGCGCAGCAACATGAACACCCATCTCAGCCACGAGCAGCTCGGGCTCGACAGCCGCGCGCTCGAAGCCGATGGCCCGGTCCGCTTCGCCATCGCCCGGGAGCCCGGCCGCCTCGACTGCGCGGGCGATGCCGGCAAGCAGGTCGCCACCGGCAACTGCACCTTCACCCCCGCCACCGAGTTCGCGCGCTATCTCGCCGGCCGCGGCATCGGCGCGCCGAGCTTCCGGGAATCGCTCGACCTGACGATGGTCGGCGCCAACCGCACGCTGGTCGAGGCGCTGGTCCAGGCCGACTATCCCAAGCCGACCATCAATCAGCTCATCGCCCTTTCCGCGCTCCGCGTCACGCCGGCCTATGTCGCCGACCTCGCGCGCCAGGGCTTCCGCCCCGACAATCTCGAGGATCTCACTGCCTTCGCCGCGCTCGGCATCGATGCCGATTATGCCGGCAAGATGCTGCGCGCCGGGCTGGGCAAGCTGATCGGCAGGAATCTGATCGAGCTCAAGGCACTCGGCGTGTCGCCCGAATTCCTCTCGGACATGGCGGGCGCGGGGCTGCGCAACCTTTCCGCCGACCAGGCCGTGCAGCTCAAGGCGATCGGCGTCACGCCCGCCTATGTCCGCGAGCTCGCCGCGATCGGCTATGCCGATCTGCCGGCGAACCGGCTCGTCGAGATGAAGGCAGTCGGCGTCACCGCCGAGGATGTGCGCCGCGCCCGCAAGATCGGAATCGCCAAGCCCACGCCCGATCAGCTCGTCCAGCTGCGCACGCTGCGCAACTGATCGTCGCGAAGCCTTTCCCAGATGCGTCCAGCTGCGCTGCTTCTCGCCGGCGCCGCGCTCCTCCCCGTGAGCGCGGCCGCCCAGACCACCACGCCGCCACCCAGCGCCAAGCAGGTCTTCGCTCCCGAGGACTTCACTCGCTTCGCCCCGCGGACCGCCTATGACATGCTCGTCCGGGTCCCCGGCTTCACCATCCGCAGCGCGGACCAGGAGCGCGGCCTTGGCCAGGCATCGGAGAATGTGCTGATCAACGGCGAACGCATCGCCAACAAGACCGGCGGTGCGATCGCCGAGCTCCAGCGCATCGTTGCCGGCAATGTCGAGCGGATCGAGATCGTCGACGCTTCCACCCTCGGCATCGCCGGCCTGGCCGGCCAGGTCGCCAACATCATCCTCAAACAGGCCCGCAAGGCAGGCGGCCAGTTCGAATGGCGGCCGGACTTCCGGGCCCATTATGCGCGCCCCAACCTGTTCCGCGGCAATGTCAGCTACACGGGCAAGACGCGCGGGATCGATTACACGCTCTCGCTCGAGGATCAGACCGGGCGCGGCGGCCTTGGCGGGCCGGAGCTGTTCCATGCCGCCGACGGAACGCTGATCGAGCGCCGCGAGGAAATATATCATTCGGAATCGGACACGCTCGTCGCCAAGCTCAGGCTCGGCTTCGACGGACCGGGCGGCGCCAAGGGGCATCTCATCCTCAACTATTCGCCCTATTGGGGGCCGGTCTATGATTTCGAGCGGCGCTATCGTGCCGATGGCAATGACGGCACCCGCCTGCGCCGCAACCGGCTCGACGGCTGGATGTACGACGTCAACGCGGACTATGAATTCCCGCTCGGGCCCGGCCGGTTCAAGATCATCGGCCTGCGCCATTTCGACCATGAGCCGCTCATTTCCACCCAGGTCGACAGTTTCGCGAGCGGCGCGCCCGATCAGGGCACCCGCTTCGAGCGCAACTCGTACATCACCGAAACCATCGCCCGTGCCGAATATGGCTGGAAGATGGGGGGAAGCGACTGGCAGCTCTCGCTCGAGCGCGCGGTCAACGGCCTCGACCAGCGCGGCGCGCTCGCCAGGCTCGATCCGCGGGGTGCCTTCGTGCCGGTTCCCTTCCCCGGCGGCAGCGGGATCGTGCGCGAAGTCCGGCACGAGGGCATGGTGACGTTCAGCCGCCCGCTCGGCGCGGGGATCAGCCTCCAGGTCGCCGCCGGCGGCGAGTCCAGCGCGCTTGAGCGTGTCGATGGCGACTTGCCCGCGCGCCGGTTCTTCCGGCCCAAGGGCAGCATCACGCTCGGCTGGCGACCGGACGAGCAATGGGATCTCAGCCTCAAGCTGCGTCGTCGGGTCGGCCAGATCAGCTTCTACGATTTCATGGCCCAGCCCAACCTGAAGTCAGAACGGCAGAATAGCGGCAATGCGGAACTCGTCCCCCCGCAGAGCTGGGAAGCGGAGATGGAGGTCGGCCGCGCACTGGGCGCCGCGGGCAAGACCCGGCTGCGCGCTTACTATTACGCCGTCGAGGACATCGTCGACATCGTGCCGATCGGCACGGATGGCGAAGGCGTCGGCAATCTGCCGCGCGCGACGCGCTTCGGGCTGGAGAGCACCAGCACGATCCAGTTCGCGCCGCTGGGCCTGCCCGGCGCCCGGCTCGACGCCAAGCTGGGCTTCGAGATCGCCCGCGTCCGCGATCCGCTCACCGGCGAGATGCGCCCGATCAGCGGGACGCAGGATCGCTGGGCCGAACTGGATTTCCGCCACGACCTGCCGAACAGCGATTTCGCCTGGGGCGCCACGGCCGGCCTCAATCACAATACGGCCTATTATTATCTCACCGAAGTGAACCGCGAGAACGAAGGCCCCTGGTTCGCCAACGTCTTCGTCGAACACAAGGACGTGTTCGGCCTCACCGTGCGCGCGCAGGTGGGCAATGTCCTCAACGGGCGGCACTATTATGATCGCCAGGTCTATGCCGGGCGGCGCAACGCGAGCCCGCTGGTGTTCCGGCAACGCAACGACCAGCTGATCGGGCCGATCTTCACCTTCACGATCCGCGGGAGCTTCTGATGCACATGATCGACCGAGCCCTGCGCTCCATCGCTTCGTCCGCCCTTCTTTCGAGCGTTGCCCTGGCGCATCTCGCAACGGCCGCTCCCGCCCGGGCACAGGCCCAGGCACCCGCGCAGCAGACCCCGCTGCTCGCGCCCGAAACCGTGATGCTCACGATCGACCTGGGGCCCGGCGAGCCGCCGCTCGCCGTGACGCTGGCCGAGCTGATGCAGGTCTTCCGCGTGCCGGGCATGAGCATCGCGGTGGTGAAGGACAATCGCATCGCCTTCTCGGCCAGCTTCGGCGTGACCGAGGCGGGCGGCACCGCGCCGGTCACGCCGGCCACGCTGTTCCAGGCAGCCTCGATCAGCAAGCCGGTCACCGCCATGGGGGCGTTGTGGCTGGTCGAGCGGGGCAAGCTCTCCCTCGACGCCGATGTGAACACCCAGCTCAAGGGTTGGAAGCTGCCGGAGAGCCCGCTCGCCGCCGCCCGCAAGGTCACGCTGCGCCGGCTGATGACGCACAATGCCGGGCTGAACGTCCATGGCTTTGCCGGCTATGCTCAGGGCATGCCGGTGCCGGGCATCGAGCAGATCCTCGACGGCAAGCCGCCCGCCAACAGTCCGGCGGTCCGCGTGACCGTGGAGCCCGGCACCCAATGCATCTATTCGGGCGGCGGCGTGACGATAGAGGGCCTGATGATCCGCGAGGCGGCAGGCCAGCCGTTCGAGGAATTCATGGCCGCGCGCGTCCTGCGCCCTGCCGGCATGACGAGCAGCAGCTTCGCCCAGGCCCTGCCCCCGGAACTGGCGGCCCGCGCCGCCAGCGGCACCGGACCCGACGGCGCCGTCACTCCGGGCAAATGGCACGTCTATCCCGAGCTCGCCCCCGATGGCCTGTGGACCACTGCCGAGGATCTCGCCCGGCTCGGCATCGAAGTGTCGCTCTCCCGCGAAGGCAAGGCCAACCATGTCCTCTCGCAGGCGATGACGCGCGAGATGCTGACGCCGCATTGCCCCGACGATCCCGGCAAGCCCGGCGGCATCGGGCTGGGTTTCGGTGTCGGCTATGGTGGCCATCCCGGCCAGTTCCGCCACAACGGCGCGAACGAGGGCTTCCAGTCGCTGATGTTCATGGACGCCGACAAGGGCTGGGGCATCGCCCTGCTCGGCAACTCGGACAGCTTCTCGTCCATCTATGAGCGCATCATGAAGGTCGTCGGCGACGCCCAGGGCTGGCAGTATCAGGCCCGCCAGCCGCGCGAAGGCGATCTGCTGCTCGTCGTCGCCGCCCGGCGCGGCCTGGATGCGGCGCTGGCCCATTATGATCGCACGCGGAACGGAAAGGACGACCCGTCGGTCCTCAACCTGCTCGGCTACCGCCTGCTCCGCCAGAACCAGATCGCCGACGCGCTCCGCGTCTTCGAGCGCAACGCCGCGCTCTATCCGGCGGACGCCAATGCGTGGGACAGCCTGGGCGAGGCGCATGCCCGCGCCGGCAACCGCGAAGCCGCGATCCGCAACTATCGGCGATCGCTCGCGCTGGATCCGGGCAACGCCAATGCGAAACGGCAGGTGGAGAAGCTCGAGCGCTAGGGGGGCTCATATTCTTCCTTCGTCATCCCGGCCCTGCGCCGGGGTCCCGCTATCTCGCCAGCGCAAGCAGAAGCGGGATCCCGGCGCAAGGCCGGGATGACGGCAGGGAAATCAGATACTTGCTTGGGTTCTCACCCTAATCCATTCCCACCTTGCCCGGCGCCCAATAGGCCTTGGTCGCGATCCGGCTCGGCGGCACCGCCAGCCGCTTCAGCCGCTGACGGAGGCGCTGGACGGTACTCGCCTTGCCGGTCAGCACGAAGCCGGTGCCGCCGGCCGCCAGCGTCGCGAGCCGCAGCTCCATCTCGCCGACATGTGCATCGTCCGCCGCTCTCGCGAACAGCGCGACCCGGTCGAGCCCCAGCTGCTCGGCCACCCGGCAGCTGCCCTCCACGTCGCCGACCTCGAAATAGCCGGCGACTACGCGCCCCGGGGTCTGATAGGCCAGCGCATGGGCGAGCCCGATCGAGGTCTCGTCGCCGAACACCGCCAGCGGGCCGTGCATCCGGCCGGCATCAAGCGAGCCGCGCGGCCCGAAGATGTCGCACATGGCGCCCGGCGCCACGTCGCGCACCCAGGAACTGCCCGGCCCGTCGCCGTGCACATGGCCCAGGATGCAGGCGCGCCCGGTCCCCGGGTTCCATTCGATCGGCGTATAGGTCCGCGCAGTGAACGCCGATCCCATCGCGATCTGGATCTTCTGCCCCGGCGTCCAGGCGATGCCCTCCAGTGCCGGACCTTCCAGGGTGATCAGCCGGAAGCCGTCGGCGAGCCGTTCGCTGGCCGTCACGGTCGCGCGCTTCATCAGCAGCCGGATGAGCGCCTGGCCAATCCGGCCGGGAGCCTTGGCCACGGGGCGTTCGGGCGATTCCATCGGCAGCATCACAGGGTCCTCATGCAGAATTCATTGCCACGTCTCCCCGCCCCGCGCCGCCGCCTGGACCCTTGCCCGGCCCATGCCCGCGACGGCATGCCGGCTTCCGTGCCCAATCTGTCGACTTGCGCCGCCCTTCCGGGCTCGACGGGTTCGCACACAACTGATAATGGCTCGCATTATTGTCGTCATTGCGAAGCATGGACAGATTATTATTATATCCTGCCAATCAAAGCGGAAGCGGATATGCCCATCCTGAATGAGATCGGCAGCGATAATGGCTGGACGGATCCGGACGCGGTGCCCCGCCCGGTCGTCACCTATGGCTTCATCACCGAAGCGTTCGGCAGCTTCGAGCTCGCCCCGCATCACCACGCCAAGGGCCAGATCATCCTGGCCCAGCGCGGCGCGCTGAGCTGCGAGGTGGACGGGGGGCTGTGGATCGTCCCGCCGCGCAGCGCCATCTGGATCCCCGGCGGCGCCCTCCATTCGGTCAAGGCGACGGGCGCGCTGGAAGGCTACAACGCCTTCATCGCCCCGGACGTGGCGGCAGGCCTGCCCGCCAGCTGCTGTGCCCTCTCGGTCAGCCCGCTGCTCCGCGAGCTGCTCGCCCGCGCCGCCGTCCTGCCCGTCCTCTACGAGGAGACCGGCCCCAATGCCCGGCTGGTCGCGGTCCTGCTCGACGAGATCGCTGCCGCCGGGATCGAGGATCTTCACCTCCCCATGCCCGCCGATGCCCGGCTGCGCCGGGTAGTCGACCTGATGATGGCCGCCCCGGCCGAGCGCGGCACGCTCGACGGCTGGGCCCGCCGCGCCGGCCTGGGCGAACGCACCCTCGCCCGGCTGATCCATCGCGAGACCGGCATGAGCTTCGGCCGCTGGCGCCAGCAGCTGGGGGTGATGCTCGCAGTCAAGTGGCTGGCGGGCGGCGCCTCGATCCAGCAGGTCGCAGGCGACCTTGGCTATGAGAGCGTGCCGAGCTTCGTCACGATGTTCCGCAAGGCCCTGGGCACCTCGCCCGGCCGCTACATGGCGGAACGCCATTCCAGCCGGCACTGATCCGCGCGGGGGCTGGACGCCGGCCCCGGCGCGCGCCACCCTGCCACCTCGCGCCAAGGAGAGCCCGATGATCCCCGCCCCTTTCCGGGTCACTCGCCATCTCGCCTGAGCCGCGCCTCGGCAGCCGCGCGGCGCGCCTGCTCTGGGTGGCGCTCGGCTGCTTCTTCGTCGCGCTCGGCGTGATCGGGGCGCTGTTGCCCGTGATGCCGACCACGATCTTCCTGATCCTGGCGGCCGGCTGCTTCGCCCGCGGATCGGCCCGGCTCGAGGCATGGCTGCTCGATCATCCCAAGGTGGGGCCGCCGATCCGGCAATGGCGCGAGCAGGGGGCGATCCCGCGCCGCGGCAAGATCGCGGCCTGTGCCGGGATCGCGCTGGGCTATGCGCTGTTCTGGATCTCGGTACGCCCCCATGCCGCGCTGGCGCTCGGCGTCGCGGCGGGAATGGCGGCCTGCGCGCTGTGGATCGTCACTCGCCCCGCGCCCATCGACCCGGCATAGTTCGGCCTTGACCGCCCGGACGAAGCCGACCAAGGGGCGAGCAACCTGCGGATCGTCGCGGGTTTCGGGCAGGTGCCGGGTTAGCTCAGCTGGTAGAGCAGCGGTTTTGTAAACCGAAGGTCGCGGGTTCGATCCCTGCACTCGGCACCAGCCCTGGCCTCGCGATTCGGCGGGAAGCCCTTCAGAACAGCCGGAATACCGCGTTGGAAGCTCGACTGGCCAAGGGTCTGCCCCCTTGTGTGCGGCTCCGCGCGTCAAGATGATGCGCATTCGAGATGGGCTTGATCGCCCCGATCCGAATGCTCCGGACCAAAAGCCCGAGCCGCCCCTTGTTCACGATATGATATAATGTTACGCGATTCGCACTTCTTGCATCGAGCCTTTCATCCGGGGGGATGGTCCTTTGAATCTCTGCACCAGAATCGCCGCCACGGGCGCGGCACTCGTCATGGCCGGCGTCGGACACGCGGCTGCAGACGAGGCGCACGCGAATACCGGCAACGAACCGCAGCGCGGCGCCGCGGAGATCGTGGTCACGGCCACCCGCAACGAGCAGACGATCGCCGACGCGCCCGCGACCATGTCGGTGGTGACCGGCACGGAGCTGCGGCGGCGCCCGGTCCAGGATCTCGCCGAAGCGCTGGAGAACGAGCCCGGCGTGGCGATCAACGGCATCGGCATGACCCGGCGCGGCATCTCGATCCGCGGCATGTCGAACGAGCATGTGCTGACCCTGGCGGACGGGCGCCGGATCAACGACGCCGCCGCCAATATGGCGCATGTCGATTTCGACCTCGGCTGGGTGCCCAGCATCGCGATCGACCGTATCGAAGTGGTGCGCGGGCCATTGTCCGCGCTCTATGGCTCGGAGGCGCTGGCCGGCGTCATCAACGTCATCACCCGCCGCCCCACCGAGCGGATCGAGGTGAGCGCGCTCGGCCTCGCCGGCTTCCGCGATGGCAGCGGCGGCGACAGCGCGCAGATGGCGGCGCTGGTCGGCGGGCCCCTGACCAGGACGCTCGGCATGGTCGCCTGGGGCGAATATCGCTACCGCGACCGCACGCAGAGCCTGACGGACCCGCGGCAGAGCGAGCTCGAGGGGCGCAGCGCACTGAGCGGCAGCATCATTGCCTGGTGGGAGCCCGTGGCGGGGCAGAGATTCGAAGTCGGCCAGGCCGCGATCGACGACGATCGCGCGCGCGATACGGTGACGACCTCGGCGCCGGCCACCTATTATGAATATCAGGATCACGTCACCCGGGCGCAGACCTATGGCAGCTATACCGGCCAATGGCGCTGGGGCGAACTGCGCGCCCGCGCCTATCGCTCGACGCTCGAACGGATCAACGAACGCGACCAGAATCAGGCGCCGACCCAGCCCACCAAGGTGACGGACACGGCCGCCGATGCGAGCGTGCTCCTCAACCTCTTCCGGGGCAACCGCCTGACCCTGGGCGGCGAGCACCGGCGCGAAGCGCTGCGCGACGCCACGGTCAACGCCACAGGCTCCGCAAGCGTCGATCACGACGCGCTCTTCGTCCAGGATGAATGGGATATCACCGGCGGCATTTCGCTCACCGCCGGCAGCCACTTCGATCACCATCCCGGCTATGGCTGGCAGGTTTCGCCGCGCGCCTATCTGGTCGTCGCGCCGATCGAGGGGCTGCGCTTCCGCGGCGGCTTCGGCGAGGCGTTCAAGGCGCCGAGCCTCAAGCAATTGTCGCGCGGCTATATCACCGTGGCCGCCGGGGGACGCTTCATCATCACCGGCAATCCCGAGCTCAAGCCGGAAACCAGCACTGCCTATGAATTCGGCGCCAGCTATGCGGGGCGGAACTGGAATGTCGGCGCCACGCTGTTCCGCAACGACCTGCGCGGGCTGGTGCAGACGATCTGCGTCGAACTTTGCGGCGTTCGTGGGCGCGAGCGGCGCGCCTATGTCAATGTGAGCCGGGCCCGCACGCAGGGTGTCGAGCTGTCGGCGGAAGTTCGGCCGGTGCGCATGCTGACGCTCGGTGCCAGCTATACCCATGTCGAGCCGCGCGACATCTCCGCCAATCGCGAGCTTGCCGAACGTCCGAACGACACGGTCAAGGTCAGGCTGGCATGGGAACCCCTGCCCGGCACGGCGCTCAACGTGCGCGGCCGCTATATCGGCAAGCAGACCGTCTACCAGACCGTGGGCGCCGCCACCAACGCGGTCCGGCTCGACGCCTATGATCTCTGGTCGCTCGATGCGAGCCACGCGCTGAACCGCCAGCTCACCCTCAAGGCCGGGATCGACAATATTTTCGGAAAGCGGCTGGCGGAGACCTCCGCGCTCTACAGCTTCGCCGAGCCGGGGCGGGTGTTCTTCATCGGCCTGGGCGCCAGTTTCTGACGATGCGGCTGCTTCTTGCCCTGATCCTGACGCTCCTGGCCGGCATGGCCTCCGCGCAGGAGACGACGGTGCCGGGACATCCGCCGGTCGTCAGGATCGTCGCGACGCGCTTCACGCTGCCGGCCAAGTTCGAGCGGCTGGCCGGCTGGGCCGAGGAGCGGGGGTACCGGATCGAATGGCGGCAGATCGAGGACGGCGGCACGCCGGCGGAGCTGACCGGTGGCGCCCGGCTGCTGGTGTTCGACGGCCCCCGCCCCGGCGACATGGCCGCGCTGGACAAGGCCGCCGGCGGCCTGGGCGACCGGCTGGCCGTCCCCTGGATCGCGATCGGGGGCGGCCCGCCGCGCTCGGGCGGTCTCGCGCCCGAGGTCGCGCGGCGGCTGATCGGCTATTATGCGGGCGGCGGCGCCGCCAATCTGCGCCGCTTCGTCGAAGCTGTTCCGCTGGCGCTCGCGGGACGCGATATCGGCGCCCTGCCCGCACCCGCGCGGCTTGCCGCGGCCGGTCTCTATCATCCGGCGGCGCCTGCCCCGTTTGCCGCGGCGGAACCGTTCCGAACCTGGGCAGGGACCCGGGGCTGGGCGGACCGGCCGGTGGTCGCCATCGCCATCGCCGATGGCATGATCCGCGACATGCAGACCGAAATCGTCGACGCGGTCGTCGCGGCGCTCGCCGAGAAGGGGCTGCTGGCGGCCCCCTTCTGGTATGACGATACCGATCCGCAGGCGATCGCCAGGACGGTGGGCGGGCTGCACCCGATCGCGCTGGTCAACATGACTCATATGCAGAACGGCGCCACGCGTGCCGCAGAGTTCGCGGCGCTCGATATTCCGGTTCTTCTCGCACTGAGCGCGCGCACGCAGACCGTCGCCGAATGGCGCACCGGACCGGGCGGCATCCCGGCCTCGACCGCCGCCGCGCTCCTGACCATTCCCGAAGGCTGGGGCGTCTCCGACCCGCTGGTGATCAGCGCGGTCGAGAAAGGCGCGGCCGTTCCGATCCCCGAACAGATCGATCTGCTCGCGGCCAAGCTCCGGCGGCTCGCGGCGCTGCGCGCCATCGCCCCCCGCGACAAGCGCGTGGCGCTGTTCTTCTGGAACCATCCCGTCGGCGAGAAGAACCTCGCCGCCTCCAATCTCAATCTGCCGAAGAGCCTCGCCAATGTCGGCCGGGCGATGGCGGCGGCGGGCTACGACGTGACGCCCGCCGAGGAGTCACGGCTGATCGCCGATGGTCAGGCGATGCTGGCGGGCTATTACCGGCCCGAGACGCTGGCGGTGCTCCAGCAACGCGGACTCGCGGCCAGGCTGCCGCTGGCGACCTACACGGCCTGGCTGAACACCCTGCCCCGCGAGCGCCGTGAGGAGATCGTCGCGCGCTGGGGCCCGCCCGAGCAGAGCCGCTGGCTGCGCGGCGGCGCATTCGTCATTCCGCGGCTGATGCTCGGCAAGCTGGCGATCCTGCCGCAGCCGCCGCGCGGCGGCGATCCGGTGAGAAGCTATCACGACCAGAAGCTGCCGCCCGATCACGTCTATCTGGCCGCCTATCTCTGGGTGCGCGGGCATGCCGACGCGATCGTCCATTTCGGCACCCACGGAACCCAGGAATGGACACCGGGCAAGGATCGCGGGCTCTGGGCGGGCGACTATCCCTTCCTGCTCGTCGGCGACCTGCCGGTCTTCTATCCCTATATCCAGGACAATGTCGCCGAGGCGATCCAGGCGCGGCGGCGCGGCCGGGCCGTGACGATCAGCCACCAGACGCCCGCCTTCGGCCCCTCCGGACTCTATGACGAGCTTCGCGACATCCATGCGCTGATCCACCAATATGCGCAGCTTGACGATGGCGGCGTGCGTGATCGCGTCGCCGGCGAGATCCGCGCCAAGGCCGCCGCGGCGCATCTGGATCGCGACATCGGCTGGGATGCCGCGGCGATCGATCGCGATTTCCCCGGCTATTATGCCGCCCTGCACGACCATCTGCACCAGGTCGCGCGCACCGCGATACCGCTTGGCCTGCACAGTTTCGGCGAACCCGCATCGGCCGAACATCGCCTGACGACCGTGATGCAGCAACTCGGCCCCGCCTATCTCGAGGCGCTTGGACAGGATCCGGTCGAGGCATTCGCGGAGGACTTCGCTGCGATCCGGCAGGGCCGGCCCTATCGCACGCTCGCCCGCTATCTGCGCGAGGGGGAAAGCCCGGCCGGCATCGTCGATCCGAAGCTGCGCGGCCAGATCGAGCGCGCCGCGCTGCTGGACGCCCGGCTGGCGGACACCGGCGAGATCGAGGCGTTGCTGGCGGGACTTGCCGGCCGCTTCGTGCGGCCCGGCGCGGGGGGCGACCCGGTACGCAATCCGGAGGTCGAGAGCGGCCGCAATCTCTACGCGTTCGAGGCCGACAAGATTCCGACCCGGGCCGCCTATGCCCAGGGCGGCGCGATGCTGGACAAGCTTGTTGCCGCCTATCGCACCGGGCATGGCGGCAAGGCGCCGGAGAAGCTCGCTTTCGTCATGTTCTCGGGCGAGACGATCCGCCAGCAGGGCGTGGTCGAGGGGCAGATCCTCCATGCGCTCGGCCTGCGTCCGGTGTGGGGACGTGGCGACCGGCTCGAGCGGCTGGAAGTGGTGCCGGCGGCGGAACTCGGCCGGCCGCGGATCGACGCGGTGGTTCAGGCCAGCAGCGTCTATCGCGACCAGTTCGACGGCTTCATGCGGCTGCTGGCCGGCGGGGTCGAGCAGGTTGCCGCGCTCGACGAGGGGAGCGGCCCCGCCGCGAACGCGCGGGCGCTCGCCGCGAAGCTGGTGGCGCGGGGCGTCCCCGCCGACCGGGCGCAGGCGCTGGCGCGACTGCGCATCTTCAGCAATGCGCCCGGCGACTATGGCACCGGCCTGCCCGGCCAGATCGCCAAGGACAGGAACTGGAACGCCGACAAGGACCTCGCCGATCCGTTTCTGGCGCGCCTGCAATATGCCTATGGCGCGAGCGCATGGGGCATGGCGCCCGGGGAGGCCAATCTGTTCGCCGAGCAGCTGCGCGGCGTCGATGCCGCGGTGATGTCGCGATCGTCGAACGTGCATGGCCTGCTCTCGACCGATCACCCGTTCGAACATCTCGGCGGGTTGTCGCTCGCGATCCGCAGCCTGACGGGCAAGGCGCCCGATCTCTACGTCGCCGATCTGCGCGGCACCGAGGGCAAGGTGACCACCGCCGCCAGCTTCCTCTCCAGCGAACTGCGCGCTCGCTATCTCAACCCGCAATGGATCGGCGCGATGCAGGCGGAGGGCTATTCCGGCGCCAATGCGATGCTCGACATCGTCAACAACCTTTGGGGCTGGCAGGTGACCGATCCCGCCAGCGTGCGCGCCGACCAATGGCAGGCGATGCACGATATCTATGTGCGCGATACGCGCCGGCTGGGCCTTGATCGCTTCTTCGCCCAGGCCCATCCCTCGGCGCAACGCCAGATCGTCGAGCGCATGCTCGAGGCGGTGTCGCGCGGCTATTGGCAGCCCGATGCGCGGACCCGCCGCTCCCTGGAGGAGAAGCGCGCCGCCCTCGCCATGGCCGCGCGCAGCAGCGCCTCCACGGCGGCGGGGGGCTTCGGCCTGCGGACCATCGCCCCAGCCGCTCCGCGGGCGGCACCCGCCCCTGCCCGGGCCGCCGCCGCGCATATGCCTGCTGCGCGCGGAATGATCCTGGAGCAGACCCCGCCAGGGCCGGCGCCCGCGATCCGCACCACCCCTGTCGCGGGATTGCTGCTGGCGCTCCTGCTGCTCTTCATCACCGGCATCCTGCGCGAAATGCGGATGCGCCGGCCCCCCGTTCCAGCCTGAAGGATCTGCTGATGCCCGTGCTCGAAGCGACATTGTACGACCTGTCGCGCCTGTTCCTCATTCCGGTGATGGTGCTGATACTCGCGTCCCTCGCCTATGCGGTCGTCAGCCTTGGCGGATTCGCGGCGGAAGGCGTGCAGCGGCTGCGGGGACGGCGCGCCAGCCGGCTGGCCATGCACCAGCGGCATACCGGCTGCGCAGCCGACGATCTCGAGCTCGTCGTGCTGCGCCGGCTCGAATGGCTGCGGATCGTGTCGCGCGCGGCACCGATGCTGGGCCTGGTCGCCACGATGATCCCGATGGGCCCGGCGCTGCTCGCGCTCGGGAGCAACAACAGCCGGGCGGTGGGCGAGAACCTCGTGGTTGCCTTCTCCTCGGTGATCCTCGCGCTGGTCGCCGCGTCGATCACCTTCTTCGTCTACACCATCCGCCGCCGCTGGCTCCTCGAGGAGCTGCGCGCGATCGAGACGGGAGCCGCCTGATGCGTTTCATCGAAGACGATGAGAATGACGATCCGATCCTCTCGGTCGTCAATCTGGTCGACCTGTTCCTCGTCATCACCGCCGTGCTGATGGTGCTGATCGCGCGCAACCCGCTCAACCCCTTCCAGTCCCGACAGGTGGTGGTGGTCGAGAATCCGGGCAAGAAGGACATGACGATCACGGTCAAGGACGGCGAGAAGCTCGAGCGCTATACCGCATCCGACCGCATGGGCGATGGCGGCGGCGTGAAGGCGGGCGTTACCTATCGCCTGCCCAGCGGCGATCTCGTCTATGTGCCGGAATAGGGCTCGAAAGGCGCCCTGGGGGCCCCTGATCCCGGCTTCGGTCAGGCCATCAGGCGATAGCCCACTCCCGGCTCGTTGCGGATCACCGACGGGGCCGCCGCATCGCCCTCCAGCTTGCGGCGGACGCCGCGCGCGGCGACGCGGAGATATTCGACGTCATGCTCGTGCCCCGGGCCCCAGACGGTGCGCAGCAGCTGGGCGTGAGTCACCACCCGCCCGGGATGCTTGGCGAGCTCGGCGAGAAAGCCGAACTCCTTGGGCGTCAGATGCACCTCCTCGCCGGCCCTGCGGACCAGCCGCGCGCCCAGGTCGATCTCGATCGCATCGATCCGCACCACCGGCATCTCGGCTTCCACCGAAAGGCGGTGGCGCAGCGCCGTGCGGACGCGGGCGAGCACTTCCTCGGTATCGAACGGCTTGGTCACATAGTCGTCCGCGCCCAGATCGAGCGCGGTGACCTTCTGCTCGGTCGCGTCGCGCGCGGAGACGACGATCACGGACGCGCCCGCCGCCTTGAGCAGCGGCACCAGTTCCAGCCCGTCGCGATCGGGCAGGCCCAGATCGAGCAGCACCGCCTCGGGCTTGTCGATCTGCATGGCGCTCAGCGCGTCGCGGGCGCTCGCCGCCTCGACCACGCGATAGCCCGCGCGCGCCAGCCCCGCGCCGAGCAGGCGGCGGATCGCCGGCTCGTCGTCCACCACCAGAATTTTCGCCTGCTGGCTCATTCGCCTGCATTTCCTTTCCGAAGCAATGCTTCCGGGAAGCGGATGGTGAAGATCGCCCCGGCCCGATCGGTGCGGTTCGCCGCGGAAACGCTCAGCCCCATCGCCTCGGCAAATCCCTTCACGATGGCGAGGCCGAGCCCGGTGCCTCCCTTGCGGTCCGATCCCTCGATCCGAGTGAAGGTCTCGAAGATCCGCGCCTCGTCACCCGGCGGCAGGCCAGGGCCCTCGTCCATCACGCTCAGCGTCATGCTCCCCGGCTGGCGGCGGGCGGTAAGGGTGATCGACGAGCCCGGATCGCCATATTTCCCGGCATTCTCGATCAGGTTGATCAGGCAATGGTGGAACAGCTGCGGATCGACCGAGGCGAAGGGAAGCTCGGGCGGCACGTCGAGCCGCACCGGATGATCCTCCAGCACCCGGCGCAGATCGTGCACGGCGGCGGCGACTGCCTCGGCCAGGTCGACCGGCTCGATCGACTGGTGAAGCGCCCCCGCCTCGATCCGCACCATGTCGAGCAGATTGGCGACGAAGCGGTTGAGCCGTTCCGCCTCGGCGCGGGCGGCGGACAGCTGCTCCTCCTGCCCTTCGCCCGCCGGCTGCATCTCGCCCAGCATGCCGAGGATGGTGGTGAGCGGCGTGCGCAAGTCGTGGCTTACCGAGGAGAGCAGGGCCGCGCGCAGCCGGTCGCGCTCCTTCAGCTGGGTCACCATCGCCATCTCGCTCTCCAGCGCGATCCGCTCAAAGGCGAGCGCGGCCTGGTCGAGCAGGCTGAGCAGCAGCGGCAGCTGGTCCGAGCGCAGCGGATTGCCCGCGTCGATCCGCGCCACGCCCAACACCCCCAGCGCCCGCCCGCCCGCCGCGAGCGGGTGGAACAGCCATTCCGAAGCGGTCAGCGTGTCCGAGCCGCGGCCGGCCGGGCTGTTGTGGTCGAACGACCATTGCGCCGCCGCCTGCTCGATCATCTCGAGCCGGTCCTCCGGCGGATAGGCCGCGCGCAGCCCGAGCTGGCCGTGCTCGGGGAGCAGCAGCACCGCGCTCACATCGAGCAGCCGCGCGACTTCGGCGCAGAGCGTCTGGCCAAGATCCTCCTGCGTGCTCACCCCCGTCAGCAGCCGCGCGAAGCCGGCCAGCGTGCTGTTCTGCGCGGCGCTGCGCTGGGCCAGCTCGGCCTGTGCCCGCACGCGCGCGGCAAGCTGGCTGGAGACCACCGCCACGCCCATCAGCACCAGCACGGTGATGATGTTCTGCGGGTCTTGGATGGTGAAGGTCCGGGTCGGCGGGATGAAGAAGAAATTATAGGCGAGCGACGAGACCAGTCCGGTCACCACGCCCGGACGCACGCCGTAGCGCGTCGCCGCGACCATCACCGGCAACAGATAGAGCAGCCCGATATTGGTGATGTTGCCGAGCGAGAAGATCGTCGCCCCCAGCACGGTGACCGCGACGACCAGGCCGAGCGAGACGACATAGTCGGCCGGGGAGCCCCAGCGGCCGCGCGGGCGGTGGTGGCGGCCGGGCGCGGGCGCCTCGAGCATCGGCAGCACGTGCACCGCGATGCCGGGCGTCTCGCGCACCAGCCGGTCCACCACCGAGCCGTGCCGCAGCTCGAACCAGCGCGAGCGCGCCGACTTGCCGACGATGAGCTGGGTGGCGCGCGCCTCGGCGGTGAAGCGCTTGAGGCCCTCCAGCACCGATTCCGCCGGAACCGTCGCCACCTGCCCGCCGAGCTGGCTGGCGAGATGGAGCGTCGCGGCGATCTGGGTATTCTCCGCGTCGCTGAGCCGGGCGGTGCGCGGCGTTTCGATGTGCACCGCCGTCCAGGGCGCGCGCAGCCCGTCGGCGACGCGCTTGGCGGCACGGACCAGCTCGGCCGAGCCGGGCAGCTCGCTCACCGCCACCACCAGCCGCTCGCTCGCCGCCCAGGTGCCGGCCAGGGCGTGGGTGCGCAGATAGTCGAGCATCTGCGCATCGACCGCCTGGGCGGCGCGGCGCAATGCCAGCTCGCGCAGGGCGGTCAGGTTCGATTTGGAGAAGAAATGCCCCAGCGCCCGCGTCGCTTCCTCGGGGACATAGACCTTGCCCTCGCGCAGCCGCTCGATCAGCTCGTCGGGCGGCAGGTCGACGATCTCAAGGTCCGCCGCCTCGAGCACACGGTCCGGCACGGTCTCGCGCACCCGCACCTTGGTGAAGGAGGCAACGACATCGTTCAGGCTCTCGATATGCTGGATGTTGACGGTGGAATAGACGTCGATCCCCGCGGCGAGCAGCTCCTCGATGTCCTGGTAGCGCTTGTCGTGCCGGCTGCCCGGCGCGTTGGTATGGGCAAGCTCGTCGACCAGCACCAGCTGCGGCGCGCGGGCCAGGATCGCGTCGATGTCCATCTCGGCGATGGTGCGGCCATGATAGGCGACCGGGCGGCGCGGCACGATCTCCAGCCCCTGGACCAGCGCCTCGGTCTCGATGCGGCCATGCGTCTCGACCACGCCGATGACGACGTCGATGCCGGCCTTGCGCCGCGCCGCAGCCTCGGTGAGCATCTCATAGGTCTTGCCCACGCCAGGGGCGGCGCCGAGGAATACCTTCAGGCGGCCGAAGCCCTCCTGCGCGGCGGCACGCAGCAGGGCGTCGGGATCGGGTCGCTGATCGTCGTCGCTCACTCGGCGGCTTTTGCGCCCTGCGCCGCCTGCTTGTCGAGATCGCGATTGAGCGCGAGCACGTTGACGCGCGGCTCGCCCAGGAAGCCGAGCAGCGGCTGCTCGACATGCCTGCCCACGATCGCACGCACCTTGTCCGCGCCCAATCCCCGCGCCCCGGCGACGCGAGCCACCTGGAAAAAGGCCGCCTCGGGGCTGATGTCAGGGTCGAGCCCCGAGGCGGAGGTGGTCACCAGATCGGCGGGAACCGAATTTCCTGGTGCGGAACGGTTGGCGGCAAGGCCCTTGGCGACGCGATCGGCGAGCGCCTGCGCGGTCGGGCCCAGGTTGGAGCCGGACGAAGCGGTGGGGTCATAGCCATTGGTGCCGGCGGCCGAGGGCCGGCCGTGGAAATAGCGGGGGCCGGCAAATCCCTGGCCCAGCAGCTCGGAGCCGCGCACCCGGCCGTTCTCGACGATCAGGCTGCCATTCGCCTGGTGCGGGAAGGCGAGCTGGCCGATGCCGGTGAGCGCCGCCGGATAGGCGAGCCCGAGCAGGGCGGCGAACAGGATCGTCAGGACGAGCGCCGGACGGAGAGCGGTGGTGAAATCCTTGAGCATTTCTTCTTCCTTCTTCTCCCCTTCCGCTTGCGGGAGGGGTCGGGGGAGGGGCTGGGGGAGAGCGAGGGACACGCCCTCCCCCAGCCCCTCCCGCAAGCGGGAGGGGCGCTAGGCCAGCCCCAGCCCCGCCACCACCAGGTCGATCAGCTTGATCCCCGCGAACGGCGCCAGCACGCCGCCCAGGCCGTAGATCGCCAGGTTGCGCGCCAGCAGCGGCCCCGCGCCGATCGGGCGATACTTCACGCCCTTGAGCGCAAGCGGCACCAGCGCCGGGATGATCAGCGCGTTGAAGATGATCGCGGAGAGGATCGCGCTCTGCGGGCTCGCCAGCTGCATCACGTTGAGCACGCCGAGCGACGGATAGAGCGCGACGAACATCGCCGGGATGATCGCGAAATATTTCGCGATGTCGTTGGCGACCGAGAAGGTGGTCAGCGCCCCGCGCGTCATCAGCAGCTGCTTGCCCAGGCCGACGATCTCGATGAGCTTGGTCGGATCGCTGTCGAGATCGACCATGTTGCCCGCCTCGCGCGCGGCCTGGGTGCCGGTGTTCATCGCCACGCACACATCGGACTGGGCGAG
>JAESGN010000278.1_pt1 | contig 73157 bp, 63 predicted proteins | sample 9269731 | NCBI WGS metagenome assembly JAESGN01 (sample SAMN15720683, study PRJNA650826) | algae metagenome | isolation source: Mojavia pulchra JT2-VF2 and co-occurring heterotrophs from desert soil | place: USA: Cadiz Valley, Joshua Tree National Park, CA | collected 1998-06-08
AAGCACCACGCGCATTGCCGTGGGCTCCTTTGCTTGAGGAAGGCCCATGATAATCCCGTTCAACATCGTCATTCACGCCCTGCTACGCCTGTCGGCATTCCTGCACTGGACACGCACCGGCGAGACCCGCCGCCGCAGCAACAAGTAGCCGGTCGTCGCGCAGCGCGACCGAACACCGATTTTCCGACGCCCAAGGAGCTTCAGGTTGCGGCCATCGCTGGCCCGCGCCGACGCTCTCATTGATCCGAAGGCATGACCATGAGCCCGTCCGATTTCCACACACCTCACCATGGATGGCTGCCGCGCCATCGCGGCTCTGCCCCGGCTCGCGGACGTCATCTGCGGGCGGCCGTGACAGCCATCGCCCTTCTGGCTGCCGGCTATTCCGCCTCCGCCGCCGACAACCAGGCGGCCGGGAAGCCCCTAGCCGGAGGAACGCTGACCTTCGGCCTCGCGAGCGACACCGCCATCATCGACCCGTCGGTCACCGGCAATTCGATCACGGCGCTGATCACCCGTAACCTCGTCGATTCCCTCGTCGGCCAGGCGGAGGACAACAGGTTCACGCCATGGCTCGCCGAACGCTGGGAGGTGAATGCCGACAACACGGTCTACACCTTCCACCTGCGCCGAGGCGTGACCTTCAGCGATGGCACGCCGCTCGATGCGGCCGCGGTCAAGTTCAACTTCGATCGGATTCTCGATCCCAAGACGACATCGAGCTATTCCAAGTCCCTGCTCGGTCCGGTCGCGGAGATCGCGGCGCCAGACGCCACGACGGTGGTGATCTCCTACAAGCAATCCTTCGCGCCGCTGCTGCAAGGCCTGAGCCTGCCCTATCTCGGCATTCAGTCGCCGACCTATCTGCGCGAGGCCAAGAGTACCACGAACACCGTCGTCGGCTCCGGCCCCTTCGTGCTCGAAAGCTTCACCAAGGGCAGCGGCAGCCGGCTGACCAAGCGCGCCGATTACAACTGGGGACCGGGCTATGCCGCGCATCAAGGCCCGGCCCATCTCGACTCCATCGTGTTCCGTTATCTGCCGGAATCCTCGGTTCGGCTCGGCGCGCTGAGCAGCGGACAGGTGCAGGCGATCGACGAGGTGCCGCCGGCCAATTTCCGCTCCGTCCAGGCCGATAATCGCCTCCAGGTGGTGACGCGCGAAAACCCCGGCGTGAACCGCTCGCTGTTCCTGAACACGAGCAAGGGCCCCTTCGCCGACGCCCGCGTTCGTCAGGCTTTCCAGAGCGCCGTCGACGCGCCCGGCGCCGTCAAGGCCGCCTTCTTCGGCAGCCTCAAGGCGGCCGACAACATCCTCGGCCCCTCGACGCTGTATTACGACCCGACAATCGCGAAGACTTGGGGCTTCGATCCGCAAAAAGCTGCGAAGCTGCTCGACGAGGCCGGCTGGACCGCCAGGGACGGCGACGGCATTCGTTCGAAGGGCGGCGAGCGCCTGCGTGTCCGCTTCGTCTACGATGCCGCGGCATGGGGGGCGTCGGACCTGACCGTGGCCCAGGCGGTCCAGTTCTCGGTCAAGAAGGCGGGTTTCGATCTGCAGCTCGACCCCGTCGATGCCGGGGGCTACACCGCCCGGACGGCCGCCAACGACTACGACCTCATCTCGCTCTACTATGTCCGCGCTGAGCCGGACATCCTGCGGACCGTCTTCCATTCGGCCTATATCCCGCCGAACGGCGCCAATAATGCGCGGGTGAAGAGCCTCGACGACCTCCTGACCAAGGCGATCGGCGCCTCCGGTGACGAGCGGCAGCGCCTCTACGGCCAGGCCCAGGCCGAGATCATCGGCCAGGCCTATGCCGTGCCGCTCTATGTCGTCGCCTATCAGCTCGGCGCCTCGAAGAAGCTGCAAGGCATCAGCTGGGCGACGAATGCGAAGCCGAATCTCTACGATGCCTGGCTGGCTCGCTAGCGTCTTACCCGCGGGGCTGCGGCGCCTCGGGGTGATCGTGGCCGTGCTCTGGGGCGCGGCCACGATCACCTTCGTTGCGGTCAAGGCGATCCCCGGCGATCCCGTCGCGGTGCTCACCGGGGGCGAGAACATCGTCGACGCCGCCGAGCGCGAGGCGCTCGTCCGGCAGTTCGGTCTCGACCAGCCTTTGCCCGTGCAATATCTGCGCTATATCGGCCAGGCCCTGCTCGGCGATTTCGGCGACAGCTATCAATACCGGCAACCGGTCATCGAGGTCATCGGCGAGGCGGCCGGGCCGACGCTCCAGCTCGCCGGCACCGCGATGGCGCTGGCTCTCAGCCTCGCCTTCGTCAACGCGCTGGCCACGGCCGGGCGGCGCAAGGGTTTGCGAACCGTCCTCGCCGGGCTGGAGCTCGCCGTGCTGAGCACGCCGGTCTACTGGGTCGGGCTCCTGCTCCTGACGGTCTTCAGCTTCTATCTCGGCTGGTTCCCGATCATCGGTGGCGAGGGCCTCCCCGCGCTCGTGCTGCCCGCCATTGCTTTGAGCCTCCCGCTCGCGGCCTTGCTGGGGCAGGTCCTGCGTGACGGGCTCGAAGAGGCGCTGCTTCAGCCCTTCGCCCTGACCGTACGGACGCGCGGCGTCAGCGAGACGCAGCTGCGCCTGCGCCACGCCCTGCGCCATGCCGCGCTCGCGGTTTCGACATTGACCGGCACGCTCTTCGCCGGCGTCCTGGCCGGATCGATCCTGACGGAAACCGTGTTCGGAAGAGCCGGCATCGGTCAGATCACCCTGCAGGCGATCAAGACCCGCGACATGCCGCTGCTGCTCGGGCTGGTGATGCTGTCGGCGCTGGTCTCGGTGAGCATCAACCTCCTCGTCGATGCGCTCTATTTGCTGATCGATCCGCGGCTGCGGAGGACGGCGCGATGAGCCAGGCCCTCGACGTCATCGCGCGTGTCCGCAACGGCAACCGGGCCGGGAATCCATGGCGCGCGCCTGGGCTCATCATCCCGCTCGCCTTCGTCCTGCTCCTCCTGGCCGCGGCCGCGATGCCGCAATGGTTCACGGCGCTGGCGCCCGATGCGGTCGATACCGATGCGATCTTGCTGCCGCCCGGCCCAGGCCACTGGTTCGGAGCCGACCAGCTCGGCCGCGACGTCTTCACGCGCGTCATCTACGGCACCTCGCAATCCCTGGGCATCGGCATCGGCGCGACGCTGATCGGCTGCGCCGGCGGCGTGCTGCTCGGCACAGCAGCCGGACTGGTTACGCCCGTCCTGCAGCGCCTGCTCGTGCGACTGATCGACATCCTGCTGGCGTTCCCCGAAATCCTGCTCGCCCTGTTGATCATCGCCGTGCTCGGCCGGGGGCCGACGAACACGCTGCTCGCCGTCGGGCTTTCCAGCATCGCGGGCTATGCCCGGCTGGTGCGCTCGCAGGTGCTCCGCGTCTGGCAATCCGGCTATGTCGAGCATGCCGTGTCGCTCGGCGAGTCCACGCCAGCAATCATCGCCCGCCATGTCGTGCCCAATGCCGTCCGGCCACTCGTCGTCCTGGCCACGATCGGCGTCGGCAACGCCGTGCTGTCGGCCTCGGCCCTGAGCTTCATCGGACTTGGCGTCGTGCCTCCCGCCGCCGAATGGGGAGCCCTTCTGGCCGATGGGCGCAACTTCCTGGATACCGCGCCCTGGATCAGCTTCCTGCCGGCGACCGTCGTTGCGATCTCGGTCATCGCCATCACCATCCTCGGGCGGCGCCTGCAGCTCCTGCTCTCACAGGGAGGCGAGCCATGAACGTCCAGCTCGTGGGGCGGCATGACGTGGTCTCGGCTGCGCCGGCCGCCCGCCCCGCCATCCTCGAGGTCGAGGATCTGCACATCGCCTTCCCGAGCCGGCTCGGACCACGGGAGGTCGTGCGCGGCATCTCCTTCACCATCGGCGCCGGCGAAATCCTCGCCATCGTCGGCGAATCCGGCTCTGGAAAGTCGGTGACCGCCCGCGCGCTCGTCGGGCTGGCGGGGTCTGGCGCCGAGCTGCGCGCGCGGTCGTTGCGCCTGTCGGGCCACGATGGCGAGGCCCGCTCGCTGACCGAGCTCTCGGAGCGGCAATGGTCGAAGATCCGGGGGCGAGAGATCGGCTTCGTGCTGCAGGACGCTCTCGTCTCGCTCGATCCCTTGCGCAGGATCGGCCGGGAAGTCGGCGAGCCGCTCCTGACCCACGCACTGGTTCCGCGCGCGGAGATCGGCAAGGAGGTCGAAACTCTGCTCGCCCGCGTCGGCATTCCCGATCCGGCGGTCCGGGCCGCACAATACCCCCACGAACTGTCGGGCGGGCTGCGGCAACGGGCGCTCATCGCCTCGGCGCTGGCCGCACGCCCTCGCCTGCTCATCGCCGACGAGCCGACGACGGCGCTCGATGTCACCATCCAGCAGCAGATCCTCAGCGTCTTCCAGGCGCTCGCCAAGGCCGGGCACGGCATCCTGCTGATCACGCATGACCTGGCCGTCGCAGCCCAGCTCGCCGACCGGATCGCCGTCATGCAGAACGGCGAGCTGGTCGAAACAGGCCCGGCGCGGGAGGTCCTGCGGAAACCGCGCCATGCCTATACGCAGCGCCTGCTGTCGGCCGTGCCGAGCGCGGCGACGCGGGGACGCTGGCTGTCCACATCCGGCGCGCGGCCGGTCAAGGCGCAGCCCGAGCGCAGCCAGCCGATCCTCGCACTGCGCGACATCGCGGTGCGCTTTACCAGACCGGATCGCAGCGTGACCCATGCCGCGAACGGCGTCTCGCTCCACGTCTATCCCGGCGAGACCCTCGGCATCGTCGGGGAATCGGGCTCCGGCAAGACCACGATCGGCAAGGTCGCGCTTGCGCTGCGAAACCCCGACGCAGGCGAGGTCCTCTTCCGTGGCCAGGCTTGGAGCCAGCTCTCCGAACGCCAGCGCCGGCCACTGCGCCGGCATGTCCAGACGATCGTTCAGGACCCGCTGAATTCCTTCGATCCGCGCTATGCCGTCGAGCGGATCATCGAACAGCCGCTGCTCCTGCACACCGATCTCGGCAAAGCCGCGCGGTCAGCGCGCGTGCGGGAGCTGATCCAGCTCGTCAATCTGCCGCCGGATGTGCTCGACCGGCGGCCGACCGCCCTGTCGGGAGGCCAGCGGCAGCGCGTCTCGATCGCCCAGGCGCTCGCCAGCGAGCCCGATCTGCTGATCTGCGACGAGCCCGTCTCCGCGCTCGATGTCACCACGCAGGCGCAGGTGCTCGATCTGCTGATCGCGCTTCAGCATCGGCTCGGGCTGGCGATGCTTTTCATCTCCCACGATCTCGGCGTGATCCGCCACATGAGCGACCGGATCGCCGTGATGAAGGATGGCGTGATCGTCGAAACAGGCGCGGCCGAGGAGGTGTTCGACGCTCCGAAACACGACTATACGCGCCGCCTGCTCGAAGCGGTGCCGAAGCTTTAGCGACCTGGCCTGCTGCCCCCGGAGCCGCGCGCCGCTACCACCACAGACAGATGCAATTCCAATCTCAAAGATTTATGATCCGGTCTGAACTATAAAACCGGAATATCCATCCCCATACTTCGCATTATTCGAAATATCGTTTGATTGACCTCAATATACCGACACCACAGACTCACGCGCTTGATGTAACCCCTATCCCGAAGGTGTCGCGATGACGAATTCTCCAGTCCGATGGACGCGCAGGCAAGCAGCGGCTGCGCTTGGCGGGCTTGCGATCTCGATGGCGACCCTGGGGAACGCGCATGCGGCCGAAGGCCAATTGCGCATCGCCAAGCAGTTCGGCGTCGTCTATCTGCTGCTCGACGTCGCCGCCGAGCAGAAGCTGATCGAGAAGCACGGGAAGGCGGCCGGCGTCGATATCAAGGTCGACTTCGTGCAGCTCTCCGGCGGTGCGGCGGTGAACGATGCCCTGCTGTCGGGCAGCATCGAGATCGCCGGGGCCGGCGTCGGCCCGTTGTTCACGCTCTGGGATCGCACCAAGGGCAAGCAGAACGTCAAGGGCGTCGCCTCGCTCGGCAACTTTCCCTATTATCTCGTCACGAACAATCCGAACGTGAAGACGATCGCGGATTTCACGGAGAAGGACCGCATCGCTCTGCCGGCCGTCGGTGTGTCCGTGCAGTCGCGCATCCTGCAATGGGCCTCGGCCAAGCTCTGGGGTGACACCGAATTCGCGAAGCTGGACAAGATCAGCGTCGCGCTGCCGCATCCGGAAGCCGCCGCCGCGATCATCAAGGGCGGCACCGAGATCACCGGGCATTTCGGCAACCCGCCCTTCCAGGAGCAGGAACTGGCCGAGAACCCGAAGGCCCGCATCGTGCTCAATTCCTACGACGTGCAGGGCGGGCCAGCTTCATCGACGGTGCTCTACGCCACCGAGAAGTTCTACGCGGAGGCGCCGAAGACCTACCGCGCCTTCCTCGACGCGCTGGACGAGGCCGCGAAATTCGTCACCGCCCATCCCGAGCAGGCGGCCGACATCTATCTCAAGGCCAATGGCGGCAAGGGCGACCGAAAGCTGGTGCTCGACATCATCAAGAGCCCGCAGGTGACCTTCAAGGTCGAGCCGCAGAATACGCTCGGACTCGGCCAGTTCCTGCAGCGCGTCGGCGCGATCAAGAACCAGCCGAAGGCGCTCTCCGATTATTTCTTCGCCGATCCACGGATCGCGGCGGGCAGCTGACGTTCGATGATTGTCGCTGCGCAGAATGAGCGGCAGCGCGCTGTGTCGCAGCGTTCGGCCGTCGACGCCGTGTCCCGGGCCTCATCCACGCTCGCCGCGCCGCTGCCGCCTCCCCTGCTCCGTGTCGCGGATGTCAGCCTCGAATACCGCAGCGACGACAGGATCGTTCGTGCGACCCATCAGGTCGGCTTCGATGTCTACGAGGCCGATCGCTTCGTGCTGCTCGGGCCCTCCGGCTGCGGCAAGTCCACCTTGCTCAAGGCGATCGCCGGCTTCATCGCACCCGTCGAGGGCGATATTTCCCTCGCCGGCGCGCCGATCCGCGGCCCGGGTCCGGACCGCATCGTCGTCTTCCAGGAGTTCGATCAACTCCCTCCCTGGAAGACGGTGTTGCAGAATGTCGCCTTTCCGCTGATCGCCTCGCGCAGCCTGTCGCGCCGGGAAGCGACGGAGCGGGCGCGTCACTATGTCGAGAAGGTCGGCCTCGCGAAGTTCGCGAGCAGCTATCCGCACGAATTGTCGGGAGGCATGAAGCAGCGGGTCGCCATCGCGCGGGCCCTCGCAATGCAGCCGCGGATCCTGCTGATGGACGAACCCTTCGCCGCACTCGACGCCCTGACGCGGCGCAAGATGCAGGAGGAGCTGCTCGGGCTCTGGGAGGAGGCGCGCTTCACCCTGCTCTTCGTCACGCATTCGATCGAGGAAGCGCTGATCCTCGGCAATCGCATCGCCGTACTCTCGCCCCATCCCGGCCGGCTGCGGGCCGAGTTCAACAGCCATGAATTCGATCTCGGCAGCATCGGCAGCGCGTCTTTCCAGCAAGCGGTCCGGCGGCTCCATGCCCGGCTCTTCGAAGGCGAGCCGACAACGGGCGCAGACGCCCACAGTGCCTCTCAGTCATGAAGCTCGCCGCTCCACCGATCCGGCCGGAATTCGACCGGCCGCTGCCGCCCTTCGTCGCCATCGCGGTCGAGCGTCCACGCCCGCTGCTCGAGCGGCTCGTACGGCAAGGCTGGCTACGAAAGCTCCTGATCCTGCTCGTGCTGGCGGGGCTCTGGGAGGCGGCAGCGCGCTGGCAGGATAACGATCTGCTGCTGCCGAGCTTCACCGCCACGCTGCGAGCCCTTTTGGAGGGGCTGGCCAGTGGCGAACTCGTCGAGCGGGCGAGGCTGTCGCTGATCGTGCTCGCCCAGGGCTATGCGGCTGGCGTCGTGCTCGCCTTCGTGCTGACGACGCTTGCCGTCTCGACCCAGCTCGGCCGCGACCTGCTCTCGACCCTGACGGCGATGTTCAATCCGCTGCCTGCGATCGCCCTGCTGCCGCTCGCGCTCCTCTGGTTCGGGCTGGGTGCGGGCAGCCTGGTCTTCGTGCTGATCCATTCGGTGCTGTGGCCGCTCGCGCTCAACACCTTCGCCGGCTTCCAGGGCGTATCAGAGGCGCTGCGCATGGCCGGGCGCAACTACGGCCTGACCGGGTTGCGCTACGTCTTCGGCATTCTCGTCCCCGCCGCGCTGCCGGCGATCCTGTCGGGCCTCAAGATCGGTTGGGCCTTCGCCTGGCGCACCCTGATCGCCGCGGAGCTCGTCTTCGGCGCATCCTCCGGCCGCGGCGGTCTGGGCTGGTACATCTTCCAGAACCGCAACGAGCTCTACACCGACAAGGTCTTCGCCGGCCTGCTGCTGGTCATCCTGATCGGGCTCGTCGTCGAGAACCTGATCTTCGCCGCGATCGAGCGCGTCACCATCAGGCGCTGGGGCATGGCGCGCTGATGGTTTTCTCGTTCCGGATGGCCTGTGTCCTTTTCGACGGAGCCGACACCGTTCCGCACGCGCTCAAGCCATCCGAGGAGCCTGCATCATGCGCCGGCTCAGTCGCGCGTCTGTGGCTCACCCAGGGTCAGCATCAGCCGGTTCGCCCAGTTGAAGAAGGAGGCGGCGTGGATCAGGTCGGCGATGGCGAGATCGTCGAGGCCGAGGCTGCGTAGCTTGCGGACATGCTCGGGGCCGAAAGCGACCGGCGTCGCGGTCAGCGCGACTGAGGCCTCGACAATGGCGTTCCAGAGCGGATCGAGATCGGCCTGGACACCGTCGTCCAGCAGGCGCTGAACGTCCTCGCGGCGCTTCGAGAAGGTGCTCGCGAAGCGGGCATGGACCGAAGCGCAATAGATGCAGCCATTGCTGCGCGAGACGGCGGCGGCGGCAAGCTCGCGCTCGGCCCGCGGCAGGCCAGCCTTGGTGTTGTAGAAGATATCCTTGTCGGCCAGCGTCCGCGCCTTGAGGATGTCCGGATCATGCGCCAGCAGCCGGAAATACGGGCTCTTGGCGCGGGCGATGTCGACCAGGCCCTGCCTCTGGCGCTCGGTCAGCGCCTCTTCCGGGACCGGATCGACCCAGGCCGTCCAGTCCAGTTCAGCCTGCGTGAAGCGGGTGGGCGCGCCTGTCGCCGGGTGATCGAGAACGGCGGTGCTCATCGGGATGCTCCTCGGTTCAGGCGGCCGCGCCCAGGAAACGCAGACCGTGGGCCGCGCGGATCTGGAAGGCGAGATAGGCGATGATCTGCGAAAGGGTGACGATCGCGGCGGTGCTCCAGCCGGCCTGCTGCAGCGCGGCCAAATGCTGCGCCTGGGCATCGCGCGGATGGAAAACGAGCCGGTGCGCATGGAGGAGCGCGGCCGCAAGACGTTCGCCCAGCGTCTCCCGTTCGGCGGGTTCGAGCGCAAGCTCCGGTCCTGCAAGATCTTCGCTCGAAAGAGGTCCAGGCGGATAGGCGCCATAGGGGCCGGTGGTGCGCGCCCGCTCGGCGATCGCCTGCGTCGCATTCGCCAGAGCCTCTCCGGCCGGCTGCGCCCGCAGCAGCCCGAGGTAATGGTCGGATGACGGCCCATCCTCGTGCAGAAGCGCGACGAAGGCGGCCACCGCCAGTCGCTCGTCGAGGGTGACGCTCGCCGTGTCGCCGGCCTCGAACAAGGCCGCGTAGCTCGCCTGCACATTGTCGCGCGTCTGCGGCCGCTCGCGGCGAAGCGCGTCGAGATGCGTGCCGCCGGAGACCTTGGCGAGCGTGTCGAGGATGTCCGCAGCAGCGGTAGCGTGATCGGTCATGGTCAAAGCCTCATGCGGTCGCAGTGAGCGGTCGCAGCCGGACGGGCTGCTGCGAGGGGGCTTCTTTCCAGCCCAGTGCGGGAGCGACCGCTTCGGCCGTGAGCTCGATGGAGCGCAGCACGAGCGGATGCGGCGGATCGACGGAATGGACCTGGAAGACCACGTCGGTGGCGCGGGGCAGAACCGTATCGGCCTGCAGCGACGCGATCACGTCATCCGGCGCTCCGACATGGGTGTCGAGCGAGCGAATGAGGCCGGCGAGGCTGCGATCGGCGAGTCGGTGGCCGCTGGCAACGAAGCGCTCGAATACGGCGTTCAGGCCGCGTTCCGCCTGTTTCAGCGCCTCGGTGCGGCTGTCGGCGACGAAAAGCGAGCGCGAGGCCATGATCCGAGGTGCGATGCCTGCCGGGAGATTGGCGAGATAGGCGTCGACGATCGGATTCTGGATCTCGGGCAGCGTTGCGTCGGGCCGCTCCGGGCTGCGCGGCTGCGTGCGCGAGAGCATCAGCCCCGCGCCGGCCTTGCCGATCCGCTCGGCGCCGGCAACCGAGAAGGTGGCGTGCCAGGTGCGCTCCTGCAGGTTGTCGGCGGCCGGATAGAGCCGGTTCTGCGGATGGCCGAGTTCCGCCCCGCTCCAGGCGCGGTGCAGCATGTCGAGCTTGCGCGCGAAGACATCGGCACGGGCGTCCTTTTCGATGCCGAAGGCGAGGAAGGTCTCGGGCGTCGTGCCAGTACCGAGCCCGACCTCGAGGCGCCCGCCCGACAGAAGGTCGACCGTGACGGTGTCCTCCGCGATGCGCACGGGGTCCTCCATCGGCAGGATGATGATGCCGGTGCCGAGGCGGATGCGGCTGGTGCGGGCCGCGACGAAGGCCAGGAAGGGCAGCGGCGACGGCAGGCCGCCCTCGTCCCGATGGAAGTGATGCTGAGCGACCCAGGCGCTGTCGAAGCCATGGCGCTCGGCATGGACGATCTGCTCGGCCGCAAGGCGATAGCGTTCGCCGGCAGGCGCGTCATCGAGCAGACGCGTGAAGAAGCCGATGCGTTTGCCGGCCATGGCGAGACCTTTCAAGAGATACCGGCCGAAGCCTTGCTGTAGGAAATGGCTGGATCGGTACCGGCGAAGGAGAGGCCGAACAGACCTTCGCCCCGCCGCGCGAGATGGCTCGCCACGATGCCGCTGCCGGCACGCTCCGGCGCCAGCAGGATCAGCCGGGTCCCGCCGAGCTCGAGGCTCGTGGCCACCGCCTCCAGACCCGGTTGCGGACCGATGGGCTGGGCCGGCTGGCCGATCAGGGCCGACCAGCGCCGCGAAGACCGATCGAGATCGTTCACGGCCAGGCTGATCGTGGCAAGGCCGGTCGCGCCATTGGCGTGACGCGGCGCTGCCGGCACTCTCAGCGCGCGCGGCGTGACGTCCGAGCAGAAGAACGGCAGGTCGGTCCCGGCCGGCCGCGCCGTGCGCCAGACCAGCGTTTCGCCGTCGGGGCGCTTGCGGCCGCCATCCTGCGGGGGCTCGTAACCGAGATCGGCCCCGGCGGCCTGGGCCAATACGGCGTCGAGATCCTCCGGCAGCAGGGCGAGATCGATCGGCCCCTCCCCGTCCTTCTGCAGCACGCGCCACCAGAAGAAGTCCTCCTGCGGGAGCGGGAAGGCGATGATCTCGATATAGGCGCCGTCGGCGAAGGAGATCAGGGCGTTGACGCTGCCGCGCGGATGGGTGCCGCCCGGCTCGACGGTGAAGCCGCGCTCCCGCCACGCGGCGATGGAACGGTCGAGATCGTCGGTGACGATCACCGCATGGTCGACCCTCAGGGTCTGCCGAGTCGTGTCGTTCAAGCTCATGCCGCCTCCGCGCCGCCGAGATAGGCATCCCTGATCCGGGTATCGGTCAGAAGATCGGCGGCCTTGCCTTCGAGAACGATGCGGCCGGTCTGCAGCACATAGCCGCGATGGGCGATCTGCAGCGCCAGGCTGGCATTCTGCTCGACCATGAAGACGGCAACGCCTTGCCTGTTGATGTCGCGGATCAGCTCCAGCACACGCTCGACCCAGAGCGGCGAGAGCCCCATGGTCGGCTCGTCCATGATGATCACGCGCGGCCTGCTCATCAGCGCACGCGCCATCGCCACCATCTGCTGCTCGCCACCCGACAGGGTTCCGGCCTGCTGGTCGAGCCGCTGGGCGACGCGCGGGAACAGCCCAAGCACGTGGTCGAGATCGGCGGCGATGCCGGCCTTGTCGTCGCGCACGAAGGCGCCCATGAGCAGGTTCTCGCGCACGCTCATCGCCCCGAAGAGGCGGCGCGCCTCCGGCACGGTGCCGACGCCGAGGCGCACGATCTCCGGAGTCTTGAGCTTCAGCGTCGAGACGCCGTCGACGAGCACGTCGCCGGCGGCCGGCTTCACCAGCCCGAGGATGATCTTCATCGTCGTCGACTTGCCGCTGGCATTGCCGCCGAGCAGGCAGACCGCCTCGCCCTTCGCGACATGCAGCGAGAGGCCGAAATGGGCTTGCACCGGACCGTAATAGGTATCGATGGCCCTGAGTTCGAGGATCGGGGTTTCGTCGCTCATCGCAGCACCTCAGGCCTGGACAGTGGCGCGTTCGACCGCCGACGCCGGCGAACCGGCCGGTGAGGCCGCCCCGACGCCGCCATGGCCGAGATAGGCCTCGATCACCGCCGGATCGTTCCGCACCGCCTGCGGCAGGCCCTCGGCGATGGTCTTGCCGTCGTCCAGCACCACGACGCGGTCGGACAGCCGCATCACCATGTCGAGCTTGTGCTCGATCAGCAGGATCGTCTGGCCGCGCGCCTTCAGCCCGGCCAGGATCTCCAGCATCTCGGCCGTCTCGGTCTGGTTCATCCCCGCCGTCGGCTCGTCGAGCAGCAGGAGCTTCGGGCGCGCCGCCAAGGCCCGCGCGATCTCGACGCGGCGGCGGTTGGCGTAGGACAGGCTGTAGGCCGGCTGGTCGATGCGCGGCAAAAGCCTGTCACCGAAGATCGCCAGGATCTCGCGAACCTCCTCGCGCAGCGCCTCTTCCTCGCGCCTGACCGAGGCGGGCCGGACCAGCGCCAGCGCCAGTTCGGCCAGCGGGCCGATGACCGGCCAGTCCGGACGCACGGCCTTCAGCCGCCGGTGGGCTCCGACGAGAACGTTGTCGGCGACGCTGAGATTGGCGAAGACCCGGCCGTGCTGGAAGGTGCGCAACAGCCCGGCCCGTGCGATGGCTTCGGGCGGCCGGCCGGCAACGTCCGCACCGTCGAACCGGACCGTTCCCTCGTCCGGCTTGTCGAGGCCGCTGATCAGGTTGAACGCGGTCGTCTTGCCCGCGCCGTTCGGCCCGATGACGCTGACGAACTCGCCTTCCGCCACTTTAAGGTCGAGTCCGGCGACGGCGGTGAGGCCACCGAAGCGGCGCGTCAGCCCGCTTACCTCCAGAAGAGGTTTTGCGGCGGGCAGGCTCGAAACAGGAAAATGAGCGGTCACCGGCATTTCCTCAGACGGTTCCGAGCAGGCCCTGCGGCCGGAAGCGCACCAGCAGCAGCAGCGCGATGCCGTAGAACAGGATGCGGTACTCGGCCGCGACACGGAAGATCTCGGGCAGGCCGATCAGGGCGAGCGAGCCGAGGATCGCGCCACCGACATTGCCCATGCCGCCGAGGATCGCGATGGTCAGTGCCAGCACGGAGATCTGCGTGTTGAAGGTCTCGTGGTTGATGTAGGAATACATATGCGCGGTGAAGGCGCCGCTGATCCCGGCGAAGAAGCCGCCGAAGGCGAAAGCGAGGCCCTTGTAGCGTTCGAGCCCGATGCCGAAGGAGCGCGCCGCGACATCGTCGTCGCGCACGGCCCTGAACGTTCGGCCGAGATGCGAGCGGAGCAGGCGCAGCTGCAGCAGCGCAAGCCCCGCCATCAGGGCGAAGGCGAACCAGTAGATCGCGTTGGTGTCGTAGAGGTCGCGGCCGAAGAGCGAGAGCGGCGGGATGCCGGCAACGCCGATGGGCCCGCGCGTGACGCTCTCCCAGTTCAGGATGACCAGCGCCACGATCTCGCCGATGCCGAGCGTGGCAATCGAGACGTAGTGCCCGCGCAGGCGGAAGGCCGGCGAGACGAGGAGCGTGCCGATGCCGGCGGCAGCGAAACCGCCGATCAGCAGCGTCAGCCAGACCGGCCAGCCGAGATTGGAGGCGAGCAGCGCCGAGGTGTAGCCACCGATCGCCAGCAGAGCGGCATGACCAAGCGAGACCTGCCCGCTCGTGCCGGCCACCAGCGTGATGCTCAGGCCCAGCAGCGCATAGAGCCAGGCATTGGTCAGCGTCTGGATGAGATAGCCGTTGTCGACGATCAGCGGCAGAGCGATCGCCAGCGCGGCCAGCGCCGCGATCAGCAGCGGCGGGAGCCTGACCGGCTTGCTCGGCGCGACGAAGGTGCCGGTCATCGGCTCGGGCGGGAGCTGGCGCCGGCTGGCGAAGAGGCCGTTCGGCCGGATGACGAGGATCGCGATCAACAGGACGAAGGCGAAGAGATTGCGATAGCTGGTGCCGAGCAGCGCCACGCCATAGCTCTCCACCAGCCCGAGCAGCAGCGAGCCAACGATCGCGCCCGGCACATTGCCGACGCCGCCCACGACCTCGGCGACGATGCCTTTCAGCGTCGCCTCGAAGCCCATCGTCGGGGTGATGACGTTGTAATACATGCCGACCAGCACGCCGCCGACGCCGCCCAGAGCCGAGGCGATGGCAAAGACGATGCTGTTGACCCGGTCGACATCGACGCCCATCGCCCGAGCGGCATCCCGGTCCAGCGCCGTCGCCCGCACGGCCCAGCCCCATTTCGACAGCTTCAGGAAGCCGAACAGGGCCGCTGCGGCGCTGATGCCGATGCCGGCGATCAACAGGTCGAGCACGCCGATCGAGCCGCCGCCGATCGCGATGCGCCAGTTCGGCACCTGCATCGGGACCGCACGCGGATCGGGGCTGAACAGGATCTGGACCGTCTGGTCGAGCACGAAGCTGAGCCCGATCGTCGCCAGCAGCGGCGCGATCCGCGGCGCACCCGCCAGCGGGCGGATCCCGAAGCGCTCGATCACCACGCCGAGCGCGGCGGTGACGATCACCACGATCGCCAGCGTCAACGGAAAAGGCGTCTGCAGCACCGAGACCGCGACCCAGCCGACATAGGCGCCGACGACATAGACCGAGCCATGAGCGAAGTTGATCAGCCGGCTGACACCGAAGATCAGGGCAAGACCCACGGCCAGCAGCCCGTAGATATTGCCGATGATCAGGCCGTTGATCGTATGGTCGAACCAGGAGGTCATGGCGATGCTTCAGCGCGGCGGCGAACAGTGAACGGCATCGGCCACGCAGCGCCGCCGCGGCGACGCTGTGCCCCCCGAAGCCGTGCGGTCTCTCAGTTGGTGACTTTCTGGCCGTCCCAGAGCGTGAAGCGGCCATTCTTGACCACGAGTTCGGCGCTCTTGGCACCTGCGACGCGCCGCGTCGCCGGGTCGAAGCTCGCCTTGCCGTAGATCACGCTCGGCACGTCCTTCACCTTGGCCAGCGTGTCGCGGATGGTCTTGCGCTCCAGATCCGGCGCCTCGCGCAGCACCTGTCCGAACAGGATGACGGTGTCATAGGCGTAGGAATTGAACGCGTCCGGCTCCTTGTCGTATTTCGCCTTGAAGGCTTGGACGAAGGTCTGCACCTCCGGCCGCGGATCCTCCGGGAAGAAGCGCGACGAGGTGAACACGCCCTCCGCCGCATCGCCGCCGAGCTCGACGAATTTCGGCGAGTAGATCGAACTCGCCGCCGCCACCGGAACCGTGAGCCCGGTCTGCCTCGCCTGCCGCACGAGCAGCGCGGCGTCGGCGTAATAGGACACCAGGAACAGGCTGTCGGGCTTTGCGTCGCGGACGCGCACCAGGGTCGAGCGGAAATCCTTCTCCTCGGGCAGATAGCCCTCCGTGGCGACGACCTCGGCGCCCAGCGCCTTGGCGGCCGTGACGAGATGGTCCTTGCTCGTGCGGCCCCAGTCCGTGTTGAGGTGCAGCACCGCGATGCGCTTGAAGCCGAGCCGCTTCACCGCGAAGGCGGCGTTGAGCGGCTGCTCCTCGGCCTGGCTGACCGAATTGCTCCAGATAAAGTCGCCCGTCTTGGTGAAGTCGGGATGGGAATTCGTGAAGCCGAACTGCAGAAGGCCCGCCCGCTGATAGATCGGCGAGGCCGCCATCGAAGCCGGGCTGGAGAAATCGCCGAGCTCGGCGACGATGCGCTTGTCGGCAATGAACTTCTGCGCGACCGCGACCGTCTGCTTGGGGTCGCTCTGCGTGTCCTCGAAGAGGTAGCGCAGGGGCCGACCCTTGATGCCACCGGAGCCGTTGATCTGGTCGAGCGCGAGGTCGAAACCCTGCTTCCACTGCGCGCCGTACTGAGCATTGGGACCGGTCAGCGGACCGCTCACGCCAAGATAGATCGGCTCGCCCGCGGCCTCCGCCGCCCCGGCGCTTCCAGCACCAACGGCCACTGCCAAAGCCGAGCCGCCAGCCAGAAAAAGACGACGATTGATCACAATGCGCTCCACAGCATTCAGAAAATCGAACTGCCCGAAAAGCTGCGCCCGATCGGAGCGGCGGTCAAGAAAACGTTCTTTTAAAGGAACAACCTCACGGAGAATAATGATCCAACGCCGGAAGAAGCGACGCTATTTGTTAGCTAATTTCTCTCGAACGGCTTCCGGAATCAAATGCCGGCCAACAGAAAAGTTCGTTAAAACGAACCATCATCACCGTGATCGCCGCGACGAACCATTCCGACCGTATCGACCCCGCTGTGAAGCGCGCGGGGCGGCTCGACGGTGATCGCCCATCTCACCGTGCAGCGGCGTTCTCGCTGAGACGGCGCAAACGAAACCGCCTCCGGCAGGAGTGGCCGGAGGCGGGCTCTTCGTTTGCTTATTCGGCAGCCTGCAAGGCCGGGGCCTCGATATCGTGCCGGGCGAGTGGGCGATTGCCGGCCAGCTTCCGCATCAGCACGTAGAACACCGGCGTCAGGAAGATGCCGAAGGCGGTGACGCCGATCATGCCGGCGAAGACCGCGACGCCCATAGCCTGCCGCATCTCGGCGCCCGCCCCGGTCGAGATCACCAGCGGCACCACGCCCATGACGAAGGCGAGCGAGGTCATCAGGATCGGACGCAGGCGCAGGCGGCTCGCCTCGATCGCGGCCTCGATTGGCGTCTTGCCCTCGAATTCGAGCTCTCGCGCGAATTCGACGATCAGGATGGCGTTCTTGGCGGATAGTCCGACGAGAACCACGAGGCCGATCTGGGTGAAGACGTTGTTGTCTCCGCCCGAGAGCCAGACGCCGGTCAGAGCCGCGAGCAGGCCCATCGGGATGATCAGCAGGATCGCGATCGGCAAGGTCATGCTCTCGTACTGGGCGGCCAGCACCAGGAAGACCAGCAGGATCGCCACCGGGAAGACGATCACCGCCGAATTGCCGGCCAGGATCTCCTGATAGGTCAGCTCGGTCCATTCGAAGGCGAAGCCCTTGGGCAGGGTTTCGTCGGCGATGCGCTGGACCGCGGCCTGCGCCTGTCCTGAGGAGAAGCCCGGCGCCGCGCCGGCATTGATGTCGGCCGAGAGGAAGCCGTTATAGCGCATCGCGCGCTCCGGCCCGGAATCGGCACGCACATTCAGCACGGCGCTGAGCGGGATCATATCGCCGTTGTTCGAGCGCACCTTGAGCTGGCCAACATGCTCCGGCAGGGCGCGGAAGGGCGCATCGGCCTGGACGCGCACTGTGTAAGTGCGGCCGAAACGGTTGAAGTCATTGACATAGGTCGAGCCGAGATAGGTCTGCAGCGTGTCGAACACCTCCGTCACGGGAACGCCGAGCTGGCGGGCCTTGGTGCGGTCGATATCGGCATAGAGCTGCGGAACGTTGACCTGGAAGCTCGAGAACATGCCGGCGATCTCCGGCGCGGTCGCGGCCTTGCCCATGAAGGCCTTGGTCGCCTCGTCCAGCGCGGCATAGCCCAGGCCGGCGCGATCCTCGATCTGCAGCTTGAAGCCGCCGATCGTGCCGAGGCCCTGCACGGGCGGCGGCGGAAACATCGCGATGAAGGCTTCCTTGATCCCTGAGAATTCCTTGTTGAGCTGCATCGCGATGGCGTTGCCGCTCAGGGACGGGTCCTTGCGGTCATGGAAGGGCTTCAGGCCGACGAAGACGATGCCGGAATTCGAGGAGTTGGTGAAGCCGTTGATCGAGAGGCCGGGGAAGGAGATCGCGTTCTCGACGCCCGGATGCTTCAGCGCGATCTCGTCCATGCGGCGGATGACATCCTCCGTCCGGTCGAGGGTCGCGGCATCCGGCAACTGGGCGAAGCCGACGAGATACTGCTTGTCCTGGCCCGGCACGAAGCCGGACGGCACCGCCTTGAACAGCACGCCCGTCGCGCCGAGCATGACGACATAGACCGCGAGCATCACCGCGCGATGCGAGATCACCCGGCGCACGCCGCCGCCATAGGCCTCCGACGAGCGGTTGAAGAAGCGGTTGAAGGCGCGGAAGAACCAGCCGAACAGCTTGTCCATGACCCGCGTCAGCGCGTCCTTCGGGGCATGGTGGCCCTTGAGCAGGAGCGCGGCCAGCGCCGGCGACAGGGTGAGCGAGTTGATCGCCGAGATCACCGTCGAGATCGCGATGGTCAGCGCGAACTGGCGGTAGAATTGCCCGGTCAAGCCCGAGATGAAGGCGAGCGGCACGAAGACCGCGACCAGCACCAGCGCGATCGCGATGATCGGGCCGGAGACCTCGCGCATCGCCTTGTAGGTGGCTTCGCGCGGCGAGAGCCCGTTCTCGATATTGCGCTCGACATTCTCGACCACGACGATCGCGTCGTCGACGACGATGCCGATGGCGAGAACCAGCCCGAACAGGCTGAGCGCATTGATCGAGAAGCCGAGGAGATACATCACCGCGAAGGTGCCGACGACCGAGATCGGCACCGCGACGAGCGGGATGATCGAGGCGCGCCAGGTCTGCAGGAAGACGATGACGACGAGCACGACGAGCGCGACCGCCTCCAGCAGCGTCGAGATCACCGCCTTGATCGAGGCGCGGACGAACTGGGTGGTGTCGTAGACGATCGAATAGTCCACGCCCTCGGGCATGTTCTGCTTGATCTCGCGCATCGTCTCCTGGACGCGGTCGGCGATCGCGATGGCGTTCGAGCCCGGCGCCTGGAAGACCGGCACGGCGACGGCCGACTTGCCGTTGAGCAACGAGCGCAGCGCATAGTCGGCGGCGCCGAGCTCGATGCGGGAGATGTCCTTCAGCCGGACGACCGCGCCGTCGGCGGCGGTCTTGACGATGATCTCGCCGAACTGCTCCTCGTTCTGGAGGCGCCCCTGCGCGTTGACCGAAAGCTGCAGGTCGAGGCCCGGCGCATTCGGCGAGGCGCCGATCACGCCGGCCGCGGCCTGGACGTTCTGGGCGCGGATCTCGCGCACGACATCGCCGGGCGAGAGCCCGTGCTCAGCGACCTTCTGCGGATCGAGCCAGACGCGCATCGAATAGTCGCCCGAGCCGAAGAGCTGGACCTGGCCGACGCCGTCGATGCGAGCGAGCCGGTCCTTGACGTTCAGCACCGCGTAATTGCGCAGATAGGTCATGTCGTAGCGGCCGTTCGGCGAGGTGATGTGCACCACCATCGTCAGGTCCGGCGAGCTCTTGACCGTGGTGACGCCGAGGCGACGCACCTCCTCGGGCAGGCGCGGCTCGGCCTGGCTGACGCGGTTCTGGACGAGTTGCTGGGCCTTGTCCGGGTCGGTGCCGAGGCGGAAGGTGACGTTCAGCGTCATCACGCCGTCCGTCGTCGCCTGGCTCGACATGTAGAGCATGCCTTCGACGCCGTTGATCTGCTCCTCGATCGGCGTCGCCACCGTCTCGGCGATCACGCGCGGGCTGGCGCCGGGATACTGCGCCCGCACGACGACCGTCGGCGGGACGACCTCGGGATATTCCGAGATCGGCAGGGCCCTGATCGAGAGCAACCCTGCCAGGAAGATCAGAACGGAGAGGACCGCCGCGAAGATTGGCCGGTCGATGAAGAATTTCGAGAGGTTCATGGATAGCGCCCCCTTTCGAGCGGCTTATGCTTGCGGCTGCGGGCCCGTCTCGCGGCACCCGCAGCCGATCGTTGATGTCAGCGTTGTGCGAGTTCGGTCGCGGGCTTCCTGAGCTCGGTCTTCTCGGCCATCGAGACGAGCTCGGGGGCGACCGTCGCGCCGGGGCGGACGCGCTGGAGCCCGTTGACGACGATGCGCTCGCCGGGCTTCAGGCCGGCGGTGACGACGCGCAGGCCGTCATGGGCGGCGCCGAGCGAGACTTCGCGCCAACTGGCCTTGGCGTCGTCACCGACCACGAAGACGAACTTCTTGTTCTGGTCGGTGCCGACGGCGCGCTCGTTGATGACGAGCTGCTGCTCGGCCTTGGCCTGGCCGAGCTGGACCCGGACGAACTGGCCGGGCATCAGCTTGCCGTCGGGGTTGTCGAGCCTGGCGCGCACCCTGACCGTGCCGCTGGCGCCGTCGATGCCGTTATCGACGAAGTGCAGCTTGCCGCTGAACTGCGCGGGCTGCGCCGTCGCGGTGGAGAGTCTGACCGGGATCTGCTCCAGCGCGCGCGAACCATCCGGCAGCGAGGCCAATGCATCGAGCACGCTGCGCTCGTCGGCATTGAAGGCGGCATAGATCGGATCGACAGAGAGCAGCGAGGTCAGGACCTGGCCGCCGGCCGCAATCAGGTTGCCGACGGTGACGTCGAGTCGGCCGATGCGGCCGCTGATCGGGGCGCGGATCTGGGTGTAATCGAGATTGAGCTGCGCCGTGCGGCGGGCGGCCTCGGCGACCTGGAGATTGGCCTGAGCCTCCCGCAGATTGTTGATGCGGGTATCGATGTCGCGCTGGGAGAGGTTGCGGGTCGCCAGCAATTGCTGGCCACGCTCGTTCTCGCTCTCGGCCAGCGCGACCCTGGCCTTCGCACCCTGCACCTGCGCCTCGGCCCGCTGCAGATCGGCCAGATAGGGAGCCTGGTCGATGCTGACGAGCAGGTCGCCCTGCTTGACGAGATTGCCCTCGCGGAAATGCACGGCCTCGACGACGCCGGCGACGCGCGAGCGCAGTTCGACGCGCTCGATCGCCTCCAGCCGGCCGGAGAATTCGGCCCAGGGCACGATCTCGCGGGCTTCGACGGTCGCGACGGAGACGGGGATGGCGGGCGGCGCCGCGGGCGCGGTATCGCCCTGTGCGCGGGTGCCGGAGAGGGTGAAGACCGCAACGGCGGTCAGGGCGACGGAGGCGGTGAGGCCGGCCAAAAGGCCACGACGGTTCGTTCCCGGCATCATGGGTTCGGTCCTTCCTTGAAAATGCTGTGAGGGTTCGAAAGAGGAGAGCGCTAGGAGGGCGCGGTCCGTTCATAGAAGGCGGCGATCTCGCCGCAGCTCTTGCAGAGGCAGGAACCTTCCTCGGCCGCATCCGCATAGGCCTGCGGCCAGCGGGTCGGCGCGTTGAACTCGACATGGCGGACGGCGATGCCGGCCTGGCCGAGACGATCGGCGTATTGCGCGGCTTCGTCGCGCATCGGGTCGTCCTGCCCGCTGATCAGCAAGGCCGGCGGCAGGCCGGCGAGGCGCGTCGCTTGGAGCGGGGCGGCATAGGGATGGGCGGCGCGCTCGGGCGTGCCGAGATAATCGGCCCAGCCATCAGCCCAGCGGCAGCCGACCGGGCCCGCCTGCGCGCCGCGCAGCGAAGCGGTTCCCAGGCAGGCGTCGAGCATCGGCGAGAACAGGATCTGGCCGGCGAGCGCCGGGCCGCCGCGATCGCGCGCCATCATGGCCAGCGCCGCGGCAAGATTGCCGCCGGCTTCCTCGCCGGCGATGTAGAGCGGTGCGCCGCTCGTCGCCCAGCGATTGCGCCCCCTGGCGAGAGCCTCGAGCGCTGCATAGATGCGCTCCAGCGTTTCGGGGAAGCGCTGTACGGGCGCGAGCGGATAGGAGAGCGAGAACACGACAGCGCCGGCTTCCGTCAGCGCCGTGGCGACGGCCTGCCCCTCGGCCGGCGAGCCGCTGTTGAAGTGGCCGCCATGCAGATGGAGCACGAGCCCGGCATTCTCCGGGACCTCGGCAGGCACGTAGAGCCGGCCGGTGAAGCTCTCTCCACGGGCGCTCAGGGTTTCCTCCCGCCAGAAGACGGAAAGGACCGGTTGCAGTTTCTGCGCGGCGATCGCGGGCATGGCGCACCCTCGCTGTTGCGTTGCAGCACGAAATAGTGAATCGGCATTTCCGAATAAATACGCTATTTGCTTATTCATTGTTCACGTACGGAAATAATCCGAGGGCGTATGGACCAGCTTGCCGCGATGCGGGCCTTCGTGCGGGTCGTCGAGACCGGGACCTTCACGCGTGCCGCCGATCTTCTGGACATGCCGAAGCCGACCGTCACCAAGCTGATCCAGCAGTTGGAGGGGCATCTGCGCGCCAAGCTGCTCAACCGGACGACGCGGCGCGTGACCGTGACCATGGATGGCGCGGCCTATTACGAACGGGCGCTGCGGCTGCTCGACGAACTCTCGGAGCTCGACGCGAGTCTGACGCTGGCGCAGGCGCGGCCGAGCGGGCGATTGCGAGTCGATTGCAGCTCGTCGCTGGCAGTCTCGGTCATCATCCCCGCGCTGCATGAGTTTCATGCGCGCTATCCCGACATCCAGCTCGATCTCGGCCTGAGCGACCGGCCGGCCGACCTGATCGGCGAGAACCTGGACTGCGCCGTGCGGGCCGGCGAGATCGTCGACCAGAGCCTGATCGCGCGGCGGATCGGCGAGATGCAACTGATCACCTGCGCCACGCCGGACTATCTGGCGCGCTTCGGCACGCCGGTCCATCCGCGCGATATCGAGGATGGCCACCAGATCGTCGCCTATCGGCCGGCGCTCGGCGGCCGGGTGCTGCCGCTGATCTATCAGAACCAGAACGAGACGATCGAGCTCAGCGGGCGCTACACGATCGCGCTCAATGACGGCATGGGCTATCTCGCCGCCGGGCTCGCCAGCCACGGCATCATGCAGTTGCCGACCTTCATGGCCCGCGTGCCAATCGCCGATGGGCGGCTCGTGCCGCTGCTGCTGGACTGGTGCGCAGCGCCGAAGCCGCTGCACATCGTCTATCCGCCGAACCGCCATCTCAGCAACAAGGTGCGCGTCTTCGTCGATTGGCTGGCGGAGCTGTTCGCGCGCGAGGAACTGGTCCTGTCGCGCAACGCCGACTCCCTGCCCGGCTGCCTGCCGGAGATTCTTCCAGCAATACCTACGCCGATGCCGCCGAAGGCCCGTCAGCTCTCTTCGAACAGCAGCGCGTAGCTATCCTCGCCGCCAGCGACCTTGCGGATGCAGTCGCGGAGCGGACCGGCGCCAATCTGACGGCCGATCTCACGGCCAGTCTGCGCGGCCGTCGACACGCCTACGCCACCGCGATCCCAACAATCCTTTGCAGATCCTCGGTCTCCCCGCTGGCGTTCCTCCCTGCAGGACACAGTTTCGCGCCCGGTGAGACTACCGAGACGCCGGATGGAACGGCAGAAATGCGCCGTGAGCCCGGCGCTACAGGGCTTCGCACGCACTCACACCACCGATGATCTCAGTAGAAGGATTGGAAATGACCTTCCGCAACGGCCTGAACTCGCTCCTTCGCCCCGAAGACTCGGTTCTCGTTCTGATCGACCATCAACCCTATCAGCTTGCCAACCTGAACAGCCACGACCCTCATATGGTCGTGAACAATACAACGGCTCTTGCGAAGCTCGCGAAAGCCTTCGATGTTCCGACCATTCTCACCAGCGTGATCGCGGCGCGCGGTGGCCTTCTCTTCAAACAGATCACCGACGTATTTCCGGGTCAGGACGTCATCGATCGCACCTGGGTGAACACCTGGGAGGACGAGAATGTCGTGAGCGTCGTCAAGGCGACCGGCCGCAAGCAGCTGATCATCGCCGGCCTGTGGACCGAGGTCTGCGTCGCAATGCCTGTCATCCAGGCCGCCGGCGAAGGCTGGGACGTGACCGTGATCACCGACGCGTCGGGCGGCATTTCGAAAGAATCTCACGAAGTGGCCATTCAGCGAATGATCGCGGCCGGCGCGAACCCGATGACGGTGATGGCGCTCGCCGGCGAATGGCAGCGCGACTGGGCACGCACGGAGCATGTCGAAGAGCTGACACAGATTCTGATCGATCACTTCGGCGGCAGCGGCATCGCCTATCTGTGGGAGCAGCAGCTGCTCAACACGCCGGCGCCGAAGGCCGCCGGCTGATCGAAGCGGGATGACGAGATCCCGCGCGATGCATTCCGCTTCAGTTGAATGCTTGTCGGGATCCGTCATCCCATCTCAACGCTCGGCCGGACGTGGGCACGCCGAGCATCGATCGCGGCGCTCCAGCGGGAGCGGCTGGCGACTGCCGGTGACGTCGATCCGGGGCTTCGTCGTCGCGATGATCGTCGGTGCGACACAGGTCGAGGCACAGGTCGGGACCGATATCGGCCGCGCCCCGACCTTGACGATCGAGCGTTACCCCGAAAGCTGGTCTTATCTGGCAGACCCCGCCCGGCGGACGGGGCGGTGGACGGAGCCGTTCAAATACATCCCCCTGAGCACGGATGGATCGGCCTATCTCACGACAGGCCTCGAAATCCGATCGCGCTACGAAGGCTATGCCCATCCCCGTTGGGGTGAAGCGCCGCACGACGGCTATGTCTGGCATCGCTTCATGCCCTATGCCGATTTCCATGTCGGGAAGCTGCGCCTGTTCGCCCAGCCCATCATCTCCGGGATTTCGGGCGTGCGCCGCGCCAAGCGACCCGTCGATACGACCGGTGCGGATATGCTGCAGGCCTTCGTCGAGGTGGAGACGGATGTCGCGGAGGCGACCTCGCTGCGGATGTCGGCAGGTCGCAAGCTGATCTCGCTGGGCGCGGGACGTTTCGTCGACACGCGCTACGGTCCCAATATTCCTCAGGCCTTCGACGGCTTCGATGTGGCTCTGATGGCCCCGACCCGGCAGGTCACGGCTCTCGCCGTTCGTCCGGTCGACAACCGGCTCGACAGTTTCGACGATCGGACGTCGACCCAGAAATCCCTCTGGGGCGTCTATGCGACGCAATGGCTGGGAGATGGTCGAGCGAAAGGCTTTGACGTCTACTATCTGGGTCTGCGAGACCGGAACGCGATCTACGATCAGGGAACGGGGAAAGAGCTGGTCCACACTTTCGGCACCCGCATATTCGGAGACACCGGCTCCTCATACTGGAACCTCGAGGCCGCCGTTCAGAACGGAACGTTCGCAGGCCACCGCAGGGCGGCATGGGGCATCGGCGGCGAGATCGGCTATCGCTTTGCCCAAGCTCCGCTGCAGCCCGACCTCAGGCTCGCCGCCGACGTGATTTCGGGCGACGACGATCCGGACGATCCGAAACTGGGAACGCTCAATCCCCTCTTTCCAAGGGGCAAGTACTTCGTGTCTCAGTCGCCGATCGGGCCGCGCAACCTGATCCAGCTTCGGCCTTCCATCACGATCCATCCGCGCAAGGACGTCGAGCTGTCGCTGTCGGGGTCGGCCTATTGGCGACAGAGCACCGGGGACGGCATCTACGCGATCTCGGGGGCGCTCGTACGAAGCGGCAGGGGCAGCGATGCGCGCTTCATCGGAACGCAGGCCGAGATCGCCGTCGCCTGGCAGGCCACGCCGGAGCTCAACCTGGCAGCCTCGGTCGGCGTCTTCGATCCGGGAACGTTCATTCGGGAGACCGGCCCGGCTCAGCTCATCAAGCTCGTCGGCGTCATGGCGAACTATCGATTCTGACCATGCCGTCCTTCGCTTCTCTCGAACCCATCTCCCAAGCCGCGCCGGTGAATGAGCCCGAGGATCGACGCCCGGCTGGTCCAAAGGGTCGCGGGTCCGATGCCCGCCGAGCCTTAGCGCCCCGGCTCAGCGAGGCGAGAGTTCCGCCCGGAGATTTCGATCGGCGGTTCGGTTGACATTGCCGCCTCCTCTGCCGGGCGATGTTTCACCGATCGCGACCCCAGATTTCCGGATTCTGCGCGAAGTACTCGAGCAGCATCTCGGTCAGCACCCTGACTTTTCGCGATGGGTGCTGACCCGGCGGGCGGACCACATAGGCGGCCCCCGGAGGGACCGGATAGCGTGTCATGATCGGGACCAGCGCACCGGAGGCCACATGTCCATATGTGATGCAATCGGGGAGCCAGGCGATGCCGAGACCCGCCGCCGCGGCTGCCGCGAGCGCTGTGGCGCTGTCGGCCTTGAACCGGCCCTGCGGCTGAACCGTGACGATCTTGTCGCCATCCATGAACTGCCAGGTTTCCGTTCCCTGCATCAGGGCCGGATGGGTCACGAGTTCGTCCAGAGATTCGGGCGACCCGTGCACCGCGATATAATTCGGGCTCGCGACGAGCTTCCCATGGATCGGTCCGACGCGCTTCGCGATCAGATTGGAGTCCTGAAGGTAGCCGCCCCGGATCGCGCAATCGAAACCTTCGGCGATCAGATCGACGAAGCGATCGCTGTAGGATGTATGGAGGTGGAGCTGCGGGTGCTGGCGTGCCATTTCCGCGAGCACGGGAGCGAAATGGGTCGGGCCGAAAGTCAGCGGCATGGCAACCCGGAGGCGGCCCCGCAGTTCACCGGTGGGGTGGATCGCTTCCCTGGCCGTATCGATCTCGGCGCTGGCTCTGGCCGCGTGATCCCTGAACGTCGCTCCCGCTTCCGTAAGCGCGGCGCCCCGCGTCGTCCTCGCAAGAAGCTGAACGCCGATTTCTGCCTCGATGCGGAGGAGCCGGCGGCTGACGATCGATTTTGCGATGCCGAGCCGTCGCGCGGCCGCCGATACCCCGCCGGCATCGGCCACTGCGACGAATGTCTGCAGATCTTCGATATCCAATTCAACGTTCCCCATTTCGCGACACAGCGTGCCTGATTATGGCACTATCTCGTCACTGAAAGGAACGGCAGATTACCTCGGACAGCGGCGGGCTCGATCTGCCCGCCATGACAGACCGTTCATGTGCGGCGACGGCGCAAGAGACCGCCGCGCCGCCTTTTTGATGAACTCGCGGAGAACCCTCGATGCCTCCCAACTCCGCTCCGCGCGTGCCGCTCAGCCGCCGCGAAGCCGTGATCTCGGCTTCGGCGCTCGCCGCGAGCTTCACCTTTTCGCCAGGCACTGCGCATGCCGCGGGGCCGATCACCCACGATGTTCACGCAGGAAAACACCCCATGGGCTTTGTCACGACCGACGACGGCGTTCAGATCTTCTACAAGGACTGGGGTCCCAAGGACGCCCAGCCGATCGTTTTCCATCACGGCTGGCCGCTCAGCTCCGATGACTGGGACGCGCAGATGCTGTTCTTCCTGTCGAAGGGATATCGCGTCGTGGCGCATGACCGGCGCGGCCACGGACGCTCGGAGCAGGTCCCCGACGGTCACGACATCGATCACTACGCGGCAGACGCGTTCGCGGTCGCCAAGGCACTGAACTTGAAGAACGCGGTTCACATCGGCCATTCCACCGGCGGGGGCGAAGTGGCACGGTACGTGGCGCGGCATGGTGGACCGGCAGGTCGGGTGGCCAAGGCCGTTCTCGTCGCCGCCATTCCACCGCTCATGCTGAAAACCGGCGACAACCCCGAAGGCACGCCGATGGCGGTTTTCGATGGCTTTCGGGCGGCGCTGGCCAGCAACCGCGCGCAATTCTTCCGCGACGTCCCGTCAGGCCCGTTCTACGGCTTCAACCGCAAGGGCGCGACAATCCATGAAGGCGTGATCCAGAACTGGTGGCGGCAAGGCATGATGGGAAGCGCCAAGGCGCATTATGACGGCATCAAGGCCTTCTCGGAAACCGACCAGACCGAGGACCTCAAGGCGATCACCGTGCCGACGCTGGTGCTGCACGGCGAAGACGACCAGGTCGTTCCGATCGCAGCCTCGGCTTTGAAGGCAGTCAAGCTGCTGCCGAACGGCTCGTTGAAGACCTATCCTGGTTTCTCGCACGGGATGCTGACGGTGAACGCCGACGTGCTGAACGCCGACCTTCTGAAGTTCGTCGCGGGCTGACCTGGCTGCGGGGCGCAGCTCTACAGGAGGATGATCAAATGAGCAGGCTAGACGGCAAGACGGCGGTCGTAACGGGCGGCGCGACCGGGATCGGCTTCGCATCGGCCAAGCGGTTCATCGAGGAAGGCGCCTTCGTGTTCCTTTTCGGCCGCACCCAGTCGGCACTTGATAAAGCGGTGGCGAAACTCGGGCCAAATGCGCGGGCCGTCGCCGGCTCGATCAACGAGACCGCGGATCTCGACCGACTATTCGCAGCCGTCAGAGAGGAGCGCGGCAAGGTCGATATCCTGCTCGCAAACGCCGCAATCTCGGAACCGACGCCGCTTGGGCAGATCGCCAGCGACCAGTTCGATCGAGTCTTCGGCGCGAACGTGAAAGGCTTGCTGCTCACCGTCCAGGGCGCCTTGCCGCTTATGGGTGAAGGCGGATCCATCATTCTGACCGGGTCGAGCGCGTCGGTGAAGGCGTTTCCGAATTTCAGCCTGTATGCCGCAACAAAGGCCGCGGTCCGCAGCTTCGCGCGCAGTTGGACACCGGAACTCGCCGACAGGGGAATCCGCGTGAACGTGCTCTCGCCCGGCGGCACACGGACTGAAAAGGCGCTGGAGCTCATGGGCGACGAAGGTGTCGCGGCGCTTGCGAAGGCGACGCCTGTCGGGCGCATCGCTGATCCGGATGAGATCGGCGCGGTCGCGGCATTCCTCGCTTCGAGCGACAGCAGCTTCATCGCCGGGAGCGAGGTCTTCGCCGATGGTGGCATCGCCCAGGTGTAGGCCTCGCTGGCTGCCCGGGACTTCGAGACTTGTGCGGCGGCCTTGCCGATAGGTCTAACCGTTCCTCAGGCGAACGCTCGCGCAGCGGAAGAACCATGAAAGCAGCCATCTATGAACATCCTGGCCCGCCGGATGTCCTTCTTTCTGTGGATGTCCCCGATCCGGTCTGCCCAAGCGATGGTGTCCTGATCCGCGTCGAGGCGGCCGCCATCGAGGGCGGCGACCTGATCAATCGCGCGTCCACGCCGCCGCCCCATCCTGCCTTCGTCCTCGGCTATGCGGCCGCGGGAACAATCGTCGCGGTCGGAGAGAACGTAGCGGATCGCCATGTGGGCCAGAAGGTGACGAGCTTCGATCTCGCCGGGTCGCACGCGGAACTGCGCGCCGTCGCCGCCAGCCGGACCTGGCCTATGCCGGAGGGACTCGACATGGCGGCCGGCGCTGCGCTGCCGATCGCCTTCGGGACAGCTCATCACTGCCTCTTCGCACGAGGGGGTTTGAAGCATGGCGAGACTGTCCTCATCCAGGCAGGCGCCGGAGGCGTTGGGCTTGCCGCCATCCAGCTCGCGCACCAGGCGGGCGCAACTGTGCTGGCAACGGTCTCCGGGGACAGGCGGGCCGGCCGCCTCGTCGCGCTTGGCCTCGATCATGCGATCGATCATCGCTCGGCCGACGTCGTCGATACCGTCATGCGTCTGACGGAAGGGCGCGGCGTGGACCTCGTGGTGGACCCGGTCGGAACTACCTTGCAAGCTTCCCTGGCGGCGCTCCGCCCCGAGGGACGTCTGGTCTTCGTTGGCAACGCTGGCGGTTCGCAGCTCAGTCTCGATCTATGGCCAGCGCTGCAGGCGAATCGGTCGCTTTTCGGCGTGTTCATGGGGACGCAGTTCGAAAAGCCGGATGTCTACAGCACTGTTTCCCGGATGCTGGAGCAGGCGGCACTCGGGCATCTCAAGGTGATCGTGGACAGGACGTTTCCGCTCGCGGCCGCGGCCGAGGCTCACGCCTATGCTCAGAGTGGATCCATTCTGGGGCGCGTCGTCCTCGTCCCGAACCGGCAATGAGTCTCATAGGTCGGATGATGATCGTGCCGGCCAAACCAGCGAAGCTTCGCGTTGAAGCTCTCACAATAGCCGTTCTCCCACGGCGAGCCCGGCTCGATGAAGGCCAACTTCGCTCCGACGACCGCGATCCAGTCCGCACCGCTTTGGCGACGAACTCCGGGCCGTTGTCTGAATGCACATGTCCTGGCACGTCGCGCAGGATGACGTGGTCCGAGAGGACGTTGATGACATCGGTCGACCTGAGCCTGCGATCGATCCGCCATCGACCCCCGCGCCGGAATCGGCGCACCGCACTGCAGCAACCTCGCAGAACGTCTGAACTGCCGAGCTCCCTCCCCTTTTCAGAAGGTTCTGCTGCCTGGCCGGTGCATTTCGGCGCATCCCGATACCGACGCTTTTGCAAACTCGGAGGCAAGATCGGGCAGTCTCGGCTGGAATGCGGCGCTTCCCTTCACGGGCATTCGGGACGCGCCGGTCGTCAACATCCTTCGTGACTGTCCGCCCGCGATCATTCCGGCTCCTTTCTCGGAACGAGAAGGAGCCGGAATGATCGCATTGGCTCGAAGACGATGGATGATAGGACAAGCCATGCCAATTGAAGTCCAGCGCGTCCAGGACAGTGCCGGGTTCCCAACCAAGGTGGACGTCGTCGTCGTCGGCGCCGGCATCGTCGGATCGTCCACGGCTTACGAGTTGGCGCGCAAAGGCCGGTCCGTCGCCCTTTTCGAGAAAGGCATGGTGGCGGGGGAGCAGTCGGGCCGCAATTGGGGCTGGGTCCGCCAACAAAATCGCGATCTCCATGAACTGCCCCTGGCCGGTTACAGCCTGAAGCGCTGGGGTGAGCTCAACGCCGAGATCGGCACCGATCTCGGCTTCCGTCGCGCCGGCTGCTTCTATCCCACGCGGGACCCGGCCGAACTGGCGCGTTGGGAGACGTGGAGCCAGAAGGCCCGGGAATACGGCTTCACCAACGAGACGCTGTCCGCGAGCCAGACGCGCGAACGCATGAAGGGTAGCACCAGCCCATGGGTCGGGGCGATCTGGTCTCCGACTGACGGCAAGGCCGAGCCCAGCCTGGCGGCTCCCGCCATCGCCACAGGCGCCAAGGCGCTGGGCGCCCATCTGCACCAGAACTGCGCCGTGCGCGGTCTCGACATCGCAAACGGGCAGGTCAAGGGCGTATGGACGGAGCGCGGACTCGTGCAGGCCGACGCCGTCGTCCTGGCCGGCGGAGCCTGGAGCTCGCGCTTCCTGCGTCGTCACGGCGTCGACCTTCCCGTGGCCAATATCGAGGGAACGGCCCTGCGCACGACCCCAGCGCCCGAGATCGTCGAAGCCGGCTGCGTATCGGGAGCGGGATACGCCCTCAGGCGACGTCTCGACGGCGGCTATACCGTCGCCGTGCCCGGCCATGGGATCGTGAATCTCGCGCCGCAAGGCATCCGCTACGCCACGAAATTCCGCGAGATGATGCGGGCCAAGATCGCCAAAAAGCTCAAATACCGAGTCAGCAGCCGTTTCTGGAACGGCCCGGACGCCTGGGGCGGCTGGGACTTCGACAAGATGTCGCCGTTCGAGCGGATCCGGGTCATGGACCCCACCCCCGATCAGAGCCTTGTCGACGAAGCCATCCGCAATCTCGTCGCCGACTTCCCGGCCCTGAAAGGCATCGGCGTCGCTGCGGCCTGGGCGGGCCTGATCGATACATCGCCCGATCTCGTGCCGGTGATCGATACGACGGACGTGATCCGGGGGCTCACGATCGCCACCGGGTTCAGCGGTCACGGTTTTGCCCTCGGCCCGGGAGCGGGCCGTCTGGCAAGCGAGCTTGCGATGAACGAAAAGCCGTTCGTCGACCTCCATGCGTTCCGGATCACGCGCTTCTCCGACGGCTCCGCGATCAGGCGCCCCGAAATGATGTAGGTTGATCCGGAGCAGAACGAGGCAAGCGACGGGCGCGGCGTTGAGTCGGCCATCGGGGGAGGTTATCCCGGCCAGCAGACGCAGCGCCGTCTCATCGACGGTTCCAACCAACGGCTTATCCAAGAAAGCCGAAAGAAGAATGTTACGCGGTCTGGCCTAGGGAGGGGCTGCGAGATGCAACAATCGGTAAGATTGAAATCCTTCGAGCTCTTCGCTCAGGACATCGACGGGATAGACGTGAACCTGCTGCACGCCTTGTCGACCAGTGTCGGCTGGCCGCACCGGCCCAAGGACTGGGAGATGCTGCGCCGCGCCGGCAAGGGCATCGTCGCGGTGGACGGCATCGGTCGCGTCTTCGGCAGCGCGATGTGGTTTCCGCATGGTGACGACTTCGCCACGATCGGCCTCGTGATCACATCGCCGCGCACGCAGGCGCAGGGGAACGGGCGCTGGCTCATGGAGCGGGTTTTCGCCGAATGCGGCGGCCGGCACCTCAGCCTCAACGCCACGCGCGCCGCCTATGCCCTCTATCGTTCGCTCGCCTTCGTCGACGAAGGAATCGTCCACCTCCACCAGGGCAAAGTCTCCGCCGCGCTCCCTTCGCTGCCTCGCTTGAACGGGCATTTCGAGGAGCTCGCACCGGGACGATTGGCGGAGATCGCAGCTCTCGACCTCGCGGCGTTCGGAGTGGACCGACTGCCTCTGCTCGAACTCCTCGCCGAACAGGCATCGATCCGCGTGCTGCGGCGCGACGGGGTCGCCGTCGGCTACTCCATGTGCCGCGCGTTCGGCCAGGGACATGTCATCGGCCCGCTTGTCGCGTCGAACGATGATGACGCGATCCATCTTGCAGCGGTTCATCTCGAGGCGTTCGGAGGCCGATTCATGCGCGTGGACACGCGCTCCACAGGCGCGTTCGCCGCGTTTCTCCGGCGCAACGGACTTTCCGTCACCGATACCGTCACGACCATGTCGAAGGGGCGCCGCTTCCTGAACGAGAAGCCGGGCGAGCCGATGGTCTTCGGCTTGGCCGGCCACGCCCTGGGGTAAGCTCGAGCCGTTGCGCCGCCCGCCGGCCTGGCTCGGCGGACACGACACGCTCCCGCGTCGCGCCGGAAAGGCTTCGGCCGGATCGGCCAGCAGACGCACACACACACAGATCTCGCGGATCGCTTCGCGCGCACGCCGGATGCCGCGGAAGGTCCGCGCCTCCCCCGCCCCTCTCCTCGATCTCGACGTGACCCGGCAGGGCCTGACCCGTGCCCCCTTGGCCGCCTCCATCGGAACCGGGCCGAAAGGGTTGAGGGAACGTTCGGCATTCGTGCCGCAAAGCCGGAAGCTTCAGATGAAGATGCCGGAAAGGCTCCACTTTGCAGCGGGAACTGCGGCGCGCCGCGGACCATCTTCAGCCAGGTGGGAGCGCGGCATCGAAGGGAATGGCTCGCCTGGGAAAGCGAGCGCGCCGGCGATCCCCAACTGGCCGGAAACGTCTTCGAGAAGCTTGCACCCATCATGCCATCGACCATCCCCCAGGGGCTGCGGAACAGAGCCGACGACGCGATCCTGACGGCTTTCTCGTCAGAACATCTCGAAGGAGCGCTCAAGCTGTCGCAGGAAATGTCCTGGCCCTACCGGCTCGAAGACTGGGCCTTTGCCATGACGCTGGGCCAGGGCTTCGCCATGGTGCGCGGCGGCGAGGTGATCGGAACGGCCGCCTGGTTCCCCCATGGCGAGGCCTTCGCGACGATCGGCATGATCATCGTCTCCGGCAAGGCTCAGGGACACGGCTTCGGCGCCCGACTGATGGACGCGCTCCTGGCTGCGGCGGGAACGCGGACCCTTCTCCTGAATTCCACGACGCAGGGGCGGCCGCTCTACGAGCGGCGCAGCTTCCGGCCCGTCGGCATCATCCACCAGCACCAGGGCGTCCCGAAAGGTCGCCACAAGGCGCCGCCGGTCGATCTCGTCCGCCCGTTGCAGCCATCCGACTTCGACGCCGTCGCCCGCCTCGATCGCCAGGCGACCGGTTCCGAGAGGCGGACACTTCTGCGGCTGCTCGTCGAGGCCGGCGAGGCGCAGGTCCTTCTCCGCGACGGCGAGGTGGCCGGCTATGTGATCAGCCGCCGCTTCGGCCGCGGACACGTCGTCGGCCCCGTGGTCGCGCAGACGCCCCCCGAGGCGCGCCTTCTGATCGAAGCGGCGCTGGCCCGTCTCGAAGGGTGTTTCGTTCGCATCGATACCGCCGCAACCGACGAGCTGTCGCCCTGGCTCGAAGAGATCGGCCTCTCGCTGGTCAGCGATGCGCTCACCATGATCCGCGGCACCCTGCCGCCGACCGGGCCGGCGCGTGTCTTCGCCTTGTCCAACCAGTCGTTCAATTAGGAGCATCGGAATGCCGCCATCCGACGCCACCACGCTCGACACTCTGGAAACACCAGCGCTCGTTCTCGACGCATCCCGGCTCGACCGCAATCTCGCCCGCCTCGCGGCGCGCATGGCCGAACAGGGCGTCGCGCTGCGTCCGCACATGAAGACGGCCAAGTCCATCGACGTCGCAAGCCGGGCGTTTCCGAACGGACCCGGCCCGATCACCGTCTCCACCCTGGCTGAAGCGGAGTATTTCGCGGGCCACGGCTATCGCGACATGACCTATGCCGTCGGCGTCTCGCCCCATATGGCCGCACGAGCCATGCGCCTGCGCCAGGCCGGCATCGATATCAAGGTCCTGCTCGACACGCGGGAGCAGGCGGCGATCCTGGGCGAGGCCGGCCGCGCGGCGGGCGTGACGCCATCAGCCTTCATAGAGATCGACTGCGACGGCCATCGTGGCGGGCTGCTGGTCACCGGCCCCAACCTCCTCGGCGTCGCCGCGGCTCTGGATGCGGCGGGCGTCACGCTCGCGGGCGTCCTGACCCATGCCGGCGAATCCTATGCGCTGCATACACCCGAAGCGCTCGAGGCAGCGGCCGAGAACGAGCGGGCCGTCGCCGTCGAGGCCGCGCAGCGGCTGCGGGCCGCCGGGTACGAATGCCCTGTCGTCAGCGTCGGCTCGACGCCCACTGCCCATTTTGCCAAGGCGCTCGACGGCGTCACGGAAATGCGAGCCGGCGTCTACATGTTCTTCGATCTCGTGATGCATGGCGTCGGGGTCTGCACGACCGACGATCTCGCGCTTTCCGTCCTCGCCACCGTGATCGGGAAGCGGCCGGAAAAGGGCTGGATCATGGTCGATGCCGGCTGGATGGCTCTGTCGCGAGACCGCGGCACGGCGGCCCAGCGCGTCGACCAGGGCTATGGGATCGTTTGCGATCTCGACGGCAGACCCTACCCCGATCTGATCGTAGCCCATGCCAGCCAGGAACATGGCACGCTGGTGATCCGCTCCGGCTCCTCGCAGGCGCTGCCTGACCTGCCCGTCGGCGCCAAGGTCCGGATCATGCCCAACCATGCCTGCGCCACCGGTGCACAGCATGAGCGCTATCACGTCGTCTTCGGACCCGCGAGAGCGATCGCTGCCGAGTGGCCGCGGATGCGCGGCTGGTAGGCGCTGCAGCCCGCAACCCGTCTTCCACTTCGAGAGAGACCAGGGTCCGATGAAGCTCACATCCTACTGGTTGGATACGTCGATCCCCTTCTCGGGCGGTGCCGAAGGGCCGGTTCAAGGCCGCTATGACGTCGCCGTGATCGGCGGCGGCCTGACCGGCTCTTCCGCCGCCCTGGCGCTCGCGAAGAAGGGCGCGCGGGTGATCCTGCTGGAAGCCGAGACGATCGGCCATGCCGCCTCGGGGCGCAATGGCGGCATGTGCAACAACGGCTTCGCGCAGGATTACGGCATCATGTCGCAAAGGCTCGGCCATGAAACGGCCGACCGCCTCTACCGTGCCTTCGATGCAGGGGTGGACACTGTCGAGCGCCTCGTTGCCGAGGAGGGCATCGACTGCAGCTTCGCCCGCGTCGGCAAGATCAAGCTCGCGGCCAAGCCAGAGCACTACGACAAGCTGGCGCGGGCCCAGGAACTTCTCGCCGCCCATGTCGATCCCGATACCGAGATGGTGAGCCGCGCGAACCTCGCCTCCGAGGTCGGCTCCGGGCGCTACTATGGCGGCCTGATCTATCGCAAGAGCGCCAGCATCCATATCGGCCGCTTCGTGCGCGGCCTCGCAGAAGCCGCGGCGCGGCGTGGCGTCACGATCCATGAGCGCACGCCGATGATCGGGCTGAAGCCGGCTCCTGGCGGTGGCCACGTCGTCGCGACGTCGAAGGGAGACGTCACCGCCCGGCAGGTGCTGCTGGCCAGCGGCATCTCGCAGGCCGGCCCGCTGGGCTGGGTGCGCCGCCGGATCGTACCCGTCGGGGCGTTCCTGATCGTGACGGAGCCGTTGCCTGTCGACCTTCTCGACAAGCTGACGCCGCGCCGCCGTAACGCGGTCGATACCAGGAACCTCGTCAACTATTTCCGGACGACCCCCGACAACCGCCTGTTGTTCGGCGGCCGGGCGCGCTTCGCCGTATCCAACCCGGCATCCGACGAGAAGAGCGGCGCGATCCTGCGCGCCGCGCTGAACGACGTCTTTCCCGCGCTGCGTGACGCGCGCATCGACTATTGCTGGGGCGGCATGGTCGACATGACGCGTGACCGCCTCCCGCGCGCCGGCGAGCGTGACGGTGTCTACTACTCGATGGGCTACAGCGGCCACGGCACGCAGATGTCGACGCTCATGGGCACCATCATGGCCGAGGTCATGGACGGGCGTGCCGAGCTGAACCCGTGGAAGGACTTCGCCTGGCCGGCCATTCCCGGCCATTTCGGCAAGCCCTGGTTCCTGCCGCTCATCGGTGCCTATTACCGGATCAAGGACCGTTTCCAATGAGCCATGCCGTGCAGCATCTCAGGGAGAGCGGGCATCTCGGCCGCTTCTACATCGACGGCGGCTGGCGCGAGCCCGATGGTCAGGATCGAGCCTGCGTCATCAACCCCGCAACCGAGACGGCGATCGCGGAGATTCCGCTCGGCAGTTCAGGGGACGTCGAGGCCGCGGTCTCCGCGGCCCGCCGCGCTTTTTCCGGCTGGTCCCGGACAGAGCCTGCGACACGCGCCGCGCTTCTCAGCCGCGTCCATGCGCTCCTGCTGGAACGAGCGGAGCTGATCGCGCAGGCGCTCACCGCCGAAATGGGTGCGGCCATCACCTATGCGCGCCGGGCACAGGTTCCCCTCGCCGCCGAGCATCTGCGCGTGGCGCGAGACAATCTGGCGGACTTCGCCTTCGTCTCGCAGCGCGGCAGCACCGCGATCCTGCGCGAGGCGATCGGCGTCTGTTCCCTGATCACGCCGTGGAACTGGCCGCTCTATCAGATCACCGCCAAGGTCGGCCCGGCGCTGGCCGCAGGCTGCACGGTCGTCCTCAAACCCAGCGAGCTGTCGCCCCTGAGCGCGCTCCTCTTCGCCGAACTCATGGACGAGGCCGGCTGCCCGCCCGGTGTGTTCAACCTCGTCAACGGAACGGGACCGGTGGTCGGCGAGGGTCTCGCCTCGCATCTCGAGGTCGACATGGTCTCGATCACCGGCTCGACGCGGGCGGGCGTCCTCGTGGCGCAGGCGGCCGCTCCGACGGTCAAGAGGGTCGCGCAGGAACTCGGCGGCAAGTCGCCCAATATCGTGCTGCCCGATGCCGATCTCGCCCGGTGCGTACCGCTGGGCGTCGCAGCGGCCATGCGCAATCTCGGCCAGTCCTGCAGCGCGCCGACACGGATGCTGGTCCCCCGTGACCGCCTCCGCGATGTCGAGGCGCTGGCCACGGCCGCCGCCGGCGAATTCGTCGTGGGCGATCCCCTGCTGGAGGCGACGACGCACGGGCCCATCGCGAACCGCGCCCAGTTCGAGCGCGTCCAGATGATGATCGAAGCGGGCATCGGCGAAGGCGCGAAACTCGTGACGGGCGGCCCCGGCGGCCCGGCGGGCATCGCCTCGGGCTTCTACGCCCGCCCGACGATCTTTTCCGAAGTCCGCCGCGAGATGCTAATCGCGCAGGAGGAGATCTTCGGACCCGTCCTGGCCATCCTGCCCTATGACACGGTCGAGGAGGCGGTAGAGATCGCGAACGATACGGTCTACGGCCTCGGCGCCCATGTGCAGGGAACCGAGATGGACGCGGTGCGCGAAGTCGCCTCCCGGATTCGCGCCGGACAGGTTCATCTCAACGCGCCGGACTGGGATCCGAACGCCCCTTTCGGCGGCTACAAGCGTTCGGGCAATGGCCGGGAATACGGGCGCGAGGGCATGGAGGAGTATCTGGAAACGAAGGCCGTCCTCGGCTTCTACAGCTAGGACCGGGGAGCGGAGACGGCCGCCCCCCGGCCACCACCGTTTTCGGAATAGCGGACCGCGCCACCCATCTCCCCGACGCCGCGTTCGAGTCCGTGCGCCCCGCCCTGATGGCGCGGCGCACGGGCCGGAAGGTCCGCCCGCTTGCGGCTCGGCGTCGCCGTCAGCCGTGCTCGCCCTTCACGTCGAGCGCGTCACGCAGGCCATCGCCGATGAAGTTGAAGCTCGTCACTGCGATCGTGATGGCGGCGCCTGGGATGATCGCCATCCAGGGCGCGCTGGACAGGTATTGCTGGGCACCGTTCAGCATGTTGCCCCAGCTCGGCAGCGGGGGCTGGATGCCGTAACCCAGGAAACTGATATAGGCCTCCAGCAAGATCGCCCGTGCAACGGTGAGCGACGCCGCGACGGTGATGGGGCCCATCGCGTTCGGAAGGATTTCCCGGAACATGATGTGCACGGAGCTGAGCCCGAGCATGCGGCCGGCCAGCACGAATTCGCGTTCGCGCAGCGACCGGACTTCCGCCTCCACGATACGGGCCACCTCCATCCATTTGGTGACCGCGATGATGACGACGATCATCAGCGGACTGGGCTGAAGGGCGGCCGAGAGCGCAAGCACGAGGAAGATGGACGGAAAGGCGAGGAAGCCGTCCACGGTTCGCATCAGCGCGGCACCGAGCCAGCCGCCGCGATACCCGGCGATGACGCCGACGACCGTGCCGACGACGACCGACAGAAGCATCGCCGAGAAGCCGACGAGGAGCGAGACCCGGCCGGCGACGAAGAGCCGGGCAGCCAGGTCACGGCCGAGCGGGTCCGTGCCGAGAATGTGCGAGCCCGTCAGGGGCGGCGCGAAGCGCGCCCGCAGGTCGATCTGAAGGATGTCGTAGGGCAGGAGCCACGGCCCCACGACACAGGCCACGGTGAGGGCCGTGATCATCACGAGACCGAGCAACGCCAGGGGATGCTGCGCGAAACGCCGCGCGACGCGGCTTTGCCACCAGCGGCTCGGGCGATCGCGCAGAGCGAGGGTGTTCATTGTCGTTGTTCCTCGACCAGTTGCACGCCGCTCAGGCCAGTCGGATCCGCGGATCGACGAAGGCGATCACGATGTCGGCGATCAGATTTCCGAGAATGACGATGATGGCCGAGAAGATCAGGAGGCCCATCACCACCGGATAGTCGCTGTAGCTCAGGCTATCCAGGAACAGCCGCCCCATGCCCGGCCATGTGAAGACGGTCTCGGTCACGAGCGCGCCGGTCAGGATGCTGGGCAATTGCACGCCCGCCAATGCGATCATCGGCAGCAGGGCGTTTCCGACGACATGCTTCATCAGCACGCGCCGCTCGCTCGCGCCCTTCGCACGCGCCGTCTTCACGAAATCCTGGCTGATCGCATCGAGCGTCGCGGTTCGCATGTAGCGGCTCCAGATCGCGACATGCACGAGCGACAGCACCACGCTCGGCATGATCAGATGATGCGCGTAGTCCAGCACCGAGCCGTCGCCGATCGTGTACATGTTGCCCGCCGGCAGCCAGCCGAGCTTCAGCGTGAAGAAATAGATCCCGATCAGGCCGAACCAGAAGGTCGGAATCGACAGCGCGATCATGGCACCGATCGTCGCGAGATAGTCGAAGACCGAATGGCGGTGCGTGGCACCCCGGATTCCGATCCAGCTCCCGAGCGCGATCGCGATCACCGTCGACGTTCCCATCAACAGGAACGTCGCGAAGATGTGGCGCCCGATGACGGACAGCACCGCGGACCCGTCGCGGAAGGATTTTCCCCAATCGCCCTGCAGAAGCCGCCAGGCCCAGTCGAAATACTGGACCCAGAGCGGCCGATCGAGCCCCAGCTGCTGCTTCAGGCGAGCGAGATCGTCCTGGGTCATCCCGGGATCCAGGCCGTACTGCGCCATCGGCCCACCCGGCATCAGGCTGAGGGTGGCGAAGCCGATCAGCGAGACGATCACGAGCAGCACGGCGCTCTGGAACAGGCGATGAAGCAGGAAACCACGCATCGCGCCCTCCTCAATGTCGTTGGCCGTCAGGGGCGTCGCTCGCCGATGTCAGCGAGCGACGCGGGGGGCAGTTCAGCTCATCCAGTACCAATGCGCCGAATCCCAGGATTCGGTGCGCGTGTTGGGATTGGCCTGAAAGCCCTGGATCTTCTTCTTGCGACCGTAGCCGGCCTCGGTCTGGTAGATCGGCATGAAGGGCAGATCCCGCCGCACGAGTTCCTGGATCTTGTTGTAAATCGGGCGGCGCGCCTCCGGATCGAAGGTGCGGGTGCCCTGTTCGAGGAGCGCGTCCACCTCGGGGTTGACGTATTGGGCATTGTTCGAGCCGCGCCCGCCCTTGGCCGGGATGGCCTTGGAGCTGAAGCGGTTGGTGACGTCGGGATCCGCGCCGATCAGGAAGGTGATGCCGACGATCGCCGTGTCGAATTGCGACTGCTGCCAGAAATCGCCCCAGATCACCGCCGCGGGAAGGTTCGAGATCTTCATCTCGATGCCGATCTCGGCGAGGCTCTGCTTGACGAACTGCTGGAGCTGCTCGCGCAGCTGATCGCCGGCCGTCGTCGAATTCGCGAAGGACAGCTTAACGCCGTCCTTGGCGCGAATTCCGTCCGACCCCTTCTTCCAGCCGGCATCTTCCAGCATCTTGGCCGCCTTCTTGAGGTCGAATTCCTGGACCGGCAGGTTCGGATTGTAATAGGCGGACTGCTTGGGCATGAAGGTCTCGGTCGGAGCCGGCATGCCGTAATAGAGGGCATCGATGATCGACTTGCGATCGATGGCCGTATAGATCGCCTGCCTGACGACGAGTTCCTTGAACTGCGGCCGGTCGAGATTGAAGTAGATCGACTCGATATTCGACCGGAGCACCTTCTCGACGGCGAGGTTGGGAAGTTTCTTGGCCTCCTCGAAATAGTTCGCCGGAATGTACTGCTGGCCGATCATGTCGATATCGCCGCTTTTCAGTTGCGTGTAGAGCACCGTCGAGTCGGGGATGTATTTGAAGATCAGCCGCTCGAGATAGGGCCCCTCGCCGAAATAATCGGGGTTGGCCACCAGCTCGACATGATCGCCGGCGACGCGCTTGCCGAATTTAAAGGCGCCGGTTCCGATCGGAGCACGGTTGAAGGCCGCATTGTTGACGTCCGCCTCTCCGTCGAAGGCGTGCTTCGGGACGATGAAGGTCTCCGTCAGGAAGGACAGATAGGGCGCGAAGGGCTGCTCCATACGCCACTGGATCTCGGTCGGGGACACGATCGTGATGTCGCGGACCAGCGCGTGTCCAAGCGTACGCCAGCTGCGGAACTTCGGATTGACGATCAGTTCGAGCGTGAACTTGACGTCCTCGGCGGTGAACGGCTTGCCGTCATGCCAGCGCACATTGTCCCGCAGCTTCACGCGCCATTGCAGGCCGTCCTGCGAAATCCCGCCATTCTGCTGGCTGGGCACCTCGCGCGCGAGGTTGGGCTGGATCACGCCTTTCGGATCGACCCGGAACAGGGCGTCGAACAGCGAGAAGTGCACGCCGTCGTCAACCTCGATCTTGACCATCAGCGGGTTGAGGACGGTCGGCTCCTGCGACATGCCCACGACGACGCGGCCGGCGGGCTTCTGCGGCGGGGTCTGGCCGAAGGCCGGGCGACCCAGAAGATTCGGAGCCGCGAGGCCGAGGCCGCCGATGGCGGCCAGGCGCATGGCATCGCGACGCGACCATCCGGCCTTGGTATCAATCGGTTTCGTCATCTGTCGTTTCCCTCTTTTGGTTGCTTGGTTGTCAGCCCGCCAAGGCGATCCGGCCGCCCCCGTCTGGCCTTTCGCCGGGGATGGCGGCGACCAGTTCGCGGGTGTAGGCGGAAGTCGGGTCCAGGAAGATCTGCGAGGGCTGCCCCCGCTCGACGATCTTGCCCTTGTGCATGACCACGATCTCGTCGCAGATCTGGCTCGCGACACGCAGGTCATGCGTGATGAAGACCATCGAGACGCCGGTTTCGCGCTGGATGTCATCGAGAAGCTTCAGGATCTGGGCCTGGATCGAGACGTCGAGCGCCGAGACGGCCTCGTCGGCCACGAGCAGCTTCGGCCTGAACATCAAGGCCCGGGCGATGCCGATACGTTGCCGCTGCCCGCCGGAGAATTCGTGCGGATAGCGATCGAACGCTCCACCATCGAGACCGACGCGCTTCAAGAGCGCGCGGGCCTCGTCCCTGGCCTCGGCATAGGGCGTGCCATGCGCGACGGGTCCGACCGTCAGTATCCGGCCGATCGTGGAACGCGGGTTCAGCGAAGCCGAAGGGTCCTGGAACACCATCTGGATCCGGGGCCGCAGCCGCCGGAACTCCGGTTCCGGCATCCTCGCGATGTCGGTCCCCTCGAAGACGATCCGCCCCCCGTCGCTGTCCATCAGCTTGAGCAGCAGCCGGCTGAGCGACGACTTGCCCGAGCCGCTTTCGCCGACGATGCCCAGCGTCTGCCCGGCCGCCAGATCGAAGGACACCTCGTTGACCGCCGCGACCTCGCGCAGGGTCCCCATGAACGCACTGCCGCTGCGGTAGGTTTTGAGCAGGCCCTCGACCTTCAGGACCGGCTCGCTCGCGGCGACATCGAGCGCCGGGCGGTTCTGGCCCGTCAGATGCGGGACCGCGGCGATCAGACGCTGCGTATAGGGATGGCTCGGCGTCTTGAGCACCTTGTCCGCGCTGCCCTGCTCGACGATCTGCCCCTTCTCCATCACGACGACGCTGTCGGCGATCTCCGACACGACGCCGAAATCATGGGTGATGAACATCACGCTCATGTTCTTGCGGCGCTGGATGTCCCGGATCAGCTTGAGGATCTGGGCCTGGGTCGTCACGTCCAAGGCGGTCGTCGGCTCGTCCGCGATCAGGATGGAGGGCTCCAGGGCGAGCGCCATCGCGATCATGACCCGCTGGCGCTGCCCGCCCGACAATCTGAACGGATATTGCTGATAGGTGAGCTCCGGGCTCGGCAGGCCGACTTCGGTCAGGAGTTCGAGCGTGCGTTCGCGCCGCGTCTGCGGCGTTCCGACCCCGTGCACCGCCAGAACCTCGTCAACCTGTTGGCCCACCGTCATCAGCGGATTCAAGGCGGACAACGGATCCTGGAAGATCATCGAGACGACCCTGCCCCGGATCTCGCGGAGCCTGTCGGGCGGCAGGCCGACGATATTCTGTCCTTCGAGCAGGATCTCGCCGGCCGCCACACGGATAGACCGAGGAAGAAGCCCCATGACGGCATTGGCGGAAACCGATTTGCCGGAACCGGATTCCCCGATGATGCAGAGGATTTGACCGCGTCTCAGATCGAACGAAACGTCGCTGACGGCGTGCGCCCGCTCCATATTGCGCGGCAGACTGAGCGTCAGGCCGCGAATCGCAAGCGCGACATCTTGGGCAGCCCCAGTCGTTTTGCCAGCGCTCATGGGGCTGCGGCTCCTTTCAGGACGTTGCGATCGAGACAGCTCGTAATTGCCGATCCCCCATGGTCACCCAACCGCTCCGGCAGAATTTGTCGAAAGGGCCAACCTCAACAGCAGAAAGCATCGCCAGAACGACGACCGGCAGAGTTATGCGACGCGCCCTTATCCGCCGAAGCACGCGCTGGCGGCGGTGCAGGCTCTGCTGTCACGATTTCTCGGGAATCAGTGCGGGCAACGGGCCATCATCGCGCATCGCAGAGGCGCACCCATCTTCAGGCCTGCCCGGTCTCAAGGCGACCACCAAGGCCGGACGCGGCAACAGGCACGGCGGCCCTGCCCCGGACCATGCTGCCGGCTTTATCCGCCGGTCAGCGCCAGCTGCATCTTTCGCGCCTCGAAGGGCTGCCGCAGGACGATCCGGTTCGAGAACTTGATGATGCCGATGTCGAGCTCAAGGAGATTGTCGAGGATCGCACTGAAATCGGCGATGCTCGGGGCGACAATCTTGAGGATGTAGTCGCATCCGCCGGTCACGTTGTAGCACTCGATAATCTCCGGGCAGCGCTCGGCCGCCGCCTCGAACAGCCGGAAACTGTCGCGCCGATGCTCGCTGATGGTGATTTCGGTGAAGGCCGTGATGAAATGACCCAGCCGGGCAAGGTCGATCACGGCATCGAAGCCGCGGATCACGCCGGATTCCTGCAGGCGTTTCATCCGGGCGAGGCAAGGGCTCGGCGTCAGCCCGACCGCCGCGGCCAGCTCGACATTCGAGCAATGGCCATTGCGCTGAAGGTGATCGAGGATCTTAAGGTCGAACCGGTCGAGTGAAACGAGAGATCCCATGGCTCGATGATAGTCCTGGAGCGAGCGGCGTACCAGAAACAGTCCGGCGACGATGGGGCTGGTTCGGAAGACGGCCCCGGTTCAGGCGGGGCAGGAGGCGACCGCAGCCTGGAGCGAAACGAGAAAACGGTCCACGTGCTCCGCCTGGCAGACCAGCGGGGGACGGACCTTGAGCGTGTCCTCGTTTGCCCCGGTGGTGCTGATCAGCACGCCGTCATCGCGCATCGCGTTGACGACATCGAGTGCCATGGCGCGCCGCTGCGATGCAGACATGCCGTCATGGCCGATGTCGATGCCGAAGAACAGACCGGCATGGCGAACCGCCAGAATGCCGCTCGACGCGCCCGCGATCCGCTGCAGACCCTGGCTCAGCCGCTCGCCCATGGCGACGACGCTGTCGAGGATGCGATCGCGCTGCAGGATCGTGAGAACCGCGTCGGCTGTCGCGATGCCGACGGTGTTTCCGGCGAATGTATTGGAATAGCGGGCGGTGGCGCCGAAGCGATCCATGGCCGCATGCCGGCCGACGACCCCGCCGATCGGAAAGCCGTTGCCCATCGGCTTGCCGAGGGTGACCAGATCCGGCACCACGGCGTGCCGCTCGAAGCCCCACATATGATGGCCCGTTCGCCCGAAGCCGGGCTGAACCTCGTCGGCGATGAAGAGCCCGCCCGCCTCTCGCACCGCCGCGATGGCACCCGCAATGAACCCCGGCGGATCGATCCAGACGCCGTCGCTCGAGAAGATGCTGTCGATCAGGATGGCCGCGACGCCGATTCCGCGCCGGTCGAGATCCTTGATCGCGGCTCTCACCTGCGCCTCGAAGAATGCGGGCGCCTCCGCTTCCGCGACGCCGGCAGGCCCGGGCAGCGCGACCATGCGCACCGAGGGGCTGAGCTTGACCGCCTCGCCGAGATTCGGCGAGACCATCGCGGCGGCGGCGCTCGTGCCATGATAGGCGTAGGACGAGACGATGACGCCATCATTGCCGCTGACCAGCCGCGCGATCCTCAAGGCGAGATCGTTGGATTCGCTGCCCGTGCAGGTGAAGACGACGCGGTCGAGCTCCGTCGGGAATGTCGCGACCAGCCGCTCGGCATAATCGACCAGCCTCGGCTCGAGATAGCGGGTATTGGCGCTGATGCGCCCGGCCTGCTCGGCCATCGCCGCATTGACCTCGGGATTGCAGTGCCCGAGCGAGGGGACGTTGTTGTAGAAATCGAGATAGGCGCGGCCGTCGGGGTCGTACAGCCACATTCCCTCGCCCCGGACGAAGTGAACGGGGCGCCGATATTGAAGGCGATAGGACGAGCCGAGCACCTTGTCGCGGCGAGCGATCAGACCCGCCTCGCGCTCTGCGAGATCGGCTTCGCCGGGCATGTAGCGGTTCGGCATGAGATCGACGGACATCCGTTTGGCCTATCACATGGCAAGAGGGTTGGGAGCGGGAAGCAGCGAAACGACTGCGACGACGGCTGACGGCGCGGCCTCCCCGGGTGTCATGAGGAAGCCGCTTCGGCAACGATCGTCCGCGCGGCCTCCCTATCGAGGCGGGACAGGATCGACAGCCCATTCTCGGCTCGAGCGACGTTCTTATTGATATAGGCCGCATGCTCCGGAAAGAGGTGCGAACGCCAGGCGTTGATGAGGATCAGTGCGCTCTGGCGCGCCTTCATCAACCCGACGAGCAGATCGGTCTCGAGCGGCGAGAGCGGGCAGACCGAGGCGTATCCGGCGATCAGGCTCTCCGCGCCGCCGAGCGGCAGCGCAGGGTCGCTCACCATGTGGCTGGCCGCGATGGCGAGATCCTGGATTCGCGGTCCCCGGCAGCCATCGCCGAAATCGATGAAGGCAACACCGTCCTCGGCGAGCAGCATGTTGAACGGACTCGGATCGTTGTGCGTGACCTGCCAGTCGAGGGCGCCGATCCTGGGATCGACCGTGGCGAGATAGTCCCAAAGCGCTGCCTGGACCGCATCCGCCGTCCGGCCCGGCGCCAGATAACGCTGGAACGCGGCAAGCCGGGGCCAGCAGCCGATCTGCCACAGCACGGGCCTGTCGACGGCGGGCAGGCCGTGTGCGTCGCGCAGGGCAATGTCGAGATGAGCCAGCGCCTCTCCCGCATCTCGAGCCGCTTCGGGAGACATCGGCGTCTGGCGGAGGGGCTGGCCCGCGAGCCGGGTCTGAAGATAGCCGGACAACCCGTCCTGCCGGAACATCAAGTCGCCCCGAACGGTCCGGATCACCTGCGGCGAGAGGAAACCATGCGACTTCTCGACCGCGCTGATCGCGGCGGACTGGAAGCGAAAGCTGTCGATCGCCTCGATCCGGGGCGATGCCTTCAGGATCAGCCGACGGGAATCGGGAAGGAGGACCTCGGCGGTGCTCTCGACCTCCGACGACAGCAGCTCGATGCGCCCGCTCAGCCCGTAATGGCGCATCAGAACCTCGGCCAGAAGACCGTCGTCGAGCGCGACGGGAGCCGTGGCGAGAACGGCCGCGGCCGCGTCGAAATAGGCGTCGCGCCCGCCTGCCGGCGCCGAACTGCGTTCTACGGCCGTCTGCCGGTCGGCCTCATCGGAAGCCGGCGAGCCGGGCGCCGTCCTCATGACGGCCTCGCAATCGTGGGCAATGCTCGACCTCGCCTGAAGGATGGTTCGCACATCCATTTTGATAAGGTCGTAACGCTCGCAAGAACTGCCGAAATCGCGGCCTCGCGAGCGCAAAATTCCGCTCCGACCCAGGCTTCGGCAGAATGTTCGGCCCGGCGACGCGCGGCCGGAGGCAACCAAGACACCGACCGGTGGAGTGCGGGACATCAGCCGCCAGCAGCCCCCAATGACAGAGCTGCGGCCTAGTAGCTGATTCGGCCGTCGATGATCCGGGTTTGCATTCCAAACGGTTGTTCTCCCAGCATATTTATGCCGGGCCGGCTGACGGCAGCCATGGGAAGCTTCGTGGCCATTCTGGTCGCGGAGCCGGCGAGATTGACCGATCCGGCGGCGATGGCCTGTACGCGGCTGGCCAGATCGGCGGGATCGGACTGCAACGACTGCCCGGATAGGCGCCGCCCCAGCAGGGCGATGATTTCGGGACTGTCGGCGAACGCATTATGGCCGAGCGCGTCGTTCGAGTTTGAGGCGCTGGTATCGATCACGGTGATGCCGAGCTGCTTGATCGCATCCGCATAGGGGGCGGGATCGGCGCCTCCAACGCGGTTGACGCCGCCCGAGAGCCAGCGCGAGACTTCGAGAGCCTTGTCACTGGTCGATGTGAAGATGGTGAAGTGCGGGCGCTTCACCCCCATCTCGATCATCTGGCGCCGGAACACGTCGACGTCGATGTCCGGCGATGCGAGAACGACGTTATCGACCTTGGTGGGAATGCTCCCCTTGCGCATGGCGACGCCTCGCAGCGCTTCCATCGCGAGCCAGGTTCCCATGGAATGCGCGAGGATCGTGATCTCGCCGACATCCGGGCTTTTCGACGCCTCGATGATCAGGTCTTCCAGGGCGCTCCGCGAATAGGTGGTGCTCTCCTTGTCGTAGAGATAGTCGAAGACATTGGCGCGCGAAGGCCAGGTGAACAGGATCGGGGCCGCCGTGATCCCGGCATCATGCTTGAGCTGGGCGAGGCGAAAGACGGCGTCAGCATAGGTGTTGTTGAAGCCGTGGACGAAGATGAGCGCCTGCCGCTTGGCGTTGCGATTCCTGCGAAACCAGTCGAGCATCTGCCGCTCGGACTGCGCCTTGCGGACGCCGAGCACCGCGAATTCCCGCTCAGGATTCGCCTCGGCCTGCGCTGGCCACTGGATCTCCCCGGCCCTGCGGTTGCGATCGGGCGGGATCGAAACCTCGATGCTGTCGAAGGAGATCGCATCACCGCGCTCGCCGGAATAGAGCAGGCCCGGATCCGGCGCCGCCTGACGCGTCGTCACGGCGAGGATGTCGACCCGGCTGGTGTCTGCCGCAGCCGCCGACACCGGGCGGAGGACGCTTTCCTGCCGCGTCGCGCAGGCTGTGAGCAGCGCGAGGGCGGCGAAGAGCGAGACGGCCCGCACCAGGCGCAACCGGGCGGAAGCCGGGCGGCGCGGAGGGCGCGGATCGGCGGCAATGCGATGCTCGATCATCTCGAACCCGGCTCCATGAGGTCGCGGCGCGCGTCGGCTCAGTGCGCCGGCGCAGGCGCGGCAGTCTCCTGCCCGGAGGTCTCGGGCTCGCCCTGTCCCTTCGGCTCCTCGAAGCGGAACCAGGCGACATAGAGCGCCGGCAGGAACAGCAGCGTCAGCACCGTTCCGACGATGATCCCGCCCATCATGGCGTAGGCCATCGGGCCCCAGAACACCTCGCGCGCGATCGGGATCAGCGCCAGGCTCGCGGCCGCCGCCGTCAGCATGATCGGGCGCATGCGGTGCTCCGTCGCCTCGACCACGGCCGACCAGCCATCCCTGCCCTCCTCGCGCAGATGCTCGATCTGGATGACGAGGATGACGGAGTTGCGGATCAGGATGCCGATCAGCGCCAGCACGCCGAGGATGGCGACGAAGCCGAGCGGCGCGCCGCTGGGCACGAGCGCGGCAACCACGCCGATCAATCCCAGAGGCGCGACGACGACCACGAGGAACAGCCGCTGGAAGCTCTGGAGCTGGATCATCAGGATCGTCGCCATCGCAAACAGCATCAGCGGGACGATCGCGACGATCGGGCCCTGGCCCTTGGCGCTCTCCTCGACCGCGCCGCCGGTGACGATCTTGTAGCCGGCGGGCAAGGTCTCGCTGATCCGGGTCAGGGCCGGGGCGAGTTGCTGGACGACGGTCGCCGGCTGCAACGCCGTCGTGACGCTCGCCTTCACCGTGACGGTCGGCAGGCGGCCGCGCCGCCAGACGACCGGCTGCTCGGATTCGTAGCGGAAATTGGCAACCGCAGCGAGCGGCACGGTTTTTCCGGCGCTGGTCTGGATCTGCAGGTTCTGCAGCGTGTCGATCGAGGAGCGCTCGTTGTCGAGCGCCCGGCCGACGACATTGATCAGATAGATGCTGTCGCGCACCTGCGTCACCGTCGCGCCGCCGACGATGCTGTTCAGCGCCGTCGCGATCGTCTCGGAGGTGATGCCGAGCTGGGCCGCCTTGTCCTGCAGCACATCGACCTTCACGACGCGGCCGGGCTCGTTCCAGTCATAGACGATGTCGCCGAGATTGGGGTTCTGCCCGAGCGTGCTCGCGACGTTCTGCGCCAGCGTCCTGACCGTCTGGATGTCGGGTCCGCTGACGCGATACTGCACCGGACGGCCCACGGGCGGGCCGATGTCGAGCAGATGCACGAAGGCGTCGGTGCCGACGAATTCGCGCGCGATGATGTCGTCGAGCTTGGTGCGCAGCCGCTCCCGCGCCGCCAGATCATGGGTCACGATGACGATCTGGCCGAAATTCGGGCTGGCAGGCTGCACATCGTAGGACAGCACGAAGCGCATTGCGCCCTGGCCGACATAGGACGACCAGCGCTCGATATCCGGCTCGCCGACGAGCGCGATCTTCTCGAAGCGGTCCATCTGGGCGCGGGTCTCGGTGATCGAGGCATTCTGCGCCACCGTCCAGTCGACGATCAGCTCGCGCCGGTCCGATGAGGGGAAGAACTGCTGCTGGACGAACCGCATGGCACCGACCGAGAGGGCGAACATCAGCACAGTCGCGGCGATGGTCAGCCATTTCCGGCGCACGCAGAGGCGCAACAGCGCGTTGAAGGCGCGGGTGAAGCGGCCGGGCCCGTCATGATGCTGCTTCATCGTCTTGGGCAGCAGGGTGACGCCGAGCAGCGGCGCGAACAGCACCGCGACCACCCAGGAGACCAGCAACGAGACCGCGATCACGACGAAGAGCGTGAAGGTGAATTCGCCGGCGGCGCTGCCGTTGAGGCCGACGGGGATGAAGCTCGCCACCGTCACCAGCGTGCCCGTAAGCATCGGGAAGGCGGTCGAGGTATAGACGTAGGTCGCAGCCTTGGTGAGCGTGTCGCCGACCTCGAGCCGCGCCACCATCATCTCGACCGCGATCATCGCGTCGTCGACCAGCAGGCCGAGCGCGATGATCAGCGCGCCGAGCGAGATGCGCTGCAGCGAGATGCCGAAGATCTCCATGAAGACGAAGGTGATGGCGAGCACGAGCGGGATCGTCAGCGCCACGACGAGCCCGGCTCGCATGCCCAGGCTGACGAAGCTGACGATCAGCACGATCGCAACCGCCTCGAACAGCGCCTTGGTGAAGCCGCCGACCGCCTCCTCGACGATGGCAGGCTGGTCGGAGACCAGATGCACGCCGATGCCGATCGGCAATTCGTTCTCGATCTTCGTCATCTCGGCCTTCAGCGCCTCGCCGAAATGCAGGAGATTGGCGTTCGGCTTCATACCGATGGCCAGCCCGATCGCCGGCTTGCCGTCGACGCGGAAGAGCGAAGTCGGCGGGTCGACATAGCCGCGGCTGATGGTGGCGACGTCGCCCAGGCGAAAGAAACGGTCGTTGATCCGCAGGTTGATCGCCCGCAGGCTGTCCTCGGAGGTGAATTGCCCGCCGACGCGCACACTGATGCGCTCGCCCTTTGCCTCGATCGTGCCCGACGGCGCGATCGCGTTCTGCGCCCGGATGGTGTCGACCACGAGCTGCTGGGTCAGGCCCAGCGCCGCGATCTGGCGCGTCGAGAATTCGAGATAGATCACCTCGTCCTGCGCGCCGACGAGATCGACCTTGCCGACATTGGGCACGGTCAGAACCTTGGCGCGGACATCCTCGACATAGTCGCGCAATTGCCGCTGGCTGAAGCCGTCTGCGGTGAAGGCGTAGATGTTGCCGTAGACGTCGCCGAAATTGTCGTTGAAGCTCGGACCGACGACCCCATCGGGGAACTGGCTCTTGATGTCCCCGATCATGTTGCGGATCTTGACCCAGATCGCGGGGATGTCCTTGGCCTTGGTCGTGTCCTTGAGGTTGACGAAGATCGTCGTCTGCCCGGGCATGTTGAGGCTCTTGGCGTAGTCGAAGGAGTCGAGCTCCTCGAGCTTCTTCTCGATGCGGTCGGTGACCTGGCCGATCACGTCCTCCACGGTCGCGCCGGGCCAGCGCGCCTGGATGATCATCGTCTTGATGGTGAAATCGGGATCTTCCGCCCGGCCGAGGTTGAAATAGGAGAACAGCCCGGCGAGCGAGGCCACGATCATGAAATACCAGACGAGCGAGCGGTGCTGCAGCGCCCAATCGGAGAGGTTGAAGCGCTTCACCGGGCGGCTCCTTCATCGAACTTGACGCTCTGTCCTTCGGACAGGCTGTTGACGCCGGCGACGACGATGCGCGCGCCAGCCGTCAACTGCCCGACGATCCGGGCCTTGCCGTTGATCCGTTCCGCCACCTCGACGGCGAAGGAGCGGACCGTTCCGGTACCCGGGTCGAGCAGCCAGACGAACGTCTTGCCGTCCCGCTCGAGAAGCGCGGCGGCCGGGATGTCGAACACCGCCTGCGCCGCTGCGGGCATCGTCGGCAGCACGGTGACGGTGGCGCCCAGCCGGAAGGCATCGACGCTCTGGTCGAGGGTGATCTTGACCCGGCGCGTGCGCGTCGCGGCATCGGCCTGCGGGCCGATCTCGCGCAGCTTGCCGGTCGCGGTGACGGACGGATCCGCCTGCAGGCGGATCGCGAAGGGCTCGCCCTGGCGCAGGGAGCGCGCCGTGGCATCGGGAATATCGACGACGGCCTCCCGAATGTCGGTACGAGCGATCGTCATGACCTTCTGGCCGGCCGTGACCATCTGGCCGACCTCGGCGTTGACGCTGGTGACCACGCCGGCCTCGTCCGCCGTCAGGGCCGCATAGCCGCGCTGCTCGCGCGCCTTGTCGAGGCTGGCCTGAGCCTGCTTCACGCCGGCACTTGCAGCCTCCAGGGACTGTTTGGCCGTATCGAGATCGGCCTGGTTCGCGATCTGCTTGGCAAACAGGGTGCTGATCCTGGCCTCGGCGGCAGAGGCGTTCGCGAGCTGCGCCTGCGCCTTGGCGAGATCGGCCTCGCTGCCGCGCACGGTAAGATCCAGCAACTGGGGATCGATCTGCGCCAGCGCCTGCCCCGGGGCGACGACGTCGCCGATATCGACCTGGCGCGAGATCAGGCGGCCGAGCACGCGAAAGCCGCGATCGGTCTGGAAACGCGGCTGGATCGTGCCCGCAAAGCCGACATCCTGGTCTTCCTGCGGCTTGACCACGACGGAGAGGACCGGGCGCGGCACCGTCTTCGCCTTGGTGGCGTCGCCCTCGGCATTGCAGCCGGCCAGCGCGCAGACGACGGCCGCGGTGGAGAGGAGAACGAGCGCGCGCCTCATTTCTTGGTCTCCTCGCGGGGCTGCGCATCCGGCAGCAGCGGCTTCACGATCTGGCCCGGCCTGAGCAATTGCGTGCCGGCCGTCACGACAATGTCGCCGGCCTCCAGCCCATCGCGGACCAGCAGCTCGCCCGTCCGGTAGCTGTCGACCGTGATCGGCCTGATCGCGGCGGCATGGCTGCGCGGGTCGACCGTCCAGACGGCGGGCTTGCCGTTCTCGGTGAAGAAGGCGCCCGCCGGCAGCGCGAAGACATTGTCGGGCTTGAACCGGCCGATTCCGGTGACGGCCGCGCCCAGGGTCATGGCGGGAGGTGGCGCGTCGATCGAAATCTTGACGCGAACGGTTCCCGTCGCGGGATCGATGGCGGGGGCGACCTCACGGACCTTGCCGGTCGCGCGCACGGCCGGGTTGGAGACGAGCGCGAGCTCGATGGTGTCGTCGGCCGGGCGCTGGGCCAGGAGCCCCTCATAGACATCGAAGACCGCATCGCGCTCGCCATCGCGGGCGATGGTGAAAACCGCCTGCGCCGCCTCGACCACCTGCCCGGCCTCGGCGTTGCGCGCGACCACGACGCCCGAGGCGTCCGCGGTCAAGGACGTATAGACGAGCTGCTCCCTGGCCGTTCCCAGATTGGAGCGGGCCGCGTCGAGCGTCGCGCGAGCGGCCTGCATCGCCTGCTGGGCATTGTCGTAATTGGTCTGCGTGGTGAAACCGTTGGCGAGCAGGGATTTCTGACGCTCGAAGGCGGCCGTCGTCTGGCGCAGGGTCGCCTCGGCCGACTGGACGCCGGCCGTCATGGAGGCGAGGTCAGCCGTCTGCTCCTGTGATTCCAGCCGCGCAAGAACCTGCCCCGCCTCGACATGATCGCCGATCTCGACGAAGCGTTCGGCGATGCGGCCGGTGAAGCGGAAGGCGAGATCGCTCTGGACGCGCGCCTTCACCTCGCCCGTCAGTGCGACCGACAGGGCGTGCTGCGATGCGGATACGCGCTCAGCCTTGACGGACATCGGCGCCCGCGCAGAGGGGTTTTTCTCCTCGCCGCAGGCAGCGAGGACCATGGCAAGACCAACCAGAAGGCCGGCGGTGGATCGTCCAGGGAAGCGAAGCGGCCATCGCATCGGCATCGGTCACCCATGTCAAAATTGAACTGAACCGTTCAGTTTTGACATTTGCTTGAGTGAGCGGCCCATGTCAATCATGAACTGAACGGTTCAGTTTAGAGAAAAATCAATGACCACACGCGCCCCGCCGCGAGGCGGTGGAACTCGAGATCCTCGGAGCGCCGGCCTCGCGCCGACCCAGCGCGATCGCAAGGTCGGCTCGATCCTGGCGGCCGCCCGCGCGCTCTTTCTCGACCACGGCTTTGACACGGTCAGCATGGACATGGTCGCTCGGCAGGCGCCGGTGTCGAAAGCGACACTCTATGCGCATTTCGCCAGCAAGGAAGAGCTGTTCACCGCCGTGGTCGTCGACGAGGCCGAGCGGATGACGGATGAGATCGGGCGGATCGTAACCGACAGAAGCGATATTGCCGCTGTGCTCAAGCGCGTCGCCGAGAAGTTCGTCGACATCTTCCTATCGGAGCAGGCCATGTTCCTGCAGCGTGCCGTCATCGGCGTGGTGCCGCGATTTCCGTCGATCGGCGCCGCCATCTTCGAGAGCGGCCCCAAAGCGCTGACGGAGCACCTGGCGGCCTTCCTCGGCGAGGCCCATCGGGCAAGCAAGCTGCATGTTCCGAACCCGACACTGGCGGCGAAGCAGTTCCTGAGCCTCGTCAGAGGCGATCTCGACATCACGCGCCTGCTGCTGCCTGCGGCGGTGCCGAGCCGGGCCGAGCTCGAGACGCAGATCGAGGCCGGGATCGACCTGTTCCTTCACTTTTACGCACCGTCCGAGACGTAGCGGCTGCCCGGCGCGCAGGCGCCTCAACCCGGAACGACGGCCGTCGGAGGAAGCGCTTCGCAGCGGCTTGAAAACAGGCGTTCTCCGATAAAATCGACGAAGACGCGGACCTTCGGCGAGAGATTGCGGCTGGAGGGCCAGATCAGGCTGAAATGGCCGGGAGCGTCGATGTGTTCGTCGAGCAGGGTGTGCAGCTCGCCCTTCGCCAGCGGATCACGCGCCAGGAAATCCGGTATGCAGCCGATACCGAGGCCAGCGATGGTCGAGCCGCGCAGCGCCTCCATGTTGTTGCAGGTCAAGACCGTGCGTGTGCGCAACTCCGGTTCTCCAGCCGGCAGCGTGAGTGGCCATGCTTGAATCTTGCCGCTGTTGGGAAAACGGAAGCGGACACCGAGATGCCCGTCGAGGTCGCGCGGGCACTCTGGCTTACCGTGGCGCTCCAGATAGGATGGTGCGGCACAGAGCAGCAGCTGGAATGGGCGCAGCCGCCGCGCCATCAGGCGCGAATCCGGGAGATCTCCGCTGCGAATCGCGACATCGACGCCCTCGTCGATCAGATCGACGAGGCGGTCGTTGAAATCGAGATCGACCTCGATCTCGGGATAGCGCGCCATGAACTCCGGCAGAACCGGCAAGAGCAGATGATAGCTCACGATCGGCGTGCTGATCCGCAGGCGTCCACGCGGCACATCCATCGTGTGAGCGAGCATCGCGCGGGCATCGTCGAGATCGTCGAGAATGCGCCGGCAGCGCTCGTGAAAAGCGCGCCCCTCCTCGGTCAGGCGCAGGCTGCGCGTAGAACGCTGGAACAGGCGGATGCCGAGCTGCTGTTCGAGTTTGGTCACGGCCTTGCCGACCGCGGAGGCGGAAAGCCCGAGCACGCGCCCGGCCACGACAAAACTGCCGAAATCGGCGGTCCGGACGAAGGCCGTCAGGCCGGTCAGCGAATCCATCCTTACCCCCTCGATACGTGGTTATTCGAGCGAATTCTTCCGATATGATCGGAATACGAAGCCACTTGGCTCCAATTAGATCGATAATATCCTGTTTCGACCGCAAGGCGAGCGCCAGCTGGGGTCGCTGCGCCGTTGTCGAACAAGGCATCCAATCCATGACGCAAACCATCACGCGGCCGAGCACGGCCAGACAGGCGCTCGTGCTCCTTTCCGTCTGCCTCGCCGCGGCCGCGATGCCACTCACTTTCACGGGGCCGGCTGTGGCGCTTCCTGCCATCGGCAAAACGCTGGGCGGCAGTCCGATCGCACTCAACTGGGTCACCAACGCTTTCATGCTGACCTTCGGATCGAGCCTGATGGCAGCGGGCGGGCTCGCGGATGCCTATGGCCGCAAGCGCCTCTTCCTCATCGGCGTCGGCGCATTCGGGATGATCTCCGCGGCACTCGCCGTTGCACCCGACATCCTCTGGTTCGATCTGGGGCGGGCGGCCCAGGGCATCGCCGCGGCGGCCGCCTTTTCCGGCGGCATGGCGGCACTCGCGCAGGAATTCGAGGGGCGCGCGCGCATCCGTGCCTTCAGCATCGTCGGCACGAGCTTTGGTGTCGGCCTTGCCTTCGGACCGATCGCGTCGGGATTGATGATCGATGCCTTCGGCTGGCGCAGCATCTTTGGGCTCGTGGTCGTTCTGGCCGCGCTCGCCCTGGCGCTCGGGGCACGCTTCCTGCGCGAAACGCGCGACCCGGACGCCACCGGTCTCGACTGGCCGGGCGCCCTTAGCTTCACCCTGGCCCTGGCGCTCTTTACCTATGGCGTCCTGCTGGCGCCGGAGCGCGGCTGGGCCGAGCCGACCGTGATGACCCTGTTGGCGGGCTCCGCCGCGCTCTTCATCGCCTTCGGCGTGATCGAACGGCGCGTCGCTCGGCCGATGCTCGACCTCACCTTGTTCCGCTACCCCCGCTTCGTCGGGGTGCAGTTGCTCGCGGCGGCGCCGGCCTATGCCTTCGTCGTGCTGCTGATCCTGCTGCCGGTGCGTTTCATCGGCATCGAGGGCCTGAGCGAGATCGCTGCCGGCCGGCTGATGATCGCACTCTCCGCACCTTTGCTGGCTCTCCCTTTCGCGGCTGGCCTGCTGACGCGCTGGTTCGCACCGGCGGCGATCTGCGGCGTCGGCTTGTTGATCTGCGCTGTCGGCTTGTTCTGGCTGAGCCGCATGCCGCTCGGAAGCGAGACAATGGGTGTCGCCATGCCAATGGCCCTGATCGGCATCGGCATCAGCCTCCCCTGGGGGCTGATGGACGGGCTTGCCGTCAGCGTCGTGCCCAAGGAGCGCGCCGGCATGGCAACCGGCATTTTCAGCACCACCCGTGTGGCCGGCGAAGGTGTGGCGCTCGCCGTGGTCAGCGCCGTGTTATCCGCCTTGACAGCGGGGCATCTGGCGGTTGGTGCGGCGGCGGCCCATGCCGGCCCGGCGGCCCAGCTGCTCGTCACCGGCGATATCGTGGCCGCGGCCGCCCTGCCGCTGATGAGCCGCGCGGCGCTCATGCAGAGCTATGGCGACGCCTTCGCGACATTGCTCCTGATGCTCTGCGCCATCACCATCCTCACCGCGATCGTCGTCTTCGCTTTCCTCGGCCGGAGGGCGGAAACGGGAACCGAGCCAGTGGTGGAGGGGGAAGAGCGCCTCTGCACATCGCAAGCCTGACCCGGCTCGCCAGCCGCGGCACGCCCAGGACGACAAGGGCGCCGCAAGCCGCGAGTGGCTTGCGGCGCCCTGATCAGCAAGTTCTCGCTCTTGATTCAGCGGTCGCTAGAAATATTGAACGATCATCGACCTCTCCATAGGTCGATATACTTATTTTGCCGAAGGTATTGATTGCCAGCCTGAATTGAACCCGAATGCTGGCCAGCACGATTGATCCGGCCGCCGGGGCTGAGGGCGACGCGGACCAGACCCATCTGCCCTTCGAAGATCGGGCGCGGTCGCACTGTTCCAGCCTGTCCTGAGAGCGCATCATGACATCGAGAAACGAGAATTTCGCGGCCCTGGTCGGCAATACGCCGCTCCTCGAACTGGGCCGCTTCGCAGAAGAGCTGAAGCTCGGCGCCCGTATCCTCGCGAAGATCGAGTATCTGAACCCCGCCGGCAGCATCAAGGACCGGACGGCCTGGGGCCTCATCCGCGAGGCCGAGGAGAGCGGCCGGTTGAAGCCCGGCCAGCAGATCGTCGACCTGACCAGCGGCAATACCGGGATCGGGCTCGCGGCGCTGGCGGCGGCACGCGGCTATCCTTCGAAATTCTACCTGCGCAACACGATCAGCGAGGACAAGCTCAAGCTGCTCGCTCATTACGGCGCCGAGATCGTCCTGATCGACAACAGCGTCTTCCTCGAACCCGGCGCCATCCACGCGATCATCGATCGGGTGCGCCGCGAGAATCCGGACGCCTATTACACCAATCAGCGCGCCAATCCGGCCAATCCGCGCGTCCATTTCGAGACGACGGGCCCCGAGATCTGGCGGGATACAGCCGGGGAAGTCGATATCTTCGTGGCGGCCGTCGGCACCGGCGGCACGATCTCCGGCACGGGGCGCTTCCTGAAGCGACAGAACCCGGAGGTGCAGATCGTCGTCGTCGAGCCCGGCCCTGCCTCGGTGCCCTCGCTGGACGCTCCCTATCCGGACAGCATCGAGGGCGTCCACAAGGTGACGGAGGTCGAGCCCGGCTACCTGCCGGAGAATTTCGACGCTTCCGTCGTCGACGAGGTGATCGTCACCGAGACGGCGCAGGCGCGGGACTTCGCGCGGATCCTGGCGCAGCGCGAAGGCATCCTGGCCGGGACGTCGTCGGGCGCGGTGCTGTTCGCCGCCACGGCGCTCGCAAGGCGGCCCGAAAATGCCGGCAAGACGATCGTCGCCATCGTCGCCGATAGCGGCGAGCGCTATCTCAGCCCGCCGAAGCTGGGGCCCGCCCTTTCGAGCGAGGTGGGGGCGCCCGCTCTGGAAGCCGCCACGGTCTGACATCCGCTCGATGCGGCGACGATGTCGATCGCCTCGCCGCTTCGCCGGATACAAAACAAATCATCGCTTCCTGTCACGCAAAACGCATATTCTGTTTCATTGCCAACAATAATAACTCGAGCAATAATCTTGAACGCGACGGCGCTTTCAGCGTCTTCGCCGCGGGATTTGCTGGAGCAGCTTGCGCCGCGTCAACAACGCTAAAAGCACCACGATGTCTCGTGGGCTCCTTTTGTTTTGGAGACGCGAATGTCCATGACGTTCAGCACTGCAGAATCGGCGGCAAGCCTGCTCTTCCACCGGCGGCTCTGACCTTCGGCACCCGAAGTCGGGCCGCCTTTCCGCGCCCGCCTCGATCCCATTCACAACCCGGGCAACGCGATCTCGTGCCAGCCGCCATGGCGGCTGCACGACCGGAAAAGCGCGCCTGCCCCGTTTCCCTCATCAAGCCAGACCGGGACGCCGCCATGTCCACTCTCACGGAATATCTCGCCCAGAAGCGCGACGCCCTGCTGCGCCGCAAGGCCCATGCCCGCTCGGGGGACGCCCACCCCTTGCGACTTCAGGCGCAAGCCCATGCCGAGGGGCGCAGCGGCGTCCGACGCATCCGCATCCGCGACTTCCAGGTGATCAGCGACAGTCCGCCGGATTTCGCCGGTTACGATCTCGGGCCGAGCTCGCCCGAACTGCTGCTCGGCGCGCTGTCGAGCTGCCTGACCCATACCTATCTAATCCAGGCCGCCGACCAGCAGATCGCTCTGGAGGATGTCTGGGTCGAGGTTCACGGCCAGCTCGACCCGCGTGCCGGAACGCTCGGCCACGAGACCACACCGATCTATCCGCACGAGCTGTCCTACACCGTCAGGCTCACGACGGACGTGACCGAACTCGACGCCCTGAATGCGGCCGTCGAGCGCTTCTGCCCGATCCTGAACCTGCTCCGGCAGGGCGTGACGGTGCGCGGCACCGTCGAGCGCGTCCCGGCCAGCCGCGCGGCAGCCTGACCCTTCCCCAAACGACCATGCAGCCGCGTGCAGAGCGGCAAGGAGCGACCATGACCCAGCAGACGACCTTCTCCCGCCGCACCTTGTTGCGCGGAGCCGCGGCGCTCGCCGCCGCGCCGCTGGCCGGCCTTGCCGGGCACCATGCCTTCGCCCAGGCCACGCCGCTGAAGCAGCGCCAGACGATCAAGCTCGCCTGGGGGCAGACGGCGGTGTGCCAGTCGCCGATCTCGGTCGCGCTGAAGCAGGGCCTGTTCGAGAAGTACAATCTCGCGGTGGAGCCGGTGAATTTCAGCGGCCCGACCGACGCCCTGCTGCAGGCGATCGCGACCGGCCATGCCGATGGCGGCATCGGCATGGCGCTGCGCTGGCTGAAGCCGCTGGAGCAGGGCTTCGATGTCGGCCTCACCGTCGGCACCCATGGCGGCTGCATGCGGCTGCTGGTGCCTGAGGCCGCCAATATCCGCAGCCTCAAGGACCTCAAGGGCAAGTCGGTCGCCGTCACCGACCCGGCGAGCCCGGTGCGGAATTTCTTCGCCATCCGTCTCGCGGAGGTCGGGCTCGACCCCGAAAAGGATGTGAGCTGGGTGCAGTATCCGCAGGACCTGTTCGGCGAAGCCCTGAAGAAGGGCGAGGTCCAGGCGCTCGCGGGCGACGATCCGCATCTCTACCTGATCCGAGAGCGCGACAAGCTCGTCGAGCTCGCCACCAATCTCGAAGGCCAGTACGCGAAATCGACCTGCTGCGTGCTCGGCCTGCGTGGCGCCCTGATCCGCGACCAGCCGGAGGTGGCCGGCGCGATCTCGCGCGCCATCGTCGAGGCGCAGGCCTGGACGGCGGCCAATCCCGACAAGACGGCCGAGATCTTCGCGCCCTTCGTCCCGGCCAAGGTCACGCCCGAGACGGTGGCCGCGATCCTGCGCAGCCACACCCATGACCATCACTCCACCGGCGCGGCGCTGCGCGACGATGTCGCGCTGTTCACCGAACAGCTCAAGCTCGTCAACGTGATCCGCAAGAACACCGACGCCAAGGCCTTCGCGCAGAAGATCGTGCCCCATGTCCCCGTTTGAACAGACAGGCTCCGCATCGGCCTTCGACCAGCCGCGCCTGCAGGTCGACGGCTCGGTCCTGGCACGCGGCGCATTCGCCACGGCGGCCTGGACCGCAGTGGCGGCCTCCGTCACGCTGCTCGCCAACAAGAAGGTGGGCTTTGCCGACCCGCTCTATGTCGGCGAGACCAATGCCGGCTTCATCGGCTGGGCCGTCCTGCTGGCGCTGGCGACCGCCGTTGGGGCGCTCTGGCCGCCGCTCGGCCGGCGCCTCGGCCGCGCCGCGCCTTGGCTCGTCGTGCTCGCGCTCTTCGTCGGTGTCTGGGACCTGCTGACGGCCAAGCTCGGCCTGCTGCCGGTGCCCTTCTTCGCCCCGCCCTCCGCGCTGGTCGAGGTCTATGCGGAGGACTGGCCTCGGCTCGGCGAGAGCGTGCTGCATTCGCTGCGCCTGCTGGCGCTGGGCTTCCTGTTCGGCACGATCTCCGGCTTCGTCACCGGCGTCGCGATCGGCTGGTCGCGCGGGCTCGGCTACTGGGTGCATCCGGTGCTGCGCTTCCTCGGGCCGATCCCTTCGACCGCGCTCCTGCCGATGGCGTTCTTCTTCTTCCCGTCGAGCTTCTCGGCGGCGATCTTCCTGATCGCGCTTGCCACCTGGTTCCCGGTCACGGTGCTGACCTGGTCCGGCGTCGCCAGCGTCGACAAGGCCTATTACGACGTCGCCCGGACACTGGGCGCCGGCCGCGCCTTCCTGATCTTCAAGGTCGCGATTCCCGCCGCCCTGCCGCATGTCTTCGTCGGCCTGTTCATGGGGCTCGGCGCCTCGTTCTCGGTGCTCGTCGCGGCCGAGATGATGGGGGTCAAATCCGGCCTTGGCTATTACCTGCAATGGGCCCAGGGCTGGGCCGCCTATTCCAACATGTACGGCGCGCTGATCGTGATGGCGCTGATCTTCTCAGGGCTGATCACGCTGCTCTTCTCGGCACGCGACCGGTTGCTCGGCTGGCAGAAGGATGTGGTGAAATGGTAGCCGCACAGCTCGCTGTCTCGCCCTCGACCGGCATTCCCGCGTCCAACGGCGCCGAACTCTCGATCGCCGGCGTCTCGCATGAATTCGATCTCGAAGGCCGCCCGCTGCCGGTGCTCGACGATATCGATCTAGAGATCCGGGCCGGCGAATTCGTCGCCCTGCTCGGGCCGAGCGGCTGCGGCAAGTCGACCTTGCTCAGGCTGGTCGCCGGGCTCGAACAGCCCTCTCAGGGCCGGATCGCGGCGGCGGGCGAGGAGATCACCACGCCCGATCCCTCCCGCGTCGTCGTCTTCCAGGATCCCACGCTCTATCCCTGGCGCACGGTCTGGAAGAACGTGGCGCTCGGGCTGGAGGCGCGCGGCCTGCTCGCCAGCCAGAAGGGCCGCGTCGACGACGCCCTGAAGACGGTCGGCCTCGCCGGTTTCGAACGCGCCTTCCCGCGCCAGCTGTCCGGCGGCATGGCCCAGCGCGCCGCGCTGGCCCGCGCCCTCGTCAACGATCCCAGCGTGCTCATCCTCGACGAGCCGCTCGGCAAGCTCGACTCGCTGACGCGGATTGCCATGCAGACCGAGATCGCCGAGCTCTGGCGCCAGCGCGGTTTCACCACCCTGCTCGTCACCCATGATGTCGAGGAGGCGCTGTTCCTGGCCCAGCGCGTCATCGTGCTGAGCGAGCGCCCGGCCCGGATCAAGGCCGAGATCGTCAACGACCTGCCCTATCCGCGCCATCGCGGCGATCCGCGCCTGGCGGAATTGCGCGGGCAGGCGCTCGCCCATCTCGGGCTCGACGCGAGCTGGTAAGCCCGCAATCTCCCCTTCCCCATCGCAGGATCCTATCGATGTCTCGACGTCTCGGGCTGACGCTCGCCTTTGCCCTGGCCACATCGCAGGCCTTCGCCCATGCCCATCTCAAGACCGCCTCGCCCGCCGAGGGCGCAACCGTCGCCGCGCCGACGGAGATCACCCTCGGCTTCACCGAGGAGCTCGAGGTCAAGCTGAGCAGCATCACCGTCAAGGATGCGCGTGGCGGGGTCGTCAGCGCGGCACCGGCGGAGGCCGTGCCGGGCGACCGCAAGGCGCTGAAGGTCCGGCTCAAGCCGGTCTCGCCCGGAGCCTACAGCGTCGAATGGGCTGCGACTTCGGTCGATACTCACCGGGTCACCGGGCAATACCGGTTCACAGTCAGGCCCTGATGTGGAAGCGCTGATCGGGGCGGCGCTGCCAGCGGTCCGCTGGCTCCATCTCGCCGCCCTGCTGTCCGGCCTCGGCATCGAGGCCTTTCGCCTGCTGTCGCAAGGCCCGCTCGCCACCACGCCGGGCGGCCGGCAACTGCTGCATCGACTGTCCTCCTGCAGCCGGCTCTCGCTCATCCTGGCGCTCGCGGGCGGGGCGGTCTGGTTCTGGCTGCAAGGCAGCGCCATGCTGGGCCGCCCCCTCGACAACCTCGCGAGCGTTGCCGCCCTCGCGGAGACTCGCTTCGGCGAAGTGCTGCTGGCGCGCGCCGGCCTGCTCGTCCTTGCAGGCTTGCTCCTGCGTGGCGAAGGCGTTGCCCGAACGGGTGCGCTGCTTCTCATGACCATCGCGGCCCTGCTGCAGGGCCTGCTCGGGCATGGTGCCGCCACCGGCTTCTGGACAACGGCGGCCCTGGGGCTTCACGTCCTGGCAGCCGGCCTTTGGCTCGGCGCATTGCCTCCCCTTCTGGCGGTATGCTGGCTCCTGCCGGCCCAGGCGCCCCTGCTTGCCCGCCGCTTCACGCCGCTCGGCCTGGCTTGCGTCGCCGTTCTCGCAGCCACATCCGTCCTTCAGCTGCAGGAGCTGGTCGGCACCTTGCCGGGGCTCATGGGCACCGCATACGGCCAGCTTGCGATCGTCAAGATCGCCCTGTTCGGCGGCCTCCTGCTGCTGGCTGCCGCCAACCGCTTTCGCTTCGTACCCGCGGCGGCAACCTCAGGCTCGACGCGTGCCCTCACCCTGTCGATCGCCACCGAAACCGGATTCGGGCTGGCCATCGTGGCCGTTGCGGCGGCACTGGCCAACGAGCCACCTGCGATCCACGAACAGCCGACCTGGCCTTTCGCCCTCAGGCCGGTGCCCGCCTTCTGGGACGATGCCTATCTGCGCGATGGGCTTTTCCGCCTGCTGACTCCTGTGGCGATTGCCCTTGCGCTTTTCGCCACCGCCCTATCGCTTCGCGAACTGCGCTGGCCAGCCCTTCTCGCCGGGGCCATCGCGTTGGCCTTCGTCCAGATTCCGCCATGGCGCCCCTATGTCGTCGCCGCGGTTCCAACGAGCTTCCAGCACTCTCCGACCGGCTATGCAGCGCGCTCCATCGCGACGGGCCGGGACCTGTTCCAGCGCGATTGCGCGAGCTGCCACGGCGCGGATGCGCGCGGGCGCGGCCCCGTCGCGGTCGCGCAATCCGTCTGGCCGCCAGACCTCTCCGCGCCGCTGATCGCCGGGCGCCCCGGCGGCGAGCTGTTCTGGTCGATCCGTCATGGCAGCGGCCCGATGCCGCCGAGCGCGCAACTGGACGATGCCGCGATCTGGTCGCTGATCGACTTCATCCGCCTGCGCGCCGGAGCCCGCATCTTCTCGCCCCCGGAGATGCGCTGGTCCGGAGCGGTGCGCATGCCGGGCTTCGTCGCCCGCTGCGCTGACGGCACCCTCGTCACGCCCGGCAGCGGAGCGCCATTGCGTGTATGGATCGAACGCGACGCGCGTGGGGCCGGCGCGCGGGTGCAGGTCGACGCCGCGGCCGAGTCCTGCCCCGTCGAGGATCCCGAGCCGTTGGCGGCAGCCCTGGCCGAAGTCACCGCCAGCGCGACGGCGCCGGCGCTGGTTCTCGTCGATGCGAATGGTTGGCTACGGCGCGCGTTCAAGGCGGAAGACAGCGCCGCGTTGGATATGGTCGCATCCGAGTTCGCCGAGATTCGTCGACGCCCGCTGGATGGAGCCAGTCTCCATCACTGATGGCCGCTCCTGGCGCCGAGTGCCAAGGCCATCTCCGCGGACAATCGACACAGATCGTTCTCTTGCCGATCCGCGCAACGGGCTCGCCGCAAATCGGATCACCCGGCGACACAAAAACAATCTTGACTGTTTGTAAATTGTGTCTCAGCCTCGGATTTCCTTCCGATGGCTTGGATCGATGCCAGAGAGTTCGACGTGAGCGGCAACAGGCGATCACAGAAAGAACGCAGCGCCGAGACTTCAACGCGGTTGCTGACAGCGACGATCGACCTTCTTCACGATCGCGGCCTTGCCCGCACCTCGACACCGGAAATCGCGCGGCGCGCAGGGGTCTCGCGCGGTGCGTTGACGCATCATTTCCCCAGCCGCGAAGCGATCATCAGCGCCTCCGTCGCCGATCTGCTCAGCAGGACCGCGCGTGACCTGCATCGCTTCGCCGAAGAGTTCATCGCGCGCGGCGGCTCGAGCGACGAGATCGTCGACTACATCTGGCGGATGATGGATGACCGCCTTTTCTACGTCACGATGGAATTCCTGCCGGAGGCGCGCCACAACGACGATTTCCGGGGGCAGCTCATCCCGACCGTTCGCGAGTTCCATGCCGGTCTGGACGCGATCTGGACGGCGCTCGCCGTCCGCGCCGGAACCGACCCCGACCATACGCGCACGGTGATGAACGCCACGATGTGCCTCGTGCGCGGCATGATCAGCCAGACGGTGCTGCGGCCGAACGATCCGACCTACTATGACGGCATGCTTCAGTTCTGGAAGGGCCAGGTACGCCAGCAGTTCCCGATCAAGCCGGTCATGGCTGGGAAACACAGGGCGGCGTCTTGAACGCAGCGCTGACGATCGCGGGGCTGAAGCTCTCCTTCTACGGCGTACACGTGCTGCGCGGCGTTGATTTCGCCGTCCCCGAAGGGTCGTTCACCGGGCTCATCGGCCCGAACGGGGCGGGCAAATCCACCCTCTTCAACGCGGTGTCGGGGCTATACAGGCCCGATGCCGGCTCGGTTCGGCTGCGGGCTATCGAAACGGCCGGGCTGCCGCCCGAAAAGCTGGTCGCGGCCGGGCTTGTCCGCTCCTTCCAGCTCGCGCGCGGCTTCCCCAAGCTCAGCGTCTTCCAGCACCTGATGCTGTATGGCGCGGCGCAACCCGGCGAGCATTTGCTGGCGGGGCTGTTCGGCTCGCAGCGAGCACGGCAACGGGAAGCGGCGCTGGCCGAGCGCGCCTTCGGCATCGCCCGCAGGCTGAAGCTCGACCATGTGCTCGACAATCCCGTCACTGCCCTGTCCGGCGGACAGAAAAAGCTCGTTGAGATCGGTCGGGCGCTGATGGCCGAGCCGACGATCCTGCTGCTCGACGAACCGATGGCCGGTGTCAATCCGAGTCTCACCGAGCAGATCGCGGAGCATCTCGTCGCCCTCAATCGCGGCGGGCTGACCATCTGCCTGATCGAGCACGATATGGGGCTGATTCGCCGGCTTTGTGCGCCGGTCATCGTGATGGCCGAGGGCCGGACGCTGACGCAAGGAAGCTTCGAGGAGGTCGCCTCCGACATACGCGTGCAGGAAGCCTATCTCGGGAGGCGGCATTGAGCGCGGCGGCCGGCGCGGTTCTTCGGGCGGCAGGCATCGTTGCCGGCTATGGCGCCGCGGAGCAGATCCTGAAGGGCACGTCGCTTCATGTGGCGCCGGGCGAGATCGTCTCGATCATCGGCCCGAACGGAGCCGGCAAGTCGACGCTGCTGAAGACGCTCGCCGGCCTTGTTCCGGCGCGGGAAGGCGAGATCCATCTCGGCGGGCGCGACGTGACGCGGGCCGACGCGCTTGGCCGTTCGCGCGCCGGCATCGGCTTCGTGCCGCAGGAGCGCAATGTCTTCGGCGCCATGACGGTCTCCGACAATCTCGAAATCAGCGGTTTTCAGAATCCAGGCGAGGTCGGCGCGCGAGCCGAGGAGATCTATGCGCGCTATCCGATGCTGGCGGACAAGCGCAAGGCGCTGGCGCGCACGCTCTCAGGCGGCCAGCGGCAGATTCTGGCCATGGCGATGGGGCTGATGAACGCGCCCTCGCTGCTGCTGCTCGACGAGCCGACGGCCGGGCTGTCACCGAAGGCGGCCGACGAATTGTTTGACGCGATCGTCGCGCTCAATCGTGGCGGCCTGCCGATCCTGATGGTCGAGCAGCATGCGCTGGAAGCTCTCGCGATCTCGACGCGCGGCTATGTGCTCGTCTCCGGTCGCAATAGCCGTGAGGGGGCGGGACCGGCGCTCGCCAGCGACCCGGATATCCGCAAGCTCTTTCTCGGCGGATAGACCGCCTGACACGACGATCCATAACGACAATGCAGGGGATCACCATGACGCCATTCAGCATCGATCGCCGCCGCCTTCTTGCCGGCAGCGCCGCGCTTGCAGGCATTTCCGCGCTTCCGAACCGCGCCCGCGCGCAGGCCGGCCCGATCCGGATCGGCACCTTGACGCCGCTCACCGGCTCGGGCGGTCCGTACGGTCCCGTCATGGTCAAGGCCGTGAAGGCCGTGGTGGACGAAGTCAACGCTGCAGGCGGCGTGCTTGGCCGCAAGGTCGAGCTGATCTCGGAAGACGATCAGACCAATCCGGAAGCCGGCGTGCGCGCCGCGCGCAAGCTGATCGACGTCGACAAGGTCTCCGCGATCCTCGGCACCTGGGCGTCCTCGGTCACCACCGCCGTGGCGCCGCTCTGCTGGGAATCGAAGACCTTCCTCGCCACCGTCTCGGGTGCCGACGCCATCACCCAGTTGCCGCATCAGGGCTATCTGATCCGCACCCAGCCGAACACGACGCTTCAGGGCAAGAAGTTCGGCGAGTTCTGCGTGGCCGAGAAGGCGAAGCGCGTCTTCTTCCTCTCGCCGCAGACGCCCTTCGCCAAAAGTCAGTTCGACAACATCACCGCGGCTGTGAAGGCAGCCGGCGGCGAGACCGGCTCGCTGATCTATGACGACAAGAAGCCGTCCTACCGCACCGAGATCGACGAGGCGCTGCGCTTCAAACCCGACGCGATCATCTTCGGCGGCTACACGCCGGACACCGCGGTGATGCTCAAGGATGTCTACCGCGCCGGCTTCAGCGGGCTGAAGGTCGCTTTCGGCTATTCCGTCAATCAGAAGCTGATCGAGAGCGTGCCGGCCGAGGTCGTGGACAAGACCTTCACCATCGCGCCGTCGCCGGCCGAGGGCTCGAAAGCCTATGAGCGGCTGGTGAAGCTGATCGGCGTTGCCTCGCCCGATCCCTACACCACCCAGATCTACGACCAGATCAACCTCGTGCTGATGGCGATCGCCTTCGCTGACGACAGCTCAGGCGCGGCGATCAAGGATGCGGTGCGCAAGGTCAGCCAGGCGCAAGGCGGCGTGAAGGTCGACAATGCCATCGACGGGCTGAAGGCCATCGCCGCCAAGCAGCCGGTCGATTACGACGGCGCCAGCGGCCCCTGCGACTTCGACGCGATCGGCGACATCATCGACTCCAAGTTCCGCTACGAGCAGGTGCAGGGCAGCAAGCTCGTCCTGGTGAAGATCGCGTGACCCAGCTGCTGCAGGCGCTGCTCAACGGCGTGATGACCGGGGCGCTGATCGCCGTCCCGGCCATCGGCTTCTCGGCCATCTTCGCCGTGCTGCGCTATCCGAACTTCGCCATCGCGGCCTATGCCACGATCGGCGCCTTCGCCGCCTGGTGGGCCAATGCCCAGCTCGGCCTGCCGATCGTCGCCTCGCTTTTTGTCGCCTTCGCAGTGACAGGTGTGGTCGGCGTCGCGGCGGAGGAGACCGCTTTGAAGCGCCTGCGCGGCAATGGGGCCCTGATCGTCGCCATCGCCTCGATCGCCCTCAATCTCGTGCTGGAGAACATCGTCCGCTTCATCTTCGGCAACGAGATGCGCGGCTACGATCTGCCGATCGCGCGGGACCTGCGCTTCGGCGAGCTGCGCATCGGCCCGCAGCAGCTCCAGAGCCTGCTGCTGTCCGTCATCATCATGGCCGCGATGTTCCTGTTCCTGCGCTACACCCGCTTCGGCAAGGCGATGCGGGCGGTGGCCGATAATCCCGACCTCGCGCGGCTCAAAGGCATCGACCCGGCGCGGATCGCCATCGTCACGATCTTTCTCGGCGCGGGGCTGACCGGCGTCGGCGGGGTGCTGATCGGGTTGGACACCTCGATCGACCCGCTCACCGGTTATCGCGTGCTGCTGTCGGTCTTCGCCGCCGCTGTGCTCGGCGGTCTCGGCTCCATTCCCGGCGCGGTCGTCGGCGCATTGATGCTCGGCATCGCCGAGGAACTCGCGCTGCTCGCCGTGCCTGCGACCTATCGCACCGCTGTCGGCTTCGTCGCGATCCTGCTGATGCTGACCTTCCGGCCGCGCGGCATCCTCGGCGAGAGGGCTGCCTGATGCTGTCCTACGTCATCTTCACGCTGACGCTCTGCGCCATCTACGGGCTGCTGGGCTTGAGCCTCAACCTGATCTGGGGCGGGGCCGGGCTGGTCAATCTCGGCCTTGCCGGCTTCTTCGCGGTCGGCGCCTATGCCTCGGCGCTGGCGACGGGGGCGGGAGCGCCCGTCCTGATCGGATGGGGCGCGGCGCTCGTCGTCGGCGCGGCTGTCGGGCTTCTCGTGACCTTCGCGACGCTGCGGCTGCGCGACGATTACCTCGCCATCGTGACGCTCGGATTTGCCGAAGTCATCCGGCTCGTCGCGCTCAACGAACGCTGGCTCACCAAGGGCTCGGACGGCATTTCCGGCATTCGCGCACCGCTCAAGGCCGAACTCGGCACGCAGAATTTCGCGCTGTTCTATCTCGGGGTCGTCACCTTGGTGCTCCTCGTCGTCTGGGCGCTGCTGCGGCGGCTCGACCTCTCGCCTTACGGGCGCGCCTTGAAGGCGATCCGCGAGGACCAGCAGCTCGCCGCCTTCGCAGGCAAGCCGGTGCTGCGCTTCAAGCTGCAGGCCTTCGCGCTCTCGGCCGCGATCGCGGCGCTGGCCGGCGCGCTCTACGCCCATTTCCAGTCCTACATCTCGCCGGATCACTTCCAGCCGCTGATCACGATCTACATCTTCCTCGCGGTGACGGCGGGCGGCGTCGGCCGGCCGAGCGGTGCGGTGCTCGGCGCCTATGCCGTCGTGATCTTCCTGGAGGCGACGCGCTTCATGACGGAGTGGGTGCCTGGTCTGCAACCGGTCCAGCTCGCCGCCATGCGCGAGATGCTGATCGGGCTGGCGCTCATCCTCGTGCTGCATCTGAAGCCGCAGGGCATCCTGCCCGAGACAATCCCCAAGGCGCCGGCCCCGCCCAGCGCTGCCTGAATCCGGAGAGTGCCCATGTCCGACGATCTCGCCACGCTCGCCGCTCTGATCGAGAAGCCCGGTCAACCCGAGACGCTGTTCAAGGCCTTTGAGGCGGCAACGCAGCGCCTCGTCGGCCATCAGCTCTTCACGCTGCTCTATGTCGATGGGCAGGAGGTTGCGCGGATCTACTCCAACCGTCCGGGCGAATACCCGCTCTCCGGCCGCAAGACGATGGGGCCGACGCCCTGGGGCAAGCATGTGCTCGAAGAGCGCAAGCCCTATCTCGGCAAGGACAAGGCCGGGATCCGATGGGCCTTCTTCGATCATGAGCTGATCGAAAGCATGGGGCTCGGATCGGTCATCAACATCCCCGCGATCTATGACGGCAAGGTGGTCGGCACCATCAACCTGCTCGCACCCGAGCACCACTACCGCGAGGAGCATGTCGCCCCGGTCGCGCGGCTGGCACCGGTGCTGGTGCCTGCCTTCCTCGCTGCTCGCGCCGCCGCCGGCGCGGCCTGATCCCGCTCCATCGCCTCAAGCCCATTCGCCCGAAGGAACAGCCCCGTGGCCGCAACCCTCTTCACCAATGCCCGCATCGTCGATGGCACGGCGCCCGAGCCGGCTGAGCCAGTCAGCGTCCTCGTCGAGGGCGGAACGATCCGAGAGGTCGGCAAGGCGGTGACATCCGCCAAGGCGAGGACCGTCGATCTCAAGGGCCGCACCCTGATGCCGGGGCTGATCGACGCCCATGTCCATGTCGTCGCCGGCGTCGCCGATCTCGGCGCCAATGCGCGCCTGCCCGACTCGCTCGTGACCGCGCGCTCCTTCGTGATCATGCGCGAGATGCTGCTGCGCGGCTTCACCACGGTGCGCGATGTCGGGGGCGCCGATTTCGGCCTGAAGCAGGCGACGGAAGAGGGACATTTCCCGACGCCGCGCCTCGTCATCTCCGGCAAGGCGCTGAGCCAGACCGGCGGCCATGCCGATTTCCGTGGCCGCTACGACGACCGCCCGAGCGTGATCGAGCGCCATCGCCTAGGCGCGCTCGGGCGCATCTGCGACGGCGTCCCCGATGTTCGCCGTGCGGCGCGCGAGGAGCTGAAGGGCGGCGCCGACTTCATCAAGATCATGGCCAATGGCGGCTGCGCCTCGCCCACCGACCCGATCCATTTCCTCGGCTATTCGGTCAGTGAGCTCGAAGCCATCGTCGAAGAAGCCCGGATGGCGGGAACCTATGTTTCCGCCCATGTCTATACCGACGAGGCGATCCGCCGCTGCGTCGAGGCCGGCGTGCATTCGCTGGAGCACTGCAACCTGATCCAGCCCGAGACGGCCAGGCTCGCGGCCACGAAGGGCGCCGTCGCGGTGCCGACGCTCGTGACCTATGACAAGCTGGTCTCGGACGGGCCGAAGCTCGGCTTCCCGCCGGATTCGGTCGCGAAGGTCGACGTCGTGCGCTCGGCCGGCATGGACTCGCTGCGCATCATGCAGAAGGCGGGGCTGCCCATGGCCTATGGCAGCGACCTGCTCGGCGAGATGCATCGCTACCAGTCGGAGGAGTTCGTCATTCGCGGCCGGGCCTTACCGGCGCAGGAGGTGATCGCCTCCGCGACCTTCATCGCGGCCAGGCTTCTGAAGCTCGAGGGCAAGATCGGGACGGTGGCGCCGGGCGCCCATGCCGACCTCGTCGTCGTCGATGGCGATCCGCTGCAGGATCTGTCGCTCCTCACGCGGCAGGGGCGACACATGCCGCTGATCATGAAGGGCGGCGATTTCATCAAGCGGACGAGCCTGAACTGAGCGGGGTCGTGGCCGGCTCCTCCCGGGAGACCGGCCGTCGACACGCGCTTGAGGGCATGCGCACTATTTCAGAATACCGGCCGCATCGCTCGGCCGGCCTGCGTGACGGGAGGCGGATATGACGGCGCTGCATTTCAAGAACTTCGCCCTGCTCGAACCGGAATTCGGCGAGCTGCGGCGCGGCTACGAGCTCGTCGTCGAGGGCGACACGATCCGCGAACTGTCGGAAAAGCCGCTGAAGGCTGCGAGCGCCGACGTGATCGATTGCGGCGGGCGCACATTGATGCCCGGCCTCATCGACAGCCACGTCCATGTCTTCCTCTCCGAGGTCTATATCCGCAGCATGGAAAGCATGCCGCTGACGCTGATGACGGCGCGCGCCGTCCGGCTGATGAAGGGCATGCTCGATCGCGGCTTTACCACCGTGCGCGACACCGGCGGCGCCGATTGGGGCATCAAGGAAGCGGTCGAGAAAGGCGATGTCGCCGGTCCGCGGCTCTTCATCGCCGGTGCGGCGATCGGCCCGACCGGCGGTCACAGCGACCCGCGTCGGCGCACCGATTTCGGCGGGCGCTGCCATTGCTGCAACGCCATGGCCTATACGATGAACGTGTCGGACGGCGTGTCGTCCGTGCGCAAATCGGCCCGCGAGCAGATGCGGCTCGGTGCCGACCACATCAAGATCATGATGTCGGGTGGTGTCGCCAGCCCCTACGACCCGCTGGATTCGATGCAGTTCAGCGTCGATGAGGTGAAGGCCGCGGTCGAGGAGGCGAAGGCCTTCGGCCGCTATGTCTGTGCCCATGCCTATACGCCGGAGGCGATCACCCGGGCGGCGGAATGCGGCGTGCGCGCGATCGAGCACGGCAATCTGATCGACGACGCTTCGGCCAAGCTGATGGCGCAGAACGGCATGTTCCTGACCGCCAACCTCGTCGCCTATTACGCGATGAAGGAGCGCGCCGCCGAATTCGGTATGACCGGCGACATGCTGGCCAAGAACGACCTCGTCATCGACGGAGGCCTGCGCTCGCTGGAGATCTGCAAGCGCGCCGGCGTGCCGGTCGCCTTCGGCTCGGACCTGCTCGGTCAGCTCCAGGTCGAACAGTCACGCGAGTTCCTGCTGCGGCGGGAAGTGCTCTCGCCGATCGAGATCATCCGCTCGGCGACGACGGTCGGTGCCCAAATCCTGCGCATGGAGGGCAAGCTCGGCACGTTGAAGGCCGGCGCCTATGCCGACCTCATCCTTGTCGACGGCGACCCGCTCAAGGATCTCGGCCTGTTTCAGGAGCAGGGGAAGCATCTGGCCGCGATCATCAAGGGTGGAGTCTTCCACAAGAACACGCTGCACTGAACGACGCCTGCTTGCCTCCCTCTTGGTCACGACATGGATAAGAAACCGGCTTGACTGTTTGTAACTTGTTGCCCAGCTTCGCGGCC
>JAESGN010000279.1_pt1 | contig 73154 bp, 59 predicted proteins | sample 9269731 | NCBI WGS metagenome assembly JAESGN01 (sample SAMN15720683, study PRJNA650826) | algae metagenome | isolation source: Mojavia pulchra JT2-VF2 and co-occurring heterotrophs from desert soil | place: USA: Cadiz Valley, Joshua Tree National Park, CA | collected 1998-06-08
CGCCGGTGAGAAGTCCGGCGATCCAGTGCCAGTAGCGGGTCCAGGCGGGTTGGTCGAGGCCGAGCTTGGTGGCCAGGGCGGCGACGGCTTCGGGGGCGGCGTCCGGGCCCATGAGCATCTGCGCGGCGTTGCCGGGCAGGATCTCCAGGACCAGGAAGACGATGATGGAGGCGCCGATCAGCGTGCCGATCAGCGTGGCAAGGCGCTTGATTAGGAAGAGGCTCATCTCTGGGTGTTCATCGCTTTGCGTGGTGGTTTTTGTCCGGGGCGCGTGCACAGGACAGCGGGTACTTCCCTCCGCGAATGTCCCCCGGCCTTCGGCCTCCTCCTTGATTTCGCTGCGCGAAGCACCCACTGCCCTGTGCACGGGAGGCGCCGCGGTGGTGCCGGCGGTTCAACATCGGCGCGCGCCCGCCCCGACCCACGCACCTCATCCAAGGCACGACGAACCGTACGGCAGGCGCGAGAACTCATGCCGAGATGCACTCGGCGATCGCACGCCCCACGTCGACGGTGTTGGCGTTGCCACCCATGTCGCGGGTGTGCGGACCTTCGCTGAGCACGGTCTCGATGGCCGAGAGCACGGCGGCCGAGGCTTCGGCGTAGACCGGGTTGTCGCCGCCGAGGTGGTCGAGCATCAGCGCGGCCGACCAGATCTGGCCGATGGGGTTGGCGATGCCCTTGCCCGCGATGTCGGGGGCCGAGCCGTGCACGGGTTCGAACAGCGAGGGGAACTTGCGCTCGGGGTTGAGGTTGCCCGAGGGCGCGATGCCGATGGTGCCGGTGCAGGCCGGACCCAGGTCCGACAGGATGTCGCCGAACAGGTTGGAGGCCACCACCACGTCGAACCAGTCGGGGTGCTGCACGAAGTGCGCGCACAGGATGTCGATGTGGTACTTGCTCGTCGCCACGTCGGGGTAGCGCTTCGCGATCTCGGCCAGGCGCTCGTCCCAGTAGGGCATCGTGATCGAGATCCCGTTGGACTTGGTCGCGGCCACCAGGTTCTTGCGCTTGCGGCGGCTCGCCAGCTGGAACGCGTAGTCGATGATCCGGTCCACGCCGGTGCGCGTGAACACCGCTTCCTGGATCGCCATCTCGCGCGGCGTGCCCTCGAACAGGCGACCGCCGACCGAGGTGTATTCGCCCTCGGTGTTCTCGCGCACCACCAGGAAGTCGATGTCGCCGGGCTGGCGGTGCGCCAGCGGGCCGGGAACGCCGGGCATCAGGCGCACCGGGCGCAGGTTCACGTACTGGTCGAACTCGCGGCGGATCTTGATCAGGAGGCCCCACACGGCGATGTGGTCGGGCACCTTGTCGGGCGCGCCCACCGCGCCGAAGTAGATCGCGTCGTGGCCCTGGATCTTGTCGTCCCAGTCGGCCGGCATCATCAGGCCGGTGCGCACGTAGTGGTCCGAACCCCAGTCGAAATGGTCGAACGAGAAATCGATGCCGAAGCGGCGGCCCACGGCATCCAGCACGCGAAGGCCCTCGGGCATCACCTCGACGCCGATGCCGTCGCCGGGAATGACGGCGATCCTGTGTTTTGCTTGCATTTGATCCAGTACCCGGTTGATGAGGGAGGGCGCGGGGCGCCCGTCATGCGGGGCGCGCGCCTGCCGCGTCGGAGTCTAGGACTGGATCGGCGGGGCGGGATCGGGAATGGCACGTACGCCGGCTTGCCAATATTGGAAGGGGCCGAGGCCGGTCTTTCCAGGGAGGCTGCCGAAAGACCGGGCTCGTTTCAGCGATCGGTCTTCGAATATTTGGAAGGCTGGAGGCCGAATCGGCGACCGCTGGACATGGGCACGACACGCGCGCGTGCCAGCGCCGCGGCCGCCCGCGCTCCCGCCGCGCGCCCGCGCAAAGGCAGGCGCGTCGCGTGGCGCGGGTTCGGGAAGCGGAAGGGAAGCGGATCGGCCGGCTGCGACGGTGCAGCGGTCGCGTCGAACGCGAGGGGGAATCGGGGGAAGGGGAGAGGCGGGGAGCGGGAGCGAGGAAAACGAAAAAGGCGCGGGACCGTCGGATCTCAGTTGCTGCTGCTCTTGGTGTCGAGCTCGCTGACCTGCAGCGACAGATCGAACAGCTTGGACTTGCTGGCGTAGTAGCGGTCGAGGCGCCACTCCTTGAGGATGTCCATCGCCAGCTGGAAGCTCTTGTAGTCGAGGCTGTAGAGCGTGACGAGTTCGAAGCTGCGTTCGGATTCGAGGGCCAGCACGAGCTGGGCGAGGATCTTGGCCGATTCGTTGGCCGGGTCCGTTTCGATGAATCGGCGAGCGACCTTGATGGCATTCATGGGTGGAAAGTTTCTCGGTAAGGCAGGAGCCGAGAACTATAGCTAGCAGCCCCCAGGGCTTTTATGACAATTCTGTGACATTGCGGGGCATCGATTTGCAGTCCTGCAAGACCTCGCCAAGAGGGAAAACACCCGGATTTCGGGGCGTCGAGGCAGTTTTTCGCATGAAAAAGGCGCCCCGAAGGGCGCCTCGTGGCGGATGCCGATGGCGATCAGCGGATCGGCTGCGGTGCCGGGTAGGGCATCGGAGCGGCCGGATAGGCGGCCGGCGGCACCATCACGGGCTCGGGCGCGCGCATCACCGGCGCGGGCGGTGCCACCGGGTAGGGCGCGGGCGCAGGCATCACGACCGTGGTGACCGACTCGCGGATCACGCCGCCGCCCATCACGCTGCCGTCGACCGCGGCACGGGTGTTGCCCTCGCCACCGAGCACGCGGGCCTCGCAGTCGGCGCGATCTCCCGGCGGCTGCAGCGCGCAGCGTTGCAGCGCGTTGCGGCGGTAGTCGGGCGCGCTCGTGAGGCCGCCGCGCGCCGCTTCCTGGCGTGCCGCGCCGGCTTCGCGGATGCAGGCCGCGCGGTCCTGCTGGTTGTGGCCGCAGACGGCCAGCTCGCGTTCGTAGGTGGCGTCGCCACGGCGCGATTGCGCGCTGGCGGTGCCCGCGCTGGCCAGGGCGCCGAGCGCCACGAGGGCGGCGATGGCGCCGCGGGTGAAAAGAAGACGGTGGGTCATGGTGTGCTCCTCGAAATGAGCCGATGGAACGGGTGAAGGGTTCAGCGCGCCGGTGCCGGCTGCGCGGGCAGGGGCGTCACGGTTTCGCGGATCACGCCGCCGCCCATCACGCTGCCTTCGGTGGTGGTGCGGCCGGCGCCCGCGCTGCCGCGGATGCGCGCTTCGCAGTCGGCGCGATCGGCCACCGGCTGCTCGCGGCAGCGCGCGAGCGCGTTGGCGTCGTAGCCGCCGGGACTGGCGCTGGTGAGGCCGTTGCGGCCGGCCTCCTGCCGTGCCGCGCCGGCTTCGCGCAGGCAGGCCGCGCGGTCCTGCTGCACGCCGTCGCAGGTGGCGCGCTCCTTCTGCATGCGGGCGTCGGAACCGGGCGCCTGGGCATGGGCGCCGAGCGCGACCAGCCCGGCGGCGAGCGCGAGGATGCGAAGGGAGCGCAGCGGCCGCATCGGCCGGCGGGACGGGATCGTTCCCGCGTGAATCGTTGGGGTCATCGGGCCTCCTGGAAAGGACGCGACTTCCTCGAGAGCGAGGCAGTGCGCGACTGGAGGCCCAGTGTCCGGCCGCGCGGCGCGCGCGGCCTGTGGGACGGCACAGATTGCGGACCCGGCGGGACGCGCCCCCGCGTGTGGGACGAATCCCGCAGGCCGAGGGCTCAGCCCTCGGCGATGCGCTTCGCGAGGTGAGCGAGCGCTTCGTCGACCTGGTCGACCAGGATCAGCGAGAGGTCGCCGGGCTGCAGCCGGGCCAGCGCGGCGTCGATGGCGATGAATTCGCCGCGGATCTCGTCGATCTGGCGCGTGCGGGTCGCGCCCTGCAGGCCCTGGCGCAGCAGGCCCATCACCTCGCCGTCGGCGCGGCCGCGCTGGGCCGCGTCCTGGTAGAGGATCACGTCGTCGAAGGCCTGGCCCAGGATCGCGGTCTGGTCGCGGATGTCGGAATCGCGCCGGTCGCCCGCGCCGCTGATGACCACCGAGCGCTTCTTCGCGGGCATGGTGTCCACGGCCGAGACCAGCGCGCGCATGGCGTCGGTGTTGTGGCCGTAGTCGGCGATCACGGTGGCGCCGCGGTAGTCCATCACGTTGAAGCGGCCGGGCACGCCGGCGGCGTCGTTGAGGAAGCTCGCGAGGCCGCTGCGGATGGTGTCCCAGTCCAGGCCCACGGCCCAGGCCGCGGCCACGGCGGCCATCACGTTGTCGACCTGGAAGCCGATGCTGCCGCCGCGCGTGATCGGCACGTCGCGCAGCGCGATGCGTTCGCGCCACGAGCCCTCGGCCGCCACCACCGTGTCCTGGTCGACGTAGACGGTGCGCTTGCCCTGCGCGCGGTGCGTGGCCATCACCGGATGCTGGCGGTCGGCCGCGAAGAAGATCACCTCGCCCGGGCAGTTGGTGGCCATCGCGGCGACGTTGGGGTCGGCCGCGTTGAGCACGGCGTAGCCGCCCGGCGCCACGTTGCGCACCACCACGCGCTTGAGCACCGCGAGGTCCTCGACGGTGGTGATGTAGTTCAGGCCCAGGTGGTCGCCGCTGCCGATGTTGGTGACCACGGCCACCGAGCAGCGGTCGAAGCCCAGGCCCTCGCGCAGCACGCCGCCGCGCGCGACCTCGAACACGGCCGCGTCCACGTCGGGATGCAGCAGCACGTTGCGCGCGCTCTTCGGGCCGCTGCAGTCGCCGCTGTCGGTCTGGCGGCCATCGACGTACACGCCGTCGGTGTTCGTCATGCCGGTGCGCAGGCCGCTGGAGGCGACGATGTGGTTGATCAGCCGCGTGGTGGTGGTCTTGCCGTTGGTGCCGGTGACCGCGATCACCGGGATGCGGCCGTCGTCGCCATGGGCGAACAGCGCATCGACCACCGCCTCGCCGACCGCGCGGCCGCGGCCGAACGAGGGCGAGATGTGCATGCGCAGGCCCGGTGCGGCATTGACCTCGACGATGCCGCCGTGCTGCTCTTCGAGCGGGCGCAGCACGCTCTCGCAGACCACGTCGACGCCGCAGATGTGCAGGCCGACCATCTGCGCCGCGTCGACCGCGCGCGCCGCCACCTCGGGGTGCACGGTGTCGGTCACGTCGGTGGCGGTGCCGCCGGTCGAGAGGTTGGCGTTGTTGCGCAGCACCACGCGCTGGCCCAGCGCGGGCACGCTCTCGGGCGTGAGGCCCTGCGCCTCGAGCCGGCCGACGGCGATGTCGTCGAGGCGGATCTTGGTCAGCGAGGTGGCATGGCCCTCGCCGCGGCGCGGATCGAGGTTGACCGTGTCGACCAGCTGGCGCACGGTGGCGCTGCCGTCGCCGATCACGTGCGGCGGATCACGGCGCGAGGCGGCCACCAGGCGGTCGCCCACCACCAGCAGGCGGAAGTCGAAGCCCGGCAGGAATTTCTCGACCATCACCTCGCCGTAGGCGTCGGCGGCCTTGTAGGCGGCGTCGAGCTGCTCGCGCGTCGTGATGTTGACGGTCACGCCCTTGCCCTGGTTGCCGTCCTGCGGCTTCACCACCACGGGCATGCCGATCTCCTGCGCGGCGGCCCAGGCGTCGTCCATGTCGGCCACCGGGCGGCCCAGCGGCACCGGCACGCCGGCGGCGTTGAGCAGCTGCTTGGTGAGCTCCTTGTCCTGCGCGATCGACTCGGCCACGCCACTGGTGCTGTCGACCTCGGCGGCCTGGATGCGGCGCTGCTTCGAGCCCCAGCCGAACTGCACCAGGCTGCCGGTGGTGAGGCGGCGGTAGGGGATGCCGCGCGCGACGGCGGCATCGACGATGGAGCCGGTGCTCGGGCCCAGGCGTTCCGATTCGTCGAGGTCGCGCAGCTCGGTGATGGCGGCGGTGGCATCGAAGGCGGTGCCGTTCTGCGCCGCGGCGATCAGCGCCTCGGCCAGCTCGAGCGCGCGGCGGCCCACGGCCTCCTCGGTGTATTGCACGACCACCTGGTAGACGCCTTCTTCCAGCGTGGGCGAGGTGTGGCCGAAGTTGACCGCGCAGCCGGCCTGGGCCTGCAGCGCCACGGCCGCGTTCTCCAGCACGTGGGCCAGCGCCAGCGGCTGGCCCAGCACCATCGGGTGCAGCTCGCCGATGGTCGGGAAGGCCGCGCGCAGGCGGTCCTCGAAGCCGGCCAGCCGGCCGATGGCGTTCTCGTCGCCTTCGCAGGCAACGACCGCCTCGATGGCGGTGTGGCGGCTCCAGAGGTTGGGGCCGCGAAGGGCGCGGGTGCGGGTGACTTTCATGGGGCGGCGCGGTTCTTCAGGGGGTATCGGCGGGTGCCCCCGCGCGGATGCGCGGAGGAACCGGGTGGATCAGGCGAGCTGGAGCTGGGGCGAGGGCTGGCTCTGCGAGAGCTGCAGCGAGGCCAGTGCCGCCTGCAGGTCGGCCTCGAAGGCCTCGATGCCCGCGCCGATGAGGTTGAGCGGAATGCCCAGCGCCCAGGCCGCGGCCACGGCGGCCAGCAGGCTCTCGAGGCTCACGCCGGCATGGGTGGCGCGCCACACGGTGAGGCGGCCCAGGCCCGGCAGGAAGGACTCGCTGGTGCCGTTGGCCAGCACCACGCGGTCCTGGCGGATCAGCACCGCCTTGCCGCCGGCGGCCTGGTGGGCCGTCAGCGACGCGGCCTGCGCGTCCACGCTGTAGAGGATCACGGCGCCGTCGCACAGCGGCGCCAGGCCGGCCACGCGTTCGTCGTCGGCGTTGAGCACCGCGGTGCCCTCGGGCAGCACCACGTCGACCTGGGTGCGCAGCACCTTGACCATGTGGTCGCTCTCGCGGATGTCGAAGTCGCCCAGCTGCTCGAAGCCGCCGAGGTCGGTCACGATGCCGACCTCGCAGCGGTCGTAGGGCAGGCCGTCCTGCAGGATGGTGCGCGCGCCGTTCTCGATCACCACGGCCTGCACCTGGCGGTTCATCAGCAGGCGGTGGCCGGCTTCCCAGTTGGCGCTGTCGCGCGCGTCGACGCGGCGGCGCTCGAGGAACAGGCCGTCGCGGCAGGCCAGGCCGGTGTGGCGGCCGCCGAGGCCGACCAGCCAGGCCACCAGGCGGGTGATCACCGCGTTGTCGCGCGAACCGGCCACGCCCACCACGGGGATGCGGCCTTGCGAGTCATCGGGGAACAGGTGGTCGCAGATCGCGCGGCCCACCGGGCGCGGCGAGCCGACGGCCGGCTTCAGGTGCATCAGCAGGCCGGGGCCGGCGTTGACTTCGACGATGGCGCCGCCCTGCGGGCCGAGCGGCTTGGAGATGTCCTCGCACACCAGGTCGATGCCCGCGATGTCCAGGCCGACCACGCGCGCGGCCAGCTCGACCATGTGCGCGACCTCGGGATGGACGCTGTCGGTGCAGTCGATCGCGACGTTGCCGTTGCGCTGGATCAGCACGCGGCGGCCGGCCTCGGGCACCGATTCGGGCTCCAGGCCCTGGCGGCGCAGGTCCGACAGGATCGCGCCGTCGCGCGCGCCCAGGAAGGACAGCGGGAAGTCTTCCGTGTCGCCGCGGCGCGGGTCGCTGTTGATCTGCAGGTCGATGAGTTCGCTGCAGTTCGACTTGCCGTCGCCCGTGACCCAGACGGTCTCGCCGCGCGCGGCCGCCACCATGCGGCCGCCGACGACCAGCACGCGGTGCTCCTCGCCGCGGATGTAGCGCTCGACCAGCACTTCGCTGCCGTGGCGCTCGGCCACGGAGAAGGCGGCCTCGATGTCCTCGCGCTTGGTCAGGTCCAGGATCACGCCGCGGCCGTGGTTGCCGTCGGAGGGCTTGACCACCACCGGCACGCCCATGTCCTCGGCCACTTCCCAGGCCTCGGCCGGGCTGGCGACCGCCTGGCCGCCGGGCACCGGGATGCCGCAGCCCGCGAGCAGCGACTTGGTCAGCACCTTGTCGCTGGCGATCGATTCGCCGATGGCGCTGGTGTAGTCGGTCTCGGCGGTCCAGATGCGCTGCTGGTTGGCGCCGTAGCCCATCTGGACCAGGTTGCCGCTGTTCAGGCGCATGTAGGGGATGTCGCGGTCGATCGCGGCATTCACGATCGCCTCGGTGCTCGGGCCGAGGTAGCAGTCGTCGACCTTCGACTTGATCGCCTCGATCGCGGCCTGCACGTCGGCCGGGCCGATGGGGTCGTCGTTGATCGCGGCCATCATGATGCGGTGGCCCTCGGCCAGCGCCACCCGCGCCACCTGCTCGTCACGCGAGCGGAACACCATGCGGTAGGTGCCCGAGACCGAGGTCTCGCGGGTCTGGCCGAAACCGGTGGCCATGCCGGCCAGGTTCAAGAGCTCGATCACCACGTGCTCGAGCACGTGGCCCGACCAGGTGCCTTCGCGCAGCCGCTGGATGAAGCCGCCGCGCTCGCCGACGCCGCAGTGGTGCTCGATCAGCGCCGGCAGCAGGGTCGTCAGCCGGTCGCCGAAGCCTTCGATCTTGTTGGAGGGGAATTCCTCGAGCCGGCCGAGGTCCAGCCAGACTTCGAGCACCGGGCGGTAGGTCCAGATGCTCGGGCCGCGCAAATAGTTGATGCGCAGCAGGCGAATGTCGTCGAAACGGGTCATGCAAACGTTCGATGTGCTTTGGCCGAGCACCGCGGCGCCTTCAAGCGCGCCCATGGCGATCGGTCAGAATCGGCGCCCCGCGAAGGGCGTCATGGCGCGGTCCCAACGGGCCGCGACGGGCAAGAGTCAAAGAAACACAATGCAACATCACGATCCAGTCGGCACCCAGGAGGGCGAAAACGAAGCGGTTTCAGAGGCTCTGAAAAGCCGGCTCGCAGTCGCGGAAAACGTTCTGGCAACACTGTCGGTTGACCTCGATGAAGAACTTCGTTTCGGTTTTGGCCTGGTGGCGCTCACAGATCGCCGGCTGCTGGCGCTGGAGCCCGGCGGCAAAGGCATGTGGCGTGAGTGGTCGCTCGCCGACCCGGCGCTCGAACTGCAGCTGAGCGACCAGTCCGGGGTCGGCCTGCTCGATCTCGTCGACGGGCGCGGGCGGCTGGTGCGCTGGCGCTACACCCTGGCCCAGCAGGTCGCCGCGCTGCGCCTGCTGCGGCTGTTCGGCCAGCGCGCCAACGCGGCGGGTGTCGCGCGCGCGACACCTGAGGCCGACGGCGACGAGATCGACACCGAGCTCCAGACCCCGCCCTCGACCTGGGTGCTGCTGCGGCTGGGCCGCTTCGCCCGGCCCTACCGCAAGCAGCTGATCGCCGGCTTCTTCCTCACGGTGCTGTCCACGGCCGCCACCCTGGTGCCGCCCTACCTCACGATCCCGCTGATGGACGACATCCTGATCCCGTTCCAGAACGGGCAGAAGATCGATCCGATGCGCGTGGGCCTCTACCTGAGCGGGCTGCTCGGCGCGGCGCTGGTCGGCTGGGGCCTGGGCTGGGCGCGCACCTACCTGCTGGCGCTGGTGTCCGAGCGCATCGGCGCCGACCTGCGCACCACCACCTACGAGCACCTGCTCACGTTGCCGCTCGACTACTTCGGCGGCAAGCGCACCGGCGACCTGATGGCGCGCATCGGCTCCGAAACCGACCGCATCAACGTTTTCCTCTCGTTGCACGCGCTCGATTTCGCCAACGACGTGCTGATGATCGTCATGACGGCGGCGATCCTGATCTCGATCAATCCGCTGCTGGCCGTGGTCACGCTGGTGCCGCTGCCCTTCATCGCCTGGATGATCCACGTGGTGCGCGACCGGCTGCGCACCGGCTTCGAGAAGATCGACCGCGTCTGGTCCGAGGTCACCAACGTGCTGGCCGACACCATCCCCGGCATCCGCGTGGTCAAGGCCTTCGCGCAGGAGCGCCGCGAGGCCGAGCGCTTCCGCGCCGCCAATGCCTACAACCTGCAGGTCAACGACAAGCTCAACCGCACCTGGTCGGTGTTCACGCCCACGGTGTCGCTGCTGACCGAGATCGGCCTGCTGGTGGTCTGGGCCTTCGGCATCTGGCAGGTGGCGCGCGGCAGCATCACGGTGGGCGTGCTGACCGCCTTCATCGCCTACATCGGCCGCTTCTACACGCGCATGGACTCGATGAGCCGCATCGTCTCGGTGACGCAGAAGGCGGCCGCCGGCGCCAAGCGCATCTTCGACATCCTCGACCACGTGAGCAACGTGCCCGAGCCGGCCAACCCGGTGAAGGTGGAGCGGGTGCAGGGCGCGATCGCGATGCGCGGGCTGGGCTTCCGCTACGGCTCGCGCGCCGTCATCCACGACCTCGACCTGCGCATCGAGCCCGGCGAGATGATCGGCCTGGTGGGCCACAGCGGCTCGGGCAAGAGCACGCTGGTCAACCTGATCTGCCGCTTCTACGACGCCACCGAGGGTGCGATCGAGGTCGACGGCACCGACATCCGCCGCTTCGCCGTGGCCGACTACCGGCGCCACGTCGGGCTGGTGCTGCAGGAGCCCTTCCTGTTCTTCGGCACCATCGCGCAGAACATCGCCTACGGCAAGCCCGACGCCACGCGCGAGGAGATCGTGGCCGCGGCGCGCGCCGCCCATGCGCACGACTTCATCCTGCGGCTGCCGCACGGCTACGACTCGCTGGTGGGCGAGCGCGGCCAGGGCCTGTCGGGCGGCGAGCGCCAGCGCATCAGCATCGCGCGCGCTCTCTTGATCGACCCGCGCATCCTGATCCTCGACGAGGCCACCTCGGCGGTCGACACCGAGACCGAGAAGGATATCCAGAAGGCGCTCGACAACCTCGTGCAGGGCCGCACCACGATCGCGATCGCGCACCGGCTCTCGACCCTGCGCAAGGCCGACCGCCTGGTGGTGATGGACCGCGGCGAGATCGTCGAGGTCGGCCCGCACGACGCACTCATGGCGAAGCAGGGCGCCTACTGGCGTCTCTACCAGGCGCAGCTGCGTCAGGGCGACGACGACGCCAGCGAAGGCGCGGCCAACGAGCGCGTGGGGGCGCAGGGCATCCCGGTGAGCCATGCGGCGCACCCGGCGGGAGAGGCATGATGGAAACGACGACGATCACCCCGCCCGACTTCGGGCTCGAGCGCGATGCCTTCGGCCGGCTGGTGCTGACCGATGCGCAGGGCCAGCGGCACGTGGGCATTTCCGCGGTGCGGGCCTTTCCGCTCAGCGCGCCGGGCGAGGGCATCTCGCTGGTCGGCGGCGAGGGCCGCGAACTGGTGTGGATCGACCGCGTCGATCAGCTGCCGTCCGCGGCGCGCGCGCTGCTCGAGGAAGAACTCGCGGTGCGCGACTTCGCGCCCACGCTGCTCAAGCTGCACGCCGTGTCGAGCTTCGGCGTGCCCAGCACCTGGACCGTGAGCACCGACCGCGGCGACACCCGCTTCGTGCTCAAGGCCGAGGAGGACATCCGCCGGCTCGAGCATGGCGCGCTGCTGATCGCGAGCGCGCATGGGGTGCAGTTCCGCATTGCCGACGTGAAGGCGCTCGACCGGGGGTCTAGAAAGTTGCTGGAGCGCTTTCTCTGAATTCGGGAACCGGACGCAGAGGACGCGAAGGTTTCGCGAAGGACGCGAAAGAACAGCCTTGAAGGTGTGGGTCGCGCTCGTGCGCAAGCACTGCCCCGTAGCGAGACCGAAAGTGCCGCAGCGTTAGCCCAGCAGCAGCCCACTTCATTGGGTATTCCTTTCGCGTCCTTCGCGAAACCTTCGCGTCCTCTGCGTCCGGCTGCCCGATCCCGCTTTCCAGCCGACCCTTCAGTCCAGCAAATCCGAATAGTCGCCGCGCTCGTAGGCCTCGACCGCCTGCCAGGGCAGCGTCTTCGGCGCCGCGATCGGCATGGCGGTCATCGTGTTGAGCGAGGTGCCGTGCGCGTTGCGCTGTTCGATCCTGCGCGCATAGCGGCCGGCCACGTCCCAGTCGATGCGCACCGTGCTCTCGCCCTGCTGCTGCTCGTAGCGCTGCACGCCCGGGCCCGCGGCGCCCAGGGACTTCATGCGCGGCAGCACCGCCGGGTCGACCAGCCAGTAGGCAGGCGCCCACGAGCCGCCGTAGCCGACGTTGCCGTAGTTGGCCGCATCGACCTCGATCAGCTTGCGCTGCGCGCGCAGCACCATGCCGACCTCCACCTTGCCGCTGGCATCGCGGCGCAGCCACAGCGGCGCGGCCGTGTTGTCGGCATGCGCATGGCCGATGTGCACCTTGGCGTCGCGGGCCTCGTGCTCGTGGTCGGCGCGCAGCGCGGCCGGCAGCTCGCGTTCGATCCACACCGTGCCGGCGCGGCGGAACATGCGGTCGGCGTAGCGGCTCTCGCGCTGCACGCCGTCCTTGCCGATCGACAGCACGTGGTGCTGGATGCGCAGGTTCTGGTCGGGTGCCTGGGCGTCGCCCGCGGCACCCGCCGCCAGCGGGACGGCCGCGAGGACCGCCGCCGCCAGCAGCGCCTGGAGTTTCGAGCCCGCCGTCACAGGCCCGCCGCCTGCCGGACCTTGTCGAACACCTTGATGTTCTCGAGGGTGCCCTTGAAGATCTTCGAGCCCGCGCCGCCGGCGAACAGCATCACGTCGCCGCCGCCATGGGTTTCGGAGCCGGGCGCGCCGAGGTTGATGCCGACCTCCTGCAGGAAGTTGTCGTCCTCGGTGTTCATCGCGCTCTGGTCGTCGCGGTTCGGCGCGCGCGCCGGCGCGATCCACGGCTTGTTGCCGTCTTCCGGGTTGACCTGGCTGCCCGCGCTCGCGTTGGGCCGGCCGCCATTGCCGAACACCAGCGTGGTGTAGGGCTTGCCGTCGGCCGCCTTGGACGGCTTGCCGTCGGCGTAGCCGTTGACCTTGCCGAGGATCGGGTTGCCGATCTTCGGATAGCCGTTGAAGGCGATCGCGTGGTCGTGGTCGGCCGTGACCACCACCAGCGTGTTCTTCAGGCCCGGGTCCTTCCTGTTCATGTAGTCGAGCGCGGTCTGGATCGCGGCGTCGAAGGCCAGCGTGTCTTCCAGCGCGCGCTTGGCGTTGGTGCCGTGCAGCGCATGGTCGATGCGCCCGCCCTCCACCATCAGGAAGAAGCCCTTGTCGTTGCGGCTGAGCACGCCCAGCGCCTTCTCGGTCATCTCCGAGAGGCTCGGCTGGTCGAGGTTCTGCTTCACGCGGTCGAGCTCGTAGGCCATCTCGCTCTGCGAGAACAGGCCCAGCAGCTTGCCGGTGGCGGCGGTGTCGACGGCGCGCAGCTTGGTGCCGGTGTCGACATAGGCGTAGCCCTTGGCCTGCATCGCGGCCACCAGGTCCACGTTGTCGGTGCGCTTGCTGCTCGGGTTGAGCGACTTCGGCAGGTAGTTGCGCTGGCCGCCGCCCATCAGCACGTCGATGCCGTCGAGCAGCTTGGGGTTGTAGTTGGCATGGCCCGGCGTGCTCTGCTCGGCGATGGTGTTGTAGCCGTTGCGGTTGCAGATGTGGGCGTAGGTGGTGGCCGGCGTGGCGTGGCCCACGCGCGTGGTCGACACCGCGCCCACCGCGCGGCCCTTGGCCTTGGCGAGCTCGAGCAGCGTGTCCACCGCCTTGCCGTTGGTCGGCGGGCAGGTGGTGTTCTCGCCGTTGATGTACTGGGTGCCCGTGCCGTCGACGGCGGTGGTGTCGCTCGACATCGAGATCACCTCGTTGCGCATCTTCACGCCGGTCATGTAGGCGGCCATCGAGGGCGCGCTGTCGGTGGTCTGGCCGTCGAGCGAGAAGGTCTTCACGCGCGCCGCGAAGGGCAGCGACTGCATGACGAGGTGGGCGCGTTCCGGGCTCGCGAGCGAGCCGGGCCTGGCCGCGAGCTGCTTCTCGCCCTTGTAGATGCGCGCGGCCGTCACGGTGACCGGGCCCATGCCGTCGCCGAGGAAGAAGATGACGTTCCTGGCTTCGCCGGCGGCGTGCGCGCTGCCGGCCAGGGTGCCGGCGGCGGCGCACAGGATCGCGGCGGCCAGGCGGGTGTTGCGGGTGATGCGGTTCATGGTCGTGCTCATGGTGATGGGGTCGGTGGCTGCGGTGCGTGCCTCAGAGGCCGACCGCCTTCCGGATCAGGCCGAACACGTCCGTGTTGGTGATCACGCCGGAGAAGTTCTCCGCGCCCAGGCCCTGCGCGCCGAGGAACACGTCGGCGCCGCCATGCGTCTCGGAGTCGCTGGCCGCGTCCATCGGCACCACGGCTTCCTGCCTGTAGTCCTTGCCTTCGAGCTCGGCGTCGCCGATCGGGCCGCGCGAGGACAGGCGGCGCGGGCCGTTGCCGAAACCGATGATGGTGTACGGGTTGCCGTCCACGTCCTTGCTGGTCTTGCTGGTGTCGACGTAGTCCTTCACCAGGCCGAGCACGCCCGGCTTGCCGGCCTCGGTCTTGCCGGTGCGCGCGGCATAGCCGTTGAGCTGCAGCGTGTGGTCGTGGTCGGCCGTGACCACCACCAGCGTGTTCTTCAGGCCCGGGTCGATGGCCTTCATCTTGTCGAGCGCGAGCTTGATGGCGTCGTCGAAGGCGCCCGTGTCCTGCAGCGCGCGGCGCGCGTTGGTGGCGTGCAGCGCATGGTCGATGCGACCGCCTTCCACCATCAGGAAGAAGCCCTTCCTGCGCGCGGCCAGCGCGTCGATGGCCTTGCCGGTCATCTCGGCCAGGCTCGGTTCCTTGCCGGCATCGCGGTCCAGGTCGTAGGCCATGTGGCTCTTGGTGAACAGGCCGGCGATCTTGGTCGTGCCGTCGGCCGGCAGCTTGTCGAACTCGGCCTTGCTGGCGGCGAAGCCGTACTTCGCGCTCTTCAGTTCGGCGATCAGGTTGCGCTTGTCGTTGCGCTTGCCGCCGTCTTCCTTGGGCGTGAAGTAGTCGGTGCCGCCGCCGAAGACGACGTCGACGCCGTCGCCCAGCCTGGTGTTGTAGCCGGCGCCGCCGGGCACCAGCGCGGCGGCGATGGTGTTCTCGGCGTCGCGGTGGCACACGTGCGCGTAGGTGGCCGCGGGCGTCGCGTGCGTGATGCGCGTGGTGGTCACCACGCCGGTCGCGTAGCCACGGGCCTTGCTCTGCTCGAGCAACGTTTCCACCGCGCGGCCGTTGCTCGGGGGGCAGGTGCTGTCGAAGCTGGCGTGGTAGGCCTTGCCCGCGGCATCGGTGGCCTGGGTGTCGGGGCTCATCGAGATGACTTCGTTGTTCATCTTCACGCCGGTCATGTAGGCCGACATCGAGGGCGCGCTGTCGGTCACCTGGGCGTCGTTCGAATAGGTGTGGACGAAGGCCGTCTCGGGCAGCGTGTCGATCGTGAGGTCGCCGTCCTCGCCGACCTTGTAGATGCGCGCGGCGGTCAGCGTGGTGATGCCCATGCCGTCGCCGAGGAAGAACAGGATGTTCTTCGGCGCTTCCGCCGCCGGCGGGTTGGTGGTGGGTGGAATCAGCGGCAGCAGGCCGCCGTGGCTGTCGCTGCCGCCGCAGGCGGACAGCAGCAGTGAAACGCCCAGCAGCGCCGGGGCAATGAAGTGTCGGGTCATGCGACTCCCTTGGTGGTTATCCGTTCGGCGCGCCTCCTGCGCGCCGTTTCTGGAGAAGCAATCTAGGGAGGCCGCATGACTCTCGCGTGACGCGATGCACGCGGGCATGAAAAGTTCGACGCGCCGTTAAAAAAAGCGCGCCATGCCCGGCCGGCGCGATTTCAGCGGGATGCCGCCCAGCGCAGCGCCGCCCCGCCCGCCGTTGCCGCCACGCCGCTCGCGAAGGTGCCCCAGGCCATGTCGAGCAGCGACAGGCCCAGCGGCCAGCCCTTCATGATCGAGAGGTTGGTGAGGTCGTAGGTCGCGTAGGCGAACAGGCCGAGCAGGGCGCCCAGCAGCGCGGTGCGCGCGAGGCTCGCGGCCTCGGCGCCGGGCAGCACCGCGAAGAACACCAGCCCCACCGGGTACAGCAGGTAGAACAGTGCCGCGAAGCCCAGCCTGGGCTCGGAAGCCATCAGGTGGCCCAGCCCCTGCTGGTAGAGGTTCTTGGCGATCACGCCGAGCCAGAGCGAATCGATCAGCGCCATCACCAGGAAGGTGGCGGCCCAGGCGGCGAGGTGTTTGGTGGTCATGGCGGCGGTGCGGATGGGTGGGGTGTCGCGGCCATCGTAGCGAGGCCCGGGGGCCGCGGGTAGCGCCCGCGGCGCGGGCTGCGAAAATCGCGCGTTCGGACTACAGCTCCGTCGTTCCCGCGCACCGATGCGCCTTGCCATTCATTCCTCGAGCCCATCATGCCCCTGCACACCACCGCCCTCGTCCTGTTCTCCGGCGGGCAGGACTCCACCACCTGCCTGGCCGATGCCCTCTCGAAGTACCAGCGCGTCGAGACCCTGGGCTTCGACTACGGCCAGCGCCACCGCGTCGAGCTCGACGTGCGCGCCGGCATCCTCGCCTCGCTGCGCGAGCGTTTTCCCGACTGGGCGCCACGCCTGGGCCAGGACCACGTGCTCACGCTGGCGGCGCTGGCGCAGCTCGGCGGCTCCTCGCTGACCGAGGAGGTCGCGTTCGAGATGCAGGCCGACGGCCTGCCCAACACCTTCGTGCCGGGACGCAACCTGCTGTTCCTCACGCTGGCCGGCGCGCTGGCCTACCGGCGCGGGCTGCAGGTGATCGTCACCGGCGTCTGCGAGACCGACTTCTCGGGCTACCCCGACTGCCGCGACGACACCATGAAGGCGATGCAGCTCGCGCTGTCGCTGGGGCTGGAGCGCCGGCTGGTGATCGACACGCCGCTGATGTGGATCGACAAGGCCGAGACCTGGCAGCTCGCGCACCGCCTCGGCGGCCAGCCCCTGGTCGACCTGATCGTGGAGGAGACTCACACCTGCTACCTGGGCGACCGCACGCACCGGCAGGCCTGGGGCTATGGGTGCGGCGAGTGTCCGGCGTGCGAGCTGCGCGCCAAGGGCTGGGATCGCTACGTGGCCGACGCCGGAGCCGCCGAGGCTTCGAGCCGGTAGCGCGCGCTGCCGGCCGCGCCATCGGCCTGCGGCACCAGCGTCCAGCGCTGGCCATGGAACTCGCCCACCGCCGCGCGGTGCGCGATCGACACCATCGAACCGCCCGCTGCCTGCACCATCGCGCCCAGCCGCCGGTAGAGCGTGCTCTCGGCCTGGGCATCGAGCGCGCTCGTGATCTCGTCGGCGAACAGCCAGGCCGGCTTGCGCAGCAGCACGCGCGCGATCGCCAGGCGCTGTTGCTCGCCGCCCGAGAGCTTCTGGCTCCAGGCATCGCTGTCGTCGAGCCGGCCGGCGAGGTCGGGCAGCAGGGCGTCGGTCAGGGCCTGGCGCAGCTGGTCGTCACCGTACTTCTCCGCCGGCTCCGGGTAGGCCAGCGCGTCTCGCAGCGTTCCGTCGGGCACATAAGGACGTTGGGGCATGAACGCGGCGTTTTCGGGTATCTGCACATGGCCGCTCGAGAACGGCCAGATGCCGGCGAAAGACCGGAACAGCGTCGACTTGCCGCTGCCCGAGGGGCCTTGCACCAGCACGTTCTGGCCCGGCTGCACCGCGATCGCGGCATTGGCGAGCAGGGGCGTTCCATCTGGAAGTGCGATGGTCAAGTCGTCGGTACGCAGATCGGTGGCACCGCTGCGACCCAAAGGGGTGACTGGCGCTTCGTGAGTGCGCATGGCATCGTCGAAACTGGTGAGGCGATCCGCCGTGGCGCGCCAGATCGCGACCCTGTCGTAGTTGTCCACGAACCATGACATGGCGTCCTGAACCGTGTTGAAAGCGCGACCAATCTGCATCACTTCGCCGAACTGAATGGCTCCACTGAAGAATCGCGGCGCCGCCAGAAAGAAGGGAAAGACGATGGCCAACTGTCCAAAGGACGCGGTGAAGAGAACGAGGTTCTTCTGCTGCCGAATGAGGGAGAGATAGTTCCGAAGCACGCTCGAGAAGCGCATGTCGAGTTGCTTGCCTTCCACGGCTTCGCCACGGTCGAGCGCAATGGCCTCGCTGTACTCGCGCACACGCACCAGATGATGGCGGAAATCGGCTTCCAGGCGCTGCTGCTGGAAGTTGAGGCCGATCAGCGGCCGGCCGATGAAGTGCGTGATGACGGTGCCTACCGTGCAGTAGATGACCGCGACCCAGACCATCAATCCCGGAATGGTGAACTCTTGCCCGTCGAACTTGAACGAGAACTGGCCTGACAGCCCCCACAGGATGCCGATGAAGGTCACGAGCGTGACCACGGAATTGAGGATGCCCATCGACAGCGTCACCGTGTAGTCGGTGAAGAGCTGCATGTCCTCCTGAATGCGCTGGTCCGGGTTGTCGGGCTGGGCCTGCTTGCCGTCGGCAGAGCCGGGTTTCTGCGCGTAGCGCGCCAACTCCAGCCGATAGAAGGTGCGGTTCGCCATCCAGCGGCTCAGGTAGTTGCGCGTCATCCAGGCGCGCCACCGCACTTGCAGAAGCTGGGTCAGATAGAACTTGAAGACCGCCACTGCGATTCCGGCCATGGCGATATAGGTAAAGCGCAGCAGCTGATTCCAGAAAACGGGCTCGTTCCTGTTCTGCAGTGCGTCATAGAAGACGCGGCTCCAGTCGTTGAGCAGCACCGACACGTAGACCGTGCCGAGATTGAGTGCGATCACGCCCAGGAACAGGCTCCGCGCCCGCCACTTTTCCTCCGAACGGAAGTAGGGCGCCGACAAGGTCAGGACGCGGCGCACCACCTGCAGGAAGGTCTGGGCGCGTTCGTTGACGGTGGGGGACATGCTGGCTTTCCTCGCTGGCGCAGGCGCGCCGGTCATCGTGAGGAGGCCATAGTAGACAAATGTTTCTTAAACCGGGCTGAAACATGCCGGCACGGCATGCGACCCGCGTCCAGCGCCCTTCAGTACGTGTCCAGCATCACGCGCGCCGCGGTCGCCAGGAAATGCGAGAGCGGCGGCGTCTTCAGGCCTTCGACCTTCGCCTCCTCGTCCCACAGTCGCAGCCGGATCGCATCGCCCGACCACGGATGGTCGGCGAAGCGCCGCGCGGCCGCGTCGTTCATCGGCCCGCCCTGCAGTTGCAGGCTGCGCACCGAATCGGGCGACAGGCGCGCGAAGTAGTCGGGCCGGGTCGCGCAGAGGTAGCGCTTGGCATCCACGTGCAGCCGGATCGGTTCGCGCACCTCGAGGCCGAAGGCGCCGCGCAGCAGCGGCAGCGCGATGTACTGGTGGCGGTCGTCGATGCCGAGCTCGGTCGGCGAGCGCTCGAGCGTCTGGTGCTCGGTGATCAGCATGTGGCCCAGGTCGTGCAGCAGCGCGGCCGTGACCAGCGCGTCGCCGGCCTCGGCCTGCTCGGCCAGCCAGGCGCATTGCAGCGCATGCTCGGCCTGCGACACGGGCTCGCCCGCATAGGCCACGCCGCCGCGTTCGGCAAAAAGGCGGGCGATCTCGGCGAGGTCGAGTGTCATTGTTCTGAAACGAAGCGCGGGCGACAGCACACCGAAGTTCGCGGATCTCCATGACAAGGCCGTGACCGCTGGTGCGGGCCGCGTCGAAAAGAGGGTCTTGGCGGGCCCTGGCGCATGCGTTTGACAAATCCCTGTCACACGCCGCTGCCAGCATCGCCGCGTCCACGGCAGGCCTGCGCCACCGTGTTGCGTTTTCGTTTTTCTTTCGCTTTCCGCTTCATTTCTTTCCCGAGGGATCTCACCATGCTGCGTCGTTGTCTTCGCTGGGCCGCCGTGCCCGCCCTGCTTTCGCTGGCCTTCGCCGCCACCGCCCAGGGCCGCACCGAGCTGCTGGTCTATACCGCGCTCGAGGCCGATCAGGTGCAGGCCTACAAGGCCGCGTTCGAGAAGGAGAACCCGACCATCGAGCTGAAGTTCGTGCGCGACTCCACCGGCATCGTCACCGCCAAGCTGCTGGCCGAGAAGGCCAACCCGCAGGCCGACGTGGTGTGGGGCCTGGCCGCCACCTCGCTGATGCTGCTCGACAAGGAAGGCATGCTGCAGCCCTACGCCCCCAAGGGCCTCGACGCGGTGAAGCCCACCATGCGCGATCCGGCCAACCCGCCCAAGTGGGTGGGCATGGACGTGTGGTCCTCGGCCATCTGCTTCAACACCGCCGAAGCGACCAAGAAGAACCTGCCCAAGCCCACGAGCTGGGCCGACCTCACGAACCCGGTCTACAAGGGCCAGATCACGATGCCCAATCCGGCCGCCTCGGGCACCGGCTACCTGATGGTCTCGGGCTGGATCCAGATGATGGGCGAGGACAAGGCCTGGAAGTACATGGACGCGCTGCACCAGAACATCGGCATCTACAGCCAGTCGGGCAGCAAGCCCTGCCGCCAGGCCGGCGCCGGCGAGTTCGCGCTCGGCATGTCCTTCGAATACCGCGCCAACAAGACCAAGCGCGACGGCGCGCCGATCGACATCGTGCTGCCCAAGGAAGGCCTGGGCTGGGACATGGAAGCCACCGGCATCATCAAGACCAGCAAGAAGCAGGAAGCCGCCAAGGCGCTGGCCGACTGGGCCGTGACGAAGCAGGCCAACGAGCTCTACGCGAAGAACTTCGCGGTGCTCGCGCTGCCGGGCATCCAGGAGAAGCTGGAATTCGTGCCGGGCGACGTGGAGAAGCTGCTGGCCAAGAACGACTTCACCTGGGCTGCCGCGAACCGCGACCGCATCCTGGCCGAGTGGTCGAAGCGCTACGAATCGAAGTCGGAAAAGAAGCCGATGTGAAGAGCTGACGGCTCCTTGCATTCCTCTCTTCCTCTCCCGATTCCTTCTTCTCTCCCAGCAGGCAGCCGCGCATGACGACGAGCTTTCTTTCCCTCCGCGGCATCGAAAAATCCTTCGGCGCGACGCGCGTGCTCGACGGCATCGACCTCGACATCGAACCCGGCGAGTTCGTCTGCCTGCTCGGCCCCTCGGGCTGCGGCAAGACGACCTTGCTGCGCATCGTCTGCGGCATCGAGCGCGCGGACCGCGGGCAGATCCTGCTCGGCGGCCAGGACATCGCGGGCCTGCCGCCGGCGGCGCGCGGCTTCGGCGTGGTGTTCCAGTCGTACGCACTGTTCCCCAACCTGACGGCGGCGCAGAACATCGCCTACGGCCTGCATCCCACGGGCGCGCTGGCGCGCGAAATGGCCAAGCGTTCGCGCGAGATGCTCGACCTGGTGGGCCTGGCGGCGCATGCCGACAAGTACCCGGTGCAGCTCTCGGGCGGCCAGCAGCAGCGCGTAGCGCTGGCGCGTGCGCTCGCGCCCAATCCGCGCCTGCTGCTGCTCGACGAGCCGCTGTCCGCGCTCGACGCGCAGGTGCGAGCGAGCCTGCGCACCGAGATCCGCGCGCTGCAGAAGCGCCTGGGCATCGTCACCATCATGGTCACGCACGACCAGGAAGAGGCACTCTCGATGGCCGACCGCGTGGTGCTGATGCACGACGGGCGCATCGAGCAGGCCGGCACCCCCGACGAGCTCTACCGCCAGCCGCGCACGCGTTTCGTCGCGGGCTTCGTCGGCCGCATGAACATGCTGCCGGCCACGGTGCTGGCCGATGGCAAGGTGCGCGTGCGCGATGCCGAGCTGTTCTGCGCCCCCGGCAACCTCAGCGTGGGTTCGCAGGCCACCGTGGGCATCCGTCCCGAGCATGTGGTGGTGAAGCGCTTCGGTGCCGAGCTCGGCGCCAACAGCTTCGCGGCGCGCCTGCTCGACACCGAGTTCTTCGGCAACCGCACCGCCGCGCGCCTGGCCTGCGAGCCGCTGGGCATCGAGATCGAGGCCGAGCTGCCCGCCGATGCGCAGGGCAATGGCGGCGAGCCGCTGGTGCCGAGCAGCATGGTGCATATCCAGTTGCCTTTGCATGCGCTGTCGGTGCTGGCGCACTGAATGACGTGTTGTCTTGCGATGCAAGGTTCGGGGCGGACTCACGCCGACGGGGTACTCCCCTCCGCGAATGTCCCCCGGCCTGCGGCCTCCTCCTTGATTTCGCTGCGGGGAGTACCCATCGACGTGAGTCTGGAGCAGGTCGGTTGAACCGGCTGGCACCACCGCTGCGCCCACGTGCACAGGGCAGTGGGTGCTTCCCGCAGCGAAATAAAGGAGGAGCCGAAGGCGGGGGACATTCGCGGAGGGAAGTACCCGCTGTCCTGTGCACGCGCCCCGGAAAAAAAAAATGAGCAGCACCCCAGACGTCATCGCTACACCCATGGCGCCGATACGCGCCAACGCCGTAGACCGCGAACGCTGGCTCACCGGCGCCGCTGTACTGCTCGTCGTCGCATTGCTGCTGGTCATCGTCGCACTGCCCGTCAGCGCACTCGTCGGCCAGAGCTTCTTCGACCGCGAAGGCGCCTTCGTGGGCCTCGCCAACTTCGCGCGCTACCTCGACAACCCCGCCCTGGTCCAGTCCGCCTTCAACAGCCTCTGGCTGGCCGCGATCAGCGCCGTCATCTGCACCGCCATCGCCTACGTCTACGCGTATGGCCTCACGCTCTCGTGCATGCCGGCCAAGGGCGTGCTGCGCGCCGTCGCGCTGATACCGCTGCTCGCGCCCTCGCTGCTGCCCGCCATCAGCCTGGTCTACCTGTTCGGCAACCAGGGCCTCTTCAAGGGCCTGCTCGGTGGCGCGTCCATCTATGGCCCGCTGGGCATCGTGCTGGGCTCGGTGTTCTGGACCCTGCCGCATGCGCTCCTGATCCTCACCACCGCGATGGCGACCTCCGACGGCCGCCTCTACGAGGCCGCGCAGACCCTCGGTGCCTCGCGCTGGCGCATGTTCCGCACCGTCACCCTGCCGTCCACGCGCTACGGGCTGATCGTGGCCGCGATGGTGGTGTTCGTGCTGGTGATCACCGACTTCGGCGTGCCCAAGGTGGTGGGCGGCCAGACCGGCGTGCTCGCGACCGACATCTACAAGCAGGTGGTCGGGCAGCAGAACTTCCAGATGGGCGCGGTGGTGGGCTTCGTGCTGCTGATCCCGGCCGTGCTGTCCTTCCTGGTCGAGCGCCACGTGCGTCGCAAGCAGGCGGCCGCGCTGTCGGCGCGCGCCACGCCCTACCAGCCCGAACCGGTGCGCACGCGCGACCGCGCGCTGCTGGTGTTCTGCGCGCTCACGGCCTGCGCCATCCTCGTGATGATCGGCATGGCCGTGTTCGCCTCGCTCGCCACCTACTGGCCCTACCAGCTCGCGCCCTCGCTGAAGAACTACGACTTCAGCAACATGGACGGCGGCGGCTGGGGCAGCTACTTCAACTCGCTGCGGCTCGCGGTCTGCGCCGCCGTGGCGGGCGCGCTGCTCAGCTTCGTCTCGGCCTACCTGGTCGAGAAGCCGCGCCACTTCGGCCTGCTGCGCGAACTGCTGAACCTGCTGGCCAACCTGCCGCTCGCCGTGCCGGGCCTGGTGCTCGGCGTGGGCTACATCTTCTTCTTCATCTCGCCCTCGAACCCGCTGCGCGCCATCTACGGCAGCATGACCATCCTCGTGGTCTGCACCGTGGCCCACTTCTTCTCGGTTGCGCACCTCACCTCGCTGACCGCGCTGCGCCAGCTCGACCGCGAGTACGAGCTGGTCTCCGAATCGATGGGCATCCCGTTCTGGCGCACCCTGTGGCGCGTGCACCTGCCGGTCGCGCTGCCCACGGTGCTCAACGTCGGCGGCTACTTCTTCGTCAATGCGATGACCACCGTCTCGGCCGTCGTGTTCCTCTATTCGCCGCAGACCACGCTGGCCGCCATCGCCGTGCTCAACATGGACGATGCCGGCGACGTGGCACCCGCCGCGGCCATGGCCTCGCTGATCATGCTCACGGCCGCCGCCGGCCGCGGCCTGTTCGCGCTGGCCGGTCGCTGGGCGCTCGTGCGCACCCAAGCCTGGAGACACCGTTGACCGCCGCTCCCAACTCTTCCTCGTTCGACGTCATCGTCGTCGGCGCCGGCATCGTCGGCCTCGCGCATGCCTACACCGCCGCCAGGCGCGGCCTGCGGGTCTGCGTGATCGAGCGCGACGCCGCCTGCATCGGCGCCTCGATCCGCAACTTCGGCTTCATCACCGTGACCGGCCAGGCGCCGGGCGACAGCTGGCGCCGCGCCATGCATTCGCGCGACGTGTGGCAGGAGATCGCGCCGCAGGCCGACATCGACATCGTGCATCGCCACCTGTGGCTCGCGGCCTATCGGCCCGAGGCGCATGCGGTGCTCGAGGCCTTCATGCGCACGCCCATGGGCGAGGCCTGCCAACTCATCGATGCCGCCGAGGCCCAGGCCAAGGCGCCCGCGCTGCACCTGGCCGAGGCGCGCTCGGTGCTGTTCAGCCCGCACGAGCTGCGCGTGGAATCGCGCACCGCGATCGGCCGGCTCGCCACCTGGCTGGCGCGCGCGCACGGCGTGAGCTTCCGCTTCGGCGAGGCCGTGCTCGAGGTGCAGACGCCGCGCGTGCGCACCTCGCGCGGCGAGCTGCATGCCGAGCGCGTGGTGGTCTGCACCAACAGCGAACTGCACGGCCTGTTCGCCGATCGCATCGCGGCCCACGACCTCACGCTGTGCCGGCTGCAGATGCTGCGCGTGCAGCCCGAGGCCGGCTTCCGGCTGCCGGGCGCGGTGATGATGGACCTGAGCCTGGTGCGCTACGAGGGCTACAGCACGCTGCCCGAGGCCGCCGCGCTGCGCGAGCGCCTGCAGCAGGAAGAAGCGACTTCGCTCGCGCACGGCATCCACCTGATCGTGGTGCAGAGCGCCGACGGCTCGCTGGTGGTCGGCGATTCGCACCACTACGCCGCCGCGCCCGAGCCTTTCGCGCTCGAGGAGGTCGACCGCCTGATCCTGCGCCACCTGCGCAGCACGCTCGACCTCGAGAGCGCGCAGATCGTCGAGCGCTGGAACGGCGTCTATCCCTCCTCGAAGACCACGCCCTGCGTGATCGACGCGCCCGACGACGCGACCCGCGTGGTGCTGGTCACCAGCGGCACCGGCGCCAGCACCGGCTTCGGCATCGCGCACGACGTGTTCGCCGGCTGGTGATCCCTTTTCATTCACGCGAGTCCTTCTTCATGTCCGCCACGCATTCCTCCAGGCTCCAGGCCGTCGTCTTCGACTGGGCCGGCACCATCCTCGACTTCGGCTCGTGCGCGCCCATGGGCGCCTTCGTGAAGCTGTTCGAGCAGTTCGGCATCGAGATCACCATCGCCGAGGCGCGCGGCCCGATGGGCATGGCCAAGTGGGACCACATCAAGGCGCTGGGCTCGCAGCCGCGCATCGCCGCGCAGTGGGAGGCGAAGCACGGCCATGCCTTCAACGATGCCGACGTCGACCGGCTCTACGAGGTGTTCACGCCGATGAATGCCGCCAGCGCGCGCGACCATGCCGACTTCATTCCGGGCGCGCTCGACGCCGTGGCCGCCGCGCGTGCGCGCGGCATGAAGATCGGTTCGACCACCGGCTACAACCGCCCGATCATGGAGGTGGTCGCGGCCATCGCCGCGCAGGGCGGCTACGTGCCCGACAACCTCGTGTGCGCGGGCGACCTCGCGGCCGGCCGGCCTTCGCCGCTGATGATGTACCGCTGCTTCGCCGACCTCGGCGTGTGGCCGGCCCACGCCGTGGTGAAGGTCGACGACACCGGCGTGGGCCTCGAGGAAGGCCTGAACGCGGGCACCTGGGCCGTGGGCCTCGCGGTCAGCGGCAACGTGATGGGGCTGACCCTGGCCGAATGGCAGGCGCTCGGCGCCGACGAGCAGCAGGCACGCCGCGAGCAGGCCACCGAGCAGCTGAAGGCGGCCGGTGCCCACTACGTGATCGACAGCGTGGCCGAGCTCATGCCGGTGCTCGACGACATCGAGCGCCGCCTCGCGGCCGGCGAGCGGCCCGGGCGCTGAGTTCCGTTTTCACGGCGGCGCGATCGGGCCCGCGTCCGACTTGACCGCCCATCGGGCGGGCCTAGCATGCCCGCCATGCGACACCTCTTCCTCGCACTCTGCTGCTGCCTCGGCCTGATGGCCGCCGGTTGCGACGACAAGCCCAGGCCGGGCGGGCCGATGCCCAAGGCCTCGGCCGCGCAGCCGCTGGTCGCGCCGTCGGTGGGCTGACAAGCCCCCGGGCATTGCCGCGCCGTTGGCGCGCGGCGCGTTCGTGCGCCATCGCGGCTGGCCTTGTATGCTCGACCTCGCCGTCGCCCTGACGGACGCATGCAGGACAAGAAAGAGAACGATGACGGAGACGCTCGCCGCACGCCACCCCTCCCACCAGCCCGATTCGCGCTACGCCATGGTGCGGCTGGGCCTCACGCTGCTGATCATGACGGTCGGCAGCAGCGGCATGTACGTGGTGTCGGTGATGCTGCCCTCGGTGCAGGCCGAGTTCGGCATCGACCGCGCGCAGGCCTCGCTGCCCTACACGCTGCTGATGCTGGGCTTCGGCATCGGCGGCGTGCTCATGGGCAAGCTGGCCGACCGCTTCGGCATCATGTGGCCGCTGCTCGGCGGCGCCGTCTGCCTCGGTCTCGGCTACGTCGCCTCGGGCCTCGCCGGCGGCATCGTCTCCTTCACCATCGCCCAGACCCTGCTGGTCGGCCTGCTCGGCAGCTCGGTGGCCTTCGCGCCGCTGGTGGCCGACACCTCGCTCTGGTTCGTCAAGCGGCGCGGCATCGCGGTGGCGATCTGCGCCAGCGGCAACTACGTGGCGGGCGCGGTGTGGCCGCCGATCGTGCAGCACTTCATCGAGACCGTGGGCTGGCGCCAGACCTACATCGGCATGGGCCTGTTCTGCAGCGTCACGATGGTGGCGCTGGCCTTCTTCTTCCGCGCGCGTCCGCCGGCGGCCGTCGCGGCACCGCCCGTTGCCGGTCCCGGCGGCGCCGCGGTGCGCAACCTCGCGCGGCCCTTCGGCTTCAGCACCGGCGCGGCGCAGGGCCTGCTGTGCGTGGCGGGCGTGGCCTGCTGCGTGGCGATGGCGATGCCGCAGGTGCACATCGTGGCCTACTGCAGCGACCTCGGCTTCGGCGCCGCGCGCGGCGCGCAGATGCTCTCGCTGATGCTGGCCTTCGGCGTGGTGAGCCGGCTGGTGTCGGGCGCCATCTGCGACCGCATCGGCGGGCTGCGCACGCTGCTGCTCGGCGGCGCGCTGCAGTGCGTGGCGCTGCTGCTGTTCCTGCCCTTCGACGGGCTGGTGCCGCTGTACGTGGTGTCGGCGCTGTTCGGCCTGTTCCAGGGCGGCATCGTGCCCTCGTACGCGATCATCGTGCGCGAGCACTTCCCGGCCTCCGAGGCGGGCGCGCGCGTGGGCACGGTGCTGATGTTCACGCTGTTCGGCATGGCGCTCGGCGGCTGGATGTCGGGCAAGGTGTTCGACCTCACGGGCAGCTACCACGCGGCCTTCCTCAACGGCATCGGCTGGAACCTCGTCAACGTCTCGATCGCGGCCTTCCTGCTCTACCGCGTCATGGGGCGCGGCCGCCGCGTCGCGCCGGCCTGAGCCGCCGTCCGGGCGGTCTGGGGCGGCAGAGTATATTCAAGCGACAGATTCTTCGAGCCGACCCCCGATGCCCGCTTCCAAGCCCACCGCCCGCCGACCCGACGTCCGCCCGCGCGCGCGCCGCGCCGCCCATGCGGAAGCGGTGCCGCCGGACGACGCGCAGGGGGCGCGCGCCGACACGCTGACCGATCAGGTCTACCAGCAGCTTCGCCAGTCGCTGATGACCGGCGCGCTGCTGCCCGAGCAGGTGCTGACCGTGCGCGGCGTGGCCGAGAGCCAGGGCGTGAGCCTGACGCCGGTGCGCGAGGCGGTGCAGCGGCTGGTGGTGGAGCACGGGCTCGAGGTGGTCAACGGCCGCACCATCCGCGTGCCGCGCCTCGACGTCGAGACCTACCGCGAGATCCTCAAGATCCGCATGGAGCTCGAATGCCTGGCGGCCAAGGAGGCCGCGCCGCGCATCTCGAACGACGAGATCGAGCGCCTCGACGGCGTGGTGCAGGCGCACCTGGCGGCGATCCAGGCCGGCGATGCGCACCGCACCCTGCTCGAGAACACCGAATTCCATCTCTCGATATATCGAGCCTCGGGCCAGGCCATCCTGATCCGCATCATCGAGAGCCTGTGGCTGCGCGTCGGCCCCACGCTCAATCTGCTGTTCCCGCAGTACTGCGGCAGTCTCACGGGCCACGAGACGCATCTGACCGCGATGGACGCCCTGCGCCGGCGCGACGGCGACGCGCTCGGACAGGCGATGCGCGACGACCTCACGCACGGCTCGCGCTACCTGATCCGGCTGCTCAAGCCCTGAAAAAGCGGCTGGGTCGGGTTTTTGCGTAGACAGAATATATTCTGATCGCCTAAAGTGCGGCCCAAGGCCTCGTTGCCGGGGCTCCAGTTCCTTCGTCTGTTCGAAGAAAGGCCGTCGCATGAAGTTGAATCTCTCCCGCCGCGAGTTCCACCTGGCCAGCGCCCACATGCTGCTGGCCTCTTCCGCCGGCTCGCTGCTGCTCGGGGCCTCGGGCCCGGCCGCCGCGCAGGCGCGTTCGGTCAAGCTCGGCACCTTCGGCGCCATCGATGCGCAGAACTACATCCGCGCGAAGAACATGGCGGCCAAGACCTTCGGCGCCGGCACCAGCGCCGACTTCGTGACCGTGCGCGCGGGCTCCGAGGTGATCGCGGCCATGGCCGGCGGCAGCCTCGACATGTGCAACATCGGCTCCAGCCCGATGATGGTCGGCTACGCCAACGGGCTGAAGGCCTCGATGGTCTACGTCTACAAGAACATCGTCGACAGCGAATGCCTGGTGGTGCAGGGCAACTCGGGCATCACCACGGTGGCGGGGCTCAAGGGCAAGAAGATCGGCCTGCCGTTCAACACCTCGGTGCACTTCGCGGCGGTGGCGGCGCTCAAGACCGCGGGCATCGGGCTGGCGGACGTGCAGCTCATCAACATGCGCGCCGACCAGATCGCCTCGGCCTGGCAGCGCCGCGAGATCGATGCCAGCTACATCTGGGTGCCGGTGCTGCCGCGCCTGACCGAGGACGGCGGCAAGATCATCTTCAAGACCGGCGACCTCAACAAGAACAACCTGCTGATCTTCGACGGGCTGCTGGTGCGCGACGAGTTCAAGCAGAAGTCGCCCGACCTGGTGCTGGCCTTCCTCAAGGACTACGAGCAGATCGCGCGCACCTTCAAGCAGGAACCGAAGGAAGTGGTCGAGACCATGACGAAGTTCCTCAACGTCGACGAGGCCGCGGTGATGCGCTCGCTCAACACCTTCTACCCGGTGCCCGCGCGCGAGCAGCTGCAGAGCCACTGGATGGGCAAGCCCGGCGAGAAGGACACGGGCGTGCTCAAGACCTTGCAGACGCAGGCGCAGTTCCTCCTGGAGTCGGCGCAGATCTCGGCCATGCCCAAGGACCTGAGCGGGCTCGTCGATTCGAGCTTCGTCGCCAAGATGGCCGCCTGAGGCCATGGGACTGCCACCGCAGCAGGCGGGCACGCCCAAGGTCCGTTTCGAGGAAGTCTCCAAGCGCTTCGGCGACGGCCCCGACGCGGTGCAGGCGCTGGAGCCGATCACGCTCGACATCGCAGAGGGCGCCTTCGCCTGCCTGCTCGGCCCCTCGGGCTGCGGCAAGAGCACGCTGCTGAACATCCTCGCGGGCTTCGAGCAGCCCACGGCCGGCCGCGTGCTGATGGACGGCCAGCCGGTGCGCGGCCCCGATCCGCGCCGCGGCGTGGTGTTCCAGCAGGGCGCGCTGTTCACCTGGATGCGCGTGATCGAGAACGTGGCCTTCGGGCCGCTGGCCACGGGCAAGTCGGCCGCCGAGGCCACGCGCATCGCCTCGCAATACCTCGAGATGGTCGGCCTCGCGGGCTTCGCGAAGCGCTATCCCTACGAGCTCTCGGGCGGCATGCAGCAGCGCGTGGGCATCGCGCGCGCGCTCGCCAATTCGCCCGAGATCCTGCTGATGGACGAGCCCTTCGCCGCGCTCGACGCACAGACGCGCGAGCTGCTGCAGGAGGAGATCAAGCGCATCTGGCACGAGACGCGCAAGACCGTGCTGTGGATCACCCACAGCATCGACGAGGCGCTGTTCCTCGCGACCGAGATCGTCGTGATGTCGGCGCGCCCGGGCCGCATCAAGGCGAAGTTCCATCCGGGCTTCGCGCAGAGCGACGACCCGGCCGTGGTCGCGAGCGCCGAGTTCGCGCGCATGAAGGCCGAGATCTTCGGCCTGCTGCGCGAGGAGGCGCTGGCCGCGCAGCACCAGGAGGCCCAGCGATGAGCGCCGCGCCCAACCGGCCCAACGGCGCACGCACCCGCGCGCGCTGGATCAACCTCGGCTCCTTCGCCGCGCTGTTCGTGCTGTGGCTGCTGATCACCGTGCCGATCGTGGGCGACCAGCCGCTGGTCGCGCCGCTGTTCCTGCCTTCGCCGATGTCGGTGTGGAACACCTTCCTCCAGCTCATGCAGAACGGCTACCAGGGCAAGACGCTCGCGCACCACCTGGGCATCAGCCTGTTCCGCTTCGGCGCCTCCTTCGTCCTCACCGTGCTGGTGGCGGTGCCGCTGGGGCTGTGGATGGGCATGAACGAGACCGTGAAGGCGGTGCTCGATCCGCCGATCGAGATCACGCGGCCGATGCCCAAGCTCGCGCTGCTGCCGCTGCTCATCATCTGGTTCGGCATCGGCGAGGTCTCGAAGATCGTGATCATCGTGCTCGCGCTGTTCCCGATCCTCTCGATCAGCGCCATGCAGGCGGTGCGCGCGGTGGGCCGGCGCAAGGTGCAGGCCGCGATGGCGCTCGGTGCCTCGCGCGCCATGATCTTCCGGCGCGTGATCTTCCCGGCCAGCCTGCCGGGCATCTTCACCGGCATCCGCGTGAGCATCGGCCTGGGCGTGACCATGCTGGTGGGCGCCGAGATGATCGCCACCAACGCGGGCATCGCCTACATGGCGATGTCGGCCTCCGACTTCCTGCTCACCAACGTCGTGATCGTCGGCGCGCTGATCATGGCGATCCTCGGCTACCTGCTCGACCTGCTGGCGCGGGCACTCGAAAACAAGGTCGTCCATTGGGGCGGCAAGGAAGGATGAAGCGACCATGGCACTGACACTCCCCGAGCAAGGCACGTCCTGGCCCGAGCTGCAGCGGCGGCTCGAGGAGGCCGGCCGCGGCGACGCCGACTGGCGCAACGGTCGCGTGCCGATGTTCATCCACTATGCGGGCGAGGACGTGCTCGAGGTGGCCAAGAAGGCCTACCTGATGTACTTCTCCGAGAATGGCCTGGGCCCGCGCGCTTTCGCGAGCCTCGCGACCTTCGAGCGCGAGGTGGTGGAGATGGGCCTTTCGTTGCTGCACGGCGGCCCCGAGTCGCGCGGCGCCATGACCACCGGCGGCACCGAGAGCATCTTCCTCGCGGTCAAGTGCGCGCGCGACCGCGCGCTGGCGCGCCGCCCCGGCATGGCCAGGCCCGAGATCCTGATGCCCCGGAGCGCGCATCCGGCCTTCGACAAGGCCGCGCACTTCCTCGGCCTGGTGCCGGTGCGCACGCCGCTGGCGGCCGACTTCCGCGCCGACCCGGCGGCGATGCGCGCCGCCTTCACGCCCGACACCGCGATGGTGGTGGGCTCGGCGCCGGCCTTTCCGCACGGCGTGGTCGATCCCATTCCCGAGATCGCGGCACTGGCGCGCGAGCACGGCTGCTGGATGCATGTCGATGCCTGCGTGGGCGGCTACTTCGCGCCGTTCGCGCGCGAGCTCGGCGCCGACATCCCCGACTTCGATTTCGCGGTCGAGGGCGTGACCTCGATCTCGGCCGACCTGCACAAGTACGGCTACACCGCCAAGGGCGCCTCGACCCTGTTCTTCGCCGATCCCGAGGCCTTCGCGCTGATGGGCTACTACTTCGACGACTGGCCGCGCGGCCAGTACTTCACCCACACGCTGGTGGGCACGCGCGCGGGCGGCGCCATCGCCGCGGCCTGGGCGGTGATGAACTACCTGGGCCATGCGGGCTATCTGCGCGTGACCGAGCGCGTGCTCGCGACGCGGCGCGCGATGCAGCAGGGCCTCGATGCGCTGGGCCTGCCCACGCTGGGCCGGCCCGAGCTGTCGATCTTCGCCTTCGGCTCGCCCGCGCGCGACATGGGCGCCATCGGCCGCGGCCTCGGCGCGCGCGGCTGGACCGTGGGCTACGTGAAGAACCCCGACGGCATCCACCACATGCTGAACCTCACGCACGAGCCGGTGGTGGGGCAGTACCTGGGCGACGTGGCCGCGGTGCTGGAGGATCCGGCGACGTTGGCGGATGGCGGTGCTGGCGGGGTGGTGGCGCAGTATTGAACGCGGGAGCGGACGGAAACCCGAATTCGACAACCTGTCCAGCGTCCGCTCAGATGTTCGTGCTCGACGGAATCCGGCTCGGCAGCAGGTGCTCGTAGGGCCGCGAGCGCGTCGTGTTGCGCTGCTTGATCGTCGTTTCGATGTTCGCCAGCGCCGCGCGGAAGCGCTCGAGCGGCCCGCCCTGGCCCGCGATCGCGGGATCGATCAGCACCGGCAGGTGCGGAAACGCGTTGTCCTTGTACTCGCCGAGCGGCCGGTAGTAGACGCCGCCGAGGATGTGGAACAGCAGGATCTGCTCCTGCGCCGCGAGCCGCGCGGGCAGCATCTGCGACCAGGTGGCCTCCGACTGGCCGGCCGTCGAGGCGGGCGCCGGCGTGCCGGCCATGCCCGCGCTGAAGGGCGCGTAGGTCATCACCGAGAGCTGCGGGAAGTTCACGGCCGCATGCTGCGCGCTGGTGTTGAAGACGATGGCCGTGATCACGTCGGCCAGCCTGGCGCGCGTGGAAATGGCCGGCAGCCCCTTCACCTTGCCGTGGGTCGATAGGTCGACGGCCCAGGCCTGCAGCTCGTGGTCGCCGCTCACGTCGGCGTCGCTGAGGTAGTAGGTCGCGACGTACTCGCCCACCCATTGCGCGATCGCGTTCCACAGCAGCAGCGCGTCGTCGCGGTACGGGTACTCGGGCAGCTCGTTCGGGTTGTCGACGCCGCGCGCGCGCAGCTCGTCGGGCAGCATCAGGTTGGCCTGGAAGTCGTAGGCCAGGCGGTCGCGGCCGCACTCGCGCTGCAGGGTCTCGATCGGCGCCGCGAGGATGCCGTCGCCCGTGGTCAGCGGCGCCATGATGATCAGCGTGGCCGCCTCGTTGATGAACATCGCGCCCTCGAGGTGCGGCGACAGCAGGCGGCTCAGCGGATGCGCGGTCGCGAGCTGGCGCTGCGTGGCCATCGCGAAGGCCTCCGACATCAGGTGCGTGCGGCCCAGGTGCACGAACATCTCGTGGTAGTTGAAGTCGGCCACCTGCACCGTGGTCTTGGCCGACTGCCAGGCCCAGTAGGCCTCGGCGTTCGAGGCGTCGTCCACGCGCAGGAAGATCGGATGCTGCGCCGGGTTCTGGCCGCACTGGATGGCCACGGGCACCAACGAACGGCCCGCCCTGGGCCGCGCGAACAGCGCGATCGGCATGAAGACATAGGCGGTGCCGGTCAGCGGCTTGGTCACCGGGCCCGTGGGCGCCATGTCGCCCAGGCCCTCGTAGTCGAGCAGGTAGAGGCGGCCCTCGGCGGCCGCGTCGGCGAGGCTGTCGGCGTTGCCCATGGCCTGCCGGTACTGCGCGTCGGTCAGCGGGAACTTCGAGGGCAGCACGCTCGCCTTGCGGATCAGCATCGGGTTCGGGCCGGCCACGCGCATCCAGGCGAACAGCGCGTTGTCGCGGAAGACCTGCGCGATCGACGGCTTCTCGATGGTCGCGAACAGCGCATCGTACTGCGCCACGGTGCGCGGCCCGCCGAGCAGGCCCTGCGTCATCAGGTCCTGGTGCACCTGTCGCAACTGGGTGGCGATGTCGCCCGCGGTGCCGGTCAGCGTGCCCAGCAGCGCGAGCGCCGCGGCCGGCAGCGTGAGCAGGCCGGCGTTCTGCGACAACAGCTGCGCGAAACTGGCCTGCAGGGCCGCGAGCCGCGTGCGCAGGTTGTCGAGCGTCTGCAGGCTGCCGCTGGCGAGCGGGCTGGTGGCGAAGGAGGCCGCGAAGTTCACGGCCGCCTCGAGCGCGCGCGACAAGGTCAGCAACTGGTGCTCGAGCGCCGGCAGCTCGGCTGGCGGCACGACAGTGCCCATCGGCACGCCCGCGAGGTTGAGGTGCGACTCGGTCCAGAGGTAGGTGGCCTGCCGGCTCACGAGTTCGAGCCGGCGCAAGGTGGCGCTGATCGGATCGATCTTCTGCGGCAAGGTGGGCCTGGGCACCGGCAGCGCGGCCGAAGCGGTGGATGGCGCGCCGGCCAGCAGGCTGCCGAATCCCGCTGCGGTGCCGGCCGCGGCCGCGCCCTTGAGGAGTTCTCTGCGTTTCATCGCTGGTGTTCCCTGTTGTTGTCGTGCATCTGGAACATCGGCCGATGGTTCTCGCCCTGGCCGACAAAATCGAACGCTCGTTCTATTCGAGCCAGCGGATTCTGCGGACGAGGCATGACGCCCGCAATGCGGGTAGCTGCCTAGGGCGAAGGTTCGCATCCGGCGTTGCGAAAGCGCACGCCGGTCAGGTGCTGTTCAGCGTCTCAGGCCGTGTGCGGATGCCGCGCGCGCTCGTACAGCGTGCGCGCGAGCTCGCGGTGCCGTGCGAGCAGCGGCGGCAGCTCGAGATCGACGAAGCGGCCGTCGCGGATGCGCACCTGGCCGTCGATGATGCTGAGCGCGGCCGAGGCCGGCGTGCAGAACACCAGCGCCGCCACCGGGTCGTGCCCCGCGCCCGCGTGCGACACGCCGCGCAGGTCGAAGCCCACCATGTCGGCCGACATGCCCGGCGCGAGCGCGCCGATGTCGTCGCGGCCCAGCACGCGCGCGCCGCCCAGGGTCGCGATCTCGAGCGCCTCGCGCGCCGTCATCGCGGCCGGGCCATGGCCCACGCGCTGCAGCAGCATCGCCTGGCGCGCCTCGCCGAGCAGGTGGGCGCCGTCGTTCGAGGCGCTGCCGTCCACGCCCAGGCCCACCGGCACGCCGGCGCGGCGCATGGCGCCGATGGGCGCGATGCCCGAGGCCAGCCGCATGTTCGAGCACGGGCAATGGGCCACGCCGGTGCCGGTGCGGCCGAACAGGGCGATGCCCGCGGGGTCGAGCTTCACGCAGTGCGCATGCCAGACGTCGCGGCCGACCCAGCCCAGGTCCTCGGCGTACTCGGCCGGCGTCATGCCGAACTTCTCGCGCGAGTAGGCGACGTCGTTGTCGTTCTCGGCCAGGTGCGTGTGCAGCGACACGCCGCGCTCGCGCGCGAGCAGCGCCGAGTCGCGCATGAGCTCGCGCGAGACCGAGAACGGCGAGCAGGGCGCGAGCACGATGCGCCGCATCGAATGGCGCGAGGCGTCGTGCCAGCGATCGATCAGCCGCTCGCTGTCGCGCAGGATCGCGGCCTCGCTTTCCACCACCTCGTCGGGCGGCAGGCCGCCGGCGCTGCGGCCCACGCTCATGCTGCCGCGCGCGGCATGGAAGCGCATGCCCATCGTGGCGGCCGCCTCGATCGAATCGTCGAGCCGCGCGCCGTTGGGGAACAGGTAGAGGTGGTCGCTGGTGGTGGTGCAGCCCGAGAGCATCAGCTCGGCCATCGCGGTTTGGGTCGACACGCGGATCATCTCGGGCGTGAGCCGCGCCCACAGCAGGTAGAGGCTGGTGAGCCAGCCGAACAGCTCGGCGTCCTGCGCCTCGGGCACCGCGCGCGTGAGGCTCTGGTACATGTGGTGGTGGGTGTTCACCAGCCCCGGCATCAGCACGTGGCCGTGCAGGTCGATGGCCTCGGCACCGCCGCTGCGCAACGCCTCGAGGTAGACCGGCGGCAGCTCGGCCGTGGCACCGACCCAGGCGATGGCCGGCCCGTCGATCACCAGCGCGCCATCGGCGATCTCGCGCCGCGCGGCGTCCATGGTGACGAGCACGTCGGCGTGGCGCAGCACGCGCAGCGGCCGGGGCGAGGAGGCGGTGGAGGAAGTCATGTCATTCGGTTCCGTGCGAGGTGCGTGCTGCCAGTGTGAAGGAACGCTCCCTCGACTGCACGCCGTTGTAGAAGAGATTGAGCAGCACCGCGGCGACCGTGCCGAGCACGATGCCGCTGTGCGTCAGCGGATGGGTCCAGGCCGGGAAGTGCTGGAAGAAGTTCGGCGACAGCGTGGGGATCAGCCCGAGGCCGACCGAGATCGCGATCACGTAGAGCGCGTGGCGCTCGCGTGCGTAGTCGATGCTGCCGAGGATTCGGATGCCGGTGGCCGCGACCATGCCGAACATCACGATGCCCGCGCCCCCGAGTACGAAGGAAGGCACCGATGCCACCACGTGCGCGACCTTGGGGAACAGCGCGAGCGCGATCAGCAGCACGCCGCCGCCGGCCGCCACGTAGCGCGAGCGCACGCCCGTGACCGTGACCAGCCCCACGTTCTGCGAGAACGAGGTGTAGGGGAAGGTGTTGAACACGCCGCCGATCACCGTGCCCAGGCCGTCGGCGCGCAGGCCGCGCGAGAGCGCGTCGGTGTCGATCCTGCGGCCCGTGATCTCGCCGAGCGCGAGGAACATGCCGGTCGATTCGACCAGGGTGATCAGCATCACGATGCACATCGAGGCGATGGCCGTGAGCTCGAAGCGCGGCAGGCCGAAGTGGAAGGGCGTGGTCACGGCCATCCAGCTCGCTTCCTCGAGGCCGTCGAACTGCATGCGGCCGAGCGCCAGCGACAGCAGCACGCCGAAGACGATGCCCAGCAGCACCGCGATGTTGGCGATGAGGCCCTTGCCGAAGCGCGTGATCGCGACGATCGCCGCCAGCACGGCCGCGGCGATGGCGAGGTTCACCGGCTCGCCGTAGGCCGGGTTGGCCACCGCATGCGCCACGCCCTCGATGCTGCGCGTCGAGGTGGGCTGCCCGCCCGCGGCCCAGTGGATCGCCACCACCATCAGCGAGACGCCGATCAGCGTGATGACCGTGCCCGTCACCAGCGGCGGGAACACGCCGAGCACGCGCCCCATCAGCGGCGCGAGCGCGATGCCGAACAGCCCCGCCACGATGGTGGCGCCGTAGATCGCGGGCAGGCCCAGCGAGGGATCGATGCCGATGGCGATCATCGGGCCCACGGCCGCGAAGGTCACGCCCATCATCACCGGCATGCGGATGCCGAAGCGCCACAGGCCCAGCGCCTGCACCAGCGTGGCGATGCCGGCGGCGAGCAGGTCGGCGTTGATGAGGAAGGCGATGTCGGCCTTCGAGAGGCCGAGCGCGCCGCCCACGATCAGCGGCACCGCCACCGTGCCCGCGTACATCACGAGCACGTGCTGCAGGCTCAGCGCGCCGCAGCGCACCAGGGGAAGCTTCTGGTCGACCCCTTCGCCGTCTCCTGCGGGGGTCTTTTTCTTGTCGTTCGAAAGCATGGGACTTTTCCTTCCGGCCGATGACCGGCGCGGCAGTCTAGGAGCCATGCCTTCGAACGCGCAAAGTCAATAAATGGCGCGCCCCGTGCACAAAAAGTGGACGGCCGCCGGTGCCGCGCTCAGGGCGCGAGCAGCTCGTCGAGGCAGGCCGTCACATGGTTCGCGAACAGCTCGGCCGCGGGGCTCGGTGCCTGCGCGGCGCGGGTCTCGAGCGTGAGCGTCTGGGCCGGCAGGGTCGCGTCGCGCAGCGGCACGAAGACCAGCGAGCCGTCGTGCATCTCCTCGGCCACGTCGAGCCGGTTGAGCAGCGTGATGCCCTCGCCCTCGCGCACCAGGCGGCGCATCAGCGCGGTGGAGGTGGTCTCGATCACGGGCGAGGCGCGCAGGCCCGAGCGTTCGAAGGCGGCATCGATGATCGGCCGGATCGACAGCGAGGGCGCGGGCAGCAGCAGCGGATGGCCCACGCATTCGGCCAGCACGGTGCTCGCATGCGCCGTGAGCGCATGGCCGGGCGGCACCACCGCGCCGATCGGCCATTCGCTCGCGAACAGCGTGCGAAAGCCCGCCGTGGCCGGCACGTCGTAGGCCAGCGCGAGGTCGGCATCGCCTTCGCGCACGCCGTGCAGCACGGCCGCGATCGGCAGGCCCAGCAGCTTGAGCTGGATGCCGGGATGCGCCGCGCGAAAGCGCCGCACCACGCCCGGCAGGAAGGCGTCGGCGAGGCCGGCGGTGGTGGCCAGCGTGACCTCGCCCTGGCGCAGCCCGCGCATGGCCTCGATGCGCTGGCGCACCCCGTCGAACTCGCGCAGCGTGCCGCGCGCATGCGCCAGCACCAACTCGCCCACCGGCGTGAGCTTGAGCGTGTTGTGGATGCGCTCGAACAGCGGCGCGCCCAGCTCCTCCTCGAGGTTGAGGATCTGTCGGTTGATCGCGGTCGGCACCACGTGCAGCTGCGCGGCCGCCTTGCGGATCGAACCCGCGCGAACCACCTCGACGAAGTACCGGACCACCTTGGCGTGCATGACATCTCCCGCGCCACCGTGGGCGCGGGGGGATCATGCATGCGGGCTCAGAGGTCGGGCAAGCCCAGCGCGGGATCGCTGACCGAATGCTTGCCGGTCTCGACGCGGCCGGCGAAGCGTCGGTAGTAGGCCGGATCGGCATCGCAGGTGACGGCGAAGTCGTACCACTGGCCGCTGGCCGCGAGCTCCCAGTGCAGCTCGGCCTTGGCGCCGCCCGCGACGGTCGCGGTCCACGGGCCGTCGTCGCGATAGGCCTTGGCGCGCACGCTGAACTTCGCCGCGGCCTGTCCGCCGTTCATCATCTCGAGGTAGACGTTGCCGTTGGCGATGTCGTAGCACACGCGCAGCTCGGGCAGGGCCGCGCCGCCGGCGCGCAGCGCGTTGAGGTCGCCCTGGAAATGGCGGTGGTAACCGTTGGGGCCGAGCACCCAGAGGTCGTAGCGGCCGGCGTTGTCGGCGGTCGCGTTCCAGCGGTCGTCGAGCGACTTGCCGGCTTCGACCATGTAGCGGCGCGGCAGGCGGTCGAGGTTGAGCCGGTCGTAGACATGGAACACGGCGGCCGCGTTGCCGGTGTTGGCGAACAGCAGCTGCAGCGTGCCGCCGGCCGTGTCGGCGCGGGCGCTGGTGTGCAGCTCGTAGGGCAATGCGCGCGAGGGCCGCGTGCCCGTGGCCTGGCGCGGCAGCAGGCCGTTGGCCGGCGGCGTGACCTGCGGCAGCGCCTGCTGCGCGGCGCGCAGCTGGTCGGCCTCGGCCTTGGTGCGGCGGCCCGCGAGCGTGGGCAGCGCCTCGCCGTTGGGATCGGCGAAGTTGAAGGCGCTCGTGAGGTCGCCGTTGACCGCGCGGCGGAACGGGCCGATGTTGCTTTCCTTCACGCCGAAGCGGGCCTCGACGAAGCGCAGCACCGAGGTGTGGTCGAAGGTCTGCGAGTTGACCCAGCCGCCGCGGCTCCACGGCGAGATCACGTACATCGGCACGCGCATGCCGGGGCCGTAGACGTTGCCGTCGGGCGTGGGCTGCGACTGCGTCATGCCCGGCGGCTTGGGATGGTTGAAGTACTCGAAGCTCAGGTCCGCGTCGGACATCGTGGTCTTGCCCGCGAAGGCCTTCGCCGAGGGATCGGCCGATGCGATGGGCGAGGGCGCCGAGGCCGAGGGCACGTGGTCGAAGTAGCCGTCGTTCTCGTCGAAGTTCACGAACAGCACGGTCTTGCTCCAGACCTCGGGCACGGCGGTGAGCGCCTCCAGCACCTGCTGGATGTACCACGCGCCCTGCACCGGGCTCGAGGGGCCGGGGTGCTCGGAGTACACGTCGGGCGGGATCACCCACGACACCGCCGGCAGCCGGCCGGCCTTCACGTCGGCGCGGAAGGCATCCATGATCGCGCCCGCGTCGAAGGCCGCCTGGTCGGCCACCGGCAGCGTGTTGGCCGTGCCCTTGTAGAGCGGGTTGCCGGCGTCGTCGCCGGGCGCGTAGGCCGGCGATGCGCCCTGCGGCAGCGAGGTGCTGACCGGCTTGGCCGAGGCCTCGTTGGCCTTGCGGAAGTTCTTGAAGCCCAGCAGTGGATTGCAGCCGTAGTTGTTCGGGATGTTCTGGTAGACCATCCAGCTCACGCCCGCGTCCTGCAGCCGCTCGGCATAGGTCTTCCATTCGTAGCCCTCGGTCGAGGGACCGGTCGAGCTCCAGGCATTGACGTTGTTCACGTAGGCCACGTTGCCGCCCGTGGGGCCGTTGGTGCCGGTCCAGTGGAACGAGCGGTTGGCGTGCGTGCCGGTGTGCATCGCGCAGTGGTAGTCGTCGCAGATCGTGAAGGCGTTGGCCAGCGCGAACTGGAACGGCAGCTCGGCCTCGGCGAGGTAGCCCATCGACTGCACGTAGGGCGCGGTGCTGCTGACCTTCTTGTAGCGCGGCCACTGGTAGAGGCGGCCGCCGTCCCAGGCGTTGTGCGAGTCGACCCAGGTGTGCGGCGTGCTGCTCACGCGCTGCGCGTTGCCTTTGCTGCCGTCGAGGTGATAGGGCAGCACCACCTTGCCGTTCTCGTCGAGCTGCTGCCACACGTTGAGGCCGTTGGGCAGCGGGATCGGGAAGCGGTCGCCGAAGCCGCGCACGCCCTTGAGGGTGCCGAAGTAATGGTCGAACGAACGGTTCTCCTGCATCAGGATGACGATGTGCTCGACGTCCTGGATGGTGCCGGTCTTGTTGTTGGCGGGGATCGCGAGCGCGCGACGGATGGCGGGCGGAAAGGCCGAGAGCGCGAGCGCGGCGGCGCCGGTGGTGGCGCTGCCGGTGAGGAATTTGCGGCGTGAGGTCATGGTCTTGTCGTGTTGTTTTTCGGGCCGTTGTATCAGGGCGCGCAGCGCATCACGGGCTGCGTGGTGGCGGGCGGGTTCTGCGTGCCGCCGTCGCCGCCGCCGGGGTTGCCCGTGCCCGGCAGGCCGCCGAAGCCGCCGCCGCTGCCGCCACCGCAGGCGGCGAGGGTGCAGGCCAGGATCAGCGCCGGCAGCAGCCGCGCGCGCGAGAAGAAGAGATGCATGGGGAAATCCTCGCAGGTGTGTTTTCTTGTGAAGAGGCGACGAGGAGCGCGCCGCCACTGCCCACGGTAGGAAGCGGCAATGACAGTCGAGTGAAGAACGCGGCCGAGGTGTAAGCGCGCGTTGCGCCTGCGCGCGCGATGAATACCAAAGCCGGACAGGCAGCGCGCGAAGGGCTCGCGCGTACCGTGTCCGGCCTGGTGGGAAGGCTGCGGAAGCCCTCAGCGATGCATGGGCCTCAGAGGTCGGCCATGCCCATCGCGGGATCGCTGACCGAGTGCTTGCCGGTCTCGACGCGGCCCGCGAAGCGGCGCGCGAAGGTCGGATCGGCATCGCAGCCCACGACGAAGTCGTACCAGGCGCCGCTCGACGAAAGATCCCAATGCAGCTCGGCCTTGGCGCCGGGCTGCACGGTCGCGGTCCACGGGCCGTCGTCGCGGTAGGCCTTGGCGCGCACCGTGAACTTCGCGGCCTTCTTGCCGCCGTTGAGCAGCTCGAGGTAGACGTTGCCGTTGGCGATGTCGTAGCACACGCGGACTTCGGGGGCGGCCGCGTCGCTCGCGCGCAGGCTGCCGAGGTCGCCCTTGAAGTGGCGGTGGTAGCCGTTCGGGCCGAGCACCCACAGGTCGTAGAAACCGCTGTTGTCGCGGCCCGCCATCCAGGTGTCGTCGAGCGTCTTGCCGGCCTCGACCATGTAGCGGCGCGGTAGGCGCGCGAGGTTGAGCTTGTCGTAGACGTGGAACACGGCGGCCGCCTTGCCGGTGTTCGCGAACAGCAGCTGCACCGTGCCGTCGAGCGGTGCCGTGCGCGCGCTGGTGTGCAGCTCGTAGGGCAGGGCGCGCGAGGGCCGCGTGCCGGTGGTCTGGCGAGGCAGTTGCGGATCGAGCGGCAGCGGCACCTGCGACAGCGCCTCCTGGTTGCGCCGGATCTGGTCGACCTCCGCGCGGGTGGCGCGGCCGGTCAGCGTGGGCAGCGCTTCGCCGTTGGGGTTGGCGAAGTTGAAGGCGCTCGTGAGATCGCCGCACACCGCGCGCCGGAAGGCGCTGATGTTGGGCTCCTGCACGCCGAAGCGGGTTTCGAGGAAGCGCAGCACCGAGGTGTGGTCGAAGGCCTGCGAGCTGACCCAGCCGCCGCGGCTCCACGGCGAGATCACGTACAGCGGCACGCGCGGGCCCGGGCCGTAGACGCGGCCGTCGGCCTTGGGCTGGCCGCCGCTGCCCAGCGGCGCGGCATGCGTGAAGTACTCGGGACCCATCGCCGAGTCCGACAGCGTGGTCTTGCCCGCGTAGCTGCCGTCGCCGTTGGGCGAAGGCGCCGAGGGCGAAGGCAGGTGGTCGAAGTAGCCGTCGTTCTCGTCGAAGTTGATCAGCAGCACGGTCTTGCTCCACACCTCGGGCACGGCGGTGAGCGCGTCCAGCACCTCCTGCAGGAACCAGGCGCCCTGGATCGGGCTCGAGGGGCCGGGATGCTCGCAGTAGATCGACGGCGCGTTCATCCAGCAGACCTGCGGCAGCTTGCCTTCGCGGATGTCGCGCTTGAACGCGTCGAGGTAGTCCTCGGGCTTCGTGCCGGGCAGCGTGTTGGCCACGCCCTTGTAGAGCGGGCTCTTCGCGTCGTCGGTGGCGCGGTCGTAGGCCTTGTAGGGCAGCGCCTGGCCGGTGTCGGCATAGGGCTTGTTGGGCTCGCCGCCGCTGGAGACCGGATAGCCCGAGTCGATGTTGGCCTTGCGGAACTGCCGGAACGCGCCGAGCATGTTGTCGCCCCATTCGTCGGGCATGTTCTGGTAGCTGATCCAGCGCACGCCCGCATCTTCCAGGCGCTCCGCGTAGGTCTTCCAGGTGTAGCCCACGTTCAGCGAGCCGGGCTTGCCGTCGATCCAGTCCCATTCGTTGCGCACGAAGGCGGTGTTGGTCGCGGTCGGGCCGTTGGTGCCGGTCAGGTGGAAGGAGCGGTTGGCGTCGGTGCCGGTGTGCATCGCGCAGTGGTAGGCATCGCAGATCGTGAAGGCGTTGGCCAGCGCGAACTGGAACGGGATCTCCGTCGCCTTGTGATAGCCCATGGCCTTGCTGGTCTTGTAGCGCGCCCACTGGTACATGCGCCCGCCGTCCCAGGCGTTCTGGCTGTCGGCCCAGTCGTGCGGCGTGCCGCCGTCGCGCTGCGCATTGCCCTTCGAGCTGTCGAGGTGGTAGGGCAGGATGGCCTTGCCGCTGGCATCGCTCTGCTGCCAGACGTTCATGCCCTTGGGCAGCGGAATCGTGAAGCGGTCGCCGAAGCCGCGCACGCCGGCGAGCGTGCCGAAGTAGTGGTCGAACGAACGGTTCTCCTGCATCAGGATGACGACGTGCTCGACGTCCTGGATGGTGCCGGTCTTGTTGTTGGCGGGAATGGCGAGGGCGCGGCGGATGCTCGGCGGGAAGGCCGAGAGCGCGAGCGCGGCGGCGCCGGTGGTGGCGCTGCCGGTGAGGAACTTGCGGCGTGCGTTGTCGGTCATGGTGCGTGCCTCCTTCACAGATCGCCCAGGCCCATGGCCGGATCGCTGACCGAATGCTTGCCGGTCTCCACGCGGCCCGCGAAGCGGCGCTGCCAGCTCGCATCGGCGTCGCAGCTCACGACGAAGTCGTACCAGGCGCCGCTCGACGAAAGATCCCAGTGCAGCTCGGCCTTGGCGCCGCCCGCGACGGTCGCGCTCCACGGGCCGTCGTCGCGGTAGGCCTTGGCGCGCACCGTGAATTTCGCGGCGGCCTGGCCGGCATTGAGCATCTCGAGGTAGACGTTGCCGTTGGCGATGTCGTAGCACACGCGCACCTCGGGCACGGCGGTGCCGCCGGCGCGCAGCCGGCTCAGGTCACCCTTGAAGTGGCGGTGGTAGCCGTTCGGGCCGAGCACCCAGAGGTCGTAGAAGCCGCTGTCGTCGCTGACCGCATTCCAGGCGTCGTCGAGCGTCTTGCCCGGTTCCACCATGAAGCGGCGCGGCAGGCGGTCGAGGTGCAGCCGGTCGTAGACGTGGAACACGGCGGCGGCCTTGCCGGTGTTGGCGAAGATCAGCCGCACGCTGCCGCCGATCGCATCGCTGCGCGCGCTGGTGTGCAGCTCGTAGGGCAGCGCGCGCGAGGGCCGCGTGCCGGTGGCCTGGCGCGGCAGCTGCGGATCGAGCGGCAGCGGCACCTGGGCCAGCTTCTCCTGGTCGCTGCGCAGCCGGTCGGCCGCGCCGCGCGTGGTGCGACCCGCGAGCGTGGGCAGCGTCTCGTTGTTCGGGTTCGCGAAATTGAAGGCGCTCGTGAGGTCGCCGCACACCGCGCGCCGGAAGGCGCTGATGTTGGTCTCCTTCACGCCGAAGCGCGCCTCGATGAAGCGCAGCACCGAGGTGTGGTCGAAGGCCTGCGAGTTGACCCAGCCGCCGCGGCTCCACGGCGACACCACGTACATCGGCACGCGCACGCCGGGGCCGTAGACGCGGCCGTCGGGCGCGGGCTGGCCGGTGGTGCCCGGCGGCTTCGGATGGTTGAAGTACTCGGGCTTGAGCGCGTCGACCGGCAGCGTGGTCTTGCCCGCGGGCGTGCCGTCGGGGTTGATCGAGGGCGCGGCGGGCGAGGGGTAGTGGTCGAAGTAGCCGTCGTTCTCGTCGAAGTTGATGAGCAGCACGGTCTTGCTCCACACCTCGGGCACGGCGGTCAGCGCATCGAGCGTTTCCTGGATGTACCAGCCGCCCTGCACCGGGCTCGAGGGGCCGGGATGCTCGGAGTAGGTGGCCGGCGCGACGATCCACGACACCTGCGGCAGCTTGCCGTTCCTGATGTCCTGGCGGAACTGCTCGAGGAAGCCGCCGTCGCCCATGGTGTTGGCGATGCCCTTGTAAAGCGGGTTGCGCGCGTCGTCGCTCGCCGGGTCGTAGACCGGCGAGGGGCCGTCGTTGCTGACCGGCTTGCCCGAGGCCTCGTTGGCCAGGCGGTACTGCTTGAAGCCCGCGAGCGGGTTGTCGCCGAAGTTCTCCGGCATGTTCTGGTAGACGATCCAGCTGACCTTGGCCTCCTGCAGGCGCTCGGGATAGGTCTTCCACTCGTAGCCCTTGGCCGAGCTGTCGATCGAGTCCCACTCGTTGTTGACCGTGGCCACGCCCGCGCCGGTCGGGCCATTGGTGCCGGTCCAGTGGAACATGCGGTTCGAGTTGGTGCCGGTGTGCATGCTGCAGTGGTACTCGTCGCACAGCGTGAAGGCATTGGCGAGCGCGAACTGGTAGGGCAGTTCGGCTTCCTTGAAGTAGCCCATCGCCGCGTTGGTCTTGTAGCGCGCCCACTGGTAGGTGCGCCCGCCGTCCCAGGCGTTCTGGCCGTCGCTCCACGAGTGCGGCGTGCCGCTCACGCGCTGGGCGTTGCCCTTGGTGCTGTCGAGGTGGTAGGGCAGGATGGCCGTGCCGCTGGCATCGCTCTGCTGCCAGACGTTCATGCCCTTGGGCAGCGGAATCGTGAAGCGGTCGCCGAAGCCGCGCACGCCCATGAGCGTGCCGAAGTAGTGGTCGAAGGAGCGGTTCTCCTGCATCAGGATGACGATGTGCTCGACGTCCTGGATGGTGCCGGTCTTGTTGTTGGCGGGAATGGCGAGGGCGCGGCGGATGCTCGGCGGAAAGGCCGAGAGCGCGAGCGCGGCGGCGCCGGTGGTGGCGGTGCCGGTGAGGAATTTGCGGCGTGCGTTGTCTGTCATCGCGGGGTCGTCCTTGGCGTTCTTCCGGTTTGGAAAGCTCGAACGCTCAGGGCGCGCAGCGCTTCACGGGCTCGGTGGTGGCCGGCGGATTCGGCGTGCCGCCGCCGGGGTTGCCCGCGCCGGGCAGGCCGCCGAGGAAGCCGCCGCCGCCATCGCCGCCGCCGCAGGCGGACAGCAGGCAGGCCAGCAGCAGGGCGGGCGCGAAGCGAAGCAGGTGAAGGGGACGTGGGACTTGCATGGTGATCCTCTCTCTCGGGGTCGTTGTGTGTGGGGGAACGGAATGCGATGGCGCTCAGGGCTCGAGCGTGGACAGCGGCTGGCCCGACTTGAAGATGCTCGTGAGCTCGTCGGCCGCGAGCGCGCGGTTCCAGATCGCGAACTCGTTGAAGTCGAGCGGGCCGCGCGGCGAGCTGGTCCAGCGCTTGTAGTACTGGCCGGTGCCGTCCTCGTTGAGGCTCAGGCCGTTCTTCAGGCCGCCGAGCTGGGCCACGATGTCGGCGGTCATGTCGGCGCTGCCGGTCTGCAGCGCGCGCGCGGCGTCGAACAGGTAGCCGGTCATCTTGAGGTTGGCCTTGTCGATCACGACCGCCACGTAGGCCCACTGGCCGGCGCTCAGGCGGTAGCCGTTGCTGTCGGCGCGGCCGCCGCCCTTGCCGACGTTGAAGCGCAGTTCGCAGCCGTCGAACAGGCCGATCGCGAGGCCGGCGTTGCTGCCGCTGTCGTAGTTCTTGTTGGCGATCACCGAGGCGCCGTCGCCCGCGCCCACGCTGCAGCTCGCGTCGGTGCGCAGCCAGAAGCCGATGGTGTAGGCCGTGACCGAGGGCGCGGTCGCCACGTCGGCGGTCTGCACCAGGCGATAGCCGGCGGTGCCGTCGGCGGTCTTCACGCTGCTGTCCACGCGCAGGGCCTTGGCCTTGTACGGGGCCTTGAAGCCATCGTCCACGAGGCTGCCGCCGTCGGCGCCGGCGGCCCAGGGCGCGAGCGTGGAGGCGCTCTTGCGGTCGGCGGGCGGCAGCGCGTCGAGCGGGTAGTAGTTGACCAGACCGTTGCGCAGCGTGGGCGCGAGCGTGGCGGGCTTCACGTAGGTGACGCGCGCCGGCAGCGCGAGGCTCGCATCGCCCGCGACCACGGTGTAGTCGAAGGCCAGGATGCCGTCGCTGGCCGCCTCCACGGGATCGTTGTAGGCGGTGGCACCGGCCGCGAGCGTGGCGACCAGCTTGCCGTCGCGCAGCACCTTCACCGGCACGTTCGCGTTGCCCGCGAGCGTCCACGAGAGGTCGACGCTGGCCTTGTCGGCGCCGGTCGTCGCCACCAGGCCGCGCAGCGCGGTGGCGGCCTGCAGCGGCTGGCCGTTGAAGCGATAGGCCTCGGCCGCGGGCAGCGCGCCGAGGTGGCGCAGCACGGTCGGCGCGATGTCGGTCGCGGCGGCCAGCTTCGTCAGCGTGGCGACGTCGGCGGGCGCGGCCTCGCCGGTGGCGGGCAGCGCGGCCAGCGTCTTGTTGCTCGCGACGAAGATCGTCTTGGTCTGCGCGCTCTGCGTGCCGGTCGCGTTGCCGAAGGCATCGAGGCCGTTGGGCGTGGTGAGCACCACGAGCCAGTCTTCCTTCGCATCGTTGGCGCTGCGCCGCGCGATGCGCGCGAGCAACTGGCCGACCGCGGCGGCGGTGTCGGACACGGCGCGCTGGTAGGCCTCGCCGCGCGGGCCGGAGGGCGCCGCCGCGGCGGGCGCGCCGTACTGCGCCACCAGCAGGTCCCAGCCCTGGTCGATGAGCTGCGCGGTGCGTTCGGTCACGCAGGCGTCGGCGCCCGCGCAGTCGACAGCGGCATCGAGCGTGCCGCTCTCGTTCGCGAGCAGCGAGCGGTAGTTGGCGCCGGCCGTCACCGAGGCGGTGAGGTAGCCGGCGTCCTTCTTCAGCTTCGCGAGCGCGAACACCGAGGGCGCGAGCCTGGCGTCGATGCGCTGGTCGGCCGTGTCCCACTGCACCGAGTGGCGCTGCGCCCAGGTGCCGGTCACGAGCGTGGCCCAGCCGGGGCTCGCGGTGGTGCGCTGCTCGGTGAGCGCGCCATTGGCGCCGCCGGTCCAGGCCGGCGCGAGCTTCAGGCCCTGCAGCGCGGGCACCTTGTTCTGCGCCATCGCATCGCGCAGCGCGGCGTGGGTGAGGCCGTCGATCTGCACCACCAGGGCCTTGGGGCCGCTCTTGCCCTGGTTGGTGGTGGGCAGGTTGCCGTCGCCGTTGCCGCCGCCGGCGGGTGGTGTCGCGACCGGCGGGAAGACCACGCCGCCGCCGCCACCGCCGCCGCATGCGGCGAGCGCCATGGCCGCGGTCAGCGGCAGCAGCCAGCGGGTCGCGGCGCGTGATCGGAATGCGGGGAGCGCGTGAAGTTTCGGACGCATCGTGGAGCCCTGGAATGAGATGGAACGGAGTGCCGGTGACAGTCGGCTGGAGGCAAAAAAAAGTGCCCGGAGGGCACGTGTGCGGACGCCGCGAAGATTAGGGAGAACCCGTGACGCAGCAGTGAATCGCGCATGACAATGCGAAGGCATGCGCGTGACAGCGCATCGCCGGTTACTGCGAAAGAATGAAGTTGGAGGTGGCCGGCGGGTTCGGCCCCGCGCCCTGCGCGCCTAGCGCGAGCGCGGCTTAGCGGGCTTCGCCGCGGCCTTGGGCGCGCGTTGCTTCGATGGCGCCTTCGCGGCCTTCGCCGCTTCGCGCACGGGCTCGTTGCTGATCCCGCTCGAGACATGCCCCGCCGGCACATGCCGCGCCGCCGCATCGACATGCCCGGTCTGGTCGTCGAAGAAGAAGTCGGGCTCGAACTCGCGCAGGAACTCGCCCTTGGGCAGGCCGCCGAGGAACATGGCCTCGTCGACGCGGATGTTCCAGTTCATCAGCGTGCGGATGGCGCGTTCGTGCGCGGGCGCGCTGCGCGCCGTCACCAGCGCGGTGCGGATGCGCATCTGCGCATTGCCCGCCATCTGCAGCCGGTGCAGCGCGGCCAGCAGCGGCTTGAACGGGCCGCCGGGCAGCGGCAGGTCGACCTTGCTCGCCTCGTGCGCCTGGAAGGCATCGAGGCCCTCGGCCTGGAACACGCGCTCGGCCTCGTCGCTGAACAGCACGGCGTCGCCGTCGAAGGCGATGCGCACCTCGTTGGGCCAGGCATCGCTGGCCTTCACCGATTCGACCAGCACGCGCGCGGCCGGGAAGCCCGCGGCCAGCGCCTCGCGCACGTCCTGCGCGTTGACCGACAGGAACAGGTGGGCGCGCAGCGCGCGCAGGTAGCCGAAGGGCGGGCGGCCCTGCGTGAACACGCCGCGCTGCAGCTTGATGTCGGCCGCGGCGCTGGAGCGGAAGATGCGCATGCCCGAGACCGGGTCGTTGCGCGAGAGGATCACGACCTCGACGCGCTGCACGCCATCGTCGTTGAAGCGCAGCAGCTTGCGGATCAGCGAGTAGGCGATACCGGGCGCGGCCGGCACGTCGAGGCGCTCGAGCTGCAGCTTCATGTAGCCCGCGTCGTCGCCCGACTCGAAGATCTCGTTCTCTTCTTCGAGGTTGAACAGGGCGCGCGAGGAGATCGCGACCACGAGCTTGTCTTCGAGGGTGACGGGCATGGCGTGCGGTTGGACGGTCAGGAGTCGTCGCGGCCATCGTCGGCCGCATCGAACGAGAAGTAGAGCGTATCCGACCAGTGGCCCAGGCCGAGCTCGCGGATCGGCGCCTCGACCACCTGCTGCGCGGGCGGCAGCAGGCGTTGCCAGATGTTCTTCGGCCGCGGCGCGAGCGTGGCGAGCGTGCGCTCGATCTCGGCGTCGAGGTCGCCCAGGCCCAGGCGCAGCTTCTCGACCGCTTCGGCCACGGGCGCGTCGCCCATGCCCAGCACCTCGGCCGGCTCGAGCACGAACCAATCGTCGGGCCGCGTGCGTTCGTTCAGGAAGCGCAGCGCCTCCTCGCGCATCGGCGAGATCGCGGGATGCTCGATGCGCGCGAGGAAGGCGGCCGCGCGCGCGATGCCCGGGCCGCAACGCCCGGCCAGCGCGAGCGGCCCGGGCTCGTCCCAGATCGCCGAGCGGCAGGGCCGCGTCTCGCACGAGACCAGCAGCCGGAACAGTAGCGGCACCGCGTACGCATGCTCGGAGATGCCACGCAGCGTGGACGGGCTGGCCTGCGCATCGGGCAGGGCGGTGCTGGCATAGAGGTAGCTTCGATTCGCCATCGGCTTGCTCCTTGCCCGCGGCCGGACCGCGCGCGGGCGCTACTTCACGAACTGGTTGAGCTGGATGATCGGCAGCATCACGGCCAGCACGATCAGCATCACCACGCCGCCCATCGCCACGATCAGCAGCGGCTCGAGGATGGTGGCCAGGTGCATGGCACGGCGCTGCACTTCGGCGCCGAGCTGGTTGGAGGCGCGCTGCAGCATCAGCGGCAGCGTGCCGGTCTGCTCGCCGAGCCGCGCGAACATCGACACCAGGCCCGGAAAGCGTTTCTTCTGCGCCAGCGCCGAGGCCAGCGGCGCGCCCTCGCGCACCAGCACCAGCGCATCGAGCGCGTCGGCGCGCATGGCGCGGTTGCTCAGGGTCTCGGCGGCCGCTTGCAGCGCGCGCAGGATCGGCACGCCGGCGGTGGCCAGCATGGCGAGCGTGCTCGCGAAGCGCGCCGCGTTGTAGCCGCGCGCGAGCTTGCCCACCAGCGGCAGCTTGAGCCAGGCGGCGTCGAACTTGAGGCGGAAGGCCTCCTGCGCCAGCGCCAGCCGCGCGCCGATGGCGGCCAGCAGCACGGCGCCGAGCATCCACCAGCCGTAGTTGCGCACCGCGGCGCTGAGGCCCAGCATCACGGTGGTGAGGAAGGGCAGCGAGCGCTTGGTGCCCGCGAACACCTGCGCCACCTGCGGCACCACGTAGCTCACGAGGAAGATCACGATCACGATCGCCACCAGCGTGACGATGGCCGGGTAGAGCGCCGCGCCGACCAGCTTCTGCTGCAGCGCCTGGCGTTCCTCGAGATCGTCGGCCAGGCGGTCGAGCACCAGGCCGAGGTTGCCGCTCTGCTCGCCGGCGCCGATCACGGCGGTGTAGATCGGCGAGAACTCGCGCGAATGCGCCGACAGCGCGCGCGCGAACGGCGAGCCGGCGTTGACCTCCGCGCGCAGCGAGGCCACGAGGTTGCGTTGCTGTTCCGATTCGGCCTCGTCCGTGAGCGCCGTGAGCGCGCGCTCGAGCGGCAGGCCCGAGGAGACCAGGCCCGCGAGCTGGCGCGTCCAGACCGCGAGGCCGGTGGAATTGAAGACCCGCTTGCCGCCGCCGAGCCAGCGCGACAGGCCGCTCGCCTGGCCGGTGCCGTTGACGTGGTCGCTGCCGACCGGCTTGACCGACAGCGGGATCAGCGCCTGGGCGCGCAGCATGCTGCGCGCGCTGCGCGCGGTGTCGGCTTCGAGCACGCCTTCGCGCGACTGGCCGGCGGCATCGATGGCTTCGAAGGAATAGGCGGGCATGGCGGAACTCGCGCGCTAGTCGCGCGTGACGCGCAGGAGCTCGGCGCGCGAGGTGATGCCGGCCTGCACCAGCCGTTCGCCGTCCTCGCGCATCAGGCGCAGGCCGCCCTGCGCGCCGGCCTTGAGCAGCTCGCTCTCGGCCGCCTTGCTGTGGATCAGGCCCTGGATGGTCTCGTCGGCCACCAGCAGCTCGAAGATGCCGGTGCGGCCCTGGTAGCCGGTCTGGCCGCAGGCCTCGCAGCCGGCGCCGCCGCAGCTGGTGCAGACCTTGCGCACCAGCCGCTGCGCGAGCACGCCCAGCAGCGAGGAACTCAGCAGGAAGGGCTCGACGCCCATGTCGGTGAGACGCGTGACGGCGCTGACCGAGTCGTTGGTGTGCAGCGTGGCCAGCACCAGGTGGCCGGTGAGCGAGGCCTGGATCGCGATCTGCGCGGTCTCGAAGTCGCGGATTTCGCCGATCATGATCACGTCCGGGTCCTGCCGCAGGATGGCGCGCAGGGCCTTGGCGAAGGTGAGCTCGATCTTGGCGTTGATCTGGGTCTGGCCCACGCCCGGCAGCTCGTACTCGATCGGGTCTTCCACCGTCATGATGTTGCTGCGGCTCGCATCGAGCCGGGCCAGCGCGGCATACAGCGTGGTGGTCTTGCCCGAGCCGGTGGGGCCGGTCACGAGGATGATGCCGTGCGGCTGCGTGATCAGCTTCTCGAAGCGCTCCAGCGTGTCGCCCAGCATGCCCACCGATTCGAGCGTGAGCTTCGACTCGCTCTTGTCGAGCAGGCGCAGCACGGCGCGTTCGCCGTGCGCGCTCGGCAGCGTCGACACCCGCACGTCGACCGCGCGCGTGCCGATGCGCAGCGAGATGCGCCCGTCCTGCGGCAGCCGCTTCTCGGAGATGTCGAGGTCGGCCATGATCTTCAGGCGCGAGATCAGCGCCGCATGCAGCGCGCGGTTGGGCTGCACCACCTCGCGCAGCGTGCCGTCGATGCGAAAGCGCACCGACGACGTGCGCTCGTAGGGCTCGATGTGGATGTCGCTGGCGCCGTCGCGCGCGGCCTGCGTGAGCAGCGCGTTGAGCATGCGGATGATGGGCGCGTCGCCCGCGCTTTCCAGCAGGTCCTCGACCGCCGGCAGCTCCTGCATCATGCGCGAGAGGTCGGCGTCGCTCTGCACTTCGCTGACCACCGCGGCGGCGCTCGATTCGCCCTGGGCGTAGGCGGCGCTGATGCGCTGCGCGAGCGGGCCGTCGGCCAGCACCTCGAAGGCCTGCACGCCGTACTTGCGCGTGACCTCGCCGACGGCGCTGCGCGCGGGGTGGCTCGACATCCACAGCGTGTAACGGCCGTCGTCGGCTTCCTCGAGCAGCAGTTGCTGGCTGCGGGCGAAGGCGTAGGGCAGGGGATAGCGCATGGGGCGGGTCGGCGGGGCGTGGTCGGTGCGTGGTTCGAGCGGGGCGGGCGGCCTTCGGGCCTCAGGGCATTTCGCGTTGCGTGGCCGGGTCGGCGGTGGGCGGCAGGGCGCCGCGCAGCGGGCTGGCCGGCAGCTTGCGGTTGTCGGGCGCGGGGATCGGCGGCGGGATCAGCTGCGTGCCTTCCTCGCGCAGGCTGCCCGAGGGAGCGCGCGGCGCGCGCGTCAGCGGCGTGTCGGGCAGGATCGGCGCGGCGTCGACCTTGTTGAGCATCGGATTGCCGGTGTCGGGCTGGGCCTGGACCTGCAGGGCGCGGATCTGGTCGTAGCGATCGAAAGCGAAGGCCTCGGTGGAGGCGGCATCGCGCATCACGACCGGGCGCAGGAACATCATCAGGTTGTTCTTCTCGCGCGAGCGGGTCTCGTTCTTGAACAGGTTGCCCACGACCGGGATGTCGCCGGCCAGCGGCACCTTCTCGATCTTGTTGCCGTAGTTGTCGGACAGCAGGCCGCCCAGCATGACGAGGCCGCCGTCTTCCACCAGCACGCTCGATTCGAGCGAGCGCTTGTTGGTGGTGGGGCCGTTCGGGTCGGTCAGGCTGCCGGGCAGCACGGTCGAGATCTCCTGGAAGATGCTCATCTTCACGGTGCCGTTCTCGTTGATGGTCGGGCGCACGCGCAGCGTGAGGCCGACGTCCTTGCGTTCGACGGTGGTGAAGGGGTTGAGGCCACCCGTGGTGGGGTTCGAGTAGGAGCCGGTCGGGAAGGGCACGTTCTGGCCGATCACGATCTTGGCCTCCTCGTTGTCCAGCGTCAGCAGGTTCGGCGTGGACAGCACGTTCGTGTCGTTGTCGCTGGCGAAGAAGTTGGCGATGGCGCCCAGCACGTAGTGGCCGCCGATCTTGCCGCCGATGCCGATGTTGAAGCCCTGCGGCAGCGAGATGCCCTGCGGGTTGCGCGTGGCGATCGCCGCCGTGAGCGCCAGCAGGTTGGTGCCGGTCAGGCTCGAGTTGGTGCCGAGCACCGCGTTGTTGCCGAGCGCGCTCTGCCATTGCACGCCGAACTGTGCGGCCTTGGTCGCGTTCACCTCGACCACCAGCGCCTCGATCATGACCTGGGCGCGGCGGCCGTCGAGCCTGTCGATCACGGCGCGCATCTGGCGGTACTGCGGCTCGGGCGCGGTGATGATCAGCGAGTTGGTCGACGGGTCGGCCTGGATCTGGCCGCCGGTCGAGGGCTGGTTGGCGTTGTTGAGCGGCGCGCTCGCCTGCGGCGAACTGCCGTTCTGCGAGTTGCTGTTGCCGAAGTTGACCGGCATGGCGGCCGACAGGTTGGGCTGCGACTGTGCCGCGGCCGCGCCGGCGCCGCCGGCCGCGCCGGGCTGGCCCTGGTTGTTGGTCTGCGCCGCCGCCATCGCCGCGCGCAGCGTGGCCGCGAGCCGTACCGCGTCGGCGTTCTTCAGGTAGACCACGTAGATGTTGCCGGCCGCGCCGTTGCTGCTGTCGATGGCGGGGCGGTCGAGCTTCTCGACCAGCGTGCGCACCAGCGCCGCGCGCGCCGGGTTGGCCGCGCGCAGGATCAGCGCGTTGCTGCGCGGATCGGCCATCAGCGTGGTGCGGAACGAGGCATCCGTGCCGCCCGGGGCCGCGGCCGCGCCGGGCTGGCCGGTGGCGCCGCCGCCGTCGACCAGGCGCTGGATCAGCGGCACGATGTCGGTGGCGATCGAGTGCTTGAGCGGGATCACGTCGATGTCGGAGGCGTTGGGCACGTCGAGCGCCGCGATGATGCGCGCGAGGCGGCGCATGTTCTCGGCGTAGTCGGTGATCACGAGCGAGTTGTTGCCCGGGTTCACGTTGATGGTGTTGTTCGGCGGGATCAGCGGCCGCAGCACCGGCAGCAGGTTGTTCGGCGACTCGTAGTTGAGGCGGAAGATCTGCGTGATGATCTGGTTGCCCGCCACCGCGGCGGTGCCGCCCGTGGTGGTGGTGACGGTGCTGGTCTGCAGCTTGGCGTCGGCCTCGGGCACGATCTTGTAGAGGCCGTCGGCCTCGACCACCGCGAAGCCCTGCAGCCGCAGCGCCGAGGCGAACTGGTTGAAGGCGGCCGAGGGCGGGATCGCGCGGTCGGTCACGAGGTTCATCGTGCCCTTCACGCGCGGATCGACCACCACGTCGCGTCCCGTGACCACCGCCATGGTGCGCGCCACGGCCTCGATGTCGGCGTTGGCGAAGTTCAGCGTGATCGGCTCGCCGCGGCGTGGCGCCTCGCCCTGCGCGAAGGCCGGCATCAGCGCGAGCGGCGCGGCCTGCAGGAAGGTGGCGGCGATCAGCAGCCGGACCGCATGCGCGACCAGGCCACGGGGGGCGCGGGGGAAGGAGCTCAGGGGCGTCGTCATGGTCAGGTCAACCCAGGGTGATGATCGAGCGCGCGTTGTCGCGCCGCCCGATGATGTTCAACAAGTTGGAGAGAGCGTCTTCGCTGCCCGGCGCGGCACTGGCCTCGCCGTTGAAGCGGAATGCGGTGCCGTTCCAGCTGCCGCTGCCGTTGAGCTCGAGGCTGCCCTGGCGCGTGCTCAGCAGCAGCGAGGGGCGGTTGCCGCCCTCGAGCGCGAGGCGGTAGCTGCCCATCGGCCGCAGGGTCGAGAGGCTGGAGGAAACGTCGGTCGCGTCGAGCGTGGCCTGGCCCGCGATGCGCAGCACCGGGCCGTCGGTGCGCAGCGAGAAGGCGCGCGTCGAGAGGTCGAGCGTGCCTTCGAGCTTGAGCGTGTTCCAGGGCGCGCCGAGGCCGCTGAGCATGGTGGCGGGCCAGCGCGAGCGGCCGTCGCCCCAGTCGATCTGCACGCCGCCGGCGCGCGGGCCGGCGCGCAGCTCGAGCGGCTGGGCGGCGCAGCAGGGCAGGTCGAGCGATGCGGACACGCCGCCCCAGCCCGGCCGCAGGCGCCAGTTGAGCGTGCCGGGCAGCGAGACGGCTTCGCCGCCGCCCGCGCCGCTCGCGAACACCACGGCCGCGGCGCCGTTCCAGACCGTGCCGCGCGGATTGACCAGCAGCAGCCGGCCCTCGCTCCAGCTCGAGAGGCCGGCCGCGAGCCAGCGCGCGGGCGCGAACAGCACCAGCGCGACCAGCGCGCCGACGACGATGCCGAGCACGGCCCAGCGCCAGCCGCGGCGCGGCTTGGGAGAAGACAGCGGGGCGCGCGTCAGCATGGACGGGGGCACCGGTGGAGGGGGCGGCTCATCGCGCGGCCGGCAGCGTCATGACGAGGGTGCCCTCCCAGCGGATCTGCGGCGGCTCGGGCGTCTTGTCGCGCGCGGCGGCCTGCGCCGGGCCGGTGGGCGGGGTCGGCGTGGCGGCGACGGCGCGCGTGAGATGCGCCTCGCGCGGCACCGCATGCGCATTGCCGCGCGCCTGCGCGAGCCATTGCGCGAGCGCGTCGGCGGCGGTGGGACGCAGCGTGACGGTGGCGACGTCGCCGGAGCCGCCGCCACCGGTCATCAGCTGGCCGCTGGCGCCAATGCCCTGGCGCACCGAGGTCTCGAGCGCGCGCAGCGCGTCGTCGCGCGCCAGCCGCGGTTGCGACTGCAGCGCCTTGGCGCGGTTCTGCAGGGTGGCCATCTGCTGCAGCTGCGCGTCGAGCTTCGCGTGCTCGGCCGGCGCGGCCCAGAGGGTGCGCAGCGCGGGCGCGAGCGCGATCCACCACAGCAGGGCCAGCGCCACCAGCGAGACGGCGGCGATCACCATGCGGCGCTCGCGCATCGCGAGGACGGCCCAGCGGGCCTTGAGTTCTTCGGTGAATTTCATCGGGTGGCCTCGGCCTGTACCAGCAGCAGATCGCCCTCGGTGCGCACGCCGTAGCCGCGCGGCGCCATCGCGGACGTGAGCTGCGAAACCTCGGAGGGCTGCAGCCCGAGGCCGCGCAGACGCAACTGGCCGGCCACGTAGTCGATGGCGCTCGGCACGCGGCCCGGCGGAAGATTGCCGGCGAGCGCGCCGAGCATGGGTTCGAAGTCGCCGCTGGTCACGTCGCCCACGGCGAGCTGCAGCGCGGCGACTTCGCGCTGCATCTGCACCGGCGCGTCGACCACCAGCTTGACGGCGGGGAAGGTCTGCGTGAGCACGCCCTTGACGGCTTCGCGTTTGGCCTCGAGCGCGCTGCGCTCCTTCCAGGCCCAGGCGTTGAGGCCGACGAGCTGCACCAGCACCAGCACCACCGCGCCCCAGCGCGCGGCGCGCCATTCGGGCGCGTAGCGCAGGGTCTGGACCACGGAGGCGAATTTCTTGCCGGCGCGCGCGCGGCCCGTGACCGCGAGGTCGAACTGCGCGAGTTCCCAGCGCGAGCGCGCGGCCTGCAGCCAGCGCTGCGGCGCCTGCACGATCGGCACGCGCTGCTCGAGCAGCCGTTCGGCCGCCGCGGCCACGGCCGGCTCGGCCGAGATCACGGCGGTGTCGGCCGGCAGGCCGGCCGAGAGCGCGAGGCCGGCGCCCGCGAGCGGCAGCGAGACCACGCCGTCGGCGTCGCAGACCGTGAGCTGCGGGGCTTCGGGCTCGCCGGTGATCAGCAACTGCGGCGGGCCGTCGGCCGGCTGCGGTGCGAACTCGGGAACGATGCGGGTGACGCGCCGGCCGCTGGCCTCGAGCGCCTGCACCACCGAGCGCAGCCAGATGCGGTTGCAGGCCGCGACCCACACCGGATCGCCGGCGCGCGCCTCGGGCTCGAGGGCGAAGTGCAGCGCCTCTGGGTCGTCGAGCAGGTGTTCCTCGAGCAGGCCGTCGAGCACGGCGCGCAGCTTGGAGGCGCTGCCCATGCTGCCCTTGGGCAGCGTGACGCGGTGCCACGAGAGCGCGGTCGACGGCACGCCGAGCGTGACCTCGCTGCCCGAGGGCAGCAGCGCGAGCAGTGCGCGGCCATGGTCGCGCAGCACGATGCCGTCGTCGCCGGCCTGGGCCCAGTCGTACTCGCCCGCGGCGTCGGCCGGAGGCAGGGGAGCGATGAGCAGCAGCGGGGTCATGGGGGTGTGGGGAAAAGCCGGTGATTGTAGGTGGGCGTCTTACAAAGGCGCACTACGTTTTTCATAGCGTACCTGACAGATGTGACGGGCGTTGGAAGGCTTTTATGCTCGGAAAAATGTAACGGGCCTCAGGGTTTGACCGAGGTGTAGGTGGCGCCGGTGCCGCGCGTACGCCACAAGGTCTTGACGGTGACGCCATCGCGTTGCAGCAGCGAACGCTCGTCGACCCAGGTGCGGTCGATGCGCAGGCGGCCGTAGACCTCGAAGAACTGCGTGGCGACGCCGTGCTGCTCGGCGTTGAACAGGCCGCCGTCGGCGGGCAGGCCGGCATTGGCGTCCGCGAAGGTCTTGAAGTACGTGCGCGTGCGTCGTTCCACCAGCTGGCGCGCGTTGGCGATGGTGAGCGAGGGCAGGCTGGCGGCAATGACTTCGGCGGACGCCGTGTTGAGGTTGATCGGCGTGCGGATCGGCAGCACCGTGACGTAGGGCTCGAGCGCGGCCGCGGTCGCAGGCGAGAGGCCGAGCCACACGAGCTGCGACACCTCCTGCGGCATCAGCGGCGCGCTGGCGCCGTCGTCGGCCGGTGCGCCGGCCGAGGCATCGGTGGTGGTGTTCAGGGTGCGCGTCAGCGAGGCGACCATCGCGTTGAGTTCGGCGCCCGGCAGGTTCAGCAATCCGAACAGCTTGGTGAAGGCGGCGACCGCCGCTGGCACCGGCTTGCCCGCATTCACCAGCGTCAGCACGTTGAGCTTGGACTGCGCATCGACGATGCGGCCCGAGAGGAAGGCATCGGGCAGGCCCTCGAGCTGGTCGCTCGAGACGTTCTTGTCGGCCGCCAGGAAGCTGGTGAGCCGCGCTTCCTCGAGCGGCACGGCCCAGGGCTCGGCCAGGTGGTCGGGGCCGCCGGCGCGGCCGTCCTCGCGCAGGATCAGGCGCGACCAGTCGAGCGCGCCGACCAGCACCCAGGCCGCCTGCACGCGCGCGCGCTCGGCCGATTCGACCTCGGACGCGCGCCACTGCTGCCACAGCGCGGCGGCGGCGAAGGTGGCGACCAGCGTCACGGTGAGCATCGCGGCCAGCAGCGCGGCGCCGGCCTGCCGATGGCGTTGGTGGTGGCGTGGCGTCATGAGCGTTGCGATCCCACGGTGGGCCGCACCCAGTCGCGCGTGAGCGTGCCCGAGAGGCCGTCGCCCGGCGGCAGGGTGAGCACCAGCCGAACGCCGTCGGGCATGCTGACGATCGAGCCGGTCGGTGCCTGCGGATTGGCCGGCGTGGCCTGCAGTTCGCTCGCGGGCACCCAGACGTCGTTGCGGAAGTAGTAGAGCTGCCAGCTCTGCACCGGGATCAGCACCGTGTCGCTGAAGCCGTTGGGGCCGCCGTAGCTACCCTGCGCACCGCCGTTTTCCTGTGCCCACGCGGCAGCCTGGGCCCAGGCCTGCTGCCAGGCGCCACGGGTGCTGAAGGGCGGCGACTGCCAGCGGCGCCAGCGCACGCCGTCGGGGCCGGCGCGCAGCGTCCAGGCCACCACCAGCACGCCGGGGTTGGCGGCGTCGCCGCCGCTGCGCGTGAGGCGCAGCACGCGGCCGTCCCAGTCGATCGGCCGCGTCTGCGCGAGCGCGACCACCGCGTCGAGGTCGGTGCTCCATTGCGCCAGCGTGGTCTGCAGCGTGAGCACCGCGTCGGCGCGCAGCTGGTTCTGCGAGGTGGCGCGCGACATGCCGTCGAGCCCCCGCCAGCTGACCAGCGCGAGCAGCGCCATCACCGCGATCGCGACCAGCAGCTCGATCAGCGTGAAGCCGCGGGCGCGGGTTGTGCGGGCAGGCCTGCGGTTCATCAGTAGCGCCCCACCACCGTCGACAGGCGCAGGATCGGCGCATCGACCGCGTCGCGCACCTGCACGTCGACGCGGTTGAAATTGGGATTCAGCGTGGGGGACACGGTGGTCGTCACGTTGAAGCTCGCGCCGGCCTGGGCGCAGATGGAGCCCGAGATGCCCACCCCCGGCATCTGGCGCGCGAGCCGGGCCTTGGCCAGTTCGTTCTCGGCGCACAGGTCGGCCAGCAGCAGGTCGGACTGGCGCTGCGCGTTGCGCGTGAGCGCCATCGTCGCCTCGGAGCCCGCGGCCAGCGCGAGCGCGACGATGCCGAGCGCGATCAGCACCTCGATCAGCGTGAAGCCGCGGCGGCGCCGCGCGGCGGCCGCGGCGCGGGGGGCGCGCTGCCTCATGGATTGCTGACCGAGAAGGGGCGCAGGCCGTCGGTCGCGATGCGCAAGGTGCGCGCGGGCGGGCCGTCGGAGGACAGCAGCACCTGCTGGGGCGCGATGATCGGATCGGGGCCGAGCAGCAGCGCCGCGACCGGAATGCCGTTGGCGAAGAAGGCCTGCGCCGTCATGCCCTGCGAGGCCCAGCCGTTGGGCAGCGTGCCGGGCGGCAGGCCGTCGAACACGAAGCTGCCACCCTCGACCAGGCGCCAGCGCACCGCGATGCCGCTGGCGCGCGACTGGGCGCGGGCCGATTCGAGCAGCGCGGCGAGGCGGTCGGCCTCGCGGTCGAGCCGAGCCTGGCCGCTGTCGCGCATCGCGAAGCTCACGCCGGCCGTGGCGATCGCGATCACCGCGATCACCACGATCAGTTCGATCAGCGTGAAGCCCGCGGCCCGGCGGCCGGCGCGGCGTCTATTGCCAGCTGCCGATGTCGGCATTCTTGCCCTCGCCGCCGGCCTGTCCATCGGCGCCGAGCGAGAGCACGTCGATTTCGCCCTTGATGCCTGGGTTCATGTACTGGTAGGGATGACCCCAGGGGTCGTTCGGGAGCTTTTCGACGTAAGGCTTCCAGTTGGGGGCCGCCGGGCCGGTGGTCGGGCGCACCAGCAGCGCCTGCAGGCCCTGTTCGGCCGTGGGATAGCGCTGGTTGTCGAGGCGGTAGAGCTTGAGCGCCTGCATCAGGTTGTTGATGTCGGTCTTGGCGGCCGTCACGCGGGCGTCATCGGCCCGCTCGATCACGTTCGGCACGATCAGCGCGGCCAGCACGCCGATGATGACGAGCACCACCATCAGCTCGATCAGCGTGAAGCCGCGCTGGGCGGAACGGGTGGCGGCGCGAAGGAGTTTGGTCATGGATTTCGGTGACATGGTTCGGAAAGCGCGCTGCATGATAATCCGCGGCCATGACAAGTCCCTATACCGCCGCGCGCTGGCATGCGCCCCTCGCAACCACGGGCCTGTGGGCGCTCGCGGCCGGTGCGGCCGTGTTCTGGGGCCTGCGGCTGGCGTCGCCGGTGCAGACCGTCGCCGCGGCCGCTGCCGCCGGACGGCCCGCCGCGGCGGCCGACAACGACGCGGTGGCGCGGATCTTCGGCGTGCTGCCGGCCTCGAGCAACGCGCCGGTGGCGCCCGAGGCGGCCAGCCGCTTCGCGCTCGCGGGCGTGGTGGCCGACCCCTCGAGCCAGGGCGCGGCGCTGATCGCCATCGACGGCAAGCCGCCGCGGCCCTTCCGCGTGGGCTCGCGTGTCGGCGAGGGCTACGTGCTGCAGTCGGTCGGACTGCGCTCGGCCACGCTGGGCACGCGGATGGATGCGCCGGCCGCGTTCACCTTGCAACTGCCGGTGAAGGCGCCGATCAACGTGAGCGTGCCGCCGCCGATCGGTTCGGCACCCGTGATGCAGGCGCCTCCGAATCCGGGCGTACTGCCCGCGACCATGCCCGCGATGGCGCCTGCCGCTGCCGCGCTGCAGCCGCAGCTGCAGCCGGACGGGGCGGCAACGCCGCAGCCCGGGCAGGGCGGGGCGACCGCGCAGTAGCGCCGCGTTGGGCGGAAAGAAAAAAACCGGCAGCGCGCCGGTTTTCTTCTTTCAGGCCTGGAGGAACAGGCGGTACGCGGGGTTCGCGGTTTCTTCCACGTAGGGATAACCCAGGGTTTCGAGGAAAGCGTCGAATGCTTCGCCGTCGCCGGCGGGCACCTGCAGGCCGACCAGGATGCGGCCGTAATCCGCACCCTGGTTGCGATAGTGGAACAGGCTGATGTTCCAGTTCGGACGCATCAGGCTCAGGAACTTGAGCAGCGCGCCGGGACGCTCGGGGAAGATGAAGCGCAGCAGGCGCTCGTCGTGCGCGAGGCCGGTGCGCCCGCCGACGAGGTGGCGCAGGTGTTCCTTGGCGAGTTCGTCGTGCGTGAGATCGAGCGCGTCGAAACCGTTCTCGCCGAAGGCCTTGGCGATGACCGCCGACTCGCCGCGCGTCGAGGTCGTGAGGCCGACGAAGACATGGGCCTGGGCCGCGTCGCTGATGCGGTAGTTGAACTCGGTCACGTTGCGCAAGCCGCCGCCCGGAGTGGCCGCGTTCGTGTCGGCGTCGCCGATCGGCATCTGGCCGACCAGCTCGCACAGGCGCCGGAAGCTGCCGCGCTCCTCGGGGATCGTGACCGCGAACAGCGCTTCGCGCTCCTCGCCGACTTCCGCGCGTTCGGCCACGAAGCGCAGGCGGTCGAAGTTCATGTTCGCGCCGCTGAGGATCGCCGCGTAGGTCTCGCCATGGCGGCCATGCTGCGCCGCGTACTGCTTGATCGCCGCCACCGCCAGCGCGCCCGAAGGCTCGACGATGCTGCGCGTGTCGACGAACACGTCCTTGATCGCGGCGCAGACCGCGTCGGTGTCGACCGAGACGTAGTCGTCCACCAGGTCGCTCGCGACGCGGAAGGTTTCCTCGCCCACCAGCTTGACGGCGGTGCCGTCGGCGAACAGGCCCACGTCGGACAAGGTCACGCGCTGGCGCGCCGCGACCGATCGCATCATCGCGTCGGAGTCGTTCATCTGCACGCCGATCACCTTGATCTCGGGACGCACGGCCTTGATGTAGTTGGCCACGCCCGAGATCAGGCCGCCGCCGCCGATCGCGACGAAGACCGCATCGAGCCGGCCCTGGTGCTGCCGCAGGATCTCCATCGCGATCGTGCCCTGGCCCGCGATCACCTCGGGATCGTCGAAGGGGTGCACGAAGGTCAGCTTCTGTTCGGCCTGCAGTTCGAGCGCGCGCGTGTAGGCGTCGGAATAGCTGTCGCCATGCAGCACGACCTCGCCGCCGAAGCCGCGCACCGCATCGATCTTGAGCTTGGGCGTCGTCACCGGCATCACCACCACCGCGCGCGCGCCGAGCTTGCGCGCGCCGAGGGCCACGCCTTGCGCATGGTTGCCGGCCGATGCGCAGATCACGCCGTTGGCGAGTTGCTCGGCGCTCAGGTGCGCCATCTTGTTGTAGGCACCGCGCAATTTGAAGCTGAAGACGGGCTGCTGGTCCTCGCGCTTGAGCAGCACCGTGTTGCCGATTCGCTCGCTCAGCGCGCGCGCTTTTTCGAGGGCCGATTCGACCGCCACGTCGTACACGCGGGCGTTGAGAATTTTTCGGAGATAGTCAGCAGGTGTCAGTGCCGACGAGGGTGCATGGCGCACGATTGTTCCTGGGGAGAATTTTGTTAACAACGAATGATAAGAGGCATCGGGATTGCATACGGGAGATGACATGGACACAAATGTCATAACTCTCTTTCCCAACGCGCCTGCCGCCAATGATTCCGGTTTTTTTGGACGCACCTATCCCGCAGTCCCACCGGCCGCCGAAAAGTTCAAAGACGGACAGAATCTGTTATCAATTTCTGTCAGTGATCTTTCCGAAAAGTTGATGCACGCGGAGGCCGCGCGCGTTCAACGTGGGGAGATCGGACGCGCCACCTGGCAGGTGATGGGCAACAGATTGCGTGCGCATGTCCTTCCGCTGCTGGGGGATTTGCCCGCGCAGGCGTTCGGCACGCGCGATGCGCAGCGCCTCATCGATCGGCTCGGCGACGAGGGCTTCACGAGCACGACGATCGCGCAGTACCTCGTGCTGCTGCGCAAGGTCGTGATGCATGGCGTGCACATCGGTGTGCTGCGCGAGGCGCCGCTGTTTCCGAAGGTGAAGGTGCGCAGCCGGCCGCGCGGAAGCTTCAGCGTGGCCGAGTACCGCGCACTGATCGCCGCGGCGCGCAGGTTGCGCGGCCGATCGCATCCCGTGCTCGATGCACTCGCGCCCGGCGAGCGCTTCTGGATCGCGCGCGAACTGCTGGTGATGCCCGACGAGATGCCGTGGCTGATCCGCTGGATGGTCAACACCTTCGTGCGGCCGAGCGACATCAAGCTCATGAAGCACAAGCACATCGAGGTGGTGCGCGCGAAGCATGTCTACCTGCGCATGAACCTGCCGGAGACGAAGCGCCACAGCCAGCCCATCGTGAGCCTGCAGCCCGCGGTGCGTGTCTACGAACGCCTCGTCGCGCACCGCGCGCGACACGGCTTCGATGGCGCGGACGACTACATCTTCCTGCCGCAGCTCAAGAACCGCGAGCACGCGCTCGCGGTGCTCAACTTCCTCTTTCACTGGGTGCTCGAGGTCGAGGGCATCGAGAAGGGGCCGCTGGGGCAGGACCGCACGCTCTACTGCCTGCGCCATACCGCCATCACGTTGCGTTTGCTCTATGGGCAGGGCATCGACATGCTGACCTTGGCGCGCAATGCAAGAACGAGTGTCAACATGGTCGAGCGCTTCTATGCGTCGGTGCTCAATGGGGAAATGAATGTGGGGCTGTTGCAAAGCCGTCGGGGACGCACGGTGTGAGAGGGCTGCGATGAACCCGCCAGTCCTCGAGCCTTGAGGCCGGCGCCGCAGGCGCGGAAGAGGCGGATTCGGAAAGAGCGTCGACACAACGCTCGACACAGACGACCAAAAAGCCGCCCGGCGCGAACCGGGCGGCTTGGGATGAGAAGGATTCGATCTGGCGGGAGCCAGCATCGGAATCGGCTTCTTTCAGATCGGCTTAGAACGCGTGGCGGATGCCGATGTCGTAACCGGTGGCCGTGCGCGGAGCCCAGCCGAGGTTCTTCGCGGCGTCCAGGTAAGCGGGGGTGCCGCCCGTGGTCGCGCCCATCACGCCGGGGTTGTTCTGGCCGTCCTTGATGCGGATGCGAGCCACGGTGGCGTACAGCGCGGTGCGCTTCGACAAGTTGTGCACGTAACCGATGGCGAGCTTGTTGGCCGAAGCATCACGGTTGCCGCCGAAGAGCGCTTCCGCGACGCTGAGCGGCGCGCCGTTCTTGAACTTGACCGTCGAGTACGAAGCGCGGATCAGGCCCGGGCCGACCGGCACCGTCACGCCCAGCAGGTAGCCGTTGTACTTGTCGCTCTGCGAGCTGGTGGCGAAGTAGGGGACCGACTGCAGCGTGAGGGGGTTCACGAAGCTCGAGCTCGCGCCCGTTTCGTTCTTGTCCTTCACGCGGGACACCTCGCCGAAGAGTTTGACCGGACCGAAGTCGTACGAAGCGCCGAGGTTGAAAGTGCTGATCTTGCGATCCTGCGAACCGGTGATGAGCGACAGGTTGTTGATGGTCACGCTGTCGGCGGCGGTGCTTTGCCCGTAGGCGGCAGCCACGTCGATCGGGCCGTTGGCGTAGCCGAAGCGGCCGCCGACGTAGCGACCCTTGGTCGACGGGCTTTCGGGCAGGCCGCTCGACTTCACGTTCTCGTGCAGCGCGTACTGGATCTGGCCGTAGAAACCGCCCAGGTTCGGAGGCAGGAAGTATCCGATGCTGTTGCTGGCGCGGTAGTAGTTGTCGGTCTTGTCCACGGCGGAGCCGGGGCCGGACGAGGTCGACAGGTTGCTGTTGATCGTGGCGATGAGGTTGGTGCCGACGCCATTGGTGCCGAACGGATCGAACACGGTGTCGTTCCAGAAGGTCGAGGTGTAGTCGCGACCGAGGCGGACTTCACCGAAACCACCCGACAGGCTCACGGTCGAGCGGCGGCTGAAGTCGGCGACGCCCTTGGAGCCGTCGTCGTTGCTGATGGGGGCCTCGAGCCAGAAGCTGGCGGCCAGGCCGCCGCCGAGGTCCTCGGTGCCGCGGAAGCCGAGGCGGCTGGAGTTGTAGCCCGAACGCGAGAGCGCGGTCTGGCTTTGCTTCACGCCGACGGGTGCCACCAGGAAGGGGTTCGCGAGCGGGCTGTAGTAGGTGCTCTTCGTCGAGTAGTTGCTGACTGCGGCATCGACCACACCGAACAACGTGACGGAAGACTGGGCCGAGGCAACACCGGCAACAGCCAGGGCAGCCAGAGCAACTGCCCTTCGGAGCGGATGGCTAGAGTGGGCGCGGCGCCCAAGAAAAAAGCCCCGGGCCTTGCGGCTCGGGGCTAAATCCACCAATTGGAAGGGTGGAGGAGACAACTTGCACGCACCGGGGTGCGCAATGAAATAAAGTATATCGGTTGTTTGTTGCGATGCAACAAGCGAGTGACGCTTTTCCCACACAGATAACGATGCCGGGCGTGATTTTTGCCAGACATCCGGAACCGGAGTTCAAAAAAAGATGGAATGCACTGTAAGTTGGACCGGCAATGCGGGCGCGCGGTCGTCGATGGGCTTCGTGGCCGAGACGGGCAGCGGCCACGTCCTGATGATGGACGGGGCGCCCGATGCGGCCAAGCCCGAGAACGGCGGCCAGAACCTGGCGGCGCGTCCCATGGAGACGGTGCTGGCCGGCACCGGCGGTTGCACGGCCTACGACGTGGTGCTGATCCTCAAGCGCGGCCGCCACCAGGTGGAGCGCTGCAGCGTCAAGCTGACCAGCGAGCGGGCCGAGAAGGATCCCAAGGTGTTCACCAAGATCCACATGCATTTCACCGTGGCCGGCAAGGGAATTCCGGCCTCCGCGGTGGAGCGAGCGATCGCTCTCAGCCATGAGACCTACTGTTCCGCCAGCATCATGCTGGCCAAGACCGCGGAGATCACGACCAGCTTCGACCTGATCGAAGCCTGATCCTCCCGGGGGTCAGATCCGGTGCGCCACGGTCGTCATCACCCGTGAGGCGACGCGCATCAGGGCCTTGGCGGGCGGCGGCAGCTCGGCGGCGCCCGCGGCCACGGCGTTGTCGGCGTGCCGGGCCTCGTCGGCCTTCATCTGTTCGACCACCGCGCGCGAAGCGCTGTCCGCGGGGGGGAGCCGGTCCAGGTGGCTGTCCAGGTGGGCCTCGACCTGGCGCTCGGTTTCCGCCACGAAGCCCAGGCTCAGCGGATCGCCGAGCCGCCCGGCGACCAGGCCAAGCCCGAAAGCACCCGCGTACCAGAGTGGATTGAGCATCGAGGGGCGTGCGCCGAGCGCGTCCAGGCGCTCGCGCGTCCAGGCCAGGTGGTCCGTTTCCTCGTGCGCTGCCTCGAGCAGTTGCGCGCGCAGCAGGGGATCGCGCGCCACGGCCGCCTGCGCCGTGTAGAGCGCCTGCGCGCACACTTCCCCGACATGGTTGACGCGCATCAGCGCGCCGGCCTCGCGCCGCTCCGTGTCGCTCAATTCCCCGCCGGGCTGGGCGGGGACGGGGCTCGCGCGGGTGGCATGCGGACGGGCGAACAGCGTCCGCAGCGCGGAATCGGCGGCGGTCAGCAGGGGGTCGAGCGAAGTCGTCATGAAGGGATTGGAACGCAACTTGCCAAAGCACCAATTCCGGCAAGTTTGTTTCACATCATGAGATGGAAAGGCCCTAAGTCCTTTGTTGCATCACTGCAACGAAACGCGGGGAGGGTAGGAGATTTCGGCCGAATTGTTTTGCCCTGCCGCAGCGGCTCTGGTGCAATAGCGACAACTTCCCAAAAGGAGGTTGGCCCGGGGTCCGGTGGGAGCACAGAAGTGCCAGTCACGGTGAGCCCTTCGCGCCGGAGCCCTATGTTTAACCTTGGAGAAACTTGCAATGAAAAAATCTCTAGTTGCTCTGGCTGCCCTGGCTGTTGCCGGTGTTGCCTCGGCGCAATCGTCCGTGACGCTGTTCGGCGTGGTTGACGCTGCAGTCAGCGGCTATTCGACCAAGAGCAATCTGTACTACACGAACCCGTTCGCGGTTCCGTTCACGGTGCCGGGCTCGCTCAAGCGCAGCCAGACCGCTCTGTCGAACTCGGGCTACAACTCCAGCCGCATCGGCTTCCGTGGTACGGAAGACCTCGGTGGTGGCCTGGCAGCCAGCTTCTGGCTCGAAGCCCCGATCACGAACGACGACGGCAAGGGTGGTATCTCCAACTTCGCTCGCCGCTCGACCGTGAGCCTGTCGGGTGGTTTCGGTGAAATCCGTCTGGGTCGTGACTACACCGCCACGTTCTGGAACGACACCGTGTTCGACCCCTTCGGCACCAACGGTGTCGGTTCGAGCGCGATCTTCCGCACCAACGTGAACCTGGCTGCTACGCACGGCGGTACGCCGAACGGCGCCGCAGGCTCGGACAGCTATGTCCGCACCAGCAACGCCATCGCCTACTTCCTGCCCCCGAACCTGGGCGGTTTCTACGGCCAGTTCCAGTACGCTCTGCATGAGAACGTCAAGACCGACGAACTCAACGGCAGCCCGTCGAAGAAGGGTCGCTACATCGGTGGCCGCTTCGGCTACGCGAATGGTCCCCTGGATGTCGCAGCCGCCTACGGCATCGACACCAAGGACAGCCTGACCGACCTGACCGTCGCTGGCAAGGATCGTCTGAAGACCTTCAACCTGGGCGCTTCGTACGACTTCGGTCCCGTCAAGCTGTTCGGTGAACTGTCGCAAGTCAAGGACGCGTACAACCTGAGCTCGACGGTCACCCTGGGTGGCTTCCCGTACCTGCTGACGCAAGGCGTGTCGAACAAGTACAACGGCGCTCTGATCGGTGCGACGATCCCCGTCGGCCCCGGCCTGATCCGCGCTTCGTACTCGCAAGTGAAGTACAAGCCTGACTCGGCCATCGTGCCGTTCAACTTCTACAACAACGGTAGCAGCCGCGCCAGCCAGTTCGCTGTTGGCTATGTGCACAACCTGTCGAAGCGTACGGCTCTGTACGCTACGCTGTCGCGCATCTCCATCAAGGACGGCCAGAACAACCCTGGCGTGATGGGCATCACGACCGGCGGTTCGCCGGCCTACGGCACCCTGACGGGCTACACGTACGCTCCGAAGAGCGCCACGGGTTACGACTTCGGTATCCGTCACGCTTTCTAATTTGATGCTGGCGCAAGCCAGCTTCGAATCGAAAGATCAAAAAGCCGCTCGACGCAAGTCGAGCGGCTTTTTTTCATGGGCATTCCATCGGCCCTGGCGATGCCGGGATACCCTCGCGCACCGTTGCGAGATCGCATGCGCACCAAGCGCGTGCACCCCGGGGGAACCCCCGTGCGGGCACGCAGTTTGCACTGCTAGCATGCCTGCTCTTTTTCAGAACTGAATGATTGCCTTCGTACTGCGCCGCCTGATCCAGGCCGTGATCGTGATGGTCGCGGTCGCGTTCATCGCCTTCCTTCTCTTCCAATACGTGGGCGATCCGGTCGTGTTCCTGCTGGGCCAGGACGCCCGGCCCGAACAGATCCGCGAAATGCGCTCCGCACTGGGGCTCGATCGGCCCTTCTTCGTGCAGTTCTGGCATTTCCTGGTGAATGCCGCGCAGGGCGAGTTCGGCCTGAGCCTGCGCCAGGGCGCCAAGGTCTCGCGCCTGATCGGCGAGCGCTTCCCTGCCACGCTCGAACTCGCGCTGGTCGCGGCCGTGCTCGCGCTGCTGATCGGCATACCGATGGGCGTGTACACCGCGCTGCGCCGCGGTACCTTCATGAGCCAGGTCTTCATGACCGTCTCGCTGCTTGGCGTGTCGCTGCCCACCTTCCTGATCGGCATCCTGCTGATCCTGGTCTTCGCCGTCACGCTCGGCTGGTTCCCGAGCTTCGGCCGCGGCGACACCGTGCAGATCGGCTGGTGGTCCACCGGCCTGCTCAAGCCCGACGGCTGGATGCACATCGTGCTGCCCGCGATCACGCTCGCGATCTTCCAGCTCACGCTGATCATGCGGCTGGTGCGCGCCGAGATGCTCGAGGTGCTGCGCACCGACTACATCAAGTTCGCGCGCGCACGCGGCCTCTCGAACCGCGCCATCCACTTCGGCCATGCGCTCAAGAACACGCTGGTGCCCGTGATGACCATCACCGGCCTGCAGCTCGGCGGCCTCATCGCCTTCGCGATCATCACCGAGTCGGTGTTCCAGTGGCCGGGCATGGGCCTGCTGTTCATCCAGGCCGTGACCTTCGCCGACATCCCAGTGATGGCCGCCTACCTGTGCCTGATCGCGCTGATCTTCGTCACCATCAACCTCATCGTGGACCTGCTGTATTTCGTGGTCGATCCACGGCTGCGCATCGGCAAGGCGGGAGGACATTGACATGAGCGCCACCCCCACCGCGGCCACTCCGCGCCTGCAGGCCAACGGCCGCGCCTTCGCCCACATCGCGAGCTTCTATCCCGAGATCGAGGCCTTCCGGCGCGACCTGCACGCGCATCCCGAACTGGGCTTCGAGGAGGTCTACACCTCGGGCCGCGTGCGCGAGGCACTGCGCGCCTGCGGCGTCGACGAGATCCACGACGGCATCGGCAAGACCGGCGTGGTCGGGGTGATCCGCGGCCGCTCCACCGCGAGCGGCCGCATGATCGGCCTGCGCGCCGACATGGACGCACTGCCGATGCGCGAGGACAACGACTTCGGCTGGCGCTCGTGCACCGAGGGCCTGATGCACGGCTGCGGCCACGACGGTCACACGGCAATGCTCGTGGGCGCCGCGCGCTACCTCGCCGAGACGCGCAACTTCGACGGCACCGCGGTGCTGATCTTCCAGCCTGGCGAGGAAGGCTACGCCGGCGCGCGCGTGATGATCGAGGACGGCCTGTTCGACCGCTTCCCGGTGCAGTCGGTCTATGCCATGCACAACTGGCCCGCGATGCCGGCCGGCACGGTCGGCATCAACCGCGGCGCGATGATGGCCGCGGCCGACCGCATCACGATCGAGATCAAGGGCAAGGGCGGCCATGGCGCGCATGCCTACCTCACGGTCGATCCCGTGGCCGTGGCGGCGCATCTGATCACCGCGGTGCAGACCATCGTCTCGCGCAACGTGCGGCCCATCGACGCGGCCGTGATCAGCATCTGCGCGATGCAGGCGGGCGACCTCGGCGCCTTCAGCGTGGTGCCGGGCGAGGCCACCCTCGTGGGCACCGTGCGAACCTTCAGCGCGCGCGTCCAGGCGCAGGTCGAGCAGCGGCTCGGCGAGCTCTGCAAGTCCGTGGCCGCGGGCTTCGGCGCCACCGCCACGCTGAAGTACGAACGCATCTACCCGGCCACCATCAACACCGCGCCCGAGGCCATGTTCGCGGCCGACGTGGCCGAGTCGCTGGTCGGCGCCTCCAATGTCGACCGCAGCCTCGAGCCCAGCATGGGCGCCGAGGACTTCTCGTTCATGCTGCAGAAGAAGGCCGGTGCCTACCTGCGCCTGGGCCAGGACGCGCGCCGCGGCGCCTTCCTGCACAACAGCCGCTACGACTTCAATGACGAGATCCTGCCGCTCGGCGCCGCGTTGCACGCGGGGCTGATCGAGCGGGGCATGCCGCTCGCCGCGACCCGCGGCGGGCAGCCGGAGAGAGCTGCCGCCACCGCGGCGCCTTGATTGTTTTGATCCCAACCCGAGGAGTGTTTCCCATGAGTCTCAGAAGAAATGTGGCCGCGGCCGCGGTCGTGTGCGCCCTTGGCGCCGTCAGCATGGTCGCCGGCGCGCAGACCATCCGCATCGCCAACCAGGGCGACGCGCTGTCGCTCGATCCGCACTCGCTCAACGAATCGCTGCAGCTCAGCGTGACGGCGAACGTCTACGAAACCCTCGTGGGCCGCAACAAGGACCTGAGCCTCGCGCCGCTCCTGGCCACCAGCTGGAAACAGACCTCGCCCGACGTCTGGCGCTTCGAGCTGCGCAAGGGCGTGGTGTTCCATGACGGCACGCCGTTCACCGCCGACGACGTGGTGTTCAGCTTCGCGCGCGCGCAGGGCGACGGCTCCGACATGAAGGCCACGCTCAGCGAGATCAAGGCCGTGCGCAAGGTCGGCGAGCTCGCCGTCGAGATCGAGACCAACGGCCCGTTCCCGATCCTGCCCGACGTGATCTCGCTGACGATGATCATGAGCAAGAAATGGTGCGAGGAGAACCAGGCCACCAAGCCGGTCGACCGCCGCAAGGGCATCGAGAACACGGCCTCGTTCAAGGCCAACGGCACCGGCCCGTTCCGCGTGCGCGAGCGCCAGCCGAACGTGCGCACGGTGTTCACGCGCAACGGCACCTACTGGGGCAAGATCGACGGCAACGCGCAGGAGATCGTCTTCACGCCGATCGCCAACCCCGCCACCCGCGTGGCCGCGCTGGTCTCGGGCGAGGTCGACGTGATGGAGCCGGTGCCCGTGCAGGACATCGCGCGCATCAACGCCGCGCCCAACGCGCGCGTGATCACCGGCCCCGAGCTGCGCACCATCTTCCTGGGCATGGACCAGAAGCGCGACGAGCTGCAGTACTCGAACATCAAGGGCAAGAACCCGTTCAAGGACAAGCGCGTTCGCCAGGCCTTCTACCAGGCCATCGACATCGCCGGCATCCAGCGCACCGTGATGCGCGGCGCCTCGCGGCCCACGGGCCTGCTGGTCGGCCCCGGCATCAACGGCTGGACCGCCGAGCAGGACAAGCGCCTGCCCTTCGACGTCGAGGCCGCCAAGAAGCTGCTGACCGAGGCCGGCTATCCGAACGGCTTCGAGGTCTCGCTCAACTGCCCGAACGACCGCTACGTCAACGACGGCCAGATCTGCCAGAGCGTGGCCGCCAACCTCGCGAAGATCGGCGTCAAGATCAACCTCGTGGCCGAGACCAAGGGCACCTACTTCCCGAAGATCCTGCGCCGCGACACCAGCTTCTACATGCTGGGCTGGACCCCGACCACCTACGACTCGCACAACGCGCTGAGCTCGCTGACCTCCTGCCCCGACGACAAGGGCACGGGCCAGTTCAACCTGGGCGCCTACTGCAATCCCAAGCTCGACGAGGTCACGAAGAAGATCCAGTCCGAGAGCGACAAGGCCAAGCGCAACGAGCTGATCAAGGAAGCCTTCAAGATCCATGCGGACGACGTCGGCACGCTGCCGCTGCATCAGCAGTCGCTGGCCTGGGGCGTGAGCAAGAAGGTCGAGCTGGTGCAACTGGCCGACAACTTCATGTATTTCAAGTGGATGAGCGTCAAGCCCTGACGCGGCCCTTCGCTGCTCTTGCGGCCTGACCATGGGCCCGCTTCTTGCGGGCCCATTCCTTTTGCTTCCACGATGAAAAAAACCATAGTCCGCTGGTTCGACAGCGACGTCGGCTACAGCTTCCGCACCTCGCCGGTGGCGATCGTCGCGGCGCTGATCGCGCTGACCTGCCTGTTCTGCGCGGTGTTCGCCGGCTGGGTGTCGCCGCACAACCCCTTCGATCTCGCATCGCTCGAACTCGGCGATGCGCGCCTGCCGCCGGCCTGGACCACCGACGGTTCGGCCAAGTACCTGCTGGGCACCGACGACCAGGGCCGCGACATCCTCTCGGCCGTGATCTACGGCGCGCGCATCTCGCTGATCGTCGGCGTGGTGTCGGTGGTGCTGTCGGTCTTCGTCGGCGTCGTGCTGGGCCTCTTGGCCGGCTTCTTCGGCGGCTGGCTCGACACCTTCCTCATGCGGCTGTGCGACGTGATGCTGTCGTTCCCGCCGATCCTGGTCGCGCTGCTGATTGCCGGCGTGGGCCGCGCGCTGTTCCCGCATGCCAACGATTCGCTGGCCTTCGGCGTGCTCATCATCTCCATC